>Ga0315909_10000050_pt1 | contig 150469 bp, 120 predicted proteins | sample LakEriMetagenome_11_FD_203527 | JGI IMG/M metagenome (GOLD analysis project Ga0315909, IMG submission 203527) | Freshwater fungal communities from buoy surface, Lake Erie, Ohio, United States - Buoy 2 MA125 | ecosystem: Environmental > Aquatic > Freshwater > Lake | place: USA: Lake Erie, Ohio... | reverse complement strand
TGAAAATCAGCCACAACCATATTTATCGTTGTGGATACGTCGCAGGTATCTGGCTCGACTGGATGTGCCAAGGCGCGCAGATCACTGGCAATCTTATGCACGATAACGATCTGGATTGCGGGGATCTCTTTTTGGAAATGCAACATGGTCCGCTGCTGGTGGCGAACAACCTGTTTCTTTCCAAGGCTGAGATGTACTTCGTCGCCAAAGGAATCGCGTTTGTGCACAACCTGAGCCTGTCCCCCTTGGGCCATGAGGCCCTTGATCGCCGGACGACGCCGTATCACAAACCACATTCGACGGAAATCGCCGGCATCCAGGAGGGCAACGGCGGCGATCATCGATTCTACAACAACATCCTCGTGGCTCCGGCCGGACTGCAGGTGATCGACAACGCGGTGCTGCCATGTTCCGCAGAGGGAAATGTTTTCCTCAAGGGAGCGACCCCATCGAAGTTCGACGTGGAGATGCTCCAGAAGCCGGACTTCGATTGCGGATGGAAACTCAGCGAAAAGTCCGACGGCTGGTATCTCACGATAGCGCTGGACCCGAAATGGCGCGGCGAGCTTGCTCGCAAGCTGGTGACCACCGAACGCCTCGGCAAGGCGGTGATTCCGAAGATGGCGTTCGAAGAGCCGGATGGTTCTCCCATCCGCATCGATACCGACTACCTTGGCAAGAAGAGGAATCCTGAAAATCCGTTTCCCGGTCCGTTTGAAACCATCGGCGAGGGGCCCGTGACTTTCAAGGTTTGGTGATCGTTTGATCCCGAAAATCCATCATTACAAGAAAGTGAAGAATGACATGATCAATAGCTTTTCCAGCCGTTCCAAGGCGCTTGTTGTTGTCGTCATTGCATTGCTCGCCTGTCTGAAAGTGGTGGCCGCCACGCAGACGGAGGGGGTGGTGACGCGCATGTATGTGTTCGGCGACAGTTATTCCGATAGCGGGGCGGGTTATGTGGATGGCAACGGCCCCACCGCCGTCGTATACCTCGCGCGGAGGCTGGGCTTCGAGCTGATACCGGCCACAGAGGCGGGCGATGCGGCGCGGAGCCTCAACTTCGCGGTGAGCGGCGCGCAGACCGGAAGCGGCGCAGGCAGTAAGATCAAGGACGCGCTGCTGGGGCGGGGAATGATGGATCAGGTGGATGACTTCGTTGCGCGCGTGAAGGCCGGGAGCGTGGCGTTCGATCCCAAGACCACGCTGTTCTTCCTGGCGGGGGGATTGAACGACGGCAATGTGCCGGGAGCCGAGACCGTGGCCAACCTGCAAAACCAGATCCGGAAACTTCACGCTGTCGGGGCTCGGCGCTTCCGCGTGGCGCTGATGCCGGAGGAGATTCCCGAGACCAAAGCTCTCGGCGTGCGCCTGAACCCCGAGTTGCGGCGGATACCGGAGGCGATGCGCCCGCAACTGCCGGACGCGCGTATCGCCTTGAGCAACTGGGGCTTGTTCTTCGATGAAGTCATGAAGCACCCCGCCCGGTACGGGATCCAAAATACCAAGGACAAGTGTGCCGGAAGGGCTCTCTTCAACGAGGACGCCACACCCTGCGCCGATCCCTCAACCTATTTCTACTACCACGAAGGCCACCCCTCGACGGCCGTCCACAAAGTGGTTGGGGACAACCTGTATGAAGAATTGGCCGGGGAAAACTCTGAGCTGCAGGGCAGGCCGCTTTTGGGCGTCCAACGTTGGGACATGTATTCCGGCAAAGGAGCCACTCAGAAGCAGGAATTGGGATATCTGCCGGGAGGGCAAGCTTTTCTCAAGCCCGAGTTGTGGCATGACCGCGCGCCGTTTTTTTGCCGACTCACCAAAGATGTTCCAAAAATCGATCACCCTGCCAATGCAGGTCCGCTCTGGTTCAATCATCCTTTCGACAAAAAGCGCCTCCAGAACGCGATGGATCAGGAAATCCGCTTTGCCCATGGTGCGGGAATTGATTTTTTCATCTATCACGGACCTGCCAGAGCTCTGCAAAAGAACGGCTGGGAGCTGTTGAACAATCTCGACGCCCACATGGCCAGCGAGTTGCCTGAAGCAAAGCAAATGAAATTCGTCTGGGCCCTATACGGACACGAGGCAATGAATTACACTCGCAGCAAGGTGGCCCTCATGATGGACGAAACACTCGACTACATCAAACGGCCGAACTGGCAGACCGTGCTCGATGGCCGCCCATTGATTCCTGTGCTGTGGCCTGATCATTTCAGGGAGCAGTTGGCCAGTGCTGGGGGGAAAGAGGCCATGAGCGGTCGTGAGTTTGTCCAATACATCCGCAAGCGGGTGAGGGAAGCCGGATTGAATGACCCCTATATCGTGGGTATGACGGTTCCGGCACGGAGTTATGAGCGAGCCGTGGAATGGAAAGCGGAGGGCTACGATGCTTTTTCTGATTATGCAGGAGGGTATGGAGGAGCTCACGCGGAACGGGATCGCTCCCCAAGCTATGCCGAGGCTACCAAGAGCATGGTTACGCACTTGGAAAAGCATTTTGTGGGACAGGCACTGCCGTCGCTGCCTCCTTGTACTAGCATGCAGTATCCATGGCCTCGTGCGCTCGACGATAAGACAAACCAACCCCTTGATAAGTGGTATCATTACAAGTGGCCTGAGAAAGGGGACATGACGGCTCGGATCAAGGCAATGTTGGATTTAGTTGCCGCTCATCCCAAGGACTTCGAAGCCCAGGCGATGATTATGTATTCATGGAATGAACATTCGGAAGGTGGCGGATTGTGTCCGACGATGGGAGAGCCGCCCATGTATCATCCTGATACCCGATGGCTCGATGAGGTGGCCACTGCGCTGGCCTCATGGAAGAAAGAAGAATAGCCGGCAAGTCGTGAGGCATTGACCAGACATAAACTTTTCAATTTCATTTCAACTTCGATGAACTCAAAGAGCACAGGGTAAAGAAATTCTGATTTCAACCAATCTGCGTTCTTCGCGAGCTTTGCGGTTAGTCTTCTTAATCAACCAACTAAGCCACTCAGCGGTCTCTGAGTATCTCGTTACTATCGCCCAATAGGAGATTTTTCGGTTTAATGGGCGTATCGGAGTATCCGAATGCCATTGTAAGAGTCCCCGTCAACGGTACAATTCAAAAGTAGAGGTTTAGTCGCCAATGTTTTCAGGCTGCGATCTAGGACTACAAGTTCCAGCTACTATCACAAACCGAGCGACAGCTCAGCGATCTTCTTACAAAGTTCTGGGAACGGCAATCCATCCGCGGCGGCGGATTTGGGGAGGAGAGAGGTTTCGGTCATGCCGGGGATGGTGTTGGCTTCGAGGACGTAGGGATTGTTGTTAGAATCCAACATGACATCGACGCGGGAATAAACTTCGAGTCCGAGGGCTTTGTGTGCGGCGACGGCGGCGGCTTGGACTTTGATCGTGGTTTCGAGATCGAGATCGGCCGGGCAGATGTATTGTGAGCCTCTGGTTGTGCCGGTGAGCCATGGGTATTTTGCCGCCATGTCATAGTAGCCTTCAGGAGGCACGATGTGAATGACAGGATAAGGAATGCCATCGATGACTGGAACGGTGAGCTCGAGTCCGGAAATGTATTCCTCAATCAAGAGATCTTTCGAATGTTGCGAGGCTTTGGCGATGGCATCTACGGCGTCCTCTTGGTTTTTGACGATTTCAATTCCAACCGATGAGCCTTCGCGTGGGGGTTTGACGACAAAGGGTGCGGGAAATGAGGGAAGAATCGGGCCATTCGAGCAATCGATGACTTCTGATTTCGGGGTTGGAACGCCGGCAGCAAGGAAAGCTTGTTTCGCGAGGCTTTTATCGAAGGCGATACGAGAGGATTTCGCGCGGGCTCCGGTATAGGGAATACCTTTTTTGTCGAGGATGTCTTGAAGTTGTCCGTCTTCACCAAAAGTCCCGTGGATCAGGTTGAAGCACAGACCAGTGCCTTCGGGTAAATCGATTTCGGCGGAAGTGACATCGACTGGAACCGCATCGAGCCCGAGCGAGAGCAGGGCTTTGAGAACAGCGTTTCCGGAAGCCAGCGAGACCTGGCGTTCAGAACCAGGTCCGCCCATAAGGACAGCGATTTTGATGTTAGAGAGTGACATGGGATTATAGGGAAGAATTTCACCGCCGAGGCGCAGAGGTCGCGGAGGGTCGCAGAGAGAATCATATGAGGAGAATTATGTCTTATTTGAAGTTTAGAGTTTAAAATTTAAAGTTTTATCAAAACAGCGTCTCATCGTCTCCGATGATTTTGACTTCGGTTTCTAGGTCGATGTTGTGTTTTTCTTTGGCGGTTTTGCGGATGGAGTCGATGAGGGTGAGGATGTCTTTGGCGGTGGCTTTGCCGTTGTTGACGATGAAGTTTCCGTGGACTTCGGAGACGGCAGCGTTGCCGATGGATTGTCCTTTCAACCCGAGGGTGTCGATCAGTTTGCCTGCGGGAATTTCCTCGGGGTTTTTGAACGTGCAGCCAGCGGATGCGGCGATGGGTTGGGAGTCTTTGCGTTTGTCGCGGGATTCCTGCCAACGTTGTTTGATGTTTTCGTGGGTATCGTTTTTGCCTTTGAAAACGGCTTGGAGAGCGAAGTTGCGGCGGAGCTCTTGGACGTTGCGATAGTTGGCAACGATCTCGTCACGTTCGCGGGTGCGGATGACTCCGTCTTCATCGAGGAAGGTGACGCGAACGACTTGATCAAAGGTTTCGATGCCCATCGCTCCGGCGTTCATACGCAGGGAACCTCCGACGTTTCCTGGGATGCCTTCCATCCACTCGAAGCCACCGATGCCGTGAGCGCCTGCGAAGGAGGCGAGTTTTTTTAAACGCACGCCAACGCCAGCGGTGACGTGGCCTTTCGCGTCGATGCTGAGTTCGGAAAACGCACCGCCGTTGGGATGGATCACTGCACCGCGAATGCCGCCGTCTCTAACAAGTAAGTTTGAGCCGCGACCGACAACTCGGATCGGTAGTCCGCGCTCGCGGCAGGAATCAACAAGGAAGGCGAAGGCGTAAAAGGATTGTGGCTCAAACCAGAATTGCGCGGGTCCACCTACTAGAAGTGTAGTATGTTTTCGCATCGGCTCGTAGAGTTTACCGAGAATTTCACCAGGCGGTGCGACTGCGCGAAGTTCTTCGAAAATTTTCAGATCACGGCAGATACGGGTTCCGACCTCATGAACGTTTCCTGCGCCAAGAGTGATGAGGAGATCGCCGGGTTCAAGAGCGTTGCCTACGATGTGGTGGGCGGTGTTGATGTCGGTTAGAAATTTTGCGGGGACATCGCCGTGGACTTTCATTGCATCGACGATGGTCTGTCCGCTGATGCCAGGGATGGGAGCTTCGGAGGCAGGATAGACATCGGTGATGAAAACTTTATCAGCGGCTTGCAGGACCTTCCCAAAATCGTCTGCGAGCAACTGGGTGCGAGTGAAGCGATGTGGTTGGAAAAGGACGACGAGGCGAGATGGCTTGAGCGAGCGCGCGGTTTGCATGGTTGCAGCGAGCTCGGTGGGGTGGTGGCCGTAGTCGTCGATGATACGGTAATCTTTCGAGAGGTATTTGGTTTCGAAACGGCGTTTCGCGCCAGCGAAGGAGGAAAGCGCTCGTGCGATGAGTGAAAAATCCGCACCACAGGTATCGGCGATGGCAATGGCGGCGAGAGCGTTGAGAATGTTGTGTTCACCAGGGATAGCGAGTTCGATATCGCCGAGCGGTTTGCCGTTTTTCTTCACGGTGAACGCAGAAGAACCTTTGAGATCGCGGATGTCGGAGGCGGTGTAGTTGGTTTGGTCATCGGTGGTTTCCCAACCGTAAGAAATCGTGTTGGCACGTCCCGCACAGATCTCATGAGCGACCGGGCTTTCCGCGCAATATACTATACTTCCAGTAGTTTGATCGGCGAGTTTGGAAAAGACCTGTTTGATTTGATCGAGGTCTTTGTAGAAATCGAGATGCTCGGCCTCGATGTTGAGGATGACGGAGTGGCGGGGTTTGTAGAGTGCGAGCGTGCCATCGGATTCATCGCCTTCTGCGACCATGAGTTCACCTTCCGGTTCCCATTTCGCGTTCGCACCGAGGATGGGAATTTCAGCGCCGACGTAATAGGAGGGTTGCTGCGAGCATTCGCGCAGCAAGTGGGCGGTCATTGATGAGGTCGTGGTTTTTCCGTGCGTTCCTGAAATGACGATGCCGGCTTTCGTATGTAGAATTGCCGCTAAACATTCCGCACGACGTATGAGGGGAATGTTCGCTTGTTTCGCAGCGGCTAGAGCGGGGTTAGAATCGTTGATCGCGGATGAATAGACGACGAGCTCCGCGCCTTTCACGGAGTCGGCGGTTTGCGGGCAGGAAAATTTCAGCCCGAGTGTTTGCATTCGATCCGTCTCTGAGGTTGTCACGCGATCGCATCCAGAAACGTGGTGACCCATGCCGAGCAGCAACAGAGCGAGTCCGCTCATGCCGGAACCAGCAACGCCAATGAGGTGGATGTTCAGAGGTTGTGAGAGATCGGTGAGGTCCCGTGAGGTATCGTTTGCAGCCATTTCAGAAGCGCGAAGTTGGCGGGTTTTGGCGGCTTGGGCAATGGGAAAGCGGAAATTTCAAATTTCAAAACTCAAATTTCAAGGGGGAAGAAAGATGAGGAGATTTGATGGAGAGTTATAAGATCAGAAGATTTTCAGGTTTCGCTGATGTGACTGGAGTTAAAGGGATGTTTTGATCGAAGGTGACAAGCGTCGCGTTGTTTTTGGCGGCTAGAGCGAGGAGGTAGATATCTGTGAGATGTTTCGAGCTAAGTATGGAGGCATGTTGGAATTCATTTTCGTCCCGAAAGCTTATATGATCAGACCAAAACTCATGGTTGGTATTCGCAGTGAATACAGAAAGTAGAGTCGTAACATCAGCAACAGATAGCTGTGAGTTTTTGCTGTATGATGTGGAGGCCATTATACGAATCAAACCATTTTCCGTGATCGGGCACGATGCCCAAGGTCGATCATCATGACTCCACCATTGATGCGCGAGTCGATGAAACGTGTGATTTGGATCTAAAAGTGCAATCAGGACATTAATATCTAATAAGTAGCGCATGGTGATCAGATTCCTTCTTCCTCCATGATGCGGCGTATGTGTTCGTTAGTGATAACTTCGCCCCGTGATGGCAGGACGGGGATACCGTTTTTCATCGTATAAGGCTGACCCGACTTCGGACGATTAGGAGCTGTGTTTGCCGATTGGACACCACGGCGAAAGAACTCAGATAGGACTTTTCCAGCAGTTTTTCGTTCCTTAGCCGCAAGTTCCTTCGCGGCGAAAAGAACGTCGTCATCAATATCAAGGGTGGTTCTCATACATCTGATGATAATGCATCAGATGTATAATGCAAGTCTTTCTAATAAGGCTTAAATTAGTAAGCCAGAGCAAAAATCAGACAATACTTGCCATAAAGTAAGATTTATGTAGCATAAAAGTATGAAAATAACGGTAGATCTTCCTGAAAAAGAGATTCGAGAAATTACTCGGCTGACGGGCATTTCAAAAAAAGGTCCTGCGATTCGTAAGCTTCTTGCGGATACCTTGATGCTGCAACGTCGAGCTGAAATATCAGCGAAGTTTCTCTCAGGGGAATGGTCGGCGGAGTTGAAAGGCTACGAAAAATCGAGGACATCTGATCGTCAGGAAAGTCAAACCCTCGCGGAATCATGGCGCGATTGATAGACTCATCTCTGTGGGTTGATTTCACCCGGGCGAAATCACCGATGGCACTAAAGTCATTTATACATCCATGGATTCTTGATCCTGCCGCGGTCCTTTGTGAACCAATTGCTTTTGAGGTGCTTCGTCATGCGACTAAGCCTGAGCGGGTAAAAATCCACCAACAATTTTCCACGTTACCCTTGCTCCCTACTCCAACAAAGTTGTGGCGGGATGCCACGACTTTGGGTGAAAAATGTCATGAGAAAGGGATCAATCCCAGTTCGCTGGATCTTGTCATTGCAGCAATCGCGATTCACCACGGTGCTGAACTTATTACCTTCGATGTCGGTTTTAGCATGATCGCCTCGGTGTCGACGTTGAAAGTCAACGTCTTGAAGCGCCCGACTACGTGATGGGATCAAACATCATTCAAAATCAGCGAGGCCACTTTGTCTGCGGCGTCGGGGATGGCGAGGGATTTGGAAGCATCGGACATGTTTTTCAGGGCTCCGGGGTTGGTGAGGAGCTGGGTGAGGAGTTCGGCCAAGGAGGTGGGGGAGAGTTCTTTTTCCTGAATGAGTTTGGCGGCGTTGGCTTTGGCGAAGACTTGGGCGTTGGCGGTTTGGTGGTCGTCGGCGGCGTAGGGGAAGGGGACCAGGACGGAGGGCAGGGCAGCGAGGGATATTTCTGTTAGAGTGGATGCCCCGGAGCGAGCGACCACGAGATCGGCGCAGGCGTAGGCGGATGGCATTTGATCGCAGAAGCCGATGAGATGGTAGCCGGCGCGTTGTTGCGGGTGCTCGGCTTGGATGCGTGGGAGGTCGCCGGGGCCGGCGATGTGGAGAATTTGGATTTCCGATGGCAGTGAGTTCGCGGCTTCGGCGATGAGTTGGTTGAGTCGTAACGCGCCTTGCGAGCCGCCGGTGACGAGGAGGGTAGTTTGGTTAGGATCGAGTCCGAAATGTTTCGCCGCCTCGGCGCGTGTGGGAAGATTGAGAATTTCGGGACGGGCGGGGGTTCCTGTTAGGTGCGTGGACTTTTTGAAAAAGGCGGCCGCAGGTTCGAGGCCGATAAAGACTTTCGTGCAGAAACGCGAGGTGAGGATGTTGGCGCGACCTGGCCGGGCGTTGGAATCGTGGACGAAAGTTTTTTTGCCGAGTTTATGGCCGGCGTAAACAGGAGGTAGAGAAGTGAAGCCGCCCATGCCGAGAACTGCGTCCGCGCCGAATTCACGAATGATTTTTTTCGAGGTCTGGATGGACTGGTAGAGTGCCCAAAGGAAGGGAATCATTTTCGGCGAAAGCGTTTTTGGCTTCGCGATGGCAGGAACGACTTTGAAATTGAGGTGCGGATACTTCGCGGATGCTTGGGAGTCGATTTTCTTTTGCGAGATCAGCAACAAAGGTTCGTGGCCTTGGGCAAGAAAAGCTTCAGCAACAGCGATTCCAGGAAATAAGTGACCACCAGTGCCACCACAGGCGATGAGGATTTTCATAAAAGAAAGTGTTTGGAAGAATGGGTTCAGATGGTTTTTACCACGGAGGCACAGAGATCACAGAGCTGTTGTTACAGAGGATTAGATAAAAATTACCTCTGTGTTCTTCGTGTCTCTGTGGTAATTTCTAATTTTCATAGGTTTATTCCAGAGTCTAAAAAATCTATACCAACCCAGCCCGAACCAGGAGTGCTTCTGGGTCTGCGGGGCGGGACATGAAGTTTTCGTAGAGGACTTCCGGTGGGGCGGAGTTGCCTTTGGAAAGGATGTTCTCGCGGAAGGCCATGCCGGTTGCGGGATTGAGGATGCCTTCTTTTTTGAAACGGGAGAAGGCATCAGCATCTAACACTTCTGCCCATTTGTAGGAGTAGTAACCTGCAGCATAGCCAGTGGGGGATGAGAAGAGGTGGTTGAAACGCAAGGCCATGGATGGGGCTTGGGTTGTGAACGATGCGCGGTAATCGGCGAGGATTTCGCGGTCGACTTCTTGAAGGTCGCGGCCGAGGTATTTTTCGGGATGGTAGTGGAGTTCGAGGTCGAGTTTTCCGAGGGCGAGTTGACGCATGAAAACGGTGGCGGACATGTAGTTTTTTGCGGCCAGCATTTTTTGAAAAAGCGCTTCAGGGATGGGTCCGCCGGTTTGGTAATGGCGCGCGAAGAGATCGAGCGATTCACGTTCCCAACAGAAATTCTCCATGATCTGGGATGGGAGTTCGACGAAGTCCCAAGCGACGTTGGTGCCGGAAAGGGATTTCACTGGGACATTTGAAAGCAATCCGTGAAGCAAGTGGCCGAACTCATGAAAAATGGTTTCCACTTCGCGGTGGGTGAGAAGAGCGGGGGTGTCATCGACTGGAGGTGACATGTTGCCGATGATGAGGCCGAGGTGGGGTTCATCGAGTTCGCCGGTGTGAAGGGAATTCATCCATGCACCGCCGCGTTTGGTTTCGCGCGGATGCCAATCGGCATAAAATGAACCGAGATGTTTCTGGGTCTTAGAATCGTGGATTTCGTAAAACGTCACTTCCGGGTGCCAGGTGTCGACCTGCGGTCGGGATTGACGATTGATGATTGTGGATTTTTGATTTTTGATTGAATCAAGATCAACAGTGTCACCCTGTGTGATAGTTATACCGAAGATTTTTGTAGCGATGCCGAACATGCCTTCCATGACTCCGCTGACAGGGAAGTAGGGGCGGAGGTCTTCATCGTCGATGTCGTAAAACTCTTTGCGTTGGCGTTCGGCCCAATAGGAAATTTCCCATGGTTCGAGTTGTTCGGGAGCGGTGGAAGTTTTCGCGGCTTTGTATTCGGAAAGTTGCTTGGAATCGGCGAGAAACGCATCGCGAATTTTTGCGTGAATGCTCTCGACGAATTTGAGAGCGGTATCGCCATTGCGAGCCATGCGGCGTTGGAGGGTGAGATCGGCGAAGTTGGTATGGCCGAGGATTTCGGCTTTTTGTTTACGTAGTTCGAGGATTTTCCAGACGAGCTCTGAGTTATCGTAAGGAGCTTCCGAGCCGACTTTAGTTGATGCCTCCCAGACGGTTTTACGAAGTTCTTCATCATGGGCATGTTGCATGATGGGCGACATGGATGGCGCTTGAAGTGTGATGCGCCATGCGGGAGTGGCGATATTTTTAGAGCGGGCATTTGCGGCGGCGGCGGCTTTCGCGGAGTCGGGAAGACCATCTAGTTTTGATTCATCTGTGATGATCAGTTCCCATGCGTTGGTGGCATCGAGGACGTTTTCCGAATATTTTTTGGTGAATTTGGAAAGTTTCGAATCGATGACAGTGATGCGGGTTTTTTCTTCCTCGGGTAACGCTGCTCCAGACTCGTTGAAATCTGCGATCGTTTCTTTGATGTGGCGTTGTTGAACTTCTGTTAGGAAATTTACCGCATCACTCTCCGCAACCGCATTGAGAACGTTGAAGAGACGAGGATTCAATGAGAGTGAGGAATAGAAATCGGTGACGTCGGGAAGGAGTATATTGATCGCTTCTCGTTGGGCAGGGTTGTCTGAAACGGAATCGAGATGTTGAAGTCGGCCCCAGCCGCGGGAGAGTGATTCCGTGGCTTTTTCTAATGCTAGAAAACTTGATTCGTAGGTGGCTTTAGCAGGATCCTGTGAAGCGATGGTTTCGATGTTTTGCTGGGCTTCCGTTAGAGCGTGACGGATGGATGGCTCGATGGCCTCAGCGGTAAATGTGGACCATTTAGGAAGAAAATCGGTGGAGAGGAATGGATGCATTTTAATAAATTCTAAACTTTAAACTTTAAATCTCAAATAACAGAATGTTCTTAGAGAGTTTCTGTTAGGACTAGGATGCCGACGGTGACGCCGACAAAAATCCGGTAATATCCGAAACCTTGGAGGCCGTGGGATTGGAGGAAAGTGACAAGCCATTTAACAGCGAAGGCGGCGGAGATGGCTGCAGCAATGATTCCGACGGTGAGCGGCGCGGGTCCGTAAGTTTCCCACATAAGTCTGGTACCGCCGAACCAGGACTCATATTGCGCGCCCGCGCCTTCGATGGACCAGATTGCTTTTTTTGCGGTTGCGGCGGTGAGGGTAAGGACGCCTAACAGAAATGAATATTCGACAGCGGCTTTGACGGAGAGCCCGACGATGAGTCCGCCACAAATGGTCATCAGTGAACGCGAAGTTCCAGGCCACATGGCGACGCATTGGAGTAGGCCGATGAACAGGGCCGACTGCCATGCGAGCTTGAGGATGTCGCGGCCATTTCCGCGAGGTGGGTTTTTTCTGCGCCATGAAACGGTCCAGATAATTCCGATGCCGCCGACGATCCATGCGGCGATGACGGGCCACATGCCGAAGAGTTTTTGTTCGATGATATCGTTGAGTAGGACGCCTAACACGGCAGCGGGTATGAAACCGACAAGGATGGCGATGGCGAGTTTGAGTCCTTCGGGATCTTGGCCAAAGACACCCTTGATCATGCGGATGACGTGTTTGTAATAGAGGCCGAGCACAGCGAGGATGGCGCCGCCTTGGATGCAGATGGCAAAGGCATCGGCAGAAAGTTTATCGACTTCTGACATAGTGCCTATACCCATGAGTCTTTGGGCGACGATGAGGTGTCCCGTCGACGATATAGGAAGATATTCAGTGATGCCTTCGATGATTCCGAGTAAGATGGCTTGCCAGATTTCCATGGTTTGGTTGCGTGGATGGTGGGATGAGATTGCTTTTAGGGCAAGGATTGGATGAAATTTTGCCTTCGGAATCTGAGTATTGGGCATTGCACAGCGCTGAAGCCATGCGAAGTTAGCTATGAGTTAAGGGATGAAAGAAAAATATTTAAGTTTGGTTCGGAGGAGTTACCGGATGTTGAAGCACAAAAGGCTTCGGGATAGGCCGTGGTGGCGAGCAATGACAAAGCCTTTGTTTAATCGGGCGCTTTGGATTCCGTGTCGGGACACGGTGGCGGCGGGCTTGGCGATAGGGTCTTTCTTTTCGATGATTTTGGTTTTACCGATGCAGATGCTTTTTGCGGCGGTTTTGGCGATGCGATTCAAAGTAAACGTCCCCACTGCCATGGCAGTTTGCTGGATTTCCAACATGTTTACCAATGTGCCTATTGGATTGTTTCAGGTGGCGATAGGAGATTGGATGCGAAAAACCTTGGGTATCAGCGTTCCGGGATTTGAGGGGGTGCAGATCAGCCCTATGGATATAGAAGTAAATGCCGCGAGTTTCATACTTGGGATGTTTGTTTCTGGGGTTTTGTTGGCTTTAGCAGCCTTTCCGATGGTGCATCTATTTTCCGCGATCATGCCTCATCATTTGCCGGTTCTGAAACGACGGGTAAAGCCGGTTGAAAAGACAAGTTGAGGTTTTTTAGTTGGACAGGAGGGGGAAGTAGACGCCTCATTTCGGCAGATATGATTCCGAACGTTCTGGCAGAAAGATATTCCTCCGCAGGTATGAATGACATTTGGTCCGCTGAAGGGCGGATCGTTTTGGAGAGGGAGTATTGGATCGCGGTGATGAAAGCGCAGCGGGATCTTGGCTTGGGGATTTCAGCGGAGGCGATTGCGGCTTACGAAAAAGTCAAAGATCAGGTGGATGTCGGGTCGATCATGGCGCGCGAGCGAGTGACCCGTCACGATGTGAAAGCACGAATCGAGGAATTCAACGGACTCGCAGGACACGAGGAAATTCACAAAGGTCTGACCTCGCGGGATCTGACGGAAAACGTTGAGCAGCTTCAGGTTTTCCGCAGTCTTCAACTCATCCGCACAAAAACCATCGCCGCACTGCGTCGGATGCGTGAGCGCGCGGAGCAGTGGGACGATGTGGTTTTGACGGCACGCACGCACAACGTGGCGGCGCAACCGACGACTCTTGGCAAACGCATCGCGATGTTCGGCGAGGAGCTGCAATCGGGTTTGGGTGTTTTGGAAAATGTGATTTCGGGTTACGCGGTGCGTGGCTTGAAAGGAGCGGTCGGCACGCAGATGGATCAGCTTTCATTGTTTGAGGGCGATGCGGATAAAGTGGCGGAGCTTGAAGGGCGTATCGTGAAACATCTCGGCATTCCGCATCAGTGGGACAACGTGGGCCAGGTTTATCCGCGTTCGTTGGACATGCGTGTGGTATCAGTTCTAACAGAAATTGCCAGCGGGCCATCGTCGTTTTGCAAGACCCTGCGCTTGATGGCAGGCAATGAAACCGCGAGCGAAGGATTCGCGCCGGGTCAGACCGGATCGAGCGCGATGCCGCACAAGATGAACTCGCGTTCTTGTGAGCGTGTGAACGGTTTCCATGTGATTTTAAAAGGTTATCTCGCGATGGCGGCGGGGCTTGCGGGAGATCAATGGAACGAGGGCGATGTTTCCTGCTCCGTGGTGCGTCGCGTGATGTTGCCGGATGCGTTTTTTGCTTTGGATGGAATGTTTGAAACTTACCTGACGATCCTTGATCAAATGGATGCGTATGAAGCGGTGATCGCTGCCGAGACCGCGCGTTACTTGCCTTTCCTGATGACCACCACCGTGATGATGGAAGCCGTGAAACGCGGAGTGGGTCGCGAAACGGCGCACAAGGCGATCAAGGAACACGCCGTCGCCACCGTCGCCGATATGCGCACGGGCGTGGTGGAGAAAAACAATTTGATCGAGCGTCTTGCCAATGATTCAAGACTCGGCCTCAGCCGCGCTGAGCTCGATGAAATCTTACGCAAAGGCGATCAAGAAGTCGGTGCTGCGAAAGCCCAGGTCGCGAAGTTTTCTAAGAATGTGAAATTGTTAGAAAAGCAATGGCCTGAAGCCGCGGCTTATGTGCCGGGTGGGATTCTTTGAATGGTGAAGAGTGAATGGTGAATGGTGAAAGAGAGCGAGATGGATTGATCGCTTCATTGATGATTTCACCACTCACTATTCATCATTCACTATTTTCCATGCTCAACTCAACTGCGTCTCCACGAGGAAACGATACGTCCCATTCGCCGCATTAAGCGCATCGTGGGTTCCTTGCTCGACGAGTTTGCCTTTGGAGATCACGAGGATCTGATCGGCGTGGCGAACGGTGGAGAGGCGGTGGGCGATAACCAATGAGGTGCGGTTTTTCATCAAACGCTCGAGGGCTTCGTTGACGAGGCGTTCGGATTCGGAATCGAGGGCGGAAGTCGCTTCATCTAACAGAAGAATTTTCGGATCGGCGAGGATGGCGCGGGCGATGGCGATGCGCTGGCGTTGACCGCCGGAGAGTTTGGTGCCGCGTGGGCCGACGAGAGTTTCGTAGCCACTGGGTAGTTCCGCGATGAAGTCGTGGGCGTTGGCGAGCTTGGCGGCGTTTTCGACTTCATCTTTCGATGCGCCGGGTTTGCCGTAGGCGATGTTTTCAGAAATCGTGCCACCGAAGAGCATCACTTCTTGCGGGACGATGGCGATTTGTGAGCGCAGACAATCGAGGGAAATGTCTTGGGCATCGGTTTCATCGAAGCGGATGTTGCCGGAGGTGGGATCGTTGAATCCGAGAATGAGTGAGAATAAAGTCGATTTCCCAGCGCCCGATGGGCCGACGATGGCGGTGCGTTGACCGGATGGGATTTGGAGGGAAATTTCGCTCAGCGTGGTGACCTCGGGTCGGGAGGCGTAGCTGAACGAGACGTTCTCAAGTGAGATCTGACCTTTCAGTGTGATGTTAGATTCTCCGGTTTTGCGTTCGCCCTGCATGTCGAGAATTTCACGGAGTCGCTCCGTGGCGCCGGCGGTTTGTTGGAATTGGGAAATGATGTCAGGAAATGAACCGAGTGATGCACCGACGAAGATCGAGAAGATGATGAAGGCGAAAAATGGTTTCCATAGGATATCTCCACTGGCGTACATGTGCGCGCCGCACCAGACGACGAAGGCGATGGTTCCGAACAACACGAAGATGACGAATGAAAGAAATGCGCCACGGGCTTTTGCTCCACGCAGGGTGACGTTGAGGAAAGCTTGTAAGGCGGTTTGGTAACGATCTTGTTCGAACGGCTCGTTGGTGAAAGCTTTGACATCGGCGATGTTTTGCACGGATTCCTCGATGACCGTTGAGGCATCGGCGAGCGATTGCTGGGCGGCTTTCGAATGGTTGCGAACTTTGCGACCGAAAATCGCGATAAGAAGCACCACCACGGGAATGCAGCCGAGCATGATGAGAGAGAGTTTCCAGGAATTCACGAAAATGAATACCAGACCTCCGATGAGGATGACGGTTTGGCGGACCGCCTGGGGGACGGTGGTGAGAAGCGTTTCACGCACGATAGCCAGATCTGCAGACACGCGGTTGCTGAGTGAACCGGCGCGTTGGTCCTGAAAGTAGGGGACAGGCAAGTGCAGGAGATGCTTGAAAAGGTCTTTGCGCAAACGATTCAGGGCAGACTCCCCAGAGCGAATGAAACCCTGAACACGGAAATATCCTATGGTAGCCTGAAGGAACAAAACCGCGATGAGTTTCAGGATGATCTCGTTGATCGATGCGAGGATTTCGTTTGCTGGAACGGCGTCGCGTGCCGCATCGACAGGATTTCCGATCAATTCTTTGAGGAAATAAGGAAACGCCAGCGACAGCCCAGCGGTCAGGAATAACGCGATGAGCGAGGGGATGAATATTTTCTTCTCAGTGAGTAAGTAAGAAAAAATCCAGCGATTCGAGGAGATCATAGATTTTTTTTCCACAACGGGCATGCGGGATGGGAAACGATGATTGGCACGGAGTCAATGGTGAGAAGTAGAATATCAGCGGACTGGCAGAGGTTTTCATTGATTCCGAGTCCTTGAAATGGCGGAATACAGGGCAACAAATGAAAATTTCTAAATTACAGATCACTTTCACTGGGGCAATTGGTGGGTTGCTGTTATGGGTCGGGTGTGCGCCGGTCAGCGGTAGTGGCTCGATGGGCGACATGACAGCTGGCGAAGAAGGTGAAGTAGGTGGAATTTCGGAGGTGCCCAATCCCGATGCGAACATGGCGAAGTTGAGCGGCAAACCGCTACCACAGCTCGAGCGCGGACATGAAGTTTATATGCTGAAATGCGGGGAGTGCCATCAATACCAACTTCCTGAACACGTCGATATCATGGATTGGGAAGACGCGATGCCGAAAATGATCGGTCATGCTGGTCTACCAAAGTCGGATGAAAAGGCAGTGTTGGATTACGTGATTGCTGTGAAAAAACAGAAGGGACAGAAATTATAACCCGAGGCCTCGTTTCTGCTCGATGTGAAAAAAGCTTGGCTAAGCGAACTGTAACGACCTCGTGAAAAGTTATTTCCTAAGACGTCTTCTGCTGATCCCACCGACTTTGTTAGGGATTACGTTTTTCGTTTTTACGGTCACGCGCTTTGTGCCCGGCGGGCCGATGGATCGGATGTTGCAGGAGGCTGCGGGCAAAGCAGATGGTGGAGGTGCGAAAAAGAGCTCGGCCGGAAACAGTGGAGGGTTGACCGAAGACCAGCTCGAGGAGCTGGAAGAGCAGTATGGATTGGATAAGAATCTGGTTGTGGCCTATCTGCAGTGGCTTGGAGTGTTACCCAAAGAGGTTTTATTATCGAAGGGCGAATTCGGCGCGAAGGGTGATGACGCGATTGGTGGAGAAGAAAAGGATGTGGATAACGTGGCAACTCTTGTTTTGAAAGGTGATGGACGATTGGTTCGGGTCACGAAGAGGGATGGAAAAATTGATTCAGCGACTTATAAGACGGACGGGAAGAATATTGAAAATGACGGTTGGCTGATCCGTTATGAAAACGAGGCGACGCGTAAGGAGCGATTTCGGGAGAGAAATGTGAAGGGAGCGGAAGCGCCTTCGTATCCCTCGCGGGCAGTGGTGTATCAGACAAAATTCAGCGGGTTGTTGCAGGGGAATTTGGGACGCTCCATGATTTATAACGAACCTGTTTTGGATATGATCGCGCAACGGGTGCCCATTGCGGTTTACTTCGGGTTGCTGACGGCATTCGTCACTTATGGCGTGAGTCTGCCATTGGGGGTTTTGAAAGCATTGAAACATCGCACCTTTGTGGATAGTGCGAGTTCGGTTCTGATTTTCATCGGCTATTCGATTCCGGGCTTCGCCTTGGGGGCTCTGTTGTTGGTTCACTTGGGGGCGAGGATGAACTTGTTTCCATTGTTTGGGATGACGAGTCCTGATTTCGCCGAGATGTCGTTATGGAATCAGGTCAAGGATTTAGCCCATCATACGGTGTTGCCACTCACGAGTTATCTGGTCGCTGGCTTTGCGATGACCACGATGATGACGAAGAACAACCTGATGGATCAGTTGGCTGCGGATTATGTCCGTACGGCTGTGGCGAAAGGGGTCGGATTCCGCAGGGCGGTTTTCGGGCACGCGTTCCGGAATTCGATGATTCCGATTGCGACCGGTCTGGGTTCGCTGGTTGGGATTTTCATTGGTGGTTCCCTTCTCGTTGAGACGGTCTTTGATATCCAAGGGTTCGGCTTGTTACAGTATCACGCGCTTTTGTCCAGGGATGTCCCCGTGATCATGGGTACCCTGACGATTTCCGCGTTTCTGATGCTGTTAGGTAATGTTATTTCGGATTTCATCGTGGCGCTGGTGGATCCGCGTATTCAATTCAAATGAGCAAGCGAACGATAGGTATGGTGTTGTTCATCCTGGGGCTGTTAGCCGCAGTCGGTGAGCTATGCCAAATCGATTTCCCGACAGTACGCTGGTTTTTCAACACGAGCCGTGACGTGACGATGCTGGGATTGCATCTGGATGTTTCCTTTTTTAGATTTGAAGTCGGCAAGTTTCATTTCCTCTGGTTCGGTTGGCTGAGTAGTGCGTTATTGATGGCTAGCGGCTTCTGGCTGGTGTTGAGATCTTTCCGCGACGGACCTCCTAATCCGGTGACCCTGCGCCGGATCAAACGCTTCAAGGAAATCAAGAGAGGTTATTACTCGTATTTGATCTTGTTAGGTCTGTTGCTGCTAGCGGCACTAGATCAGGTGGTGGTTGGAAATGAGGCTTTGGCGGTGCGTTACAAGGGGCAATGGAGTTTTCCTGCATTTTCTCCAAAAGTAATCAAAGGTGCGGATTTCGGTATCGGGGGTGCGTTGGCGGATGCTCCGGTTGATTACCGTATGCTCAAGAAAAGACTCAAGGACGAGAAACAGGTTAGCAAGGGGCGGGTGATTCTGCCTTTGATTCCCTTTGCTCCGACGAATGACACCTTGGGACCGAGGTCGGTGGAAATGGTTTTGCGTGAAGGCAAATATTCCGAGTCCGGTAGCCGATCGCCCTATTATGGATTAGCCGCAAAATATCATGATGTGGACGAAGGAAAATTCCACATGCGCTACACGCTGAGAAACGGGGTGTTCAGTGGCGCGGTGGATGGCAGGGATAAGAATGGAGAGTTGGTCTATACTGCAAAATATGTGAATGGCGAGCTGGTCAACGGGAGCTACAATGGAGAAGGCAAGGTAGAGGATTTCCTTGCGATGGAGAGCAGCGAGTTGAGGGCACTGAAGTATCATCCTGCACCGCCGATTTTTGAGGAGAAAAACTGGTTGGGAACGACCTCTCAGGGGAGCGATGTGGTGGCGTATTTGTATGGCGGCCTGCAGGTGAATTTCAAAGCCGCGATCATTTACCTGCCTATCGTTTTCTTCATCGGAATCGTGCTCGGCATGTTGATGGGCTATCTGGGTGGTCTGTTCGATCTGGTGATGGATCGTCTGATCGAGGTGTTTTCTAACATGCCGTTTCTTTTTGTCGTAATCATTTTTTCGAGTATGGTGCCAGATAGATACAAAGGACTGCCGGTGATTCTCACGATATTCATTTTGTTCGGCTGGATGGGCATAACCTCCCTGATGCGGACTGCGGCATATCGGGACAAGGAGCGTGATTACATCGCGGCGGCAAGGGTGCTGGGCGCAGGAACTTCGAGGATCATTTTCCGTCACCTGCTTCCGAATACCGTATCGATCATCGTGACTCTCATTCCTTTCACGATGTCCACATTGATTTCCTCGCTCACCGCCTTGGATTATCTCGGATTTGGTTTGCCGCCTGAGTATGCGACATGGGGACGGTTGCTAAACGATGGTTTGTCGAATCTCTCCGCACCATGGCTGGTGTCATCCACTTTCTTTGTGCTCGTCGGGCTCCTGATCCTGATCACTTTCATCGGTGAGGCGGTTCGGGAAGCGTTTGATCCGAAAAAACACAGTTACTATCGATAATGAAAAAATTGTTAGATAAATGCCTTTGGATCGGATGCGCCGTTGTCCTGATGTGCGGATGCGGCGAGAAAACGAAGGTGGTGAAGCGGACGTCTGGATTCGATGAATTCATACCACGTTATAACCTATACATCACCAACTGGCTGAACAAGCAGCGTGAGGAGGCTCTTAAAGCCATCGCCAATACCGAGCACGCGATTGCCGAGTCCGAAGGAAAAGCGCAGGAGGCGTTGAAACGGAAGCTCGCCCATCTGGAGCGCGAGCGTGAAAAATGGGATTACCGTCTGCGGCGTGGGGATTATTTCCGTTTCGGCACGCCCGATGAAATCCCCGCCAACCTGATATGGGAGGATGGCATGCAGCACGAGGAAATCGGAGACCCGCGTTCCAAGAAAGGCGGAACGTTCCATATCAATATCCTGACGTTTCCACCGACGATCCGGCCTTTCGGCGATAATTCCAACAATGGATTCCGGGGTTCGCTGTATGATGAGATCGACATGCCCTTGGTCGGATTGCACCCGAAGTCGATGGAGATGATACCCGGAATTGCGACACAATGGGCGCTGTCCGAAGATGGCAGGACGGTGTATTTCCGCCTGAACGAGAAAGCGACCTATTCGGATGGGGTCGGGGTGAAAGCGCGGGATTATCTTTATGGCTCTTATTTGCGGATTTCGGATGATATTGTGAATCCGTATGCCAAGCAGTATTGGCGTGAGGGTATTGCAGGATTTGTGGTATATGATGATCACACCTTGTCGGTATCGCTTCCCGAGGCACAGGCATACGCGCCTGCGTTGGTCGGATCGCTGACTCCCTCCGCACCTCATTTCTATCAGGATTATGGACCGGATTACACGGAGAGGTATCAATGGAAATTCCCGCCGACCACTGGTGCCTATGAAGTGTTGGATAAGGATATCGTGAAAGGCGTCTCAATCACCCAATCACGCGTAAAAAACTGGTGGGCCAAGGATAACAAGTATTATAAGTATCGGTTCAATCCTGACCGGATCAAACATGTGGTGGTCAGAGATGAGCCCAAGAGTTTCGAGTTGTTCCGCGCCGGACAGATCGACATGTTCCATTTGACGCGTCCGATGTATTGGTATGAGAAGTCGGAAATAGAACCAGTCTACAAGGGATACATTGAGCGATACACCTTCTACAACCAATATCCTGCGATTCCGTATGGTTTGTATCTGAATATTGCCATGCCGCTGTTAGATGAAAAAAACATACGTATAGGCATCCAGCACGCAATGAACTGGCAGAAGGTGATCGATGTGATTCATCGAGGTGACTACAAGCGCTTGAATGCCTTTTTTTCAGGATACAAGTCATACAGTGATCCAACGATTCAGGCGAGAGCCTTTTCAATCCAGGAGGCGCGCAAGGCGTTTGCGGATGCGGGCTTCACGACCGAGGGAAGGGATGGTATTCTGATGAATTCGGAGGGTAAGAGGCTTTCCGTTGCAGTGACCTATCGTCAGAGCCCGTCGTTTGATCAAATGCTGGCGATACTCAGGGAAGAGGCGAAGTCATGCGGATTCGAGCTGCGCCTGGATCCGAATGAGGCGACAGTGGATTACCGGAAGGTGATGCAGAAGCAGCATGAAATGACATTTACGGCATGGGTGATCACGCCGCCGACACCAGATTACTATCAGTATTTCCATTCTTCTAACGCAAGGGATGAGCGTGGAAATCTCAAAAAACAGACCAACAATATCTTTTCATGGGAACGTGAGGATACGGATGTGTTGTGTGAGGCTGCACGTAACGCGCGGACCGAAGAAGAGCTGAGTGAGTATTGTTTGAAATTGCAGCGCATTGTTCATGATGAGGCGGTCTTCGTCCCAGGTTACACGGTGGATTTCCTCAGGGTCGGATCATGGCGGTGGGTGAAATGGCCGGATAGCGAGGAAACCCGATTCTGTCCGCCGGTGATTTATGACCCGACGGAAACGCACGTGTTGTGGATTGATGAGGCGGTTAAAAAGGAAACCATGGAGGCGATGCGCAAAAGCAAGGCGTTTCCGGAGGTGAACCGTATTTTTGATGACTATCGTGAAAGGTTCAAGGCGGAGGATGCGAAAGTTGTCGAGGAAAAGGATTCCGGGATCAGGCCGTTAGAATCTGAGAAATTGGACATTCAAGAAGAGGAGGTGGGTGATGAGTGAGATTAGCTTGTTAGAAGTCAACCGCTTGATCACTTCATTTGAAACGGATCGCGGATTATTGCGAGCTGTGGATCAGGTTTCGTTCAAGATTCCACAGGGTAAAACCGTCGGAATTGTCGGGGAATCCGGCTGTGGAAAAAGTGTGACGGCGATGTCGATTGTGGGTTTACTACCTCAGCCATCGGGTAAAATTCTGGGGGGTGAAATCAAATTCAAAGGTGAAGATTTGCTGCATTGTAGTGAAAAGCGAATGCAGGAGATACGTGGCGGCGAGATTGGGGTGATTTTCCAAGAGCCGATGGCGGCGTTGAATCCGGTGCATCGGGTGGGGCGTCAGGTGGCGGAAGTTTTCCGCGTCCATAAGAAGATGGGAAAAAAAGACGCATGGGATGCGGCGACTGAAATGCTGGCGCTGTTGAAAATTCCGGCGCCAGAGAAGCGGATGATGGATTATCCACATCATCTTTCTGGGGGAATGCGGCAGCGAGTGGTGATCGCTTTGGCTTTGGCGTGTAGGCCGTCTTTGTTGATCGCTGATGAGCCGACAACAGCTCTGGATGTGACGGTTCAAGCGCAGATATTGGATTTGTTAGAAAATTTACAGAATGAGATCGGAATGTCGGTGATACTGATCACGCATGATCTCGGCGTCATCGCTGAAACCTGTGATGAGGTGGTGGTTATGTATGCGGGGCGCGTGGTGGAGAGCGCGCCAGTTGACGAGCTTTTTGGAAATCCGCAACATGCTTATACGAAGGCTCTGTTGCGCTCGATTCCGACACTCGATACACCACCGAAATCCCGTTTGTATACGATTCCCGGAACGGTGGCCGGTTTGGGCGAGCACACGTATGGATGTCGTTTTTGTCAGCGCTTGGGAATCAACGCGTCTATCAGTCGTGAGCGCCCGCCGTTCAAAGAAGTGACTCCGGGCCATTGGTTGGAAATTTGTAAAAACTGTTCAGAACTGTGAGTGAATCTTTCATGCTAAAAGTCGAAGACCTACGGATGCACTTTCCGGTTAGGAGTGGATTGCTATTGAAGCAGACTGGCGCAGTCAAAGCGGTCGACGGCGTTTCTCTAGAACTTGGGTTTGGTGAGACTTTGGGTTTAGTGGGTGAGTCTGGCTGCGGGAAATCAACTTTGGGCAAAGCATTGGTGCGTTTGTTGAATCCGACATCGGGTCGGATTCTTTTCGGGGATGTGGATATCACTCACCTGAGTCAAAGCCAGATCCGTCCGATGCGACGGGATTTTCAAATGATATTCCAAGATCCGGCGGAGTCGCTGGATGCTAGGATGAATGTGCGTTCGATCATTGAAGAGCCGTTCGTGATTCATGGCATGGGCTCGCGAGAAGAGCGGAAAAAATGGGTGAATGAATTGTTAGATCGGGTGGGTCTCTCTGGTAGCTCCGCGGAGCGTTATCCGTTCGAATTTTCCGGAGGGCAGCGACAGCGGATCGGAATCGCAAGGGCGCTGGCGCTGAAACCAAAATGGATTGTCTGTGATGAGCCGGTATCTGCTTTGGACGTTTCGGTGCAATCCCAGATCCTCAATCTGCTGGTTGATTTGCAGAAGGAGTTTGATCTTTCGTATCTTTTCATCGCTCACGACCTTTCCGTGGTCAAACATGTGAGTGATCGGGTGGCGGTGATGTATCTTGGAAAAATCGTCGAGCTTGCGGGTTCTGAAACGATTTATCGGAATCCCCGGCACGCCTATACTAAGGCGCTGCTCTCAGCAGTGCCGATTCCGGATCCCAGGGTGAAGCGTAAAAAGATTTTGTTAGAAGGCGATGTGCCATCGCCGATTGATCCGCCGGCAGGCAGCGCGTTCGGACATCGTATGAATCATCCGCGATATGAAGAAACGATTGGTATGGATCTCTCTCTCAGAGAGATCGAGCCGGGACACTGGGTTGCAGCGGATCCGACTTGTCTGAATGAGGCGGATTGGGAAAAAATTTCTGGCTAGGATTTTTACTTCACTCCCAACTCATTGATTTTCTCGGAAACAGCCGCAGCCCATGTGTTATAAGCGGCGGGTGAGAGGTGGAGTAGATCGGGAAAAACATCTTTGCTGAGTTTTCCATCGGCGTCGAGAAACTGATTATTGATATCTAATAGGTAAACTCGTTTTCCATCGGTAAGCGTTTTTAGTTGTTCGTTGATCTCGGAATTGAGTTTGCGTAGAGGATCTTCTTTGGTTGCGCCGCGAGGGAAAACCGACATCAGGATGATTTTTGTGCTAGGCCATTTCCATGCTAGATCATCGAGAGTGCGTCTTATGCCACTGACGGTTTCCGCGGCAGGACGTTGCTCATGGCCGGTGTTGTTGGTGCCGATGAGAATAACAGCGACCTCTGGATTGACGCGTTGGATGTCGCCATTTTGTAAGCGCCAGATCAGGTGTTCGGTGCGATCGCCGGAGTAGCCCCAGTTGAGTGCGCCAAGCGGAGCGAAATGTTTATCCCATGCTGGTTTGCCAGTATTTTCCCATGCCTGCGTGATTGAGTCACCAAGGAAAACGACCCGGGCTTTTTTCGCTTCAGGTGTATTGGCGTCTTTATTTTTTTCGTCCCAACGATCCTTCCACCATTTTTGATCCCAGCGCTGGTCAGGGAAAGTGGAGGTGGTTACTTGGTATTGTTTGCGGAGCGAATCATAAAGGCCACGCATGTCTTTGAGGACGGTTTCATATTCCTTTTCCGCCATGATATTTTTCATCTCCTGCGGATCTTTTTCGAGATCGAATAGCATCCATTTCTTGGTATCGGGAAAATGCATGAGCTTGTAACGATCGTTGCGGACGCCATCGTGGGCGGCGACGCTGTGAGTGTATTCACCTGAGTATTCGTAGTAGATCGCGCTGCGCCAATCAGTTGGGGCCTCGCCTTCATTTTTTAAAATTGGCAAAAGGCTTTTTCCTTGGATGTCATTAGGTATAGGCGCTCCGGCAACTTCGAGAAACGTCGGGGCATAATCGATGTTTTGGATCATGGTTTTCGTGCGCACTCCGGGTTTCACAACTCCCGGCCAGCGAATGATGAAAGGCATGGAGAGGGATTCTTCGAACATCCAGCGTTTGTCATACCAGCCGTGTTCTCCGAGATAAAAGCCTTGGTCTGACGCGTAGATGACGATAGTGTTTTTTGCTAGCCCAGATTTATCGAGATATTCTAACAATCGACCGATATTTTCATCCACACCGCGAATGCAGCGAAGATAGTTTTTGATGTAACGTTGATATTTCCAACGGGTCAGCTCTTCATCGCTCATGTCATTTTTGAGGCTTTCAAGAAACGCGGCGTTTTCATCGCCATAAGCATCGTCGAAAGCTTTTTTCTGAGTATCGTTCATACGACTGTATTCATTGTTATTTAGGTTATCAACGAATCTTGGATCTGTTGCGCGGCCAGGAAGCAACATGTCGTGGCTCCAGTGGAAATCTTTAGCGATACTCATTTTTTGCTTCGCGACGGCGTCCACGCGATTTTTGTAATCATCAAAAAGCGACTCCGGTTCAGGTATGTCGATGCCGTCGAAAAGATTCATATGACGTTCCGCAGGCACCCAGTTGCGGTGCGGAGCTTTTTGTTGGGTCATCAAGACGAAAGGTTTCGATTTATCTTTGCGGTTTTTCAGCCAGTCGAGTGATTTGTCGACAACGAGATCGGTCACATATCCTTCGAAGCGCTTTTTGGATCCATCCATTTGGATGAAATCCGGATTGTAGTAACTTCCTTGGTCGGGGAGGACTTCCCAATAATCGAATCCGGTCGGATTCGAAATGAGATGCCATTTTCCAATTACTGCTGTTTCATATCCGGATTTCTGTAGGATTTTTGGGAAGGTGGTTTGGTTGCCATCGAATCGGCTGAAGTTATTGTCCATGAACCCGTTCATATGCGAGTGCTTGCCGGTTAGGATGGAGGCTCGGGAAGGGCCGCAGATGGAGTTTCCGCAGTAGGATCGTTCAAACAACATGCCCTCTTTGGCGATGCGATCGATGTTTGGGGTGGGGGAGATTTTGTTGAAACGAGTGCCATAAGCGGAAATGGCTTCCAGCGCATGGTCATCGGTGAAGATAAATACGATATTGGGGCGTTCCGCGGCGCTGGCGATCACCGTTGAAGTGAGGAATATGACACCAAGCATGGAGAAAAATTTCATATCGATTTATAGGTTTGCTTCAGACACTGGCTCGACAAGGAAAAAAACTACGCTAGGCTGCTATCTGCTTTCCAAGAATCCTCCAAATCCATGTTTCACAACGCATTTCACGATCTTTTGAAGCCCCAATGGCTTGGCGTGCTGATGCAGCTGAAAATGACCGGTGGGATGGCGGTGACCGATTTAGCCAAAGAGCTTGGGGGGAGTTACATGACCGTGAAGCAACACTGCGAAGATCTCACCAAGCATGGGTATCTGATGCGTATTCGGGTTCCTCGGACGGAGATAGGGAGGCCTGAAATTTTCTACCGCTTGGCTGAAAAGGCCGATGCGATGTTTCCTGTCATTCCAACGACTTTTTCACTCCAGATGCTTGAGTATGCCCGGACGCTGTTCGGTGAGACTGCGCCAGAGAAGCTGTTGTATCAATATTTCCAAGAACAGGAGATTTCTTGGAAAAATCGAATTAGCCAAGGCACGACCTTGCTTTATCAAGCGGGATTGTTTGTGAAACTTAGGAGCAAAGAGGGTTTGTTTATGCGTTGCATGCACGATGAAAGCACCGGGAAGATCACACTGCGTGAGTTTCATCATCCGCTTAAGCCAGTTTTTGAGAAATTTCCGCGTGCCGTTGTCATGGAGCTTAGAGCCATGGAAGAGGCGTTGGGGGTGAAAATTTCACGGGTAATGGGTGAGCCGGTAGGAGGAGAACCGCCTTATGTAGATTTCATCCTAAGTTGATCGTTCAAATTTTTTTCAAAGACCCAAATTAGATCGAATCAATTTTTCTGCTTATCAGTCATAGCTTGCGTAACCCTAACCATCATTCGATGAAAACTCGTATCCTTATTATCAGTCTGGCGCTCACCTTGGTTTCCTGTGAAAAACGTGATTCCGAACTCGATTCAAAAATCGATAAACTAGAAAAGCAGGCAGAGGAGGCAATTGAGCGACAGCGGCAGCTTGAGGAGGAATTGGCCGAGCAAAAAATGATAGCTGAGCGGGATGCTATCGAGCGAGAGCGCACGTTGATTGAGCAAGAGCGCATCGCGATGGAAGAGTTGAGAAACGCTGAAAACAAAGAAAATGCAGATGCCTTAGCTGAGTTGGAAAAAAGGCAGACAGAGCTCATGGAGCGAGATCGGAAAATGGCCGAGACTCAGCGTGAGCTCGATAGTCGCCAACAAGAACTGACTGGATTGGAGACCAAGCTCAGCGAGCGTGAATTGGATCTCGCAGGACGCGAGCCGATTGCAACCTTGCCGCCTATCCAGAAAACTTATGTTAACGCACCGACGGGGGACTATAACAATTTTTATGAACCATTATCGGCTTATGGATCGTGGTTTCAGACATCGGCTTATGGCTATGTCTATCAACCAACGATTGTGCGTGATTCGTCATGGAGACCTTACACAAGGGGTCGATGGGCATTCACGGATTATGGTTGGACGTGGGTTTCCAGCGAGCCCTTTGGCTGGGCTTGCTATCATTATGGACGTTGGTCCCTGCTTAGAAATGTAGGTTGGGTTTGGATTCCCGGAAAAATATGGGCGCCAGCTTGGGTGTCATGGCGTGAAAGCCCTGGTTACATCGGATGGGCGCCGTTACCTCCCGAAACAATGGGGTGGAGTTCAAATTCATGGGATTCGACTGTAGATGTTAGATTTGGAATCGATAGTGGATGGTTTTCATTCATTTCTTATAACCACTTTGGAAATGATATCTATTCACATTGTTTGCCGCGGGCACGCAATACAGTGATTTACCACAGCACCACAACGGTTACTCATTATATCATTCGCGATAGATATATATACTGTGGCGGACCTCGATATCGTAATGTTTGCGATCGAATCGGTAGGAGATTTCCTATTCATCGGATCCACATGGATCACTGTCCTGACTTTGGCCGTGGTGGACGGCGCTTGAATTCGCGTTTTAATGGAAACGAATTACAAGTTGTTGCGCCGCAGATGGATGCGGAATGGAATCATGCACTTCGCCCAAATCGTGTGAATCGTGATTTAGGTGAAGTCGTAGTGGATCGAACCAACGATCTTTCTGAAGATGTCCGCAAGCAATACCGAGAGAGTAAGCAAGAGGAAGATCAAAAAGCGGTACGTTGGGTTAATGATAAAGGAGGACGTGAGGTTTTTGAAAATGAGCGGAAAAATCGTTTGGATAAAAATCGTGAGGAAGTAGTGAAAAACGAATCACGTAATAAATCAGACCGTGAGGTAGGATTGGATAAAAATAAAAATGAGCATCCGAATACTGGAACTCATGAATTGACCGATGATCAGAAAAATAAGTCAGACGATAAAGGCTCTAAACATAAACAAAACAATAAGCCAAAGACATCAGCACCTGAAGTGCCAGCTGTAACGGATACCGGAATACCAAAGACGCCTAGTCCTGAAGTTCCGGCAATTACGGACACAAAAACGCCAAAGACGCAGGTTGATGATAATGAAAATAATCAGAATAGAAAAGATAGTCCGAGACCTAACGAGCTTTCGTCAGGAATTATTCCTACAACACCAGGAATTGTAAATCATTTAGGAGAAAAGAGTCAATCCGATCGTCCAAGTGGAGTATTGAATCCTGGAATTGTTGATCAATTAGCTATTCCTAAGACATCAATCAAGAATGATGCAGATCAGAAAAGCGAAGCGGATAAGTTTGCGGCAAAAGAGTTGCGCGAGAAGCAAGAAGCTTTGCGTGAAGAGCGCAAGAAGTTGGAAGATTTAAAGCAGCGCCAGGATCAGCAAGCTGAGTTATTGCGTCAGCAAGAGTTGGAAGCTCGTAAGGCTAAACAGAAGCAGCAAGAGCTTGAGCAGGCGCAGCGGCAGAGTCAGGAAAAGCAGGATAATCTCGATCAACATTTAAAGCAAAGCGAGCAAGTTCGCAAACAGAAGGAGCAAGCAGAGCAGTTGCGTGAGCAAGAGGAGCAGCAGAAGCTTGCGCGTAAGGAGCAGCAAGAGAAATTGCGTGAAGACCAACAGGCTCAGCAGGAACTAGCGCGCAAGCAGCAAGAGCAACTTCGCGCACAGCAAGAACAGCAAGAGAATCTTCGCGATCAACAGGCACAGCAAGAGCTGGCTCGTAAGCAACAAGATCAACTGCGTGCCCAACAAGAGCAACAGGAGAAATTACGTGCCCAGCAAGAGATGCAGGAAAAATTACGCGATCAACAAGAACAGCAAGAGCGACAACGCGCACAGCAAGAACTAGCGCTTAAGCAGCAGGAGCAAATGGAGAGACAACGCGCTCAACAGGATCAGCAAGACAGAATGCGCCAACAACAGGAGCAGCAAGAAAGGCGCCAGCAACAAGAAGAGGCACAACGGCGCGCACAAGAGCAGCAAGAACGGGTACGTCAGCAACAAGAGCAAATGCGTGCCCAACAAGAGCAACAGGAGAAATTACGTGCCCAGCAAGAGATGCAGGAAAAATTACGCGATCAACAAGAACAGCAAGAACGACAACGCGCACAGCAAGAACTAGCGCTTAAGCAGCAGGAGCAAATGGAGAGACAACGCGCTCAACAGGAGCAGCAAGAAAGAATGCGCCAACAACAGGAGCAGCAAGAAAGGCGCCAGCAACAAGAAGAGGCACAACGGCGCGCACAAGAGCAGCAAGAACGGGCACGTCAGCAACAGGATCAGATGGAAAGACAACGTGCCCAACAAGAGCAGCAAGAACGGGCACGTCAGCAACAGGAGCAGATGGAAAGACAACGTGCCCAACAAGAGCAGCAAGAACGTGCTCGTCAGCAACAGGATCAGATGGAAAGACAACGTGCTCAACAAGAACAACAAGAGCGTGCTCGTCAGCAACAAGAGGAATCACAACGTAGGATGGAAGAGCAACAAAAACAAAGGGAGCGTTTTAGGTAGAGAATTACTCTCTAGCTGCGGTCAGGGAATTGTTCTTTCCAGATTTTCAGAGATGATTGAATTTCTGAAGCTTGGCGGGATGGGCTGAGTTCCCAAATTAGCGGGCATTCATTCGGAAAATACGAGAGGATGGATGGGTAGTTGAGTGTCCCGGTAAAAGGTGTCCGGTGGTCGCGAGCGGGCCATTCGACATCGTGAACGTGCCCACCTATTATGTAAGGTGAAATTGATTTCAACCATTCCTCGTGATCTAGAAGCCCGAGGTTATGCTTGAGTTGCACGTGGCCGAAATCATGCCAGTATCCGATCCAAGGATGATCTTTGAAATGTTTCTGAAGTTTCAGCATTTCACGTTCGTTGGGCATATCTTCAAAACGTGAGCGGGATTCGATCGCGAGTTTGATTTTGTATTCCTCTGCTTTAGGAGCTAGTTGTTCAAGAGCTTCGATGGCACGTTGATAGTAGAGCGCGGAGAGTTTCTCGCGTTTCTTGATGAAATCGATTTTTAGTTTGGTAAATTGCGTATCATGTTGTCGACCGGTGGCGACGAGTTCGGTGAGAGGTCTGGTGTATTTTCTATAATTTATTGGGGTGGAGCCCATGTGGAGGACGAGATATTTGGCATTGAATTCAGCGCCTATTTCGAGGGTTTTCAGTGTCATATCCATGGCACGTCTCCGATCGAAGGCGCGATGTGAAGTATATTCGTAAGCGTCCGGAGCATCGATCACAACCTCGACTGGTGAGGGGAAAAAATTATGCACGCCTGAGCATGTGAATTTTCCTGCACGATAAGCTTTTTGGATACCCGGCAGTTTGGTGATCGTCATGCCATGAGATAGTTCTATGTTAGAAAATCCGAGATCGATAATTTCATCGATCATACTCTCGCCATCGATATGGCGGGAGTTGTTCCAGCAGGTGGAAAAAGCAAGCATCGAAATAATATAGCTCAGTGGTGAGTTGGACCGAAATCGGTTTTTACTAGTGCCGCACGAAGAGAGCGAACGCTATCGAAAAAATGTTCGATGTGTTTTGGAGGTAGCAGAGTGAACAAGGAAACCAACATGCTAACTACGAAAAAGATTCCGCAGCCGTAGTAAACAAATACCCAGATCGAGAGTAAAATAGCCAGCCAACGTAAATTGGCTTTCCAAAACTGTTGTGTGGCTTCTTCACTAGGTATTCGTGTCATGATTTTCTTTCAATATCATGAGGATTTATACGTATCAGGCTGGTGAGGAAAGAATAAATCTTATCTCTCCTAGTATCCTAGCTGTAGGTATTAGTGATCTAGGGAATCGTAATGCTGTGGCGAGCCCAGAAAGCGTAAAGGTCATTTACGCTGCCTTTGAAAACATTGCGTTCCATGGGATGAGCAAGATCGCCGAGAAATCGAGGGCTTTGCCATGAAGGAGTGTTGTAGTGTTTGGCTTGTGATGCACCATTTCGCCAGACGACTCCGCCGTATTGCCACATTGACCATGTGTTCCATATGGCATATTGGTTTTTAAGGGAATCTGGGGTCAGTGCACCGCCTGCCATAACCCGCTCGGTACCGCCTGGGCTGTAGAGTGCAAGCCAGTAAGGGGTTTTGCGGATGATGGCTTTTTGAGCGGGGGTGGCCTTACTCAGTCGAGCTCGCAAGCCATCGCTATTTTCAAGATAGGTTACAGGATAAATGCCAGTGCGTTGGTGGACGCGTTGGATGAAATCGACCAAACGAGCGGGTGTGGAGAGTGTATCGAAATCACCGACCAAAAGAATCTGTTTTCCTGATAGTCCACGAGCGCGGGCGATGGCTTGGACTCGGTTGACGAAGCGATCCGCTTGGAGGGCGGCGGGTTGATCCATGGTGACGAAATGATATGCGCCGAGCATCATGCCCTCGCGGTCGGCGGATTTGAGGAAATCTCCAAATTTTTCATCGAGCAGCGGACCTTTTGCGGAGCGGGCGATGAGTGCTAATGCGCCATTTTTTCTTAATGCAGAAACATTGTGTTCTGAAAAGCGGCTGCCGTTGCGTTGCGCTTCTTTAGGATCCCAGCCAGAGACGTTCAATACCATGGGTGAGCGAGCTACGCTTGTTCCTCCAAATCCTTTTCCGCCTGTGAAGTGTTGGTAGGGAAAATTAGGATGGGGAGTGCTGCGAGATGGGTGAGTGCACTGAACAAACAGTGGTAGGAGCAAGATTAGGCAGAGCGATAACTTCATGTTAGATGGATCACATTTTAAAATCTTCACCGAGGTAGTATTTCCGTGCAATCGGATCATCGACAAGTTCGTTGGAAGCGCCTTCGAGAATCACACGACCATCATGGATGAGAAAAGCACGGTCGGTAATGGATAGAGTTTCACGCACGGAGTGATCGGTGATGAGGATGGCGAGATCATCTTTTTCCCTCAATTCGCGAACGATACGTTGGATGTCCTCAACCGCAATCGGATCGATGCCTGCGAATGGCTCATCGAGCATAAGGACTTTAGGATCGGAGCAAAGCGAACGAGCGATGGCGAGTCGGCGTTTTTCTCCACCGGAAAGCGTGATGGCATGGGATTTTGCGAGCTTGGAAATGTTGAAGCGCTCCAGAAGTTGGTGAGCGCGATCCATTTGATCGCTGCGGGAAAGACCGGGTCGGGTTTCAAGAATGGCCAGCAGATTGTCTAGAACGGAGAGTTTGCGAAAGACGGATTCCTCTTGGGGTAGATATCCGAGGCCGCGTCGCGCGCGCTGATGCATGGGAAGCTTCGAGATATCCTCACCGAGTAGGTGAATGCTTCCGTGTTCTGCAGGGATCAGGCCGGCAATCATATAGAACGATGTGGTTTTTCCTGCGCCGTTGGGACCGAGTAGTCCGACAATTTCCTTGGGTTGAACCGTGATGGAAACATCATTTACCACCACGCGGCCTCCGTAAGATTTTTTCAATCCCTCAGCTGCAAGGACAGCTGTATCGAAGTGATTGCAAGTGGAGCCGGGATCGTGGGTCATGGGAATGATCTTAAATTAAAACGTTAAGCCTCGGGCAATTAGTTTAGCGCCCGTTGAATTTGAGGTTGCTGCCGCCCCCTTCCCATTCTCCCAGAGTGGAAAAAGAACCGTTGGTGAGAATGCGGAGCGTGAGGTTGGGTTGTTTGGCACGGGCGTAAAAGTTGCCCTGTTTGACCCATGGGTATCGTTGGCTGATGATAATTTCTTCCTTTGGCACATCGTAAGTCAGGATTCCTCCACTGGCTTCGACGGGTTCCTTGCCGGCGACACTTTTCTGAATGAAGTGTACGGTGCCGGTCGCGATGATTTTCTTGACATCATCGAAATTTGCCGCTGGACCGGATGCGCCTGGTTTCTTGGCTGCCTTGTTTTTGTCGTCCTCTTTTTTCTCGGTCGGAGCAGCTTTTTTTGGATCCTTTTTATCAAAAAATACTTTGAGCTCGTCCGCTCCTTTGAGGGTGAAGCGCGGGTCGGAGACTGAGACATTTTTCAAGAACACGAGAACGCCCTCCTCGGCGTCAAAATACATGCCACCATCAAAGTTGATGACCGTGTCATTTGGTCCTGGAGCGATTTCAAGGGGAGAACCTTCAGAGGGCGCCGGCTCGCTGGAAATACCTTTCAGCTCTGCTGATTTTACAAAACCGTGGGCATCATCGGAGGCTTTTTTCGCAGCGGCCAGATCCGCTTGGAGCTTGGCTTGGGTCTCTTCGTCTTTGGCGTTGAGTTGTGGTTTGACGGTAACCGCAGAGGTCTTGATCTCGGCAAGTTCCGCTTCGGAAACAGCAGCGGGCGGTGCGGCAATGGTGAGAGAGGGAGCGAGGCACACAGCGAGGAGGGCGGCGGTTTTGGTAGTGGTTGGACGCATTGAGGTGGTGGGTTCTGAGTAGGAAATCCATGTGGTGGCAGGGCCGATGAGAAACCCTTGGCCGTTTTGGAAAGAATAAATCAAGCCGCTGCCTTTCGCTAAGAGGTTGTCGGTAGTGATTTCGACGGGTTCGTCGGCGTGAAGTTGGGAAGTGGTTTGGTTAAAAATGGCTTTTTCTAGCTTAACTTTTCCGCGGAGGCTGCGGTCAGGTTTGTAAAATTTGATCATGACATCCTCACCTTGAATTTGCTCGGAGTTTATAAGGGTCATGATTTCCGCTTTGAGATCGCCGACTAAATTTCGGTCCTTGTCATAACGGGGAAGTAGAACTCCGTGTAACACGCTGCCACCAGGTAGGAGCGACATGGGGTTTTTCGCTACCTCAGCGATCGGATCCTCAGCATGTAAAATACCAGCGGAGACTAGCAGGATGGAGAGGCGAAAAATCAAGGGTTGAAAGGGATTAGTTGGGGGGAGATTAGCGACTTGGGAGGTGTAGACAATCATGGATTTTCGGGAATGACAAAATGATGGAATGGAGGCTGGGCCGAGGAAATGGCAAAGCAGGAGTTGATTTGCGGTCAATAGGGGGCGAAGCTTTCTGCCATGAAACCTCAGGTTGGCGATATAGCACCCGATTTCCATGCTACGGTAGTGGATGGAGATCGCGAAATTCAGATTTCACTTTCAGAGCTCAGGGGGGAGCGGGTGGTGTTGTTTTTTTATCCAAAAGACAATACCCCCGGCTGCACCATCCAAGCCTGTTCGCTGCGTGAGCACTGGAGTGAAATTCAGGGTAAGGCGAGGATTTTTGGCGTTAGTGCAGATAGTGTAGCGAGCCATCGGAAATTCATTTCAAAGAAAAGATTACCCTATCCCTTGATCGCGGATGAAGATAAGCAAATCGTAATCGCCTATGGAGTATGGGTGCAAAAATCGATGATGGGGAAAAAATTTATGGGAATCGAGCGCAGTACTTTTGTGATTGGAGTGGATGGAAAAATTGAAGCTGTGCTAGAAAAAGTATCGCCTTTAAGTCATACTGAGCAGTTAGCAAGAATTCTTGGATAATGGTCGCCACTCACAAACATCCAGCACATGTGGGTTTCGCAACGATTGCGATCACTCTGATGGCGATCGGTCTTTCTGCTGGTTTAAAATTTCTCGGGTTGATTGCACGCTTGGATACATGGATCACTGAGTTAGTTATCAAACTGGGGCTTTCCGCTCCAGTGCATTCGCTAGATCCCTATCTGCTATGGACAGCTACTGCAACACTTGCACTTGGTTTGACTGCCGTGATGCTGAATGTTTCATCAAGCTGGCGACGAATTCTTGTGTGCATACTCGCCTTGATCATCACCTTGTTTTGGGTGCCGGTATTGCTACTCGCCTCGCACAAGCCAGATATCGGAGTGGCATTGATCGGATTGCTATGGGCGGGTTGCTGCGCGTTGATCTACACCAAGAATCACGAAATGCCTGCAGATCTAACAGATAATAATAACACGACACAAACCGATGCCCCGCGCTGATTTTCCTGAGCCTGTTAAAAATTTGGTCGCGGAGCTGAAACGGCTTCCCGGGGTTGGACCGCGTAGTGCGGAGCGGATGGCGGTGTGGTTGCTGCAAAATAAAAAGGCGGATCCCACCAAGCTTTCAGAAGTTCTCCTCCATGCTCACGAGACCATTATTCCCTGTCCTCTATGTGGTTTTTTTGCGACTCGTGAAATTTGCGATATCTGTGCAGATGAGAAACGCGATGAGTCTTTGTTGTGTGTGGTAGAGCAAGCGACTGATGTTCTTCCTCTTGAACGAGCTGGGGTTTTCAAAGGTAAGTATCATTGTTTGGGTGGAAAATTATCACCGCTGGATCGGGTTTCTCCAGAGGACTTGAATATTCAGCAGCTATTGTCGCGCGTGGATGCTAAGCAAGGTAATGTCGAAATCATTCTTGCTTTGGGTGCCGATGTGGAGGGTGAAGCGACTTCAAATTACCTTGCGGATATGCTGCGTGGAAAATCGGCGAAAGTGACTCGCATTGCCCAAGGCTTGCCTGCGGGCGGTGGTTTGGAGCATGCGGATGAGTTGACATTGATCCGTGCGTTGCAAGGACGCAGAGATTTCTGAGAGGTTGACTGAGTTCTTGCGCAAATCATATTTTACAACTAGCTTGCGCATCGATGCTCTTAAAAATTTTTGTTTTAGCCCTCGCGTCTTTACTCTTGGTTCCAAGCTCACATGCCCAAGTAAAGTCGATTCCATGTCCTATCGATTCCCTGATCAAAGCACCGGGTAACTGGAAAATGACCGTGGATGAGTTTGAAAAAGCCTTCACCTCAAATGGCAATAAACAATACGTCTGGCTGACCGAAGACCGCACCCGGGCGAAGCTGAGTCGTAAGCTTTATGGGAATGTAGTGATCGATCTAACCGTGTTCGATGGGCAAGTCCCTGTGCAGGAAGTGATTGTTGATTTCGCGGATGGCCTGCTAAACCTCGTTTCGGCCTCCGTTTACAATCGTGCCGACAGTGGCCCAATTGCCACCGAACAATTCACGGAACGTTTCAAGACAGCCGGAAAAGTCATGGGTGAAATTCTTGTCGCGAAACCACAGCAACGCAAAGCGGATGCGAAAAACGGCCTGCTGACGGAAGGTTATTCATGGTATTCCAGGGAAACAGGAGTGGCCTTGTTAGAGCATAACGAAGGAGCATTGGGAACTGCCGACCGTGAGTTTTTGAGGCTTCGCATGGCCAGGCCGAGCGCCAAAGGTTCTTTGGCTGCATCCTTGTTGCATACCCGAGGTGGTGCGGCTGCCAAACTTGGCGATCTTCCCAGAAACGTTAAAAAAGAAGATAACGGCGATTTGCTCATTTCCAACATGCCCATGGTCGATCAGGGTGATAAAGGCTATTGCGTGGTCGCCACAGTACAGCGCGTGTTTGAATACTATGGAATCGGCGCGGACATGCACCAGATCGCACAAATTTCAGATGCGGATCCCAACAAAGGCACCAGCACTCTTACCATGGCGAAGGAACTTGATAAGATCGATTATCGTTTCAAAACCCGTCTCGAGATCATTGGTATGGGAGAGCCATTGACTGAAGTGAAGGAGGAAAAAGGCGAATACTACGTCGGCAAGCCTGTCGATGAGCGGAAGTTTCTTCTGGCGGTTAATAGTTATATTAAAAAAGGAATTCCTCTGCTTTGGTCGCTCCAGCTCGGACTCTTTCCCGAAGTCCCTCAGCTTTCTCCACAAACTTCCGGCGGTCACATGCGCATGATCATCGGTTACAACGAGACGACCAAAGAGATCATCTTCAGCGATTCATGGGGCGCTAAACACGAAGCCAAACGCATGAAAATGTCAGACGCGTATAAAGCCACACACGGGCTCTTCGCTCTGACGCCGACGGTGAGGTGAGTGGGGAGAAGGGGTTTGAAACCCCTTGGTATTTTCTCCGAATGATTGGCCAATATGGCCTAAGACTTGGCATTAACAAACAGGCCTCTGTATGGCTTTCTGGTATTTCCCTTCGGAGTAAGAATGCCTGCATTCACAAAAGTCTGCAATTTTTCCTCGCGGGTCATGTGTTTGAGACGATTTTCGAAACGTTCCCACGCAGCTTCTACATCCGTCTTGGGAGTCGAAACTTGATGTCTCTGTTTGCTGCTTTTCACGCTAGTATGCTGGTCTGAAATAGCCTAGGATGCAAGCTGGATTTCTGATCGATAATTGAATATGTGACTTCATTCGAATAGAGGAGCCTTCAAACGCGGGTTCGGATTCCTGAAATAAGCCCCGAACTGAATCATACGTGGGTGAATCAGAGTCCAAATCAAACTCGTTTGTTAACCAGTTGATCATGGAGCAGTCTAGGTTTCTCAAGAGTAAGTCGGTGTCGCCTTCTTTAACTGGGAGATTTTCTGGCATGGACTTACCTATTTCTGCATATGTTTCCTTAAATCGTGGATATGCTTTAGAAAGGACCGTGGTTGAGCTCAAATCCATCATGTCGAAACATTGCCCAAGATGGATGACAGCGCCGACAACAGCGGGATTTTTAATCTTCTTTCTCATGACCTGTTCTATAGCCCAGTCCATGGCTCGTTCGGGTCCATATTCCCAAAAGTAAATTCCACTGCCTAACCAGTCATAATCATTCTCTTTTTTGATCAGTCTTGCAGTGCCTGCTAAAACTTCCTCCGCAAGCGCATGTTCACATCCGTGGTAGCCGAGAACAAGTCGCTGGTATTTGAAAGATTGGTTCATCTTGAGGGGGATGAAATTACGATAATATTTTCATCAGGCGCTGCAAGCTGAGAAATGCGGGAATAAGAATACTAGAGGCCAGAAGCGACTTTCGACTCGTGATAAAATTCGGCTGGCATGGGATGATTTAGTTCCCATTCAATCGAAATGGGACGATTACCCTGAGCACGTATGAACTTTGCGTCTCCTAGAAAAACAAAATTACTCGTTAGTTTTCCATTGTTTCTACGGACACGAGCAAAGGTCAGGATTGTATATCCGCGTGCTTGGTGATGAATGTAATTTTGGCCAACTTTTGTATCTTGTGAAGTGTTAGACTGACTCTCCCAGTGAAGAAGAGTTGGAGATATGGGATAGTCTCGATACATTGTACTCTCTGAAAAATGTTTATCGGTTTTTTCAAAGGTGATGAAATGGAGATAAAGTCTTTTCTCTGGAACAGAAATGACGCCAGTGCCGGTGGGTCCTGATGTAAGTAAGTTGGCTTTTCCAAATGCAGCTGAAACTTCACGCATTCCATAAGTTCCGTGTAATGTGAGCGAACAAGGGAAGGGTAGATTTAACGGGGTGCTCTTAACTGAAAACAGTTTGGCATATTCAATAATTTCCAGCGCGTCCGAAACAAACCGAGGGTTATTCCTAATGATATCGAAACTCTTGCCGTAAGTTTCAAATCCAAGTTCTTTTGGCGATCTACTCCACAGTAGATAATGCGCAGACGCAACGAGCTGGTGGTTCTCCAGATTTTCCGAACTTTGTAAGAAAGACTCGATAGCTGATAGGTAATCTAGACTTCTAACTTCACTAAGACGCGCCAAAGAGCGCTTATCTGGTGAGTTAGTAATGGTCGTATCGATTGTTTGAAATCCCGCAATACTTTTCCAATTTGACCATGAATGTTTGAGCAATAAATCAACAGGACACTCACCACTTTTTTCAATGAATTCATGAAATTTAGGTGGTGCTTGGCCTTCCCAGTGCAGAAACGCCTCTTTGATACGAAATTCAGGATTACGGTAGGTTTCTCTGATATTCTTTAAAATTTCTTCACGCGCTTGACGTTCAAGTTGGATATGGCAACCGGACGGAAGGTGTGGAAATCCGTTTTCAACCTCACTTATTACATCGTTACGCTTTTTCGGAAGCAGCGAAGTAAAACGAAGATCAAAGCGAAACTCGCGACGCGAGCGAGGAATGAAATCAAGGACTACAACCTGATCTTTGCCTTCGGAGTGGCGCAAGCCGCGCCCAAACTGCTGTAAGTAGAGCACGTGGCTCTCAGTCGGACGCAAGAACAGTAGGCAGTTAATAGCTGGGATGTCGACCCCCTCGTTGAATAGATCAACGGTGAAAATGAAATTGATCTCTCCTTTTTGAAGTCGTTGTCTCGCAAGTCGGCGCGCTTCGGATTGAGTATCGGAATCGACGGCAATCGCAGGAATTCCACATGCACTAAAGATATCAGCCATGAAGGCGGCATGGCTTTTTGAAACGCAAAATCCGAGGCCTTTTACATGACTTCGCTCGAAATCGGAGGGATTGTAAGGATCTGGAAGATGTTCCACGATTTTATTGATAACCAATTGAGCGCGTAGCTCATTACCACTGATTAAATTATCTATTTCCGCGTTATCGTATTTTCCTCTTTTCCACTCCACGGCGGAAAGATCTGTGGTGTGGTCGCTGATAGCGTAATAATGAAAAGGACAGAGCAGCTTTTGTTCCAGTGCATCAGGTAGGCGTATTTCTCCGGCTACTGGCGCATCAAAATCATCAGCGATCGTTGTCCCGTCTGCTCGTTCCGGAGTGGCTGTTAAGCCAAGAAGTATTTTAGGTTTTAGTTCTTCAAGGATGGGTCGGTAAGTCGCAGCAATACCATGATGAGCTTCATCGAGGACAACTATGTCCCAATGATCACTGGTAAATTTTTCTGAGAGGTTTTTAGCGTGGAAGCTGGCGATAGTACAAAAGAGGTGGTCGTAGTTTTCTGGTTGGTGTTGATCGAAGAGATATTCGCCAAAGTTTCCGTCCTGAATCACTTGGCGGAATGTGTTACGAGCTTGCTCCAAAATTTCTTTTCGGTGTGCAAGGAATAGAAGCTTTTTATAGCCTTGCGCGGATTGCTGCTTGTAATCAAATGCCGCTATCATCGTTTTTCCAGTTCCGGTGGCAGCTATTACAAGATTGCGGAAATGGCCGCGTGATTCGCGAGCTAAACTGAGATTTTCGAGAATTGCGCTTTGGTAATCGAAGGGCTGAATTTTAAAAACAGTTAGGATTGTGCTTTGATCAGAAAAAATTCCTTTCTCATGTTTGGTTGCGGCGACGAGTTTATCAAAGTTATCCGCAGTAAATTTCACGAACGATGGATTCTCCCAATAGGAGCTGAATTCAGCTTCGCAACGGCGGTATAAATCTGGTAGCTCCGTAGAAGGTAGTTTGACTGTCCATTCTAATCCGCTGGTCATTGCGGCGTGAGATAAATTAGCCGAGCCGATAAATGCGCAGGATAATCCGCTGTCTCGGTGGATGAAGTAGGCTTTAGCGTGGAGTCGTGAGTGTTTCGTATCGTAGTTGATTTTGATTTCGGTATTTGAAAGCTCGCTGATTTGGCGAATTGCGGTTGGATCAGAAGCGCCAAGATATGTAGTCGTGATCACGCGTAATTTTCCACCTCTTTTCGTGAAGCGCTCTAGTGAGGGTAGAAGTAGCTTCAGTCCTGCGGATTTAATGAAAGAAACGAGCATGTCAACGCGATCCGCGCTCTCCAGTTCTAACTCCAACTCACGTCCTAATTGTGGACTATTTCCTGCGCCGGTGAAAAGACTTGGACTGCTAGGTGGGGTAGTGGGACGCGAAAAATTGTTCAGACCTATTGGAGAAATTTCATTTAGAATATGTGCTATGGTATCAAGCTTCTCCGAGTTGAGAAATTCAAGTTCTGCATCGAACTCAGCAAGTGAACAAATCAAACGATTAGCCAGATCGAGTCGTTGGTCGTGTTTTACAACTGTAAGTGCTTGATTGATTTGAGCGCGGAGGAAGCGTGTGAGGTAATCCGTGGCAAACGGTTCATCAAGTTTATCAATTACTGCTTTATGCTTTGATGTATCAAGGGAGTCTAGAGCGAGCTTCAACTTCTCGCTGATCAAATGATCATAGATACCTTCTTTAAGCTCTCCCATATTGCGCCAGGATATTTGTGGTTCTATGAATCACAAACAAAAAAGCCGCCTACATTTCGTAAGGCGGCTTTTATTGATGATTGGCAGGGCGGATAAAATCCACCGCCACGATTTATCACCCCAAAATCTGCGCCAGCACATATGGCAGAATCCCACCCGCGCGGTAGTAATCTTTCTCCACCGGTGTATCGATTCGAACAACTACTGGAATATCGAAGCTCGAACCGTCTGCCTTATGCACGCGCAGTGTTGCTTGTTGCATCGGCTTGAGGTCGTTATCGATTCCTAGGATGTCGAAGGTGGCGTCGGCTAGGTCTTTGACTTTTTCGTAGTCGTCTTTGTTGACGAAGTTGCATGGCAGGACGCCCATGCCGACGAGGTTGGAGCGGTGGATGCGCTCGAATGATTTGGTGACGACGGCTTTGACGCCTAAAAGGTTGGTGCCTTTTGCGGCCCAGTCGCGGGATGAACCCATGCCGTAATCTTCGGCGCCGATGACGATGGATGGAGTGTTAGATTTCTGATAGATCGCAGCAGCATCATAGATGGCTTGCGTTTCACCATTGATCTTGGTGACGCCACCTTCGATTCCGGGAACCATGAGGTTTTTGATGCGAACATTAGCAAACGTGCCGCGGGTCATGATGCGGTCGTTGCCGCGGCGTGAGCCGTAGGAGTTGAAGTCTGAAAACTCGACGCCTTTTTCTGTTAGGAAACGTCCAGCTGGGCTGTCTTTTTTGATTGCTCCAGCAGGTGAGATGTGGTCAGTGGTCACAGAATCTCCAAAAATACCGAGCGGGCGCGCCCCTTTGATCTCGACGATGTCGCGTGGTGTCGGGGTGAAGCCATCGAAGAACGGAGGTTCTTGAATGTAGGTGGATTCGCGATCCCATTCGTAAACGTTTCCAGTGGAGGATTTGATATTGTTCCACTTCGGATTCTGGTTGGAGAAGCCAGTGTAGAGTTTTTGGAAAACATCAGGCTTGAGAGACGCGTTCATCGCGGCCTCGATCTCTGCGGAGCTTGGCCAGATGTCTTTGAGGAAAACGGGTTTGCCATCTGAACCGGTGCCGAGGGGTTCGGTTTCCATATCGATATTCACCGTGCCGGCGATCGCGAAAGCGACGACGAGTGGGGGCGACATCAGGAAGTTGGCTTTGATCGATTGATGGACGCGGGCCTCGAAGTTGCGGTTTCCGGAAAGAACGGATGCGGCGACGATGTCCTCGGATTTCACGACGTCTTCGATGCCTGCATCTAGCGGGCCAGAGTTTCCAATGCAGGTGGTGCAACCGTAGCCAACGGTTTGGAAACCGAGTTCATCGAGTTCAGCTTGGAGGCCGGTTTTATTGAGGTAATCGGTAACCACACGCGAGCCGGGTCCGAGTGAGGTTTTTACAGAAGGTTTGATGCTCAATCCTTTTGCGTTAGCTTTTTGCGCGAGCAAACCAGCGGCGATCATGACGCTTGGGTTGGATGTGTTGGTGCAAGAGGTAATGGCCGCAATCAAGACCGAACCGTGTTGGATGGTATCTTTGATCTCATCTTTGGAATCGACCGTAACCGTTGCGGTTTTCGTCTCGGTTTTTGCGAAGCCGCCATCGGCGATGGGTGCTGCGAGAAGTTGGTTCCACTTGGTTTTGAGGTTATCGATATCGATGCGATCTTGTGGACGTTTTGGACCAGCGACGCCGGGTTTGACGGTGGAAATATCGAGATCGACGATTTGGGAAAATTGCAGGGCGTCGCGATCGGTCGGGATACCCCAGAGGTTTTGGGCTTTGTAATAGTTTTCGACCGTCTTGCAGAGTTCGAGCGAACGGCCAGTGCCTTCGAGGTAGCCGGTAGTGATTTCATCGATGCCGAAGAAGCCCATCGTTGCGCCGTATTCGGGCGCCATGTTGGCGATGGTCGCGCGGTCTGGGAGAGAGAGTGCTTTTGCGCCTGGACCGTAGAACTCGACGAATTTTCCGACGACTTTGGTTTGGCGAAGCAGCTCAGTGACGCGTAAGACAAGGTCGGTCGCGGTAACGCCAGTGGCGAGTTCACCTGTTAGATAAACGCCCACCACTTCAGGAACGAGGAAAGTCACTGGCTGGCCGAGCATACCTGCTTCGGCTTCGATGCCACCCACGCCCCAACCCACGACGCCGAGGCCGTTGATCATGGTGGTGTGCGAATCGGTGCCGACGAGAGTATCTGGATAAAATACGCCGTCTTTTTCCAACACGCATTTCGCAAGGTATTCCAGGTTCACTTGATGAACGATGCCGATGCCTGGAGGGACGACTTTAAACGTATCGAAAGCTTGCTCGCCCCATTTCAGGAACTCGTAACGCTCACGGTTGCGGTAAAATTCGAGATCTAGGTTTTTTTCTAAAGAAAATGCGGTTCCTGCATAATCAACCTGCACCGAGTGGTCGACCACGAGATCGACGGGTACGAGCGGTTCGATCATTTTTGCGTCTTTGCCCATGGCGTGGACAGCGGAACGCATGGCGGCGAGATCGACGAGCAAAGGCACGCCTGTAAAATCCTGAAGCACGATGCGCGCGACGACGAAGGGAATTTCGTAATCTCCGGGAGATTTCGCGTTGTAGTTTGCTAGGTTTTGAATGTCTTTGTCGGAAACTTTGAGCCCATCGTTATTGCGGAGTAGGGACTCGAGCACGATACGGATCGAAACCGGAAGTTTCGAAAGATTCGGGAAACCGTTTTCGGCAAGCGCGGGGAGCGAGTGAAGTTTGCCTTCTTTGCCGGAGCCTGTGGTGAATGTGCGGATGTAGCTCATGGATGGTGTTATTTCTAAAAAAGATTCTGTGCGCGGAAGGTTGGGGATTATGGGGAATTTGTCAAAAACGTTCCTTGCATGGATTAAGATTGTCGCTGTGGCTGTGCTTTGATTAAGTGGCGCTATGAAATGGATTTTAACGATTTTGGCGGTTTGCGTGGTGGCTGGATGTGTTGCCAAAACCCAAATTCCCGTCCCAGATACAGCGATGGCTGCGGGAAGCGGTCAATCTCTGCAAACCCTCCAGCGGGGTCATGCGGTTTACTTGTCCCAATGCGGGCGCTGCCATGAGCCAATGATGCCCTCGAAAGTTTCCGATGCAGACTGGCATATCGTGGTTCCTGGGATGGCGTGGAATGCCGGTATTTCCAAAAGCGATGAGGCCGCGGTTTTGAAATACATCCATGCAGTGCGCTTGGATCCTCAGTCCAAGCAATAAAAAACCGCCGCCTGGTGGGCGACGGTTTATGTATCGGATGCTTATCGCAGACGAGAGATTAGTATTTCACACCGCAACCGTAAGGCTTGTTGGAAGCGTTGGTGACTTCTTTGCCGGCGAGCACGGCATCGAGTGCGTTAGCAAATAATTTGTCGGCTGCAGCAACGTCCTCGGCCTTGGTTGATGCGGTCGAGTCGATCGCACCAGAGTAAGCGAGGTTGCCGTCTTTGCTGATGATCATCATGTGTGGAGTGACTTTCGCATCGTAGGCTTTGCCAACTTTGCCATCCGCATCAAGGAGGAGTTCGGTGGCTTTGCCGCCCTCAGCAGTGGCTTTTTCGACAAATTTCTCAGCGGTGAGATGGCCTTGTTTGCCTTCGGCAGATGAGTTGATGGTCAACCAGATTACGCCTTTTCCGGTGTAGGCCGCTTGCAGGGCCTGCATGTTTTTAGAGGCATAATGCTTTTTTACGAAAGGACAGTCGAAATTGACCCATTCCAGGACGACGACTTTGTCTTTATAATTCGCAAGGCTGATTTCGGTGCCTTTGGCGGATTTAGCTGTGAAGGCGGGTGCTGGTTTGCCGACTTCTTTGGCAAATGAAGAGGTGATGGCGATAACTCCGACGATGGCGGCTGTGATAAATGGTTTCATATGTTGTGTGGTTAGTTATAAAACACCGATATAGCGGCGCAGAAGGCTATTCATATCTCCAAAAATAAAAATTTCCTCCAATTTTTTCAGAAAAATGATTTGGGCTAGATTGGGGTTTGGAAGTTTAGGATTTGGAGTTTAGAAACCGCCAGATGATTACGCAGGCATTTATTTTGGGCGCAGGGCTGGGGACGAGGTTGCGTCCTCTGACTGATGTCCTCCCGAAGCCGCTTGTTCCGCTGTTTCATAAACCGCTCGCAATGTGGGCGGTGGAGGCTTGTGAGGCGGTGGGTTGCAATCGGTTTGCGATCAATACCCATCATCTCCCAGAAAAATGGCAGGGATTCGCGGCGGGGATTGATATCACATTTTTTCATGAACCAATCTTGTTAGAAACTGGCGGTGGACTAAAAAATATTGAGGACTGGGTGGACGAAGGAAGTCTGTTGATTCATAACGGCGATATTTTTTCATCGATGGATCTGAAAAAATTGGTCGATGCCCATGAAGCCAGTGGCGATGAGGTGACATTGGCGCTGCGTTCAAGTGGTGGGGAAAAACGAATTTCGCTAGGAGAAAACAACCGTGTTGAGGATGTTAGAAGTGAGGTTCGCGGTTTGCCAGGGACGCATGTTTTTACGGGAATTTATTGCGTGAAAAAAGCGTTTCTTGAGAGGATTCCCGCTGGAGAAATCATTGCGGTGATTCCAGCATTCCAAGAGCTTGTGCGTCTAGGCGGAATCGGTGCAGCAGTTCTCGATCAAGGCCATTGGATGGATCTCGGTGATTTGGAATCTTATCTCGCTGCTCATCAACAACTCAATTTAGAATCTCCGATACATCCCGAAGCGATTATCGAAAATGGAGTGGTGATTGAAAACAGCGTGATAGCAAAAGGCGCACGGATTCATAGCGGCGCAAGAATCTCTAACAGCGTGGTTTGGCCTGGAGCGGATGTTTCCGGAGAAGTAGTCAACGAAGTGGTGATGTGCCTGTAAAAGGGTAGGGTCGACTGACCTCAGTCCCTACCTTTCAACAAAGCCGGTCGGAGACCGGCTCTCCTATAGGGTTGCAATCAAGCGGACAAATTGGCGGCCGTATTCGACGTAAGAACTGTAGCATTGATTCCAATCGACCGCAGATGGATCTGGCGCGTGGAATACGGTTGCGACGTGTGGTTCGATAGCGATCCAGCCTTTGTAGTTGGATTGATGAGCATCTGTTAGGATTTCACGGAGCTTCGCTTGGCCGAGACCGGGCATGGTATATTCTGGCTCAACATCGGCGGAGATCGGATTGATGCAGTCTTTGATATGGATGTGGGCGACGTGCTCTTTTACTTTCAACCAAAACTCCATGGGATCTTGCCACGGAAAAGGTTCCAGCTTGGAGCGGTCGAGTTGGAAGACAGGATTTCCAGTATCGAAAACGAGTTTCAGACCAGGGACTTCTTCGACGAGGCGTAGCGAATGCTCGGCAGAAAATCCGCCCCAGTTCATGCAGTTTTCGTGGACCGCCGTGATGCCTTCATCGGCAAAACGTTTGACGATTTCGCGCATGCGACGGAAGCGCTCCGCTTCGTTTTGATCCGTGCCCCATGGTTCCTGCGCATAGGACATGATGCGGATCATCGGGGTCTTCAGGCGCTTCATGCGTGGGATCGCGCGCTCGATTTCTGCTAGAGTGATGGAAAAATCCGAACTGATTTTTTTGCCCCAGTTGCCAATCGCGGATCCGAATTCTGGGACGTGAATTCCAGCGGCATCTAGCTTGTCGGCGGCTTTCAGGAAATCGTCTTCTGGCATATCGTGAATGTTGCTGTTGCCAACCATGCGAGTTGAGATCGCGGACCAACCAAGTTCCTGAGTCGCTTGGATTTGTTTATCGATGTCGCGCGAGGCTTCGTCAGCGAAGCCAGTGAGTTTTTCAGTGGAGAGCATGCGGGACGCTAGGCTAAAAATTCAAAATTCAAAATTCAAAATTCAAGGAAGAGGGAGACTTTTCAAAATGATTTGCTAGAGTTGTGATATGAAGCGTCGAAAATGGATGGGGTTGTTTGGCGGGTTTTGTTTGTTGGGGTGTGGGGAGAAAAAGAAGGTGGTTGATGTCAGTGCGGCGGAGAAGCCATGGATAGCGATGAAAGATCAATGGGAGCAAGTCAGCGGGGGGGAGATAGAAGTCGGCGATGAATTAAGCATCGGGTGGGGCGAGACTCTCACGAACGTCCGCTGGAAAGGGGAGGTGCCGACCGCGCCGTTTGAGCTCGAAATGAAGGCAAAACGGGTCAACGGCACGGATTTTTTCTGCGCCGTAACCTTTCCCGCACGGGGTCCAGAGCAATGCGTGACCCTGATCGTGGGCGGCTGGGGCGGGAGCTTGGTCGGGATTTCTTGCATCGATGGCAAGGACGCCTCCGAGAACGACGCTCAGAAAACCTACGCCTTCATGACCGATGTCTGGTATCAGATTCGCTTGGTCAGGGAGGGGGAATCAATCAAGGTCTGGATCGATGGAGAAAAGTTCATCGATGTTGATACGACGGGCAAAAGCCTGTCGCTCCGGCAGGGTGGGATCGAGGAATGCGCGCCCTTCGGCCTGGCCACCTGGCAGACCACGGCTCGGATCAAAGACATCCGCTGGAGGGGGCTTTAGGTGATCTACCGAAGAGATTTGACCACGAATTGCACGAATGACACGAAAGTTGTGATGCCCGAAGGGTGGATTTTTCCTTATTTTATATAGAAACCCCGTATTAAAATTTGGGAAAATAGTGATTTCACCGAATCATCGCTCTTTCATTTCGTGTCATTCGTGCAATTCGTGGTAAAAATTCTTCATCTGCACCTATCTGAAGCCGTTTCCCAGCAAGACTTTCGGCTTGCCACGCTCTACAAAACTGAATTACAAGCCTTCAACGAACAACCTCTGCGACATGGAGAGTGGGTCTTACACCCACTCTTTTGCGTCTCCAGAAGCTTCATCAACATCGGAAAAAGCCATTTTTCCTTCAACTGCCCGTCCACCGCTAGCCATGACCAACGACATCGTCGCACTCATCGAATATTACGAAAAAGAAAAAGGAATCGACCGTAACAAAATCGTTGCGGCACTCGAGTTTTCCTTCGTTTCTGCTTATCGCAAAATGGTTCCTGGAGCCGATGCAATCGAGACTTTACGGGCTGAAGTGGACACGAAAAAAGGCACCACCAAGATTTTCGCCGCACTCAATGTCTGCGCAGATGGCGAGCAAACCGACAAATTCAATGAAGTTCCTCTCAGCATTGCCCTGAAAAAGAACCCTGAAATTCAAGTTGGTGGCGTTCTGGAATTCAACGTCACTCCAAAAGATTTCGGTCGTATTGCCGTCCAGACTGCAAAACAAACGATGATGCAGCGCCTCCGCCAAGCGGAGAAGGAAATGATTTATGAGGAATTCAAAGACCGCGCGGGCGACGTCGTCTCCGGAACCGTTCGCCGCTTCGAGCGCAACGACGTGATGATCGATCTCGGTAAATTTGAAGGAATCATGCCGAACCGTGAGCGCGTTCAAGGTGAAGATTACAACATCGGTGATCGCATTCGCTGCTACGTTTTGGCAGTTGAAAACGAAGGCCGCGGCCCTGAAATCATCCTTTCCCGCAGTCATCCAAACTTCGTGCGCCGATTGTTTGAGGCCGAGGTAAATGAAATTTCTGACCGCACCGTTGAGATCCGCTCGATCGCACGTGAAGCCGGTTTCCGCACCAAGGTTGCGGTCTGGAGTAACGATCCAAAAGTCGATCCCGTTGGTGCTTGCGTCGGCATGCGCGGTGCCCGGGTCAAAAACATCGTCCGTGAACTCAACAACGAAAAAGTTGATATCATCCGTTGGAGCGAAGATCCATCCGAGCTTGTCCGCGAGGCACTCAAACCGGCTGAGTTGATTTCGATCTCGGTAAACAAAGAAGAGAAGATCGTCCTCGTGACTGTTAGCGAAGAAGACCTCAGCAAAGCGATCGGCAGAAAAGGCCAGAACGCACGCCTTTCCTCACGCCTCATGGGCTGGGATGTTCAAGTCCGCAAAGACGAGACCAAAGAAGAACAATTCAAAGAAAAAATCGGCGGAGTTGCTCACACTTTGGGCGAGCAACTTGGAATTTCTGATGAAGTAGCTGCGAAACTCACACTCTTTGGAGGAGTTAGCGCAGAGATGATCGTTGATATGCCAGTCGAATTCCTCACGAGCTCACTGGAGCTCAGCACGGAAGAAGCAGAAGCAATCCTCGAGCGAGCAAGAAGCATTGCTTCAGGAGAGGCTGCAACTAAGTAAATTTAGTCCCAACATTATTCTAACCCTTCAGATAAAACTCTAGACCCATTACTCTCATACTCAGAACGCCGAATGCCTAAAAATAGCGATAAATCTTCTAACAAGCCTAAAAAAATCCTCGATCTCATCGAAGATGAGAAAAAGCCTTCTCGTAGAGAGCGCCAGCGCCAAGAAGCTGAGATCGCGGCTGCACCAAGTAAGCTTGAGAAGGCAAAAGCAAATGCTTTAGACTTGTTCACAGAGGAGAAGAAACCCAAAGCGAAGAAGAGTCCAACCGCGGCCAAAAAGGCTTTAGGTAGCATTTCTAAAATCCTCTCAAACGAAAACGAGGATCTGAGTTTTGTTAAGAATCAAGACATCGCACCCATTGCTGCGTCACAGGTTTCACCTAGCCCAGTATCAAGCGACGCACCGGAGTCTTCTGACTCCAAGTTGATCATCATCAAACCGCCGATTTTGGTTCCCGATCTCGCGGCACGCCTTGGTCTGAAGCCGTTTAACGTCATGGCAGATCTGATCAAGCTGGGTGTTTTCCCTGCCCCGAATCAGCCGCTTGAGCCGGAAATCGCAGCTCAGGTTTGCGAAATTCACGGATTCACTTTTGAGCGTGAAAAACGCGACAAGGAAAAAGGTTTCCATAAGGTCGAAGAAGTCATCGTCGAACCAGAAGCTCCAGTTGAAGAGCCGAAAAATTTACTCACCGTTAGACCCCCTATCGTTACGATCATGGGTCACGTCGACCACGGCAAAACCTCCATCCTTGACTACTATCGTAAGAGCAAAGTCGTCAGCGGTGAGGCTGGTGGAATCACGCAGCACATCGGTGCTTATCAAGTGAACCACAACGGCCAGTTGATTACGTTTCTCGATACTCCGGGTCACGCTATTTTCTCCGATATGCGCGCACGCGGTGCTAGCATAACCGACATCGCGATCATCGTGGTTGCTGCCAATGATGGTCTTATGCCGCAGACGCTTGAAGCGATCAAACACGCGCAGAAAGCCAAAAAGACCATCGTCGTCGCGATCAACAAATGCGACCTTCCTTCCGCTAACGTTGAGCGCGTAAAAACCCAGCTCGCAGAAAATGGTCTGCAAACGACCGATTACGGTGGTGATACCGAGTTCGCATGCATTTCCGCACTAAAAGGCGATGGTATGGACGATCTGTTAGAGCTGATCGTGCTCCAAGCCGAAGTGCTCGAACTCAAAGCCAATCCAAAAGCTACCACTCGTGCCGGCGTGATCGAGGCACGTGTTGTTCCTGGCCGCGGCACTACCGCAACGGTCATCGTTGAATCTGGAACTTTAAAAGTCGGCACTCCATTCATCTGTGGTCCGTTCTCAGGAAAAGTGCGCTCGCTGATCAATGACCTCGGCGAGAGTGTCAAAACCGCACTCCCAGGGACTCCTGTTGAAGTCATCGGCTTTGAAGAACTTCCAAACGTTGGCGATCACCTAACCGAAATGAAGAGTGAGCGCGAAGCAAAAGCGCTCGCAGCCGAGCGTCAGGAAGAATTGAGATTGAAGCGTCTGAAGCCACAACATCGCAACCGCATGGAAGACCTGTTCAGCATGGTCAATGATGGCGGTGGAAAAAATCAGCTCAAAATCATTCTTAAATGCGATGTTCAAGGTTCGGTCGAAGCGATCAAGAAAGCGATCCTCGCCATTGAATCTGAAAAAGTGGAATGCCAATTCATCACTGCGGCTGCTGGCCCGATCACGGAATCAGATATCACTTACGCAAGTTCGTCTGATGCCATCATTCTCGGTTTCAACGTAAAGGTTGAAGCAAAAGCCGTTAAATCTGCCAAAGCAGCTGGTGCCGAAATCAAACTTTACTCTATCGTTTACGAACTCATCGATCAAGTCCGCGAAGCAATGCTCGGATTGTTAGATCCGCTGACCCGTGAGTCGGTGATCGGTCACGCCGAATGCCGCCAAGTTTTCAAGGTCAACAAAGGCAAAGCTGCTGGTTGCTTTATTACCGACGGCAAAGTGCATCGCAAAGCACACGCCCGTGTCATCCGTGGTGGAATCCCAGTTTTCGATGGCAGAATGTCTACCCTCCGTCGCTTCCACGAGGAAGTCGAAGAAGTCAGAACTAACTTCGAATGCGGTATCCGCCTCGGTGAATTCAACGAATATCAGGAAGGCGACATCATCGAGTGCTACACTCTGGAAAAAGTCGCCCAGACGCTCTAATGGGTAAAAGCTGAAACTCTAAAACGCTGAAACGCTAAAATTTAGAGAGTTCAGCAATCGAACATTCTCCTTCAATTTCTTATTTCAGCTTTTTAGTTTTTATTTTCCCATGTCCCGCCGCATTGATCGAGTCAACGAACTGCTTCGCCGTGAAATTTCGACGGTGATCCAACACGATTACGAATGGCACGGTAAAATGGTCACTGTCAGTGCGGTCGAGGTCACCGATGATCTCAAAGAAGGTCGGGTCTGGATCGGTGTGATCGGTGGCTCTGCTGAGCCTATCATCGAAAAGCTCAATAAGGCGCATGGCTCGATTCAAAAAGCCGTGATGAAACGCGTCGTTTTAAAATCCACCCCCGTGCTGCGATTCAAACACGATAACTCCGCCATTCGCGGGGTGGAAATCGTGAATCTGCTCGAAGAAGTGGATAAGCTCCCAAAAGCCCCCCTTGAAGACGAGGAAGTTTGAGGCTTACCGAATCTGCCTCAACTTCAGAGCCCTATTTTCTCCGCCACCTGCAGCACCGCAGGCCAAGCATTTTTCGAAATACACCCTCTGCTTATGATCATTTTCTCCATCAACTCCCAAATTTCAAGTCTTCGAGTCTCATCTCAAAGTCAATTGTCTGCCTGGCAGGAATAGCAGTTTATTAGGCAGTTTATTAAAAAGTCGTGCCATTCATGTCGACCCACACTGCCAGTTCTCCTCTGCGGAGTTAGTACGGCGATTTGCACACAACGCCTTATTTGATCAAAGGCAGCACACTGCTGCTGCGGCCGCAAAACTCATCCCACCGCACCCTTCACTTCTTGCTGCGACTTTGTAGCCAGATGATCCAAAATAGATTTTTTCTCCATCTATTCTACCTATGACATTGTAGCCACTTGATCCTCCATAAATTTTGGTTCCATCGATTCGTGCGATAACCGTATACCCGCTGGATCCTGAGTAGACCTTACCGTTTTCAAATCTAGCCACTACGGTATAGCCGCTGGATCCCGAATAAACTTTTCCGTCTTCAACTCTTGCTGCCACATTGTAACCGCTAGATCCTGAATAAACTTTACACTCTGCATTTGCAAAACCTGATCCAAGAAGCACGATAGATAGGATTAAAAAATTCTTCATTTTTTTGATGCTTTAATAACTTGGTTATTCAACTAGTGCGGAAATTACACTTAATAGATTGTCTGGGAAGAGGAAAAGGGGGCAGCATCAGGTAATAGCTCCTTTTTGCTCCACGTCACGGCTGGGATGATATTGAAGAATTTGTTCCAATTTATCTTTGTTTATCCGGTTCGTCAGACCGGCTCCCACTGGATTCTCCCCTAGTTGAAAAAAGCAAATTCCCAGCATTCATTCGGATGGGCTCCGCAGCCGAAATTCTGTATCTATTTAGGTAACAGAAGTTTATTTTAAAAATCTACATTCCACTTTTTTGCCTTGGCGAAAAGCGAAAAACCCACGCAAATATTTTTAAAACCTAAAAAAACCCCAAAATTCGGTTCCTCTATTTTCCTCAGTTAGTGCGACTTCCGAGTTAAATAATGTTCTTCAAGCGCCCATGAAGCCCATGACCACGCTCCGCGCCTCCCTCGCCCTGGCTGGCAGTATCCTGCTTGGCGTCGATTCCGCCCGTGCCCAGACCATCACCTTTGATGGTGCAAACAAAACCAATGGCGATAACTGGAACGTAGCAACCAATTGGGATACGGATACGATTCCCAGCGGTGCGGTTAACGTGGTTATCCCTGCCAACAGGCAGGTGACTGGCAATGTGAGTACCACGCCCTCCTACACTGGCAACTTGACTCTTCAATCGGGTGCCCTTCTCCAATCTGGGTATGGTGATTCCAACATCGGCATTCACAAAGTTATTGGCACTGCTGGGTCTACCACCATCTACATGGGAGCTGGCTCTCGAATTGCCTTTCGGGGCAGCCACACTGTGGCGGTTCCGGCCATCGTGCTGCAGGGCAATGCTGAGATTACCATGGGGTCGTCCACCGCTGGAGGCACGGATCCGGTCTTCGGCCATGGAATCAGCGGTGCCTACAGACTCACTCTCAACGGCAAAAGCGACTGCATTGCGACCCTCAGTGCCGCCAATAGCTTCGCAGAGTTAATTGCAACCCCCCAATACGGCACCGCTTTTGACATCAACGCCACCGTTGCAGGTTCGCTGGGCGGCAACGTCACCATCTTGGCCAATGCTACCAATGGTACCACCGGCGCCGACCTGACCGTCAGCGCCGTCAATGCCATGTCCGACACCGCAACTCTTACTCTCTATGGCACCAGCGGCAAGCTTGCCACCTTCAATGCCAACGACACCATCGGCGCCCTCAAGCTCAACGGCGTTAAACAACTGGCGGGTAGCTATACCAACACTGCCTCTTGGCTCAACGGAAGCGGAACGGTGACCGTTGCCGCTCCCACCGGAGGTGCTTATTGGAATGTGAACAGCAATGCAAACCTCGGTGCCACCCAAGATGCCACCGGTATCGTGTTCGGAGCGGGTAACCTCACCGTAGCGGAATCGGACTTACGTCTTATTGATGACGCTGTTATTTCCGTTAACTCGGGCTCCTTGGCGACCATTTCCAGCAATATTACGCAGGATGCCAGTCCCCGCCAGTTGCACAAAGTTGGCGCTGGCACCCTCAGGCTCTCTGGCAGCAACAACAGCTTCACTGGTGCCCTAGCGATTGGCGCAGGCACAGTCTCGGTTGCCACCCTCGCTAACGCCAATGTGGCCAGCCCGATTGGCCAATTTGCCTCGGCCGGAGCCGCTGGTTTGCTTCTCGGTGGTGGCACCTTCCAATACACCGGTGGCACCACTACCACGAATAGAGGTTTCACCCTCAGTGGTAATAGCGGCATCGATGTGAGCGCTGCTGGAACCACCCTAACCATGGGGGCTGTCGAAACTTACGGCGTCCTCGGCACGCTTACCGCCAGTGGTGGTGCGGGCAGTGCCCTTGCCCTTGGCAACGTCAGGATCGTCGAGGGGCAGGCCATCACACTCAACCCGACTACCATTTCCATGACAGTGGCTTCGGTGGAGGGCTACAGCTCTTATCCGGTCGTTAGTTCATCCACCGTCACCCTCGGTGGCATCAGCTACGGGAACGTGGTCACGGGCGCCATCACTGCCACCAACCCTCCCGGCTCTCCCTTTGCGCTAGCAATTAATTTGGTGAAATCAGGGACTGGGGACTGGACATTAAGCGGAGCCGGCAACAACAGCGGCACGACAACTATCAATGGCGGTAAACTGATTCTCGACTATCACACATCCAACGTTAGCAAACTCACCAACGGAAGCGCTCTTACCCTCGGTGGTGGCACTCTTGAGCTGAAAGGTGCTACCGGTAACCACGTTGAGATCGTAAGTGCAACCACCCTCAATGCTGGCGGCTCGTTTATTATCCGCAACGATGTCAACACTGCCAAGCTGCTAATGAATGCCATCACCCGCAATGCCGGCAGCACAATTTCTTTTGCCGATGCGACCATTGCGGCCACGGACACGCTGAACACCAACAGCATACTTGGTGGTTATGCTACGCTTGGCGCTGACTGGGCAAGAAATAGCACCGGCGCAGGCGACGGCACCATTACCGCGCTCTCTACTTACGATACCTGGACGAATAGCGGCGGGCTTACCACGGCGAATTATTTACTGTCCGGGGCTGACTCTCTCGGGGGTGCATTGCTTGCCAATACTGTAAAAATCGCCAACACAGGCAACAACCAAACCCTCGATTTGGGTGCGAACAATCTAACAATCACAACCACCAGTGCAACGGCTTTGGGTGGCATTCTTTATGCGGGTGGCAGCGACAACATCTACTCCATTACTGGCACTGGACGACTGCTTGCCAGCACCACAACAGGCGAACTCATCGTCAACACCCACACAGGAAATCTGACCATCGACGCCCCAATTGTTACTTCCGGTGCGACTGCCGGCCTCCTGACCAAGTCCGGCCAAGGTAAGCTGGTTGTGAATTCTAACAACGCCTTCACCGGAGCGGTTCGTGTCAACGAAGGGGTGCTTCGTATCGGCCATGCCAATGCTACCGGTAGCAATGCCGGCGGCATCACTGTCCAGAATGGCGCATCGCTTGAGCTGTCTAACGACATTACCGTGGTTAGCGACGCGCTCGCTCTCACTGGCACAGGCATATCGAATGGAGGGGCTCTGCGGAATGTTTCAGGTATAAACACCTACACTGGGGCCATCACTATCGGCAGCGGTGGTGCCAGGATCAATGCGGATGTCAACACGACCCTAAATATCGTTGGTGTCGTCACCTCCGCCGGTAATGATGTCATTTTCGGTGGTGCTGGCGCGATCAACCAAAACACGACCGCCATCAGCGGCGCTGGTGGTCTCCTTAAGGATGGAGGGGGTATCCTCAACCTCAGCCTCGCCAATACCTATGGCGGTGGAACCACTGTTAGCGGTGGCAAACTTCTCATCAATGGTAGCACCTCCTCCACCAGTCTTGTCACGGTCAACACCGGCGGCACCCTAGGCGGCACCGGGGTTATCGGAGGGAACGTGATCCTCAACAGCGGCGGCACTCTCTCACCAGGTGCCAGCATCGAAAGCCTTGCCACCGGCTCCAACTCATGGAACGGAGGATCAACTTTAGTGTTTGAATTTAGTACCGATGGCAGCACTGGCACAGCTGGGTCGCAATGGGATTTACTCACCATCACCGGCGCTCTCGATCTGACAGGTGCATCTAACATGAACCCCATTAACCTCAATTTGGTCACCATGCTGGACGTCACGAACGCTGGCCTCCTCCCTTCATGGGATCCGAATGCGGACGCCATCTGGTCAGGATTTGTAACCACCACTGAAGGCATCACCGGTTTTTCCGCCAGCCTATTCGATATCGACACCAGTGGATTCCAGAACAGCCTCAACCTCAATGGCAGCTTCTCGATCACTCAAAATGTAAACAATCTCGATCTCGTATACACCGTCATCCCCGAGCCCCGTGCCGTGCTGATTTGCGGTCTCGGACTGCTTCTGCTCCTGCTCCGCCGCAGATGACCGGATTGTTGCTGGTTTTAATAACTGCGTCATAATTGCACATAAGTCGCTAGGGTGGTTACTGACATCACCTGTAATCTCTTACTTCATTTGAACCGATACATCCCTTCTCCAAACTGCATGCGACAAAGAGACTTAGAACCTAACCCATATCATCAAACCTAAATCCGTCACCACATCATCCAAGTATCTTCTCGGTCAACCCCCTTTTCCCCTTCCTAGACCGACTCCCCAGTGGATTCTCCCCTGGGTGAAAAAGCAAATTTCTAGCATTGATTCTTGGTATTTTTTCATTTGTAAAACCGTTCAACCCCCCTTAATTCTTAAAGTATGCAATATCTATTGAGTCTAATACTTTTGCTGGCTGCGGTTTCCAAAAGCCCAGCGCAGATGTTTGCAGATGTGCAGACCAGCGCAGGCTTATTTACCTGCGAGCTGAATTTCCAACAAACACCGCGCACGGTGGCGAGCTTTGTCTCCCTTGCCGAAGGTACACGTCAATGGGTCGATGAGCGCAATGGGCTGCTTTCCACTGTCAAACCTCCGCAGCCTTTTTACAATGGCATCATCTTTCACCGCGTTGTCAACGTGCCGGGTTTTAAAATCATCCAAGCCGGCTCCAAGCGCGGCGATGGCACCGATGGACCCGGCTACGAGTTTCAGGATGAAATGAATACTGAGCTGCCAGCCACCTATCGTTTCGATCAACCCTACTACTTGGCAATGGCCAATTCTGGACCCAATACGAATGGTAGCCAGTTTTTCATTACGGGTGAAGCGATTGAGGGACTCGAAGGCAAGCATACCGTCTTCGGTAAAGTGGTAGGAGGTCAGAGTGTGATTGACGCTATTCTCAGCGCAGAGGTGAATTTATCTGACCGACCCCTGGCTGACATCACGATCCAAACCATCACCATCCGTCGCATCAGTAAAGACGCACAAAAGTTCAAGCCAAGCTCGCAGAAATTGCCGACCTTATCGGCGCCATCTTTCAAAGCCGAAGTAGCCCCCAGTCCTGCTAACACCGCTCGTTATGTTTTCAAGCAGGGTCTGCGCACGGAATTATTAGTCTATGCTTCCATCGACCCCGCTAAAGTCGATTGGCAAAAACTAAATAGCCGCTGGCATGCGTCGTCTTTCTACAATGCGCGCTATTACGATATTACGTATCCAGAAGGCATGCCGATCACGGGGTTTCGCCCGATCGTAGTGAAATACGGCGCCGATGCCATCACGCCCGTGACACCAGTGGGTTACAGGCTATCATTGGAAAATAGCGAAGGTGTGTATCAGTTTATGTTACCAACTGTCGGTGCAATGAGTTACTCATTCACGCCAGCAGGCAGCGTAATTGTGCAAAGCGGCACCATTGATTCTAACACTTTGCAGTATCAGTCATCTCCTCATCACGCAATCATAGCATTTACGCTCGATTCCAAAAAAATTATTTACCTCCAACTAGGCTTCGATAAAAAAGTCAACTTGGATCTCCATGGTCGCTGTGTCTCTCGAATTAAAAATTATGTGATTACCGATCCCGATACTGGTGCGGGTTATTATCCAGATGATTTCATAGAGCCAGGTGGCGACGTGGGTTTTTCAATGGTTCCGATCAATTGAATCTATGATAAATATGATGAGTTGATCTAAGGAAAAGCGGCCTCATCTAACAGACAGCTCGAATAGATGAATCATAAGTGAAGATCGCGATAAATTTATCGCTACCCTTGTAGCCATGTTAGCGATGTCTAGCAATCTGGGTGAGTCAAAGAGATACAACTCTGCATTCGGATTCTCGCGTGGATGGCGCTGGCGTTTTTCTCAGGCTTGCTGGGTTGTAACAGATTTCTCTATTTCAACGCACCGCTAACACATGCGTTTGTATGGGATCAGGGTGCACTTGCGGAGCGGTCTGTCTGGATGATTAGTTTGGTCATCCATGTTATCGCGGGAATGGTGTGCGTAATGTCCTCCTTTCTATGATTTTTCAGTCCGCTATTATATTGTGCTTCATGGCTGCATCGCTGGCTGCAAAACCCCCTTTTCCCCTTTCCAGGCCAGCTCACCAGTGTATTCTCTGGCCAGGTGAAAAAGCAAACTCCTAGCATGACTGGTCGGGAAGAGCCTAGTTTGAAATGTCCGCATGCAGGTGGGGCAGTACCGATTCCCGGAGATCATGCGGCCGCTTGGGATCTGGCGGTGCAGGCTGATTTATTACGCTGCCCTCTGACCAATCTCGGATCTTTGCAAGATCAGGCACGATTGGCTTGGAAAAATTCGGTCCGTTGCATCGGGCGCTTGCATTGGAAATCCTTGCAGGTCCGTGATGAACGTTCCCTCGAAGACACCGGTCAGATTTTTGATGCTCTCGTGAAGCATCTCGAAACAGCAACAAACGGTGGGCGTATCATACCCACCATGACAGTTTTCTCCGCATGGAAATCACCCGAGTCTGAGATTCGCATTTGGAATCACCAATTGATCCGCTATGCCGCTCATGAGAGAGGTGATGGTAAGATATTGGGCGATCCTATGAATCTGGCGCTGACAAAAGTCGCGCTTGCACTTGGTTGGAAGGCGCCAAGCACGCCTGGACGGTTTGATTTGTTGCCACTCATCATCCAATCCGGTGACAAGATCGGAATCTATAAACTCCCCAAGGGCGCAGTTTTGGAGGTTAAACTCCGGCATCCAGTATACCCATGGTTCGAGGCGCTGGGCCTGCGCTGGTATGCCGTCCCCGCGCTTTCCGATCAAATTTTCGCAACGGGAAATGAGGTTTATCCCTGCGCCCCGTTCAACGGATGGTATATGGGAACTGAAATCGGGGCTCGGGATTTAGCAGATACCAATCGTTACAATCAACTGCCGGTTATTGCGGAAAAGCTCGGCTTGGATACACAGCGTCGTGGCAGTTTGTGGCGTGACCACGCGTTGCTAGTCCTGAATGAGGCTGTAATTCATTCGTTTATGTCAGATGGGGTTCAATTAGTTGATCACCATCAAGCATCAAATGAATTCATCCGGTTTTGCAAGAACGAGGAAACGGCTGGGAGGCAGGTGAATGCGGATTGGAGTTGGATTGTCCCACCGATGTCAGGCTCCACCACGCGGGTATTTCATCGCAATTACGTCTTGAATCCTGAACTTCCAAATTTCCTCACTCAGGTGCCGGCATGGAAAACCGAGCGTGGTAAAATGCTTTTACAGCGTCATCACATCCTTTGATGAAAATCCCTAAGATGATCTATCACTGGACGATCTCATAAACGAGGAGCGCCCTCATGCTTCCCTTGGAAATCTCCCTCCCAAAATCTACAAATAACAACTTACAAAACCAATAATTGCCGCCTAAAACTCTAGTTTTGAAATGTCCCATTGACGGGGACCCCTACAAACTTGGCGCCTAAAAGTCTTAATAGCTGCAAGATTTACAGTTTGATTTCTGTATGCTTCGTGGTTTTCTACATCATTCGTTTTCATCTATGAATCAATTTACCCCCGTCCTTTTTTTAGTCATCGTGTCTTCCACATTGCCATTGGCAGCAGAGGTCGATTTCGCGCATGAAGTGGTGCCATTGATCAAAAAACACTGCATCGAGTGTCACACTGGCGATAAGGCAAAAGGCGGGCTATCGATGGATACTAAAGCTTTGCTGCTCGAAGCCGATGTGATTGAGCTCGGTAAGCCGGAAAAATCCCTGATGATCGAGGTCGTCACGTCAGATGATCCGGATGAAAAAATGCCGCCGCCGGAAAAAAAGAAAGCGGCCCTGAATACAAAGGAAATCGATGTATTGAAGCGGTGGATTTCAGCAGGTGTGCCATGGACGGAGGGATTCACCTTTGCCAAAGAAAGATACGAGCCGCCATTGAAGCCAAGAACTGTCAAACTTCCAAAAGGCCCAGCTGGAGCAAATCCCATCGATCTTATCCTCGCCGAGCATTTCAAAAAGAAGGGTCAGAAATTTCCAGAGGCTGCAGATAACGCGACCTTTTTACGCCGAGTCAGTGCAGATCTAAACGGCCTACCTCCGAGTGCTGACATGTTAGCTAAAATTTCAGCTGCCGATTTCAATAAATCGAAAACGGTTGATGAGTTGCTTGCAAACAAAGAAGCCTATGCGGTGCACTGGATGACATTTTGGAATGATTTACTGCGCAATGAATATGCCGGAACCGGTTTCATCACTGGTGGTCGCAAACAAGTCACTGCCTGGCTTTATCCGTCTCTGTTAGAAAACAAGCCATACAATCAGTTTGTTACCGAGCTCGTCTCACCAGATGCGAATTCCGCAGGATTTATCAATGGCATCGAATGGCGCGGTGAAGTCAATGCAAGCCAGACGCTCGCGGTTCAGTTTTCACAAAACGTCTCTCAGGTGTTCTTGGGCATCAACATGAAGTGCGCTTCTTGCCACGATAGCTTTGTGGATCGCTGGACCTTGAAAGAAGCTTACGGTTTAGCTGCGATTTATTCAGATAAACCATTGGAACTAACGCGTTGCGACAAGCCAACTGGTGAAAAAGCTGTTGCGGCATGGCTATATCCCGAGCTCGGCCAGATCGATCCATCCAAACCCAAACCTGAGCGACTCAAGCAACTCGCCAGCTTGATCACTCATCCGGAAAACGGAAGGATGCAGAGAACCCTCGTCAATCGTCTTTGGAATCAAATGATGGGTCGCGGGATTGTTCATCCGGTCGATGCAATGAACACTGAACCATGGAATGAAGATTTGTTAGATCTACTAGCAAATTATCTTGTCGAGTCCAACTACGATATGAAGGCCGTGATTCGTTTGATCGCGACTTCGAGAATCTATCAAGCTCGTGCCGATGTTCTCGATGACGAGACCAAACCGTTCGTTTTTAACGGCCCTGTCCGCAAGCGCATGACCGCTGAGCAATTTATCGATTCGGCCCGCGCGACTGTCGGAGTCTGGCCAAAGCCAGATAAAAATGCTTTCAATGGAGGAAACGGCCAAGGCGGACAACTCAATGTGGTTATGAAATCGCATGGATTAGAAAAATGGGATGACAGGCCGATCCGCACCGCTTTCCTGCAACGCGATTCATTGCAAGCGGTCTTAGGTCGGCCCAACCGCGAGCAGGTCGTCACCTCCAGACCTGATCAACTCACAACTCTCGAAGCAATCAATCTAGCAAATGGTCCCGAACTGGCAGGATTGATTCGTGAGGGTGCGCAGAAGATAGGTAAAGTGACCGATCCGAAATCAACGATCACACAAGTCTATGCCACATCACTAAGCCGCAAGCCGACAACTCGTGAAATGGAAGTTGCTCAATCGATGTTAGGCACGGATCCGCAACCTGAGCAGGTTGAAGATTTCTTATGGTCAATTTTCATGCTCCCTGAATTTTTTTATATCAACTAAGACAATGAACGAAGAAACTTGGTACAACGATAGTCTTCCAGAACAAACCCGTCGCAATTTTCTGCGGATGATAGGCGCATCGACTGCGGCTACTTTCCTCGGTGGTGCGCCTCGGGCGATGGCGGCGGATAAGATCAAACATCCCTCAGCAAAAGCAGATGCCTGCATTCTGCTCTGGATGGCTGGCGGTATGGCAGCACCGGAAACCTTCGATCCGAAAAAATATCTTCCTTATGAAGTCGGCACTCCGGTTGAAAAAATCATCAGCACTTTCCCTGCGATCAATACTGCAGTGGATAACATCAAAATTTGTCAGGGTTTGGAAGGCATCGCCAGCGTGATGGATCGAGCGACCTTGATCCGCTCACACGTGCAAGCCGATCTTGGGAGTATTCTGCACTCACGCCATCAATATCATTGGCATACGGGTTACGTTCCGCCGCAAACGGTAGCGGCTCCGCACATCGGCGCATGGATGGCGAAAGTATTGGGCGGGCGCAATGATGTCATGCCGCCATTCATCAACATCGGCCAACGGCTCGAAGGTTTTGGTGAAAGCGAAGAGATTAAAGCCTTCACCACCGCAGGGTTTTTCGGCAGCGAATACGGGCCGATGAATTTACCTTTCCCTGACCTTGCATCAAAAGCTGTGCAGCCTCCGGGCGGCATGTCTGCTGATCGTTTCGCGAAACGTTACAAAGCGTTGGAGCAATTGCTCAAGCATTCGCCGCGCGCCGATGAACTCAGCGATTACCATCAGGAATCCATGTTGCGCTCGCTGGATAATGCGCATCGCTTGCTCGGATCGAAAGAGCGTGAGGCATTCGATCTAACCAAAGAGAAAAAGGAAGTATTCGATGAATACAACACGGGTCGCTTCGGCCAAGGTTGCTTGCTTGCTAGAAAATTGGTGGAAAACGGCGCTCGCTTCGTCGAGGTGACCACCGAATACGAACCGTTCTTCCATTGGGATACGCATGAAAATGGTCACACCACCGCCGAGAAGATGAAACAGCAGATCGATAGACCGATCGCACGTTTGATCAAAGATCTCGAAGAAAGAGGCTTGTTAGAGAGGACCCTGGTTATCGTCGCCAGCGAGTTCAGTCGAGACATGATGATCGAGGGTGTGCCAGGATCTTCCGCAAAAGACCAATCGCGTGCCAAAACTGATGTGCTCAAGGAGATGAAACACTACGGCTTACATCGCCATTTCACGGGTGGATCATCGGTTCTCATGTTCGGTGGCGGCACGAAAAAAGGTTACCTCTATGGCGCAACCGCCGATGAGCGCCCATGCCTGGCTGACAAGCCGGTGACGATCGAAGATCTCCACGCCACCATCTTCACCGCCATGGGTATCAGCCCGAAAACCGAATTCGAAATCGAGAAGCGTCCCTTCTACGCAACCAAAGACGGTGTAGGCAAACCGGTGATGGATATTTTCGCCTAGGCTTGCGGTTGGAACGGTTCTCGAAATTCCCATTGATTAGCAATTTTTATAGATTCAATTGCTGATGGGTAAATCTGCCGAAGCGAAACTCAAGCCTGAGCGCAGTGAAACGAAGTCAAAGTCAACTCCTTGCCGTATCAACTTATGAATAAATCCGGATTAGTGGCGTTAATTTTTTTAACGGGCTGCTCGACACTGCCTCGTGCGAATAAGATTTCTGGTATGAGTCATATAGCGCGTGATCAGCAAGTCCATGTTGTTAGCCACGGTTGGCATACAGGGATTATATTAAAGGCAGAAAACCTGAATCACTTGATACCATCTTTGGTAAAACGATTTCCCGATTGTGATTATTATGAGGTGGGTTGGGGTGATGCAGGATTTTATCAGGCGGAAAAGATCACGGTAAAAATCACTTTGAATGCGATCTTTTTGCCAAGTGAAACGGTGGTGCACCTTGTTGGAATTCAGGGTAATCCGATTGAGTATTTTAGCACCAGCAAGGTAAATGTAGTTTCTCTTTCGGATGAAGGATTAAAAAGCTTGTGTGCTTTTTTGGAGTCGAGTTTCGAGCGAGATAAAGATGATACATTGAAAATGTTAGGTCCGGGGCTTTATGGAGATAGTCAATTTTACGAGGGCGAGGGGAAATATCACCTATTCAATGGCTGCAACAAATGGACAGCGAAGGCCTTGTATAGCGGGGGTGTGGATATTGAGCCGGTTTTTAAAATTACTTCTGCGAGTGTGATGGATGAGATAGCAGGTTTCGTTAGTTCGCAGAAATCTCGGCCATTGCATCGTAAAGGTCCGCATGGATTCTGAACCTGATACCGCGAGTTTGTAACTAGCTACTGCCAATGGAGAATCACAAGTAACATTTATCTAGCAGATTGATCCCAGCGGGATCAAAGACATTAACTTGGGGTTGAGGAGCTTTGGCGACGATTACCCCAAGAAAAACGAGGAAAGAATCATTCGACCCCAAAGCGGGTCGCAGAGGAATCCATGTCGGTGGTGTTTCGTTCTAGCACGCCTTTCAGGGTGCAATTTGTTTTGGGGACATAAACCTAGGGTGGTCGTCGCTAGGCTCCTCGTCCCTAGGCTAATGTCTGTCATCCATTTGGGATGATGGCGTGCATCGATAGGAGTCGATAACTCTTCCAAATCAAAAAACAACAACGCTTTGTGAGCGTTAGCGAACTTCAGTAATGAGACGAAGTCCTTACCGCTTGGACGGAGTGAAACGTAGTCAATCGGAAATCATCAATAGTCAATCAAACTGAAGTCAACAGTATGTCAGATATCCAGTGACAGCAGATCGTTATTTAACGATTGGCATGGCGGATGAAATCCGCCGCTACGTTACAGCTCACCTTCAATCAAATCATCCAGAGTCTGGCGTTTGCGGACGACGGTTGCGTCCGTGCCTTCGACTAGGATTTCTGCGGGCAATGGCCGAGAGTTGTAGTTGGATGCCATGACGAAGCCGTAGGCTCCGGCGGACATGAGTGCGACGTAGTCGCCTGGATTGAAATCGGGAAGGGGACGGTCTTGGCAGAAGAAGTCGCCGCTTTCACAGATCGGGCCGACGACGTCGACTTTCATGAGTTCTGTGGTTTTTGGTTGGATGAGAGGAACGATTTCGTGATGGCCTTCGTAAAGGGCAGGGCGGATGAGGTCGTTCATGCCGGCGTCGACGATTTTGAACGTTTTGGCAGAGCCTTTTTTCTCGTAGAGGCAGCGGGTGAGAAGAACTCCAGCATTGCCAACGATGTAGCGGCCGGGTTCTAACAAAATTTTCAAGCCGAGGTCTTTGAGGCGAGGAACGAGTTCTTCGCCGTATTTCTCGATGGTGAGTGGGCGTTCGGTTTCCGATTTGGAAAGCCACCAATTGGCTGGGCCGGATTGGAGGGAATCTTTGTAAACGATGCCGATTCCGCCGCCGATGGACCAGAACTCGATGCCGTGTTTTTGTTTGAGAGCCGTCACCATAGGGATGACTTTTTCAACGGCCTCGATGAAGGGATCGATGGAGGTGAGTTGGGATCCGATGTGCATTTGTAGGCCACGGAGCTTGATGTTTTTGAGCTCGGCTGCGGCGCGGTCGTAGAGATCGGGGATTTTTTCGAAATCGACTCCGAACTTGTTCTCACTTTTCCCGGTGGAGATGTATTTGTGTGTTTTCGCATCGACGTTCGGGTTCACGCGAACGGCGGCGGGAGCGATTTTGCCGAGTTCGCCAGCGACTTGGTCGAGGTAGCGGAGTTCCTCCTCGCTCTCGACGTTGAAGGAGTAGATGCCTTTTTCGAGGGCGTAGACGATTTCTTCGCGGGTTTTGCCAACGCCAGCGAAGGTGCAGTGGGCTGGGTCGCCGCCGGCTTTGATGACGCGGAAGAGTTCGCCGCCAGAAACGATGTCGAATCCCGCGCCTTTGGTGGCGAGCAGGCGGAGGACGGAAAGGTTGGAATTCGCTTTTACCGCGAAAGCGATTTCGTGATCAACGCCGGAGAGCGCTTTATCAAGACGTTTGAAGTGATCGGTGATCGTTCCTGCCGAGTAGACGTAGAGAGGCGTGCCGTGTTCTTGGGCAAGCGTCTGCAAGGAAACGTCTTCGCAGAAAAGCTCTCCGTCTTTGTAGGAAAAGCCGTGCATGGCAACTTACTTAACGATGCCAGCCTGTTTCAGAGTGGCGTATGCACCGTTTTTGTTCACGGTTTTCAACGCGCGGCAGCTGAGTTTGGTGCGAATGAAACGACCCAATTCAGGAACCCAAATACGCTTGTTCTGAAGGTTTGGGGAAACTGAACGTTTGGTGACTTTGGTGACGTGACGACCGATACCGCCCTTTTTCTTGGCCAAGCCAGAACGATGGATTTTGCCGCCGGAGCGGACGCGGGTGCCTCTGATGCTACAAATACGTGCCATGATGAAAAATTGGTTAGCGGGGCGCGAAGAATGCCTTGGGTTTCAGATGCGTCAAGACGAAATCTTGCGGATTTTGAAGAAAAACGGGCAATCTGGATTTGGGATCAGAATTCAACCCGAAATCCGAAGGTTATCAGGGCTTTTAAGCAAATTGACCACGGAGGACACGGAGGAAATTGTGAAGTATCATCAAGTGCTTCGCGTTCTTTCCCAAAATCTCTGTGACCTCCGTCTCTCTGTGGTAAAAACCCGAATCTCCATATTGAGTTCCGGGTTAAAAGCACTCCACTAAGCCCCCGCCGTCGCTATAAATATGGTGGTCAAGGAGTCTACGAGGGCAGGAAGCTGCAAGAGGGGTCGCAAAGTAGGGTGTGGTACGGTGAAATGGTGAAATATCCCAGTAATTAAGGCTCTGAAAGGCTTAAGCTTGGGGGTATTTAGCTGATCCCAGCCTACTCCGCGATGCGGGTGATGCGGTAGCCGGCTTTTTCTAAATGACTGCGGATGCTTGGGTCTCCCGTGAAATGGGCTGAGCCGGCGGCGAAGAAATGGATGGTGTCGGGTGATTTTTTGAGCTTCTCGGCGATGGTGGCCGCCATGGTTTTGTCGCGTTGGGTCAGGAGTTTGTCGCAAAATTTCTCACCGAGCTCTTTATGAGGGCCTTCGCGCATTTCTTTAAACGATTTTTCGATCAGTTTCTCCAGGAGTTCGGCATCGCCCTTGATGTAGGCATCGGTGAGCTCTTTCACGCTGTTTGTTCCCTCTTCGCGATCTTTGCGCATGTAGCGGAGGGTTTCAGATAGGAAATTCACTTGCTCCGCTTCGGTGAATGAAGCGAGTAGATCCACTTGGAAATCAGCGGTCTCCATCGCATCGGTTTTTTTGCCTTGTTTGACGGCCGCGGCCCAGAGCTTTTGGTCAAGAGCGGTCGCGCCAGTGAGTTGAGCTTCCAACATGGGCAAGGTAGCGGCAATCGCCCATGTGCACATGGGTTGGAAAGGTTTTGAATTCAGAGCGGGATTGATCGCCTTGAGTTCGTCATCGAGTTGCTTGGATAAATCCGCACCTATCGAATCCGCGAGGGTTTTACCGTCTTTGCGCATGACTTTCATCGCTATGCCCATCTGAGTTTTTGCATCCATGGGTACTTCGGTAAGCAAGATTTCGGATTCATCGAAAGCTTTCTGAGCTGTAGGATGAAGCTTGTTCAGTGCGCCGCCGCCAAGATGGATTGTGCCGAAGAGGTAGGATGGTTTTTTTAGATCGCCGCCTTCGATTTTCCAGAGCAGCGGCTTGACGGGATGCGCAGCAACTTCCTGAGCACGGATAGCAAGAGGAGCGATGGCGGTGAGTAACGCGATGGTGCGGATTAGGAGTTTCATGGGAAAGAGGATAGGGAGATAGGGGGATTGTTATTTGTTAATGCGTTGGGTTAGGGATTTCCACCATTCATCGATTTTAGCGACTTCGACAGTGCCATCGCAGGTGATGAGGGTGTAGCGCATTTTGATGGTTTGTTTAGGAGTGATTTCCCAGGGTTTTTCTTGGACGGGGCAGATGCTTAGGAAAGGTGCGCCATTGTTATCTTTTGCCGTCCATGTGCGGAGGCGTTGGGGGAAATCATGATTATCCGGATGGATCAAGACCGCGAAGGTGACTTGGCCTTTTTCTACAGAGCCTTCATAAGCGATCCATTTTGCACGTGTGGTGTGGCTGTCATCGCGGCCTTTGCCTTCGGATGTCCGTATGGTGCTGTTGTCTTTGTTCCATGTATGAGGGCCGCGCCAGCCAAGGCATCCACCGTAACGAAAGACGGGAAGTGTTAGAGCTGTGTCAGTGATATTGGTTTGTGCGACGTCGTAAGTGATGACATTGTGACCATCCATAGACTCGGCGGTGATGGTGAAAATTTCTTCAAGGACAACCGTTTCCTTTTTTTCTTTGCCTTTGTATGCGACGTGTTCCTGCTTCACGCTGAAACCCGTTGCTTTGGACTGCTCGCCCTTGGTAACCGAAATCGTAGAAGTATAACGCACTCTGCCAGTTGCTTTATCGAGATTCCAGAAATCGATTTTGTCCTCACCATGTTTGGTTTGCACCCATGCGTGAAAAAGCCCGAGATGGTGATAGTGATCGGGGGGATGGATGCCGGTCACCGCATGTCCTGCTGGTGTGCAAAGCGGATGAATGAAGCCAGAGCGTTTGTAGATGGGTTTGACGCCTTCAGGAGGTGTGAGCTCAGCTTTGTGATAAACCAGAACCGTATTCTCGCCGTGGGTGATCGTGATGGCGCTATCGGTTTCGGTGGTTTTTAAAACCTCAGCTCCAAATATGGGAGTTAAAGTGAGTAATGCGGCGAATAGTGGGGTTTTCATGGTGTGGGTTGCTGGGATTTTATAAATCATTTAATAGCTATGAGAATAGCGAATACATGATCTGTATTGAATGACGATTGTTGATTGTTGAATGAAGAGTAAGCGATGCTGTTTTGATTTCTCTTTCAAATCAAATATCAACAATCGTCAATCATTTCTCTCCTATAAAAGCAGCTCCTTCACAATATGTCCATGTACATCTGTTAGGCGGAATCGTCTGCCCTGGAAGGTGTGGGAGAGGCGGGTGTGGTCGATGCCGAGTTGGTTGAGGATGGTGGCATGGAAATCGTGTACGTGAACGGTACCGGGAATGTATTTATCTTTCGATGGATCGATGGCTTGTCCATCGGCTCCGACGATGTTGTAGCCGTAGTCGTCGGTTGCGCCGTAGGTAATGCCCGGTTTGATGCCGCCGCCGGCCATCCATGCGGTAAAGCAGCGCGGATGGTGATCGCGGCCGTAGTTGTCTTTGGTGAGTTTGCCTTGCGAGTAAGCGGTGCGTCCGAACTCGCCGCCCCAAACGACGAGCGTGTCTTCTAGCATCCCGCGTTGTTTGAGATCGGTAATAAGCGCGGCGCAACCTTGGTCGGTTTCTTTGGCTTGGCCGCGGATAGCACTGGGTAGATTGCCATGCTGATCCCAACCTGGATGATAGAGCTGTATGAAACGCACGCCCTTTTCGGCGAGACGACGTGCAAGCAAGCAGTTGGCAGCGAACGTGCCAGGTTTCTCAGCATCGGGTCCGTAAAGTTCTTTGATCGATTTTGGTTCGCCGCTGATGTCAGTGACTTCCGGCACGCTGGTTTGCATGCGATACGCCATTTCGTATTGGGCAATTCTCGTTTCGATCTCGGGGTCGATCTCATTTTGGAAATCGATTTTGTTAAGTGCGGAGAGTTTATCTAACAGCGCGCGCCGACCCGACTGGCACACGCCATCGGGATTAGTGAGATAGAACACCGCATCTTTTCCAGAGGAGAAGCGCACGCCTTGGTAGCGGGAGTCGAGGAAGCCAGTGCCCCAGAGGCGAGCGGCGAGTGGTTGGTCGGTTTGTTTTTTGGTGACGAGCACCACGAAGCCGGGAAGGTTTTCATTTTCCGAGCCTAGGCCGTAAGTGACCCATGAGCCAAGTGAAGGTCGGCCCGCGATTTGCGAACCCGTTTGGAAAAAGGTCATTGCGGGATCGTGGTTGATCGCCTCGGTCCAAAGGGATTTTACGAAGCAGAGATCGTCCACGACATTCGCGGTGTGCGGCAGAAGCTCACTGACCCACGCGCCGGATTTCCCGTGCTGGGCAAATTTGAATTGTGATCCAGCGAGAGGCAGAATGGCTTGGTTGCCAGACATACCTGTTAGGCGCTGGCCGCGGCGGACTGAGTCGGGCAGTTGCTGGCCGTTGAGTTCGTTGAGCTTGGGTTTGTAATCGAAAAGATCCATGTGCGAGGGGCCACCGGACATGAAGAGGTAAATAACGCGTTTGGCTTTCGGGGCGTGATCCCTAATGATTTTTTCTCCCAGCATGGCGGCTGAGCTTTTCTGCGGTAGCATCGACGCAAGCGCGGCTCCGCCAATCCCAGTTGAGATCTTGGAGAGGAAGTGGCGGCGGGTGATTTCGAACATGGGATTAAGTGCCGAGTGGGAAGTGATCAGTAATATGAGGCGAAGTTAGCAGGAGTCTGCGCCTCCATGTTACTTCGCAATATTGTGTAGAGAAGTTTCTATAAGTAGTGGAGTTTTGTCAAAATTTCCATCGGAAATTACTACGGTCGATTCGCGGACGAACTTTCCATTATTATCGTAGCTACGGATGGCACAGGTATGGAGTGTGCCGATGGCGTCGCTTTTATTCTCGTTGCTGAAGTTTAGGAACAGGCGGGCATCGGGATTGGGACTCAATTCCATCTGTTTGAACAAAGGGGTGAGATCGATGCCGATTTCAAGCGGAGTATCATCACCCGGTCCGGCGAGCGGGACTTCGCCGACGTTGTTTTTGCGGTTGCCGAAGAGCGGCCAGCCGTTGAGGTGTTGTGGTGACATTTCGTTTTCGGGTTGTGTGGCGTTTTTATCTTTGGCGATGCCTATGCTGACTCGTAAATCCGAGCGCTTGTTGTGTGAGAGTTTGAGTTTCAGAGTGTGTTGCGGAATGTGCCGAGCAACTTCGATACGCCCGAGGTAGTTTCCGCGTTCCCAAGTTGGGTCTACCATGGCGCTGTAGAGAAGATAGATTTTTCCTTTGTTTGCCCAATCTTTGCCCCATGAATTCACTACGATGAAGGCGCCGCGTTCCCAATCGGCGAGAGTGTTTTTCCCATCGTTGTTGGTATCGATGTCATTGGTGATTTTTCCATCGCCGTTCACATCGTAGCCGACTTTGTCATCGTAGCCGACACAAGTGATACCGTGGCCGAAACCGCTTGGGCCCCAGCGAGTCCATAGTTCCTCGCCTGCTTGATGTTGACCTTCGGAAATCTTTTTAGTGACCTTTTCGCGTTCGCCCATCCGTCCGTCCAGAGCCAATAAGCCACCGATGCATTTTCTATCTGTTAGAGGTTGGTTGCGATCATAGAGCCAACCGCGCGCTTCGTTGATTTGTGAAACGGTATTAGCAGGTGTGTAGCGATAGCCAGCGACTCGATATTCCATGGCCTCGCGCCAGATTTCATAACCATTAGGCCACGGACCCGCTTCTTTGCGATGGACCGTGCCATAGGTTTTCACAGTGGGTATGCCGATGTGTTTGGCGGTTTCCCAACCATGATAGGCCTCTGAGCCATTTTTATTGCTAGCACGATTGACCATGTTCCATGAAAAATCAGCAGGGAAGCGTGTGGCATCTGTGTCGGCGTGAGTGCCGTTGAGGAGATTCATTTCATAGGTGAAGATCGATGCGATCGCGGTGAATTGACCGCAAGCTCCACCGTTTTGTCTGTAGATGGGAGGAAATTCAGGTCGCGTCGAGTTATCGACTCGTGATGGTAAGCGACTAACATCAACAGATGTTTTGCCAACGTCTGGACCTTTTGCATTCTGCCAAGTGTCGTAGGTTTCTCCTATCGAAGGAGGTCTGGAAAATGGCTTGGGATAAGCGGCTTGTGCGGGGCTGTCTGCATCGTTCGCCATGACTATGCTAGCGGAGCATGAGATCACCCATGCACACAGCAATCGGTGTTGAGGGAACGATGACACAAACATGATTTTCGGATACGTTGCGAGACCCTGTGATCTTCAAAAAATCTCAGTAATCCGCAGTTATTGGTAGCGATCAGGTCGTCATTCAAACGACCTGATCGAAATAGAATGTTGTCACTGACTGTTATGGTCGCAAGTTCAGCGTGTCGTTTTCAGGAAACCTTATTTCAGGGAATGAAGGTATGAGATGACATCTGCGAATTGTTCCATCGTTAGGGTGTCCATCAGATGAGGTCCCATGAGCGTGGAGGCTGAGGTTTTGATGTTCTTGACGTCAGCTGCTTTGATGGTGCTGGGAATGCCAGCGATGTTGCGGATGATGACTTGGGCGTCTGTCTTTTCTACCAGAGTGCCTTGGATCGTGGTGCCGTCCCTGGAGGTAAGATCGACCCAAGATTTGGCGATACCTGCGTCGGGCTTGATAATCGCTTCGGCGATGGCTTCGCGGTTGAGGGTGGCTCCGATTTTATTGAGATCGGGTCCGCGTTTTGGATCAGTTTCAGCGATGCTATGGCAAGCGATGCAAGCCTGTGTCTTCATGAGTTCACGACCTTTTGCAGGATCTCCTTTGAGTTTTTCGAGATTAAGCATGACGTCTTCGATAGAGATTTCACCAATCGTTTTCTCTTTCTTGCCTGCGGTTTTTTCGACTTCGCTTATACCTTCGAGATTCATGCGATGCTTGTTGGCGAGTGAGGTGATGAAGGTCTTCTGGTCGGCGTCCGCTGTGGCCCAGAGATCGCGGAAACGTTTCTCGATGTCGGCAGATTTCGCCCAACGGATTGGCTTGTAATAAGGTCCGCGGGTATCGGGTCTTGTACTCCACCACCAAGAACCGTCGTAAGGCGCTTCCTTGGTGTAGAGTCGTGCGAGGGCGGTGAGAATTCCGTTTTTTAATTCCGGATTGGTGGCGGAAGTGTGTTTTGCGAGGAGTCCGTCCACAACCGCTGGATCGTGCATGAGGTGAAGGGCTCGAAGGGCACCGTCACGGCTGGCGCCATCAACGGCAGCAAGGCTGGCATCCACGGCTTTGAGAGTTACGAGGGAATGGATGGCGAGGTGGGGGACGATGACGCCAGGATTCGGCGTGGCGTGGGGGCCTTCCTTAGGTATAGGGACGCCAGCGGGCGCTTCGGAGAGAATTTTGAAATTAACGATCGAATCCGGATTTTTGCTGGAGCAGAGCGCAGCGGTGACCTTTAGCTTCTGCATCGCGCCGGGCACTACGTAGTGGATCACTGAGCTGGCATGGGTGCCGATCGCTTGGGTGTGAGGTTTGCCGTCGGCGCGCTGGATGGGTTGGCCGTTGGGGCCTTTGTTAACTTCAGTTTTACCCCAACCTTGGCTGGCAAAATTCCATTTGAGCTTAGTCAGTGGGACTTCTTTTCCTTCGCGATTGGTAAGGATAGGATCGAACCAGCCGGCGTGGTCGCCGCTGCTACCATTGCCGCCTTCTTCGACGACGAGATAGAGATTGTTGACACCGAGGAGGCTGATTTCGATTTCGGCCGTTTGCTCGCCTGAGATCATTTGGCTTTCAAAAAGCGGCGGTTTGGGTGCGGTGGTAGAGGCTTTTTTAGCGCTAGGCGGAATGGCTGCGGCAAGCAGAGCTTTTGCGGCTTCTTTTTTACCGATGCGGCCGAGTGCAACTGCGGCGGCTGCTTGGACGCGTGGGTTGGAGCTGGTAAGAGCTTTCTCGAAGGGCGCTAGCGGAAGGTCGGCGTTTTGTTTCAGTCGATCGGCAGCAGCGCGAAGAGCAAATTCTGTTAGAACAGAATCTTCGGCGAGTTGGATCAGTGTAGAGTTGGCGGCGGCGCCGAGGAGTTGCTTGTAGGTGAAAGTCGCGGCGACACGGACAGCTGGGGAGTTCTTGGTGTCCTTTGCGATAGCGAGGATTGCAGGGGCGAGTGCTTTATCACCGCGGCTCAGGATTTCTTGTTGAGTGTCAAGTCGGGCGGTGGCGCTGTCTGCGGCGAGTCCTTTCACAAGGACATCGGAAGAAAGCTTAGTGACATCTGAGTAGGCTTTGTAGGTCCAGCCATTTGGCACGACACGCTGGACGAAACCACGCGCAGGGTTACCCTTGTAACCAGCGCCGTCCCATGCGGCGATGTAGATCTGACCGGAGCCATCGACATCTAGATCCGACGGTTGGGCTAGGCCTACAAAGTCCTCGGGCTTCTGAGTGAAAGAGGCGGCGTCGGGGGTGAGGCGATGGATGAAAATTTGGTTGCGACCCCAGTCTGCCATCATCGGAGTTTTGTTATATTTTTCAGGCCATGTGGATTCGTCAAGATAGAGAGATCCCGTGCCGGAGCCGCCGCCGAGGTCTTCGAGTGCGGGGATGATCTCTTCGGTGAAGTTTTTGAAAAGGATAGGGTAGCCGTATTCGCCGGATTGGATGTGATGGATGAAACGAACATTCCAGCCGCCACCGTCGTTGGTATTGCCGCGGGTGAAAATATTCATGAATGGATCAATCGCGACGTCGTAGATGTTGCGCAGTCCGTGGGTGTAGACTTCCATTTCTGTGCCGTCAGGACGGACGCGGAGGACGCCGCCGCCGAGCATGGTGAGCGTGGTGCCGTCGGTGCCTTTGGCGTTGACGAATCCGAAGTCGCCCACAGCGATATAGATCCAGCCATCAATACCCATGCGGATGCCGTTGGTGGTGTGGTCGGCACCGCGGTCTTGGTTGTGTTTGGCGACGGAGATATCGTGGATGAGAATTTGTGGAGGGCCATCGGCAACGCCGTCGCGGTTTTTATCCACAAGAACGGAGAGATGCATATTTGACAGGATGCCAGTGTCTTTAGGGATGACGGTGTGGAGAACGTAAAGTTTATCGCCAAAGGAAATGAGGCCGCGTGGGTTGTCGATCTCGGCGAAGATGGTGTGTTTGTCTGCGACGCCATCTTGATCGGAATCGACGAAGCGGACGACGCGGCCTTTACCTGGGCCTTTGCCGAGGGAACCGAGAAGATCGACGCCGACATAGACTTCGCCAGTCGCTGCAGCGGCAATACACGCGGGAGATGGTGCGAGATCGCTGCCTGCGTATTTTGTGTAGGTCAGATCGGTGGGATTTGCGGAAGCGCAAATGGTAAGGGCTGTCAGGAGGCTAGGAATGTGCTTAGTCATGGGATTTAGGGTGTGTATAACGTCGAATCGAAAACGAGACTTTCATGTAAACGAGCTATTGTCTAGCTAGTCCTATGGTCGCGCGGCATGAAATGAGCCATGCATATAAAAAAGCTTATGATGGCAAGCTAGCTAGTGCATGAATGACGAATTCACTACGATAAGCTGAGATTTCCAAAAAAGATGATAATTAACAGTTTTTCGTAACCTCAGTTTTTTTAATTCTCTAACAAAAAATTATTTTGCTGGGGTCAGAATGAACTCTTTAATGGTGACGCCACGGCTACCTTCAGAGAGTTGGAACTGAAGCGTATTAGCGCCACTCTTGAGGGTGACTGGAATGGCATCAGAATTTTTCCATACGCCAATGGTATAAGGTGCGGGTTGCTCAACCGCTTTAGCGTCATTTATGGTGTAAATGAATCCTTGTCCGGTTTGAGCTGTAGCAACCTTGGCTGTTAGAAGATAGTTACCTGATCTTGGTGCATTTACTTTATACTGCGCATTGAAACCACCGAAGGCATGGATTTGCATGCCGCCAGAGAATGAGCGCATGGCTGCCGATTTGCCAGAGACTGATTTGTGAGCGACGACTGGAATGATGATCACGCCATCTTTTTGTTGAACTTCTAGATCATCCTTCGAGCTGGCTTCTGATTTGAGTTCTTGTTCTTTCTCATTGGCCTCACCCAGTTCTTCGCCGAGTGGCCCGAGAGTGGTGGTTTTTGCAGCAAGTATACGGGATAGGTTGAGTGCGACATTGCTCCAATGCCCACCTTGCTCATTACCGCGTTCGTTGTAAGCTTTTTCACCTAGAATACGGCTGACCATTTCTGCGCGCACAATTTTGATGTATTCAGCTGATTGAGCACGGGCTTGAGTCTCTAATAAAAACTGGCTTCCGCTGAGCTTTTCGTCGTCTTTATCCCACCAGCTATGCTGAAATCCAGCGCCGAGGTTAACAACCCAGCCTTTGGGTGTCCAATGGCTTAACGCTGCGTGGGCCTTTTGGGTGACGCCCCATGTGGGGATGCCGAAAGAACGGAGAATGAAACGACCATAAAACGCACGGCGTCCGCAGACGCCTCCGTTACGGATGATGTTCTGGTGTTGATGATTTGATGGATCGTCAAACTTCACATTCTGCGATCCATAAGGGACCTCGGTCCTCACGCTGGAAACGTAGCGCCAGCCATAGTCCGGGTTGTAAATGTGGTCCGGCCGGTAGGTGCGCAGCATTTCACGACCCCAGACAATGATTTCATCGGGATCCTCACTGTTTGCGACAAAGCGCATTTCCCATGTGTTTAGCGTTTTGAAGGCGGGGTCCAGCTCGTCAGCTAAGTAAGCTTTTTCGTATTGTAGATATCGCTTGATGGGGTGAATATTTGGAGATTGATCTGCGACGTTAGGGCTCAGATTTGCTTTGACTGGCTGCCCGTGTTCTAGGCTGGTGGCTAGGGCAAAACGGCGTAAGACTCCATCTTTTGCCTGCGGGCTGATTTTCTGAATCGTGGTGAAAATCTTCATGGCTTCGCCGAATTTTCCGTAGCGCGCGCCACCGGCTACCATCATCTCCATCATCAATTCATCATTGGCTAGTAGTTGTTCGACTGCGGCAGCATTAACAACGCTTTTATCTGCGAAAGCGCCAAGTCCATCTGGAGTAGATGCTGTTAGAATAAATGCCTTAGCGAGCTTTCCGTCTAGTGAGTTGCTAGAGAGAAATGAACTCATGGAACCAATCAGTTTTTTAGCGGCATCTGATTCACGGTTTTTAGCTTCGGCCAAAACTGCCTGTGCTTGCTCGTGGTTTTTCTTGAGAGTTGTTTCGTTGGCCTTGGCTTTTTCATAGGCCTCTGTGCGTTCTTTGAGGGCGGCTTCTCCATCAGCGAGGTTTTTCTTTGCATCGGCGAGGCTTCTCTCTGCAGCGCTTTTTTCAGCTGGGCTTTTTGCATTTTTGATAGCTGCTTGCGCATCTGCTATGTTTTTGTTCGCGCCGCCGATCCATTTGCCTTTGGCGTGGTCGATCAATGCCTTAGCTCCACCGATTTGGCCGAACTCTTTTTGCGCAGCTTCCGCTTTTGCTTCTGCTTCGGCGCTAGCCTTGACTGCTGTTTCAAGTTCTGCAAATCCGTTGCCTCCAACCTTAGGTAGTGAGCGGGAGAGATCAGCTAACAGAGACTTCAGTTCGGCCGCGTATTCAGATTTAAGATTTTTGCCGTTGTAGGGTTTCTCGTCTGTAGGAGGCCAAACATCGGGAATGTCTTTGGTGTTTACAACGGTTGTCGCTGCAGCAGCGATCTTACTTCCATTTTCTTTGAGGTAAGCAATGTCAGCTGGCGCAAGAATCTTTTCTGAGAAGTTAATCGGCTTACCGTTGGGAAGAGTTACCGTAACTAAGCCCTTTTCGGCGTCGTAGGACTTGAGTTCGCCTTCGAAGGATTTTGCTCCGTCGGCACTGGTCCATGTTTTGGCGTCGACTGCTGTGAGGATTAGCGTTGCAAAGGCAGCCGTCATCAAGCGGCTGGATACAAGTATTTTGAGTTTTTTCATTTTCTTGGTCATGCGATATCGTATCGGGTGGTTTTTTATATTCGATTGATATTAGTTTTTATGCCAGATTTGTAAAGATTACAGGCAAGACAACTTGCTGATCTTGAGATCAGCTTCAGCAAAATCTTTCCCATCTGCGCGAAGATCTTTGCGCTGCCGAATTAGGGGTTGCTGCCATTAGAAGTGACTATGAGGGCTTCTCTTGGTTTGAATGAAAGGATTTTCCCTAGGCGAGGATTTGCTTGATGACTGATGCTGGCTCGACCCCGGTGAGCTTCTGGTCGAGTCCCTGATGGCGATATGAGAAGCGCTGGTAGTCGAGGCCTAACAGATGAAGCAGGGTCGCGTGGAGATCGTGAACGGAGACAGGGTCGCGGGCGATCCCGTAACCTAGTTCATCTGATTCACCATGCACGGTGCCGCCCTTGATGCCGCCGCCTGCGAGGAAGATGGAGAAAGCCTTGATGTGATGGTCTCGACCATCGCCTTGGGCCATCGGGGTACGGCCGAACTCACCGCCCCAGACGACCAGCGTATCTTCTAACAGACCGCGTTGCTTGAGATCGGTGAGTAGGGCGGAGGTCGCTTGATCGACAATTTTTCCGGTAGTGGCGACGCCGTTCTTGACTCCGCCGTGGTGGTCCCAGCCGCGGTGATAGACTTGGATGAAGCGAGTGCCGCGCTCAGCGAGACGGCGCGCTAGTAAGCAGTTCGACGCGAAAGAGCCATCGCCTGGGGTGCATCCATACATTTCGAGTGTCTCTTTACTCTCATCCTGGTAGGACATCAATTCCGGCACGGAGGCCTGCATGCGGAAGGCGAGTTCATACTGCTGGATGCGGGTGGCGATTTCCGGATCGCGGGTTGTAGGTGAGTTGAGCGCGTTGAGGCGGTTGACGGTTTGAATGAGTTGTTGTTGGGATGCGGGCGTGTTGCCGGGAGGAGTCCGGACGTAGTGAACTGGGTCGCCGGCGGATTGGAACTCGACGCCTTGCAGGTGGCCTGGGAGGAAGCCGCTACTCCACTGGCGCGACGAGATCGGTTGGGCTTGGCCGCCGCCGACGCTGGTGAGCACCACGAAACCCGGCAGGTTCTGGCTTTCGCTGCCGAGTCCGTAAAGCACCCAGGCTCCCATCGATGGTCGGCCTGGGATGATCGAACCGGTGTTCATGAAGGTGTGGGCGGGATCGTGGTTGATCTGCTTGGTGTGCATCGAGCGGATCACCGCGATCTCGTCAGCGTGTTTCGAGATGTGGGGGAAGACATTGCTGATCTCTAACCCAGATTTACCGTGGCGGGAGAAATCGTGTTGAGGACCTAGGCAGTTGAGAGTCATGCCTTGAAGTTGCGCGAGTTGTTGGCCTTTGGTGAAGGACTCTGGCATTGGCTTGCCGTGTAGTTCGCGGAGCTTCGGTTTGAAATCGAAGGTTTCCAAATGGGATGGACCTCCCGCCATGCTGAGGAAGATGACGCGTTTGACCTTGGGTTGTAACTTAGGGGCGGGGCCAGAGGCAATTTCAGCTCCTAACAGACGTGATAGAGCGATCGTGCCGAGGCCGGTGAGGCCTTGACCGAGGAAGGTGCGGCGATTGGAGTGGTGGAACATGGGATCGATCAGTAGCGGGTGATGGTTTCGTGAAGGTTGAGTATGGCGCGGGCCATCGAGGTTGCGGCGGCGAGTTTGGTGGGAGGAATTGCCGCTGGTGCGGGGGAATGGCCGACCTTTAGTAATGTGGTGGCTTCAGCTGGGTTGGCGGTGAAGCGTTCAAGTTCCTGCCCGTGAAATTCGCCAAGGATACGAATTTCTTCGGCGGTTGCAGTGCGGCCTAGGCAACGGATCCAGGCGCGGGCGACTAGGTTGGTTTCTCCTTCTGGTTCTTCTAACAGTTTGGCAGCTAGTGCACGGGCGGCTTCGGTGAAGGCTGGGTCGTTGAGTTGGTTGAGTGCTTGCAGCGGGGTATTCGAGGAGGAGCGGTCGGGAGTGCATTCCTCGCGGGCCGGCGCATCGAAGGCTTTAAGCATCGGATGGAGGAAGGTTCGTTGCCAGTGGGTGTAGAGTCCACGGCGGTAAAGTTGTGATCCCGTGTCCGCTTTGTATTCGCGCGCTGGGAAGTTCAAGTGGCGGTAGTATCCGGAAGGTTGATAAGGTTTTGCACTGGGTCCGCCGATCTCGGGATGCAGTAGACCGGAAACGGCAAGAGCATTATCGCGGATGAGTTCCGCAGGAAGTCGGAGCTGACTTTGGCGCGCCAGTAAGCGGTTGTTGGGATCAGACTCGGCGAGCGCCGGACTTGGTGTGCTGGACTGCTGGTAGGTGCGTGAAAGCAGAATGGAGCGCAACAGGTGTTTCGAGCTCCATTTATTTTCCATGAACTCGAGAGCTAACCAATCTAACAACTCTGGGTGGCTAGGGTATTCACCTTGCAGTCCGAGATCACCAGTGTCCTTAGAGAGTCCGGTGCCTAACAGCCGCGCCCAAATGCGGTTAGCGAAGACGCGGGCGGTGAGTGGATTCTCCTTGGAGACTATCCATTTCGCGAGGTCAAGGCGAGTCGGGCGAGTTGAAGAGTCATTAGCACTGGTCGCTGTTGTTAGAAAACCAGGCGTGGCGGGAGAAACGATAGGACCGGACTTGTCTTGCCAGTCGCCGCGGTTGAGGAGTCGGATTTCGCGCGGCTTAGCGGAAATGGTCATGGGCACGGAGGGCGTCGTCTTAAGGATACCGGCGCGCTCATTTTCCAAAGAGGTTATCTCCGCCGAGAGTTTTTTCCAGGCGGGCGTAGTCCGGCGATAGATTTGCGCGAGCTTCGCCTTGTCGGTGACTGCAGCGCTAAGCTGTGTGATGGCCTCCGGCGGTAAGTGGGCGAGACGGCGGGCCGGATTTGTGCTGTGGATTCCGACATTATCCCAGTAGACCAAGCCGTCGAACTGCGCGCAGGCGAGTTGGCTGATCAATGCTTTTGGGGCTATACCTAACGAAGCGGCAGGAACGCTGAGGCGGGTCCATTCGCCGGCTTTGGGTAGTGCGCCGGCGTGGTGATAGGCGTGGCCGCCGGCGGACTTGCCGTATTCGATGACAGCCTCGCCCCAGTAGGCGCGGTGTTCCCATTTGCCATTTACGTTTACTTGCAGCATCAGAGCGCGTGGGGGCTTCGTGGGATCGAGATAGACCCAGAGATATAATTGGTCACCTTCGTGGACGGCCGCCGGATTTTTAAGTTTGGCGATGTGTTGATACAGTCCGGCGGCTTCCTGTTTGCGCGAATGGCTACCGGATTGCACGGGCGCAACCGAGCGGTCGACCAGTTTGGTGTCGTCGATCGAGGCCGGTTCAGGCAAGGTTTCATCTAACAGCGGAGCATCGTATGGTTCCTTAGAGTCAAGTAGGGCTCTCTGATCAGTGATCCAAGTATCCAGCTCCTTCTGGTCGGTCTCGGCGGGTGCGTTGAGTTGCGCTCGAAGCTGAAGTATTTTTTGGTCAATCTCTCGAAGTCGAGACCCCTGCTCTGGGGTCGGGACATTGAGCACAGGTCCCCATTTATTAAAGGGGATGCCAAGGGTGGTCCATTTTGCGATATCTTCCTGATATTTTCCATTGCCGTTCCAGGCGCCCTTTTCGAGGATGTCGCTGAAATAAGCTGCGAACGAATAGAAGTCTTTGGCTTTGAAAGGGTCGAACTTGTGGTCGTGGCATTCGGCGCAGGCCAGAGTGGATCCGAGCCAGGCAGCTGAGGTTGTGCGCACACGCTCAGCTTGGTATTTTGCGAGATACTCAGCATCTTGGATTCCGCCTTCTTCAGAGAGTTGGTTAAGGCGGTTGTATGAAGATGCGATTTGCTGTTGAAGCGTGGCATTCGGTAGTAAGTCACCAGCTAATTGTTCGATGGTGAATTGATCAAAGGGTTTATCGGAGTTGAATGATTCGATAACGTAATCGCGAAATGGCGAGGCTGAGCGTTCGTTGTCACCGTGGTAACCAACGGTGTCGGCATAACGTACGACATCAAGCCAAGACAAGGCCATGCGTTCGCCGAAATGGGGTGAGGCGAGTAGTTCCTCGACGACTTGGCGGACGGCCGCAGCAGGGTTTTCGGCGTGTGCCTTCTGGAAGTTTGCGACTTGCTCGGGACTTGGTGGCAGGCCGATGACGTCGAGGTGCATGCGACGCAACAAGGTGGAAGGATCGGCGGGCGGGGAAAAATCGAGATTGCGTCGCTTCAAATCGTTGGCGACGAGCGAATCAATCGTTTCCCCAGGTTTGCGAACAGGTTGGGTATAGGCCCAGTGGGGTTCGTATTCAGCACCTGCTTTAATCCAGTCATGGAGCAGTTGTTTTTCTGTCTTGGTCAGCACCTTGTGGCTCGCTGGAGGAGGCATGATGTCGTCCTCATCGGTCGCGTTGATCAGTTTGATCAAACGACTCTTTTCCGGATTTCCGGGAATGAAAGCTTTGCTGGCGATGGCGTCCTCGCGGATATCGAGCCGCAGATCTTCCTCACGGGTTTTCGGATCCGGACCATGACAGAAAAAGCACTTATCAGAAAGGATAGGACGGATGTCTCGACCATAGCGTATTTCCGGCTGCTGTCCTAATAGCAACGGGGTTAATGCTGAATAGGAGAGTATCACTAGGAACATCTGGGGAAGGCGAAAGGAGCTACCGAGTCGCTTTACGGCGCATGCCGATGGGTTACCAAGGGTGATGTATTTTATGGTGCTTCTGATCGGATGAACTAGATTAGGGATTGTCATGATGCAGGTTTGAAAGTGGTTGTTACTAGATCAAGACTTACTGGAATAGGGTAAATTTCGTGGTCTGAATGACCTAGTATGGGTCAGCTAGACTACTACAGGGAGGATTTTGATTTATTATCAATAATCGTCATGGCTTGGAACTGTTTAATTTGAGGAAGGTCCAAGCAAAACGCTGATTTATTTCAGCAAGCACTACAGGGGAGATAGTGGATGTGGATGCGGATGTGTGGGCTGGGCGATCAGACCGGCGAAGTACGAGTGAGTGGACCAACCTGCGGATGCAATGCATACGAGCTGATTGTATTTTGGATTATCGCTCAGGGCTTCTTCATCATTTTAAGGTTTGCCTCAGCGAAAGCTTTGCCCATTTGTGCAAAAATCTTCGCGCTGCCGAAATAGTGGTAGCCGCCATTGGAAGCGCCTTTGAGGGCTTCTCTGTCTTTTTGTGAAAGGACTTCTTCTAAGGCGAGATTGAGCTTCTTCTTGTCTGCTTTGGTGATGCCCTCCAACCATAAGTCCAAGGCTGCATAGCGTTCGGGAGAATTTTCTTCGTATTGGTCATTGGCATAGACTGCTAAAACGTTCTTACCTTTTTTGAGATATTTGACCTGATCTTCATTGAGGACGATGGTGCTGTAACGCGCATGATCCTGCCACCAGATGTAGGTGTAAATTTCATTACCGTTCAGATAAACTTTGAATCCTTGTCTTGCTAGAATCGCAATGCGATACGACTCGCAGTTCAGATCTTCGACTTCAAAGGTGTTGCGCATGATCAAGAATTCGCCCTTGCCCCATGGTGAGGGAAATTTGTCCAAGGTGATTCCGTTGTGTTTCCATGAGCCCTTGCCGATAGGTGCTTTGCCGGTTGCCCATTTGCTGTCATCGAAGTCTGGCTTGTGCCAATTCTCCATCCCGGCTGGAAGAGTGATTTCGCGGAATCGTCTGCCGTCATATTTTTCCAATATGTCCTTTTTTTCGGTGGCATCCACCGTTACGTAGCGCCAAATTCTCTCCTCGGGTAGAGGCTTGCCAATGGGTTTCCAGAAATTCCCCCATTTCCAATCTTTGTTGATCGAGCCATCTTCTTTGAGTGTTTGGGAGATGCCGATGATCTCATTGTATTGCCCCTGTTTGGGTTCTGCGGCTTCGATATCCTTATCCCAAAAGGGAGCTGTATCAACGGCAGCCACATTTCCCTTGAACTCTGGTAAGTCGGCCGGCGCGGCCATGGCCTTGCGGAAATTGACATTCTTATCACCGTCAACTCCCAACACACCGATCACGAAGGGCATCTTCGGGGCCGAAAGGTCTTTGCGAACATCGCGAATGAAGTGTGACAACAGGCGTGAGTATTCATCATAGTTTTCATTGGGATAGGTCGTTCCATCGACCAAGTCGTTAAAACCCTGAAGCCAGACAAAACCCGCTATTTCATAACCATCTTTCTCATTATACTCCGGACATACCCGTTTCGGATCTGTTAGAACTTTTTTCACATGGTCGATCATCATGCGGTAAAATACTCCTGAGGCGGCATCCTTATCATCCTGCCATTTTTTCCGGTCTTCCAGTTTAGGGACCCCGTGGGCACCCTGTGGATGCTGATCCCAAACATCCTGAATCTCCTTGGGCAACTTGTATGGCCCGGCACTGGGTGGACGGAATTCGGTGTTGAGCGATCTGCCGCCCCAAGCGGTCTTGATGATGAGAATAGGTTCTTTCAGTTCTTTTTCCATGAAGATGCCAAAGGTGAACTCTGGACCGATCTTGCTGCTGAGTTGAGTCGGGTTGCCTCCTCGTTCACCAAAACCCGCAGTCAACTTGCCCAGTCCTTCGCCATTGGCACTGCCATCATAAGGACCTGTTAGATAGGACATCCAGACCTTGTCGCATACGCGTGGAGTTCCATCGGAATTGCGCATCTCTTTGAGCAAGGGCGCGGTTTTCGGATCTTTGCCGATATAGTCGAAAGTGCTGATCTCTGCGTGACCTTCCATGTTAGATTGGCCTGCGAGGATGAACACCTTGAGGGGTTTGGCGGAGGAGAGCGGCGAGAGAATGCACAGCAGCGCTGCGGTCAGGATGATTTTTATTTTCATAGTTGTTTTGAAATCGCAATTATAAATCAGCAAGATTCATTTGCGCACCATAGCAGCGGGTTGTCAATGTGGAGTTGGCGGTGTCTTTGCGCCAGTGTGAAAATGTGTGGGATGATGAACAAAGGTGAATTTATTTCTGCAACTCAAGAAGCCTTTGCGATAGTAACACCAGCCAACAGATGTGGCTGCACGGATTGAGGCTTTTACAAATTTTTTTTTGGTGACGAGGAGTATCGCTAACGTCGCAGCGATACCCTATGCGAATGGTGGTGTGTGTAGAATCCGCCTCCATGGGGAAACCGACGAGCACTTTCGTTTCAGTCCTCTGGCAGCGATCCTTTTTCAGGAAACATCGCTATTTATCGCTGCCCGTTTGCATCTTGCGGATCGGGGGATAGTCGCACGTCGGGATGTATCACTCGTTGTGGCGGAAAATGATAGAAGTTTGGATTGGTGCGATCCCGTTGTTTCGCAAATTCATTTGGATTACCGACCGATGGTGCGTCGAGTTGTGCGCTGGGCAAATCACGTGGCGCGGGGCAAAGAAGACCGCGAACAAATCGGCACCGAGGCAAAATTCTTCGAGGGTGGAACGGTTGGGCCGGTGCCGCGATTTTAGAAATTTTTTTATTTTTGGAGAAACCATTCGATGGCCGAAATGATTTCAACTCCGGCTGGGATTTCCGTATTCGGGTGAAGCGGTTCGAGAAGAATGCATTGGGCTTTGGCGTAGGGGATTTGGGCTTTGGCTTGGATCAAGGAGCGCAGTTCGCGATGAAGTGTGGTGGGATCGTCAGCATTGGCACAGACTTGGATGAGAGAAACCTTGCCCAATAGATCCATCGCATGGAAATCCACTTCACTGCCTTCTTTGGTGCGGAAGTAGTGAACCTCGCAACTCCGCCGACGGAGCTCGATATAGACAGCGGATTCCAGAGTGTGCCCAAGGTTGTCGCGGCCAGCTCGTTCATAGATTGAAATGAGTCCGTGATCGATGGGGTAGGCTTTCCGTGGGTTGACCATGCGCTGGCGTTCGGATGCGCTGAACAGGGAAACGGTATGGATCAGGAAGGCGTCTTCAAAATGACCGAGAAACGCGTGAAGGCTGTCCTTGGATACAGGAAGTCCTTGAGATTTTAACACGTCATAAAATTTCTGAATGCTGAAGGGGGCGCAGGGGTTTCCTAACAGATGTCGCTGAAGCCAACGGAGCGCCATTGGATTGGAGACGCCATGACGCTCGATGATATCCCGCAAGACAGCCACATCCACATAGCTCTGAAGCAGTGGGCGGCGATCGCGCGGATCGATGCCCTGCGCTTCTGGGAAGCCTCCCTCGGCAAGATAAGTGAGGAATGCTTTTTGAATCACTGATCGCTGTGACTTTGGCAGATTTTTCCACTCTTGGTTAGGAAGCAGATTCCGATGGCTTAAAGCCTCTCGAAAACTGAACGGATAGACGCAAGTTTCCATCGCCCGTCCGCGCATGCTGGTATGGACTTCGCGGCTGAGCATGGAAGCAGAGGAGCCGGACAAAAACAGGCGTAATTTTTCGGTATCGAGCACGCGACGAGCAAAAGTTTCCCAACCGGGGACGAGTTGGATTTCATCGAGCAACAAAGTGATCTTGGTATGATCCCTGAATTCGGGGTGGCGTTGGTAATACATTTCCAGAAGAGAGGAAAGATCGGTGGCATCGATTCCGCTCAGGCGCTCATCTTCGAAATTGATGAGAATTAGGGATTCTCGCGGTGCTCCAGATGCGAGCAGATCCGCCATGCATTGGGACAAAAAGCAAGTTTTGCCGCTGTAGCGCATACCGATCACGGCATGGGCTTTGTCCTGGATCGCCGGAAGGCGTATCTCGCGGCGCGTCAGGTGAGGTATTTCTGCAACGAGAGCGTCGTTGAGTTTTTGTTGCAAGGTTGCTTTAATTTCTCCTTTCATAAAGGAGAAATTAAGTATTATTTATACTTTTGTAAAGGATGAATAAGCAAGTTAGCCATTCAGCGCAGCGTGATGTTGGCGTCTAAGTTGAGGAGGGCTTGGGCGAGGGTGGTGAAGGTGGCGATCTCGGTTTTGTCCAACTTGGGATCAGCGGGTGAGTCGCCAATTTTCAGGAGCGCCTCGGCGTCGGAGGATTTCGAGGTGAAGAAGCCGCGTTGCTCGGTGATGATTTCTGTTAGAAGAGTGACTTGGTCTTCAGACGGTGCGGTGCCGATGACCTCGCGGTAGGCCCATGTTGCACGGGCTGCGTCGGTGGTGCCACCGTGTTGGATGATGCGTTCGGAAAGTTTGCGCGCGGCTTCGATGAATTGCGGATCGTTGAGCATGACAAGGGCTTGGAGAGGCGTGTTCGTGGGCATGCGGCGGGTGGAGCAGACTTCACGGGTGGAGGTGTCGAACAAAGTCATGTTTGGAGGGGTCGTGGTGCGGCGCCAGAAGGTGTAGAGTGATCGACGGTAGAGGCCCTCTCCTTTGTCGCGTTTGTATTCTGGGAGGAAATTATTGATGTCTTTCCACATTGAGCCGGGAGCCTGGTATGGTTTGGCAGGCGGGCCGCCGATAGTTGGAACAAGCAGACCAGAGTGTGCGAGCGCGGAGTCGCGTAGCATTTCTGCGGTGAGTCGGCGTGCAGGGCCGCGGGCATGGAGGATGTTAGCGGGATCGCGTTCGCGCAGTTCGGGAGATACTTTGGAATCCTGGCCGTAGGTGGCAGATAGCACCATTTGTTTGATGGCGCGTTTATGATCCCAACCGTGGTTCATGAAATCGCGCGCCAGCCAATCTAATAATTGTGGATGACTTGGCTGGCCGCCCTGAAGACCGAAGTTATCGGAAGTCTCCACGAGGCCTACGCCGAAAATTTCCTGCCAAACGCGATTGATCATGACGCGTGAGGTGAGCGGATGATCCTGAGAGGTCAGCCATTTGGCGAAGCCGAGGCGGTTGCGCGGTTGGTCTTTTGGAAACGGTGGTAACCAATCGGGGGTCTCGCGTTCGACTTTTTTGGTGGGTTGGGTGTAATCGCCGCGTGCGAGGATGTAGGCGGGAACGGGGTTTTCAGATTCCCGCATGGTGACGATTTCACGCACGGGTTTTTCGGCATCGCGGTAGGCTGCACGCGCGGCTGATAATTTGTTAGAAATCTCGCGGGCTTTCGGATCGATGGCGGAAAAGAAGAATTCGCGGAGTTGTTCAGGTGTGGCGGTGATTTCGGATGCGGATTTGCCTGCGTGAATCGCGGCGACTTCTAGGGCTGAAATCGAGCGGGTATGGATTTGGACTTCGTCGATCATCCCGTTGCGTATTCCGATGTCGCGTCCACGCGCGGTAAAGTTCAGGTTATCGCCGATGTTGTAGTCGCGTGTGAGGTTATCGCGCACGGTGTTGGTTTCGGCAGGTTTGCCGTTGATGAAAATTTTCAATCCGGCGGCTTTGCGTGAGCCATCGTTTGTGACGGTGATGTGCGACCACTCGCCCGTGGGAATGGCTTGTTTGGTGGTGATGGAAGCGGCACAGCCGGGAAGTTCGCGGGTAAGGTTCCATGTGAGGCGACCTTCTTCGATGAGGAGTTCGTATCCAGAGAACGGAACATCGAAGGATGAAGTGTTAGAAAAGACGACAGCGTGTTTGTAGTTCTCACCGGGTTTCAGCCAGAGTGAGATGGATAGAGGTTGATCTGCGTGGTTGATTCCGAAGTTTGGAAATATGGTGCTGCTATCTCCATCGGCGAGGATACCGTTTCCGATTTTGCCGGGGGCGAGTTGGTTACCACCGGTTTTGGCTGGTTTTTTAGGATCGGCATCGTTGATGAGTTCTCCTTTGTTTTCTGTCTCGAAGGAAAATTTTCCGATGAGCTCGGGGGTTGGAAAATTTTTGTTAGAGGACAACCAGGATTGGAAAGCAGGTTCTGCTGAGTGGATATAGGAGCTGAGTTCGTTAGTGGCGGCCTCGATATTTTTTTGTAAGTTGGCGAGTTGGGTTTCCTCTTCCGGGGTGGGTAGTAGTAGGGCGGGTTGTGGTAAAACCTTGCCACGAGTGGATCCTCCTTGGATGAGGCCGAATTCATCGATGCTGTTGAAGAATGCGCCCATCGAGTAGTAGTCTTTGGCGGAAATGGGATCGTATTTATGATCGTGGCAACGCGCGCATTCCATGGTAAGCGCCATGAACGCGGTGCCGGCGGTGTGGACGCGGTCGGCGATTCCTTCGATGCGGAATTCTTCCGGCACGGATCCGCCTTCGTTGGTTTTGCGGTGGATACGGTTGAAGGCGGTGGCGAGTTTTTGGTCGCGGGTGGGGTTGGGTAAGAGATCGCCGGCAAGTTGTTGGATGATGAATTGATCGAGCGGTAAATTTTCGTTGAACGATTTGATCACCCAATCGCGGTAAGGCCAGGCATTGGTGTTGATATCGGCTTGGTAACCGAAGGAGTCCGCATAGCGCGCGACGTCGAGCCATGGGATTGCCATGCGTTCACCGAAACGTTGCGAGGCGAGCAGGCGATCGACCACGGTTTCTTTCGCGGTGGGTGATTTATCTGTTAGAAAATCATCGATCTCGGCTTGGGTTGGAGGAAGTCCTGTTAGATCGAAGGTGACGCGGCGCAGCCAACGCTCGGGTGATGCCGGGGGGCTGGGTTGGAGTTTTTCTTTCTCGAGGCGGGCGAGAATGAAGGAGTCGATGGGATTTTTCGCCCATTTCGAATCGTTGGTTTTCGGAACGGGAATTTCTTTGGGCGGAGTAACGAAAGCCCAGTGAGCCTCGTATTCCGCTCCTTGTTCGACCCATTTTTTAATCAGGTTTTTTTCCTTATCATTCAGGGTGAGGTGGGATTTTGGAGGAGGCATGACCTCCTTGGATTTTTTTGAAAAAATCCGGATCAGGGCCTCGGATTCAGAGGGGTTTTTCGGATCCCATGCAAAGGCCTTGATGGCTTCTTCACGGATATCGAGGCGGAGGTCGGCTTCTTGTTTTTCTTTGTCTGGCCCGTGGCAGAAGAAGCATTTATCGGAGAGAATCGGCAGGATCTCGCGGGCATAGGAGATCTTATCCTCAGCCGCAAAGCTTTGCTGGAGTCCTAGGAAAAAGAAAATGGAACAATAACCTTTCATGGATATAAAACATTCCCGAGGAGGGAGTGTCTGGATGATACGGGGCTGGATCGTGCTATCTATCTCAAAAGCAGAGATCAGAAATAGCTCACTTTGATTTATCTCTTTTTCCAAAATAATCCGACCATTCGCGGTGAACTTGATTGGTGGAAGTTTCAGAAACAGGTTCGAAGGTTTTGCCCATGGTTTCTTGAGCGATGTTGTGCCAAGCCTTCGACATGGCAGTGACGCGCGCGGGTTCGGCTGCTGCGAGGTTGTTGAGCTCGGTGCGGTCTTTGGCGATGTTGTAGAGTTCCCATGGGCCGCTGCGGAAGGAGACGAGTTTCCAATCGCCATCGCGCAGGCCGCGGTCTTTGTCGTGGAGAAGATGAATAGGTGGTCGTGATGCTAACTTATCTCCGGCTAGGATGGGAGTAAGCGAGATACCAGCGAGTGGGCTTGGCTCGCGGTCGGTGAAAGTGGTCGGGATTTTCGCGTTAGCAATTTTTGCTAGAGTTGGGAGGAGATCGACCAAGTGTGCTGGGCTTTCAGTGACAGAGCCTTTAGCGGCTTTGATGCCCGCGGGCCAGTGGAAGATGGCGGGAGTATTGGTTCCGCCTTCAAATTGGTTTTGTTTATAGAAACGGAAAGGAGTGTTGCGTGCCCATGCCCAGCCGGTACTGTCGGTCCATTTGCTGTTAGGATCGTAAGGTTCGAGATCCTTTCCAATGTTTTGGCGATCGTAGGGGCAGGCGCCGTTGTCAGAAACGAAAACGATGAGAGTGTTATCGAGTTCGCTCTTCGCTTCGAGATCGGCGATGATGCGGCCGAGTTCCTGATCCACGCGATCGATCAATGCGGCATAGGCCGCCATACGGCGGGATTCCCAATCACGGATTTCGGGGGATAGTGAATCCCATGCCGGTATGTGATCAGGGCGAGGAGAGGCTTTGGTTTCTTCTCGGATCACTCCGACTTTTTTTTGTTTTTCGAAACGACTGCGATTTATTTCATCCCATCCGCCTTTGTAGCGCTGGCGGTATTTTTCGTAATCTTGTTTCAGGGGTTGAAGCGGGGCGTGAGGAGCGTTGAAGGCGATGTAAAGGAACCATGGCTTCTTTTCTTCACGGGCTTCAGTAATAAATTTAAGTCCGTAATCCACATTGGCGGTGGTGGTGTAAAAACCTTGTTTAGAAACCTCCCATGGTTCGCCGTTGAGTCTGAACGTGTCATCGCCTTTATAATAGTTACAAGAGCCAGAGAGGTGGCCGAAGAATTTTTGGAAACCAAAGTCGGTGGGCTCCTTGTCTAAATGCCACTTGCCTGTCATCATGGTTGAATAGCCAGCGGGCGCGAGGACTTCTGGGATGGTGACGGCTTTTTTTAGTGAGGTGTCGCCAGCTTGGATGCACCAACGACCTGTTAGAAGACTGACACGTGAGGAGTGGCACTTTGCGGTGTTGTAAAAATTCGAGAAGCGCACGCCGTTGTTTGCGAGGCGATTGAGGTTGGGTGTGTCGATTTCTGATCCGTAGCAACCGAGATCTGAGTAGCCGAGATCATCGGTCATGATCAGCAGGATGTTGGGCTTTTTGATTTCGGTTGGGGATTTATTCTCCTCAGCGGCGAGGCTGGGCAGGATGAGTAGTGAGAGGATGATGAGAAAATAGGTTTTCATGAGGGTTATTAGATATTTGAGTCTCGCGCAAAGCCGCAAAGGTTGGAGTCCAAACTGGTATAATGACAGTCAGAATTTTTTTGGTAAAAATAATAAAGGTTATGATTTTTCTTGGCGACTTTGCGGCTTTGACTCCGTACAAACTTTATCAGCTTCGCTATTTGGTAGAATTGGCTAGTGCTCAAGGGGTTTTGCGCGAGTCATCACAAGCTGGCCGGAGGCACGGCTCTCCAGTATTAGCCGCGGCGTTTTCTAACAGCTTCGGCGAGGGCTTCGAGAGTTTCTACGGTATCGTCCCAGTTGATGCAGGCATCGGTGACGGATTGACCGCGGGTGAGTTTGGAAAGATCGGAGACGAGTTTCTGGTTACCCTCGACGAGGTTGGATTCGATCATCACGGAGGTGATGGTTTTTGAGCCAGCGGCGATTTGGTTGGCGATGTTTTTCGCGACAAGCGGCTGGTTGCGGTAGTCCTTGTTTGAGTTGCCGTGTGAGCAATCGATCATGATCGAGAGCGGGAGGTTTTGCTCGGTGAGCATTTTCTCCACTTCGGCAACGTGTTCGGCTTCGTAGTTCGGGCCGGTTTTTCCACCGCGTAGGATAAGGTGGCAGGATTTATTTCCGGTGGTGGAAACGATGGCGGAGACACCTTGTTTGGTGACCGATAGAAAATGGTGCGGGCGGGAGGCGGATTGGATCGCATCGAGCGCGAGCTGGATGGAACCACCAGTGCCGTTTTTGAAACCGACTGGCATGGATAGGCCGGAAGCGAGCTCGCGATGGATTTGGGATTCCGTGGTGCGTGCGCCGATCGCGCCCCATGAGATCAGGTCGGCGATGTATTGTGGAGAAATCGTATCGAGAAACTCAGTGGCGGAGGAAATGCCAATGTGAGCGAGGTCGAGCAGGAGTTTGCGAGCGACGCGCAGGCCGCGGTTGATGTCGAAGGAGTCATCGAGGCCCGGATCGTTGATCAAACCTTTCCAACCCACGGTGGTGCGGGGTTTCTCAAAATAGACCCGCATCATGATGAAGAGGTCTTCTTTCAAACGTTCGGCCTCAGCCTTGAGTTTTGCGGCGTATTCGAGAGCGGTCTCGGGATCGTGAATCGAGCAGGGACCGACGACGACCATGAGTCGGTCATCTTGAAGAGAAAGGATGGCATCGGCCTGGGCGCGAGCGGAGTGAACCACTTCAGCGGCCTGCTCGTTGACAGGAAGATAGTATGCGAGGACTGCCGGGGATATCAGGGGGTTGATGCCGGAGATGCGTAGGTCGTCTGTGCGGTGTTTGGTCACGGGGCGGATATGGAAGCTTGCCAGAGCGGTGTTGGCTAGTTTTTTAGTGACCGATTTTTGAGGTTACATCGGGGGGATGCGGGCGAGGGTGTCGTTGAGGCGGGATGTGGTTTGGTGGATGGAGCACCAGTTTTCGATATAGGGCATGTCGAGGTTTTCGGGGCCTTCAATAGCTATTACGTCGCGTGCGTCATCGAGATCCTTGGGCCTGCCCCAACGAAGTTTCTGAACAATAATATCTTCAGGTTTGGGTATCCAGCTGGGAATTTCAAGCTGAGGTAGGATGAGCTGCTGCCTTCTTTTGAATTGGCTTTGGACAAAGGCGTCATCAAAAAGCTCAAAGAGTTCGATTTGTAGAGTTGTGTCGCTAGAAGGTGTTCCGATGTGTCGGCGTCCCCAAGTTAGAGTGTCAAATTGCACTTGTCCGTTAAACTGTATCTCGGGTTCTAGTCTCTTGATTAGATTTAGGATGCTATTTGAAGCCGAAACATCGACGACAATATCAACATCTTTAGTGGCTCTCGGAACCCCATAAAAATTGAAGGCAAATGCTCCTGTAAGCATGTGATCCACTTTCTCCATTTCACAGGCTTTAATCACTGTGATTGCCAGATGTTCAATAGTCATGAGGAGAGGCGTTCACTAACATATAATCCGTGATCCTGTGCTTGGCGGAGACGTTCCGCGCGTCTCTTTACTTCCAGCCATGCATCCTTATGATTGAGAGTGCAGTCTCTTGCTATGACTCCTTGAAATGCACGTTCGGTGACTTCATTGGTGAGCTGACAACCTGCAGTGAAGCGTTCCTCACGCGTCATCGATCGGGCACGCAGGATTTTTTCCCGGTAGATGGAATCCTGGAGATCTCTGAGGGCGGTGGGATGGTCGTGTGGATTCGACATGATGAACTTGGAGGAGAATTTAGCTTATGAAACGTCAGACTCCAAGTTCAGAAACGCCGAAAACCTACTGCTGCGGGATTGAGATCGGTGGGGAGAAAACGGGGCCGAGTCCTTGGCCTGGAGCAGGCTGGGCTTGTGGGCCGGGGCCTTTGTCCATCAGGTCGGTGCGGGATTTGAGTAGGGCGTCGACGGTGAATTTGCTGACCTCGAAGGTGATGAGCTCAAGTTTTTTGGTTTGAGCGATGCTATCCGCGAGCGCTTTGCGACGATCTGCAAAAGCTTTTTCGGCAGCAGCGGCGTCCTCAGGTTTTTCGTTTTCGGCGGCTTTGCGCTTTTCCGGAAGTTCACCGGAAACTTTGAAGGTAAGAAGATAGTTTTCGCTGTTAGATTTGGATGGCTGGAGGGCGAGAACGTAGGTGATTCCTTCAAAGGTTTTGATCGTGGCGGTTTGGAGTTTATCAAGGCTTGCGCGTTTTTCGATTTCAGCGGTTGGGACGATGTCGTCAAATCTGCCGTATGATAAAAAGGACTTGAGAGGGTCGGTAGCGGCTTTGTCGATTTTCACACCGGGGAAAGCTGAAGTGAATTTGAAATCGGCTTCTTCGCTATCGCGTTCAAGTTCCCATTCATTTTTATCTGAGCCGGGTTGGGTGAGGGAGATGGATTGGATTTTTTCGATTTTGATAAATTCTTCAGAGAGCCAATTTTTAGGATTGGCAGAAAGACTTGGGAAGAGTTCGGAGACGGCATAGAATCCGGACTCATCGGCATGGTTGCGAACGAAGCGTCCGACCGAGCCGCCGCCGAAGGGTGAGGAGGATGCGGTGGAGTCGAGGTTTTTCCCAAAGGAGATCGTCGCGAGGGATTTGCCGGAAGCATCTTTAAACTCTGCAGTGACTCCGCGCTGGGTGGGATCGGAGGATTTTTCATCCATACCGAAACGAGGAGCGAAAGATGGACCGGCTTCGATGCCTTGAGTGACTTTCAGATCGATCAGAGTGCGGAGGAATCCTGTGATTTCTGTGGAGTTGGCATTGAATCCATCACGTTCAACAACGATCCAGTTGCCGTCTTTTTTCTGAAGTGTGACGGATAGATCGGCATCGGTGATGTGGATGGAGCTGATATCTTTGGCTGGGAAATCAGCGATGAGTGTTTGTCCGGCAGAACGTTGCGTGGTGGTTTTGATGTTGTCACCAGAGGCTTTTTTGACGGCATAAACGGTAACGCCAAGAGCTAGGGCAATGATCCAGAGAATGATAACGGTACGTGGTTTCATCTTTTTGTTAGAGATTGAGGATTAAAGATTGAGGATAGGGTTAAATCAGCGGGCGCGAGTCGATGCACGGCGAATGAAGTGGAGTAAGAGGCCAAAGAGGATGACTAACAATGGAACGACTGCGACGTTGAGCAGAGTGATGTTTCCAGCGAGTCTGTCTTTCTTACGGCGCAGGTCTTTTTCTTGTTCGCGGATCAGGCGTGAGTATTCGACCTGTTGTTGAGTGAGTTTGGCGATTTCAGCCTCCTGCTCGGGTGAGAGATAAAGCTCTTTGCCGCGGGCTTTTTGGGCTTGGAGTTCTTGAAGTTTAGCTTGGGCTTCTTCTCGTTTCTTTTCAAATTCTCCCACTTTTTGGCCGACTTGCTCTTTGAATTTCGTTTCCATTTCTTGGACAACAGTGAAAGGACGGCGAGTAGCGGCGCGCGAGCGTGAACCGATGAGGTGTTTTGAGCCGATGGCTTGATCGATGATGTTAAATAGCAGGACGGAGTTGCCGTTAGTAGGAGTTGCCATTTGCATGCCGCCGAAGTTTTGGACGTTGTAAGCGAAGCGATCGTAAAAGGCATCGATGTCGGCGATGAGGAATACGTTACCGGGTTTCACGGCTTCTTTGAGAGATTCCTCTTTCGGAGCGTCCTTGTTTTCGCCTTCAGGGGTTTCGGGTGTTTCGCTTTTAGGTTTACCATCGGGGAAGGCGGTTTTGAAATTTCCAGATAGGAAAGTGACGAGATCGAGCGCCTTGCCGCCAGCTTTGATATTTTTTTCGATCGATGGGTCGAGCTGTGAAGCCTTGATTGGATCGACGAAGCCAGCGGATGTGGACGAGCGGATCAGCGAGTTTGCGGAGACTCCGCTGTTGCCTGTATTTTCAAAAGCGCCAGGTAGATAGAGAGTTACCGAAGTAAGAGTTTTGGTGATGATGCTATCTTTTTGAGGCATAGCAGTTTGCGGAAGATTTAACACGGTAACGCTACCACGACCGTCACCGAATGAAGTGTAGTGAACTGGGTCGGCAACGACTTGCTGTGAATTAAATTTCACGCCCCACGCATTGAGCAAAGTAGGGAGGGTGGATGAGGTAGGTGACCCTGCTTGTCCCATCATGGGGTTTCCGCCGCCAGTCATTTCTGCGGCGACGGAATGAGCATCAAGGCAGGCAACAACGGAGCCTCCGTTAAGAAGATATTGATCGATGGCGAATTCGGTTTGAGGGGAAATTCCTGCAGGATGGAAAACGAGAAGAAGTTTGATGGCATTCGGGTCGATTTTTTCCGGATTCATTCCAAGATCTACCAGTTCGAAGGATTGTTTGAGTTGTTGATAGATAACCCAAGGTTGTTGGCCTTGTTGGCCAGGCATCATGGCGGGTGCGCCTGCGAGGTCGATTCCTGAAATGATTCCGATCACTGGTTTGACGGGAGTTGAAACTTCCGCGATGGCTTTTGAGATTTGGTATTCCAACATGGTTTCCTCTTGTGGATTGAGGAAAGGCAGGCTGACTTTTTTATCCAAAGCGGTGACTGCCATACCGAAAAAGAGGTTGTCCTCGTTGATCTGCTGTCCGGAGATTTCATCAAGGTTGGCGGAGTCCTCCGCATCGGTATCAGGTTGTGGATCGAGGTATTCGATGCGCAATTTTCCATTGGAAAGATTGGCGTATTCTTTGAGTAGGTCATCGACACGGCGGAGATGAACTTTCAATTGCTCCGGCATGTAATCGCTACTACGAGAAGCATAGTAGCGGATGACGACAGGGGTATCGAGTTCGCTAAGGATGGATTTAGTGCCATCGGAAAGCGTATGGATTTTATTTTCTGTGAAGTCGGCTCCTCTGTTTCCGTAAGGTGTTAGAGAGATTAGCCAGTTGGCGAGAACAGCGATGGCGACAAGAGCGATGATGCCGAAGGTGGCGCGGGCGATGGGAGTTTTCATAAATTTTAAATTTCAAATTTCAACCATCAAAAGGAAGAAATGAATGGATGCTTTACTTGGATTAGAAGTTAGAGATCTGGAGTTGAATATTAGGCGCGTTTGGCGCTGAGGATGGTGGAAGTGCCGAGGAGGCTGATGCCGATGAAGCTGGCGAACCAGATGAAGTCTTGGAGGCGGAACATGCCGCGGTCGAGTGAGGCGAAGTGGCTCCATACGCCCAGAGAAACAACGGCCTCAACAGTGCCTGGAGAAGTGGCTTTTGCGAGTTCGGTGGTGACGGGCTCATAACCGCAGAGCACCATGATGGTGCAGATGGCGACGGATACGATCAGGCAGACGACTTGGTCACGGGTGAATGCGGAGACGAGCATGGTGATGGCGATGAAAGTGCAGCAAACGAGGAAGGAGCCGATGTAGCTGGAGATGATCGCGCTGTTATCAGGGTTTCCCAGATAGTTGACGGTGATCACCATGGGGAAAGTCAGCAAGAGAGCGACGAGGGAAACTGTGGCGGCGGCGAGAAATTTCCCAGCGATCGCTGACCATGTGGAAACTGGAAACGTGCCGAGTAGTTCGATGGTGCCGTTGCGTTGTTCATCCGCCCAAAGTTTCATGGCGATGGCTGGAGCAAGCAGCATGTAGAGCCATGGGTGCCAGAAGAAAAAGGAAAACAGCGATGCATCACCGGCACGCATGAATTGGCCGAAAGTGAATGTCATGCCGAGTGAGAGAAATACGAAGATGACGATGATCGCGTAGGCGGTGGGTTGTGCGAAGTAGGATTTTAATTCGCGAAGGTAGATGGTGAGGGTGTTCATGGTGGAAGGGAGTCGGGAGTCGGGAGTCGGGAGTCGGGAGTCGGGAGTCGGGAGTCGGGAGTCGGGAGTCGGGAGTCGGGAGTCGGGAGAATTGTTTTTTTTGGAAGACGGCGACCAGTGATCGCCGCTACTTTACGCGGCGGTGTCGGTGCTGGTGACTTTGCGGAAGAGTTCTGTTAGAGAGCCGTGCGGAGCTTGTGCGATGAGCTGGGCGGGTGTGCCGTCGGCAACGATTTTTCCGCGATCGACGATGACCGCGCGGGTGCAAGCGGCTTCGACTTCTTCGAGGATGTGCGTGGAAAATAGGATGGCTTTGTCTTTGCCGAGGCGTTTGATGAGTTGGCGGACTTCGTATTTTTGGTTGGGGTCGAGGCCATCGGTGGGCTCATCGAGAATGAGAACTTCGGGATCATGAAGGAGGGCTTGGGCGAGGCAGGTGCGGTGGCGGTAGCCTTTGGAGAGGGTGTCGATGGATTGATGGGCGACACTGGTGAGGAAGCAGGTTTCGATGGCTTTTTCCACAGCATCATTTTTCGCTGAACCAGATAACTTGCGGACGCTTGCGCAGAATTTCAGGAAACCGATGACCGTCATGTCGTTGTATAGCGGTGCGGATTCTGGGAGGTAGCCGATCTTGGTTTTCGCTTCGTAGGGATTTTTGGTGATGGAAATACCACAGACTTTCGCGTCTCCAGAGCTGGGTGGGATAAAGCCAGTGACCATGCGCATGGTAGTGGATTTTCCTGCACCGTTGGGTCCGAGGAAACCTAGTACCTCACCTTTTTTGACGGTGAAGGATAGGTTATCAACGGCATGTTTGGCGCCGAAATGTTTGCTGATATTGATGACTTCGATCATAGGGATGGCTGAATTGAGATGGGTTGGCAGGGTTTTTAAATGTAACTGACAAATTTGCGACACCGGAATTGAGATTTGTTTACAAAATTTTCGGAAAAATGCGGGGTGGAAGATGTCCGTCTCGCGCAAAGTCGCAAAGACGCAAAGTTAAGGGGGCTTGATATGAAGCCATGTAACGCGGGATGTTTAAGGATAAAGCACACGAGTTTACGAAAAAAGAGCCACCGATCTCAATCAATAGATGATGCTTGTCAGTCAAAAACCTCTTCCTTTGCGTCTTCGCGACTTGGCGCGACAAACTTGAGTCTAAGCTGCGTCTTCTTTATCTTTTGCTTTGCGGCGACGGAGGGTTGGGGGTTTGGAACCTTCGGCGGCTTGGCGGTTGATGGTGACTTCTTCGATATCGCCGCGTGAGGGGACTTCGAACATGACGTCGAGCATGAGTTTCTCCAAGATCGAGCGCAGGGCGCGGGCGCCAGTGCCGCGTTCGACGGCGATGTGAGCCATTGCGCGGAGAGCGTCGCGGGTGATGTTGAGTTTGACGTTATTGAGCGCGAGTTGTTTGGCGTATTGTTTGACCAGAGCGTTTTTCGGCTCGGTGAGGATTTTGACGAGTTCGTCCTCGGTGAGTTTGCGCAGGGCGGTGATGACGGGGAGCCGGCCAATGAATTCTGGGATCAAGCCAAAGTGGAGGAGGTCTTCAGGGAGGACTTTCTCGAGAATTTTCGAGGTTTTTTCATCGAGGTCGTTGGATGAGTTGTCGGAGTGGAAACCCAAAGTTTTACTTCCGAGGCGGCGACGGACGATATCTTCGAGTCCGACAAATGCGCCACCGCAGATGAAGAGAATTTTCTCGGTGTTGATCTGGATGTATTCCTGTTGAGGATGTTTGCGACCGCCCTGAGGTGGGACATTGCAGACAGTGCCTTCGAGAATTTTGAGAAGTGCTTGTTGAACACCTTCACCAGATACATCGCGGGTGATGGAAACGTTTTCGGTTTTGCGGCCAATCTTATCGATCTCATCCACATAGATGATACCTCGCTCGGCGCGTTCGACATCGAATTCCGCGGCTTGCAGCAGGCGAAGGATGATGTTTTCCACATCTTCACCAACGTAACCCGCTTCTGTTAGGGTGGTGGCGTCGACGATGCAGAATGGCACATCGAGCACCCGTGCGAGAGTGCGGGCGAGAAGGGTTTTACCGGAACCCGTTGAGCCTAACAGGAGGACGTTGGATTTCTCGATCTCGACATCGTCGTGTTCAGAGGAGATCGAGAGATTGTTTTGGTTGAGGCGCAGGTAGTGATTGTAAACTGCAACCGAGAGCACGCGTTTGGCGGTTTCTTGACCGATCACGTATTGGTCCAGTTCTGCGAGCAGTTCCGCTGGGGTTGGCATTTCCTCACGAGTGTGTGTGGTGTTGCCTTTGCGTTTTTTGCCGTTTGTGGGATTGGCTTGATTGAGTTCTTTTTCGAGGATGTTGCTGCAGACATCGACGCATTCGTTGCAAATATAGACCCCAGGGCCGGCGATGAGTTTTTTAACCTCGGAGTGGCTCTTTCCGCAGAAGGAGCACATAGTAAGATTGGAAGCGCGGGCCATGGAAACTTTAAACTTTAAATTTTAAACTCGAAGGATGGAGGATCAGGACTTTTTCTTATCGAGTTCTTCTTTGACGGCATCCGGGAGTTGTTTGCGGGATTCGAGGACTTTATCGACGAGGCCGTAGGCAACGGATTCTTCAGCGGACATGTAGTTGTCGCGGTCGGAATCGTGTTCGATTTGTTCAATGGTCTTGCCGGTGTGTTTAGCAAGGATGCCGTTAAGGCGTTTTTTCAGGTTGAACATAAAGCCGATGGTGCGCTCGACGTCGGAAGCCGTGCCTTGGGCTCCGCCTGAAACTTGGTGGATCATGACGTGTGAGTTAGGTAAGCAGAAGCGTTTGCCTTTGGTGCCTGCTGTGAGGAGCACGGAACCCATGGAAGCGGCGATGCCGATGCAGTAGGTGTTCACGTCGCATGTGAGGAATTGCATGGTGTCATACATCGCGAGGCCGGCAGTGACGGAACCGCCGGGGGAGTTGATGTAAATGTGGATGTCCTTTTTCGGATCCTGCATTTGAAGGAAAAGCAACTGGGCGATCACCGAGTTCGCAACGTAGTCATCAATGCCTGTGCCGATGAAGATGATGCGATCCTTGAGAAGGCGTGAGTAGATGTCGAACGAGCGTTCGCCGCGTCCGTCGGATTCGATGACGATGGGAACGTAGTAACTGTTTTTTGGCGACTGATTGGAACCAGAGCTGTTAGAGGGAGGAAAAAGATTCATGATGGATTAAGCAGGGTTGGCCTCGAATTCTTCGGCTGAGACTTCAGTCACATTCGCTTGTTCAACGAGGAAGTCAATCGTTTGACCGATCAACATCGAATTGCGGATGGATTGGATTTGGCGGTTTTTCTGGAGGTCCTTGATGACTTTTTTGATCGGTTGCTTGCGTTGCTGGGCGATCTGGGAAATGTGGCCGAGGAGATCCGCATCGGAAACCGTGATTTTTTCCGCCTGGGCGATTTCCTGGAGAAGGAAATTGGTGCGGAGGTTGGTGACGGCGCGTTTGGTGGCGACAGAGAAAATTTCCTCTTGTTGTTTCAACATGTCTTCATCGGAAGCGCCTTGTTTGCTGCCTTGTTCGACGAGTGAGTTGGCTTGGTTCTGAACTTCGCGCTTCACGATTTCTTCTGGGAGTTCGAAGCTGACAGCGGTGTTCAGTTTTTCCACGATCTGGGAAACTTTGAGTTCGTTGATCTGCTTGGTTTTCTCGATCCCCATATTCTCGCGGATGATGGTTTTGATCTCATCGAGGGTTTTTCCAGGAACGAGTTTCTCTGCGAACTCATCGTTCAACTCAGGGAGTTTTGGGGCCTTGATGCCTTGCACGGTGGTGTGGAGGACAATGGCTTTGCCGCGGAGTTCTTCGAATGGAAATGCGTCATCGAGGGTGATGGTGACGTCTTTTTGATCCCCTTGCTTGGAACCGACGAGTTGCTCGGCATAGCCGGGAAGAAAAGAGCCTTCCTTGATGGGCAGCCAATGGTTTTCGCGCTTGGCGAGGTATTGGCCTTTTTCACCAATGGCGTCGGTGAGCGATTTGCCATCAAGAGTGGTGGTGAAATCGACAACTGCGATGTCGTCGTTCTGAATTGCGCGGTCGGTGACTTCTTCAAATTCAGCTAGACGCTCGCGGATGCTTTCGAGTTGGGTGTTGATTTCATCATCGGTCACTTCAGTGGATGGGGCTTTGATTTCGATGCCTTTGTAATTTGGAAGGGTAAATTCCGGAGCGAGGATGAGGCGCGTCGCGAAAGCGATCGAACCGTCCGGGCGTTCGTTGATGTTGTCTGGGAAGCCGAAGTCGAGGACTTTGAGGTTCTCTGTTTCGAGGGCTTTGTCGCAAGCGGCACTGAAGAGGGACTCGGTGAGCTCCTCGGAAATTTGTTTTCCAAAACGTTTTTCGATTACGGCTTTGGGGGCTTTGCCAGGGCGGAAGCCAGGTAGTTTTGCCTGAGAAGCGTAGGATGAGGTGATGGATTCGCGTTTTGCTGCGACGTCGGTAGATGGGATCTCAACGTTTAAGATAGCGATGCATTTTGGCTGTTTTTCTACGGCAATATTCATGAATGTTCTACTTAGGGGGAGCGAAGCTAGGCGTGGAAGGGTGGGATTGGCAACGAAATATCTGATTATGGAGCTTTGAGCTCATTCCTGCTGGACATCTGTTACCGCTGGGGTAACAGGTTTATTTGTCATGAAACCGTTTCGCGCCCTCACTGCCGTCGAGCAACTTGCTGCCTATTTGCGTGAGCAAATTATCGCTGGCTCGATGGGGGAAAACCTACCTGGGGTCAATCGTCTGGCGAAGGAGCTGGCGGTGAGTCCGAAGACAATCATCGCGGCCGTGGCGCAGTTGGAGCATGAGGGGTTGTTGCGTGGGCAAGGTGAGCGGAGGCGATGCCAGATCACGCCGCAGGTTGAAAAAAGTAAAGCGGTGCTGCGGGTAGGCATATTGCTTTATGAGCCTATGGATCGGGTTATGCCCGATAAGGTCGATTTATTGCATCGCTTGGAACAGGCGGGACACGCTCCGTTTTTTGCGGAAAAGACTCTACAAGAACTGGGGATGGATGTGGGTCGTGTCGCGGAATTTGCGAGAAAATCCAAAGTGGATGCATGGGTGATTATATCGGGATCACGGGAGATTTTGGAGTGGTTTGCGAGTCAGCCTGTTCCAATTATTGCGCAATTCGGTAGGCCGAGCGGGCTGCCTATCGCTGGGATGGGCGTTAGAAAATCTCCAGCTATGAGGGAGGCTGTTAGAAAAATGATTGCCTTAGGTCACAAGCGGATCGTGATGATTGCCCGTGAGGAAAGACGCAAACCGAAACCAGCTCTTTTTGAGCAGGCGTTTTTGGATGAGTTAGAGATACATGGAATTAAAACTGGGCCATATCATCTTCCTGAGTGGGAGGAGAGTGTCGCGGGATATCATCGTTGTCTTGACTCGCTTTTTAAACACACGCCACCGACGGCGATGATCATATCCGAGCCTCGAATGTTTATCTCGGCAAAGGATTATTTTGCGCAGAAAGGGATCATTGCACCACGCGATATTTCTTTGGTTTGTGACGATCCGGATCAAGCGTTTTCGTGGTGTGATCCAGCGATTTCACATATCCGCTGGAATCATGAACCCATTGTCAGGCGAGTGGTAAACTGGACGAACCAAGTTGCTCGCGGAGTGGTGGATAAGCGCCAAGGTTTCGCGTTGGCGGAGTTTGTGGAAGGTGGGACGATAGGGCCGGCGCCGAGGTAAATCTCAAATCTCAAGTTTCAAGTAAGAGTAAGAGTAAGAGTAAGAAGCGTGGCGCTCTCTTCTTTGAAAATTGAGATTTGAAATTTAATCTGGAAATACGATGGCTCGGTTGCCATCGATGAGGGTGCGGTCATGAACGTGGTAGCGAATACCTTTGGCGAGGGCGATGCGTTCGCATTGGCGACCGAGGCGTGATAAGTCGGCAGGTGAATGGAAATGATACACACGTTCAACTTCTTGTTCGATGATGGGCCCAGCATCGAGGTCGTTAGTGACGTAATGGCAAGTCGCGCCGATCAGCTTTACGCCGCGATCGTAGGCTTGGCGATATGGGTTTGCGCCGATGAAGGCGGGCAGGAAGGAATGATGGATATTGATGATTTTTCCGGAAAATTCATCGCAAAAATCCGCTGGAAGAATTTGCATGAAACGCGCAAGAACGATGAGCTCGACTTTCTGTGCGATGAGAAGTTCGCGGATTTTTTTGAAGCCGGCTTCGCGTTTGCCTCCATCCATATCAATGAGGTGAAAAGGCAGATCAGAACGCTCAGCGACAGCTCGGCAGTTTTCGCGATTGCCGACGACGGAAGTGATTTCGATGGGAAGCTCGCTGAGTTCAGAGCGCCAGATGATTTCGTTGAGGCAGTGATCGGTTTTTGTCACCAAAACAGCCGTACGCATTTTGTAGGGAAGGTTACGGAAATGCCATTTTGCATCGAGGGAGTGAGCGAGTGGCGCAAAGTTCGTTTTGAAAATTTCAACGTCAACATTGAGTTCCGTGGTATCGATCTCAAGGCGTGCAAAAAATTTCTTCCCGATCTGATCGGAAAACTGGCTGAACTCAATCAAATTGCCGTTATAGGTCGCAACGTATGAAGCGATTTTTGCCACGATTCCTGGTTGGTCGGGAGAGGAGAGTTTGAGGATGAGTCCGGAACGCATAGAGGGGGTTTAAATTTTAAATCCTAAACTTTAAACTCTAAATTTGAAAAGATAATGTCTCGCGCAAAGCCGCCAAGACGCAAAGATAGAAGACTACACGTCGAAAAAACAGGAATAGCAGGGGTTGATATGGTTAAATTTCTATATTTTTCTGCCCCCATTTTTTTATCGCAGGTCTTCCTTTGCGTCTTGGCGGCTTTGCGCGAGTTTATCTTAACCCCTACAGGGCATCTCCTGTATTAACGGTCACAACCAAACTCATTTATTGAAATTTTCCTGCGCGCTATTCAGCTTGGGGCTGTGAAAGTCATTTTAATTACAATTATTGTTGGGTTGGCCGCGGGGTTGATCAGTGCGTTGTGCGGAGTAGGGGGAGGGATTTTGATGGTTCCGGCCTTTGTGCTGGCTCTGGGGTTCACGCAGCAACAAGCGATCGCGACATCCTTGGCAGTGATCGTGATCACGTCTTTGGCCGCTTCGTCGAATAATCTAATCAAAGCAGGGCATTTGATCGATTGGAAAATCGTCGCCATTGTCGGAATAGCATCGGCTATCGCGGCATGGTTCGGCACCGATCTCATGCATAAACTTTCCAGTCAAACTCTAACAAGAATATTCGGCGTCGTGTTACTTGTCATCGGCGCGAAGATGTTGTTTAAGGGGTAGCGCCTTCGGCGCTGTTCTTAGTTCTTAGTTCGATTATGCTGTAGCGCGAAGCTCAACCAGGAATCAGGAACCAGGAACCAGGAACTAGGAACAAAATTCCAATATATCAGCAACCCGCAGCTCATTCTGACAACGATTGTCCATCTTGCATTGCGGCGAAAGGCACGGCGCGCATTCGACGTGATGTTTGACGACGACGTTTTGCTTGCCGAGAGGGCGTTTCCAGTTGGGATCGTTGGGGCCGAAGAGAGTGATGCAGGTGCATCCCGTGTAAGCAGCGAGGTGGGGAAGGAAACCATCGGCGGCAATGACGGATTGGAAGGTGGAGAGGGTTGGGATGATGGCGTTGAGCGGGTTGGCGTGGAAAAAATCAATATCGCCGCCGATCCGACTTGTTAGAATTTTTCCAAGGTTGCGACCGCTAACTAATCCCGCGACAGTCAGATGCTTTCCTTTTTCTAACAAATGTTCCGCGACCATCTGCCAACGGTCGAGTGGCCATTCGTGGCTGGGTCCGTAGTCGGAGTCCGGGCAGAGCAGGACGGATTGCGGTTTTGCGGGAATGCCCAAGGAAGCGGGAACAAAAAGCTCGGGATGGTTTACGGAAATCCCCATTTCCTCGCAGGTGTTGAGGTAAAGCCGCACACGGTGTTCGGTGGGCGCTTCGTGGGCTTGAAGCGGGTGGGTGATGAGCTTTTTTAAGTTCGCGCTGGCGGGGCCGAGTCTGCGCTGGATTTTGGCTTTGGCAAAGGCTTTGGCGGCAATTCCATCTTCCCATGTCAGCGAGGCTTCCCAATCATTTGCTAACAATTTCGCGAGTTGTCCTGCACTGGATTTGTTAGAAAACGTGAAGCATGGCAGCGAGCTGACCGTCTTCCAGAAATTTTCCTGTTCCTCTTTGCAAACTAGCGCGCCGATCAATCTGCTACGTTCTAAGGCCCGCACTGCAGGAACTGCAAAACAGGCTTCATCCCAGCGCTCGGGCAATGCCACGAGCATGCCTTTGCTGCCGCTCATTTTTTGCGAGGAGTTTTAGGATCGAGATTTGCCGCCATGTCTTCCTCGGTCACCTTGGACTCCACTCCGTTTGTTGGTACCTCGACTTTACTGACCCAAAGCAAGGCGTTGAGCACGACTTTGCGCATGTTGTCGTCCGCCCAGTTTTTGTGGAAATGTCCGCCGGTGAAGCCAACGCCACGCCCACCATCAGGACGCTCAATGCACCACATCATGGTTTCTTCCTCGCCTTTTCTGGCTTGGATGTGTGGGTAAGGACCTTTTGGGTGAACGTAAGGACCATCGCGGGTTTCGTCTGTCGGAGTTGCAACCAAGATCGATTTCACACCCTTCATACCCTCGGGGAAACGGATGGAGAAATACCATTCGTCGCGGATTTTAAATGGGCTCACTCCACGTGAGATGGGATGTTGAGGAAATTTTTTGTAATCGGCCTCCCACATCGGATTGCAGGAGAAATTGCTTTCATATGCACCGCCTATCCAGCTACGGAAAAGATCGCCAGTTGCAGCTTCACCAGCGTTACACTCGACGGCGTAGTGCATCATCATGATCCCGCCGCCGCGATTCGCTACCTTCTGGAGAAGTTCGCTGTGGTTACTCTGGAGTGCGGGGTGGCCTTTTCCACCATCGGAATAAATGACCACCGCATCGGCTGTTTCCAGAACCGCATCGTCTTTCACCCAGTGATTGTTATGCACCTCCACATCAAGGCCTGGGATGTCTTTGAGACACTTTTGGAAAAGCATGCAGCCAGCATTGAATTCGTGGTCGCCAGGTCCGTGGCTCGGTTTGCCGGCGATTAGGATAAGTTTCTTATTAGCGGGTTTTTCGCCTTCAGCAAAAGCAGCCATCGGCAAAACCAACGCAGTCGCTAAAATGCCCATGAAATAATGACGGAGAGTAGGTAACTTCATACTTGTGAAATGCATCACTTCCCTACGTTTTCAGCAACTTCCAAATTACAGAGAAGATTTAAACGGAGGATCGGAGATGCGGAGGAAACGGATAAGAGGGTAATTGGATTAGCTGGAGACCGCTGTCAGAAAACTTGCGGGTGAAAATTTTAAAATTTAACCACGAATTTCACGAATTGCACAAATATGAAGACAGATAAGCTAATGTTTATTCGCAACGGCCATTCATCAGCGTGTATTCGTGTTATTCGTGAAATTCGTGGTTTAGACCACATCAACCCCAGCTATTCCTCTTATTTTTCTGTCTAAGGTCTACTCATCAGCAATCTTAACAGTTCTCTCCGTTATCTCCGATCCTCCGTTTAAATCTTAATTGGAATTTGAAAGTTGAATTTTGAATTTTGAGACTTAGAACCGCTGCATGTCAGCAGCATCTTCAGTCCTTATCGGTGGCTCGATCGCCATCGATCACATCAAAACCCCCGTCGCAGAAGGGAAAAACCTCCTCGGTGGCTCCGCGTCCTTCACGGGGATTGCTGCCAGTTATTTCGCTTCGCCGGTGCATCTCATCGGCATCATTGGCAAGGATTTCCCCCAGGAGCACCTGAATTTGTTCGCTTCAAAAAATATTTCCACACATGGTCTCGAGCGCTCGGATGGCGATACCTTCTCGTGGTCCGGTGAATACCATGAAAATATGAACGATCGCGATACCCTTTCGGTCGCGATCAATGTCCTGGAAAACTGGACCCCGAAAATTCCTGCGGAAATGACCTCCTCCCAAGTCGTCGTACTCGCCAACATGCACCCGATCAATCAGCTCCAGATGATTGATCAGCTCACCGCTCAAAAGCCTTTCATTGCAGCTGATACCATGGATCTCTGGATCACGATCGCCAACGACGATCTCCATGAAGTCCTCAAAAAAATCAACCTCCTGGTCATCAACGAGTCCGAGGCCCGCGATTTCTGCAAAACCTCCAACCTCATCGTCGCCGGCCAAATCCTTCTAGATAAAGGCCCCGCCAACGTCATTATCAAACTCGGCGAATTCGGCGCCATCCTCTTTTCCAAACACCCCGATGGCTCACCTGCCACTGAATTTACCCTCCCGGGCACGAAATTCGACCTCTTCCGCTGCGCCGCCTTTCCCCTCGCCGAGGTCGCCGACCCCACTGGCGCGGGTGATTCCTTCCTCGGCGCCCTCGCTGGTCACCTTGCTTCCACGGGAAAAACCGACTTCTCCTTCGACGATATTCGCCAAGCTGTGGTCTACGGCTCAGTCGTCGCCTCCTTCACTTGCGAGGCCTTTTCCGCCAATCGCCTCGCCCATATTTCCAGAGATGACATTGAAAATCGCCTGAAATTGCTTAAAAAACTGACCCATTGGCCATAGGGGGGTGGGGTTATTGGTTGAAAGTCATTAGTTTTAAGGGAAATCGACGCCAAGCATCCCCTAATAACCCCTTAACTTATAATGCATAACCTAATTACAAAACCTACCTAATTCAGGAATGGCTTCCCCTAAAAAATATCCAACTTTTGGATTGTTAGTCGTTGGCAATTGAATAACCTAGCTTATCCAACTGTTGAATGATCCGTTACCCACAAAATATTTACTCATTATGAGAACGACTATAATTTTAGCGCTCGCTTACCTAGCAGTTTCTCAGGGTGTTTTCGCTCAGGTTTATACGGCCCCAACGGGGTATGTTAACCTTGGAGATACCACAGCTGGACAGCCGGCTGTAAAGGCGAATACCGATGTTTGGATATCAATTCCTCTTAATAAGCCGTCTATATTCGGAGGAACAATTTCATCGGTTTCTACTAACGTGATTACGCTTACAGGAACTCCTGCCTTAACCAATTTGACTACCGTTCCTCACACACTCACGATAACCAGCGGCACGGGCAAAGGGCTTATTGCTTTGATTACCGCAAATACAGCGAATACTGTGACGATTAGTGTTCCAGCAGGCGATTCTCTCGCGGGTGTAGCGTCACCAGATTCAGTTTCCATAAACCCTGCATGGACAGTGCTCGGTTTTTTAGGTAATACAATGCCCGTAGGAGTTACACTTTACACCTACCTACCTGCCTCAGCATTGAATGCATCTGCTGATGGGGTCTACGAGTGGAATGGAAGTAATTGGATTGATAACGTCAATACGGGTGATCCAGCAAATAACGACGTGCTGTATCCTGGTGAAACTTTAGTTTTGCGTAATCCGACCAATACTCCAATAACAACTTTTGTCGTAAGCGGAGAAGTACCAATGGCCAATAGCCGTCTAGTGGTTGGTGCGAATGGAGCGGCTGGAGGTGATAAAGCCATCAGTTTCTTCAGCCCCGTGAATCAGACTATAGGCAGCTCTGGACTCGCGGCATTTGCTCAAACCGGAGACATTATTTATGGCTTTGATAACAACAGTAGCGGAATTAATAAATCAGCTAGTTCTGTTCATGAATTTGTTAATGGAAACTGGATCGATCAAGTAAATACAGGTGAGCCTGACAATACATTTCCTCTTGGTGCTGGTAAAGGTTTCATCTTCAGGCGTCCAGGTACGAGGACTCAGGTAGTTTGGAATTCGCCTCAAGCCTATCTTCCTCAATAAGTTCCGAAGGAATTTTCAGAAATGAGGATAAAATTAATTTTAGGTATTTTGTTTTGCTGCGTCACTGCAGGCAATAGTGCTGTAACTATTACCTTCAGTAACAGCTCTACAGGTGCACTAAGTAACTTTGAAAATGCCACTGGCACAGGTTCCGGAGTAGATATCCTAAATACATCGAATAGATTAGTGTGGGGTATTCTAGTTGATGCTGCCGGCGACGGCTTCGATGGAATCAGTAGCGCGTATGATGATGGGTTTAGTTTGGCTGCTGATGCTCTAGGTATTAGTTTGAATTTGCATAACGGAACTGCAACGGACGATGTTTTGTATATCGCTAGTCCGACAATGGCGTCTTCCGGCACGGCTATTGATTTACCGAGCGCAGGAGAAGTGCCTGCAAATCAGAATAGAATTTTAACATTTTCTAATCTTACCTATGGTGGGGCGGTAGCTGCTGGCGATACTATTGCAATTATGTGGTTTAATGTGAATGTAAATGAGACGCGTGGTATCGCAGCATCCGGATTGGACTATGGAATTTATCTTCTTCCAAACGTTTCATATGGTGGTGCTAGTAATGCCAATGTCCTTCCCGTTGATGGAGCGACCTACACATTTGCATCCGCATTCGCTGGCATTGATACCGCAAAGACGATGGATTTTCAATTGGGAGTCATCCCCGAGCCCTCAACCTTCCTGTTAGCTTCTCTGGGAGTTCTCGGACTTCTGCGTCGTCGGAGGTAATAGAGATTAAAATTCAAATAGAGAAAAGCGAGCCGATGAGGTTCGCTTTTTTGTATTAATGTAGGAGAGGAGATAGCGGAGGAAGCGGAAAAGAGGGAAATTGTGTTAGGTTAAGACTGCTGTCAGAAAATTTTGGTTGGAAATGAAAAATTTAACCACGGAATACACGGAATGCATGGAGTGGGAGCTAAAGCGCTGTATGGGTGCTTTGGTGTTCGCTGTGTAGTTGAAAATTCAAAGATCAGTGTAGTAGCACACATTCCGTGTATTCCGTGCGTTCGGTGGTTTAAAACTCTTCGAGCGCTGAGGTTTTTTTTTAACCACGAATTGCACGAATAACACGAATGCTTGCTGATGGATGTTCGCTGCGAATAAACATCAGCTAATCTGTCTTCAAATTTGTGCAATTTGACTCGTTTTATTTCGTCCAAACTTAATGGCTGCGCCTTAGAGATTTACTCGCGTAAGCTCGTATGGTTTTGTGAAATTCGTGGTTAGATTTTAGAAGATTCCAAAATCTCCGCCATGCGTGTTAGCTGCGCATCATCGAAGCCGACTTTATTTTTCAGAAAGACATCGCGTTCGAGAACATTGGGGTCGCGGTCTGCGGCGCGCCAGGTTTTGAAATTGATCAAGCCCATGCGCCACGGGCCAAAGCCGTTGACGGCAATGGGAAAGTCGCTGCCGTGGATGATGCGATCGCGGACGTTTTCAGGAAGGACTTTAGGTAGAGTCTGGCAGCGGATGGGACTGCAAAGGGCGGAGTTGTCGCCGTACAAGCGCGGCCATTTTTCAAACATTTTAATAAGGTCGTCCGTGTAGTCGGCATCCCATAATCCTGATCGACCTGCACAGTGAGCGGCGATCACGGTGACTCCGCAAGCGAGCGGATATTCTAACAAGCGAGGATCGGCGAGTAGCGGATTGATGACAGGTAGTGAGAGTTCTCCTCCGGTGTGGGATAGCAAGATCATCCCAGCGGCAGCCATTTTTTTAAAAAACGGTTGATGTTTTGGATTTGAGTAATCGACGTTGAGGCAGTTCGGTAGCAATTTAAGCACCCGCGCACCTGCGGCAATGCAGTGATCCAGTTCTTCCATGGCATTGGGTTTTGATGGATGGATGGAAACTGCAGGAATAAACAGATCCGGATACTCGGCGCAGACTTTGAGTAGATATTCGTTAGGGACATAGAACGCCCCTTTCTCCGGCATGGCGATGCCATCGTCGGTGTAAGGCAGGTCCTGAGCTAGCAGCACCACCGAATCCAAAGAGGAGGTGCGCACCAAGTGAACCAGCCGATCTAACAATGCCTCATCCAGTCCTGTATCCAAACAACCCGCTGGTAAGCCTGTTGATTTCACGATAAAACGAGCCATCAACTGATGAAGCGGCGTCCTCATCTGCAGCCAGCACCCGCTACCGGAGCTGCCGTCTCCTAACAAATGCACATGACAATCGATCCGTTTCAACGCAGGTGTTCCCATGCGCCATTGATAAACGATAAGTTAGGCAGCGTCGACCAAATGATTGCTGGTAGGTTTTCTGACGTAAAAATCGTAAGATGAAGAAATTTAACCACGAATTTCTCGAATAACACGAATGCTTGCTGATGGATGGCCGTTGACGAGGACTCTTGCAACCTGCTATCAGCAGTTGCGCGAGCGCTAAAAGACATGTCATTAGCTGAGTTACTCAACAATCACCGGCGTTCCGACGGTTACGTTTTCGAAAAACTTCTCGGCCATGTGGTGGGGCATTCTAACACAACCATGTGATGCGGCGTAGCCGGGTAGGTAGCCGGTGTGCATGCCGATGGCGTTGTTGAAGCGCATGTAGTAAGGCATGGGTGCATGGTAAAAGACCTGACCTGGGCCGACTTGATCGACGCGGATGTCGGCATTGTCGTTGATGACTTGGCCGGTGGCCTTGTCTTTGATGGAGCCGTAAAGGGATGATTTGTGATCTTTATTTTTCTGAGAGATTTTGTATTTTCCTGGAGGGGTGCCGGAATCTTCTTTTCCGGAGGAGATTTTGGAAACCCCTACCAGTTTGTTGCCTTTGTAAAAGAATGCCTTTTGTTGGGAGCGCACAATTTTGATGACCGAGGGACCTTTGACGTCATCGCCTTCCCAATAGGACACATCATCAGGGATAGCTGGGGCAGGATGGTGAGGGCCGCCAGAGGTTGGGCGATGGATTGGACCGCCAATGCCAGCGAGATAATCGGATCCTGGAGGTTTGGTATCGACGCAGGAAATCAGTAGCATCGAGCAAGCGAATAGGACAAAGTATTTCATGAATGCGAAGTAATTAGCCTGATTTTGGCGGATATGCAAGTTCAAGCAGCGGGAATGGCATAGGGCGACCAAGCTAGGGAGCACGTATAAATTTTATAATTGAACCGCAGATGAACAGGATGCACGCAGATAAGAAGGGGAGAAACGACTGGAATTCTGCATGGTATATCCCTTTTGGGCTTTGAAAGTAAGATTAGTGTCTCAATTTTAACGAAGTCCATCTGCGTTCATCTTGTTCATCTGCGGTTAACCCTCTTTTTTTTCTTCCTAACTGATCGCCGTGGAATGGCAAGAGTTGCGGAACGGGAAAAAATTCTCTAAACAAGAAACTTATGCAGGAAGAACTACTGGTATTACCTCCAAATTTTGAAATTGAGCGCACATTGAGGGAGCAGCTCAGCGGTCGGCCTGGGCATCAGCGTTGTGTGGTGGGAGAGAGTGAATTGCTGCTGGTAGTGCATGAGGTCCCAGAAGCAGGTATCCCCGAACGTAAGGCGATTTTCTTTTGGAGGCGGCGCGATGGAACCTGGTTGCAGCCCAATGGGTCGGGCCTGAGTGAGCTTAGTTCTTTACTAGATCGCTACGCGAAGGCGATTGATCTGAACGAGGAATTGTTAGAAAAAACGGAGTCCACGGAGCTGGTTTTCAAAATCCTCAGACATGCAGGGCCTATTACGCGAAGCAGTCGAAATCTGGTTCATGCGCTTGAGGATGCTCTCGCTCAAGAGCCTGAAGATCGTGAAATCCTATCCTTCCGCGACCGCGCAAGAGAACTTGAACGAGCGGCTGAACTTCTTCAAAGTGATGCGCGCGAAACCTTGATCTTTTGGCAAGCAGAGGCTTCCGAAGAACATGCGAGATCCTCAGATCGATTGGGAAAAATTCTTTTTAAGCTCAACCTTGTCACTGGCTTCTTTTTGCCCGTGGTTGCATTGGGCAGCCTGTTTGGGATGAATGTGAATTTACCGGATTTTGTTCATGAGCTTTTCTGGCTGATCTTTTTCGGCGGACTTACGGTTGGCGGTTTGCTGCTATGGTTTGTGGCGCGGAAAAACGATTAGTTGCGTAGATATGAATAAACTTTTGGTGATAGGAGCTGGGTATTTGGGCGAGGAAATTTTGCGGCAGTTCAAAGCCGCAGGATGGCAAGCGACAGGTGTATCACTGAGCGGTGGAGAAAATCTGATCGCCTGTGATGTGAGTGATTCGGAATCGGTTGCCGCGCTTCCGGATGCGGATGCGGTGATTCATTGTGCGGCATCGGGACGTGGTGGTGAGGATGCGTATCGTAACGTTTATTTGAAAGGCTGCGAGAATCTCGTCCGTCGATTCCCTCAAGCCAAGATTGCCTTCACCTCCAGCAGTTCGGTTTATGCTCAGCACAACGGTGAGACGGTGAACGAGGAATCCGAAACCATTCCAGATCGTGAAACGGGCAGGTTGTTGTTAGCTGCGGAAAATATCGTGCTAGATGCCGGCGGCGTGGTCGCAAGGCTCGCAGGAATTTACGGGCCGAATCGCAGTGTGCTTTTGAGTAAGTTTAAAAACGATGAAGCAGTCATCGAGGAAGACGGTCGGCGTTTCATCAATCAGATCCACCGCGATGACGCAGCTAGCGCGTTGTTGCATTTGTTTAATCTAACAAAATTTCCAGCAGGAGAAATTTTTAACATCTGTGATTCGGAGAGTTTAACTCAGCTGGAAGTTTATCAAGGACTGGCAAAAATTTTCAGCAAACCTCTCCCGCCGAGTGGACCGCGTGATTTGAACCGCAAACGCGGTTGGACCCACAAACAGGTTTCCAACGCCAAGCTCAAAGCAACTGGTTGGCAGCCCAAATATCCTTCGTTTTTGGATGCGGTGGAGGGCCTATAAGGTCCCGCTCCACGTCCACAGATTCGCATCGAAATATTTGTGAGCGGTGTAGATTAGATTGTCCGCCCGACCTTTGGGCCGGAGGATGGCGATCATGGTTGATCCTGAACCTGTCATCAGAGCGGTTTTTGTATCGCGGCGGTTTTGCAACCAGTCTTTGAATTCGGCGAGGTAGCGATGTTTGGTAAAAACAGGTTTTTCCAAATCGTTCACCAGTTCCAAGCCTTCGTAGGTATAGGGGTCGTAGCGGATGCCCGGGAGCGGTTCGGCTTCCAAGCAGTTGTGGTAGGCATCTGCGGTTGAAACGCTGAAACCAGGTTTGAACAGAACGATGGGTAGAGCCGGCGGTGCTGGGGCGGCCTCAATGATTTCACCGCGGCCTCTGCACCATGCTGCGCCAGCATAGAGGAAAAACGGAACGTCGGATCCTATGGTTGCGGCGAGTTCGTGCAGCTCCTGCGGAGAGAGAGGATTGGCAAGTTGGGAGTTGAGAGCCAAGAGCACGGTGGCGGCATTGCTCGAACCTCCACCGAGACCCGCACCGTGCGGAATGCGCTTTTCCAAATGGATCTGGTAATGTTGGGGATGTCCTGTTTTTTCAGCCAGTGCTTCGACGGCTTTCACTGCTAGGTTTCTCGAATCGGTCGGCAAACTTGGGTCCGAACAGGTGAAGGAAAACTGATCAGAAGGTAGGATGGTGATTTCATCCGCCAAACCCGGGAGCTTGACCATCAGGGTTTCGATTTCATGGAAACCATCCGGACGTTTCGAAAGGACGCGGAGCGAGAGATTGAGTTTGGCAGGTGAGAGCATGGTGGAAGAGTGAAGAGTGAAGAGGGAAGAGTGAAGAGTGAAGAGTGAAGAGTGAAGAGGGAAGAGGGAAGAGTGAAGAGGGAAGAGTAGGCAATAATCACAATCATTTCACTATTCACTCTTCAACACTCACTATTTAAAGCTTAGAGGGAACGAAGTGAAGTCAAATGGGAGATGTTATTGAAGCGATAGTAGCGCGAGCATTCTGCCTGTCTGGCCTTTTTCGATGCGATATGAGTAATGCAGCTCCAGATCCGCTGCGGTGTTCTCGCAGGTATCTTGAAAGTTTACGATTCCTAACTCCTTCGCCTGTTTGCGAATGGTTGCCGCAAAATCCATATCGTAATCTGGAGGACGAATGCACGGCGAAACCACGCAGACCAGATCGCTTGGACGAGTGCCATAATTTTTCTGCATCTGCATGACCCCCTCACGTAGGATGTTGCCTTCGGTTCCTTTTTTTCCCGAATGTAACAACCCGATCGAACGAGTGACGGGATCAGCCAAGTAGATCGCGGCACAGTCGGCGACGTAGATCGCAAGCAACTGGTTGGGTAGATTTGTGACCAATCCATCGACTCCAAGGTATTGGATGGTTGATTGCTCGGAAGTGCCTGTGATGACCGCGATTTGATTCCCATGAATCTGCTCGGCATGATGGCGGGTGGAAATTTTCGGGAAACGTTCCTCAATCCAGCGATCGTGATGCGGCGCGAGATTGCTCAACGCAAATTCGCGATCACCCAAAACATCCACACCCGCCAGCCTTGGAATCCATGATGCCTGGAATTCTCGCAGCTCTCGCAGTGGGTCTAGAAAAGAAAACACCTCCGTCACGACTAAGATCGTAACGGAGGCACATCGAATTCGCCAAGCGGGTTTCGCTTGGTATGAATAAAAATTAGACTAGCGAGCGGTTTTTCAGAGCGCGGTTCGTGTGTTCCACGGTTTCCGCCTCTTCTTCATCCATTCCAGCAAGGATACCTGCGAGGTCAGTCGCGATTTCCTTACGCATTCTGGATACGAGCTCGACTCCTTTGGTGGTGATGCGAACCATGATTTTACGACGATCTTCCGCCGCATTCACACGCTCGACATAACCGAGTTTCTCTAAACGATCGACCAAGCCAGTCGCAGCTGCGGTCGAGTGGCCCATTTTCTTTGCGATGTCGGACATGGTGAGGTATTCTTCGCTGGATAAATAGGTGAGTAAGAAAAACTGAGAGAAGGAAACGTTTCCTTTGTTCAGTTCTCCAGATAGGTTGAGGATGCAGCTGCGCTGGGTGAAGAGCACGAAGTCTGCGAGGCGATCAGCGTCAGCTTTCGCCACGGTGCCTGCGGCACTAGGTGATGTATTTTTCATGTTGGCTGGTTGTAAGGTTCATGTTGGGACATGGGAGAACCTCCTCGTCGTCTTTTGAAAATCCAAACTCATCTGATTTACATCAGCGAAGATTGGTGGGACTTTTTCAAAAAAAACTTAGAAATCCTTAGGACATCGCCAAATTATTTAAAATTTCTGAAATGGGAAGCCTGAAATTCGGCAAAAGTTAATAAATTACCCATCCGAAATGAAAAATCCTTTAAAATAAAGGGATGTGGCGGCGGTTTTTATCCGCCATGCCATGGATTTACGAGATTATTGGGATTGGTGGATGAAAATTGCAAAATGAGAGGGAATTTTTTGCGATTTAGCCCCGTGGCGGCGGATTGCATCCGCCCAGCCAAACCCTTCATATTTCTAGTTTCACATACAAATCATACGTAAAAAATATCAGTTTGGACTAAAATCCAAATTGAGTTTGTTAAGAAAAATCGGCTTGGCGGATGAAATCCGCCGCCACTTCGAGGTAATCCGCATCCAGCTCGACCCCGGTGAAATGGGAGATTTTTTGGGATTTGGCCGCTAAAGCCGAGGATCCGATCCCTAGAAATGGGTCGAGCAGGCGGGTGGATTGGGCTTTTCCGTGGATTTTGATGCATTGCTCGACCAAAGCAACGGGAAAGGTGGCGGGGTGGGGGCGCTCGCCCTTGCGGGACTGGATGGTTTCGTAGGGGATGAACCAAGTGTTTCCCCGGCAGCGTAGGTCTTCGCCCTCGGTGTGCCCCCAGCGAGCGATGTTCGATTTATAGACGTAAGGTACGCCAGCGGCGCGGCGATCGAGTGGAACATCGCCATTTTTTGTTAGTTGAAACAAATACTCGTGGCAGTCGTTGACGTAGCGATTCGAATTGATCGGTTTGAAATGCCCAGCAGAAATTGGCTCGCCGCTGGTCGGCGTGACGGTAATCGATTTCACCCAGTGAAAGGTGTTTTGCAAAACGAACAAAGGGTCAGATCCATCGGTGAGGGCGAGGAGAAGTTGATGGGGGAGAAGCGGATTCGATGGCGCGGCGCCGATGTTAAGAAAAAACGATGCGTCATCTTTCATCACGCGTTTCACTTCCGCGGCCCACGCTTTGCACCAGGCAAGAAACTCCTCGCGAGGAGCGGTGTCTATGAAGGTCGAGTAGTTGATCCCGAGATTGTATGGCGGCGAGGTCACCACAAGATCGAAAAATGTCTCATCGAGCGTAGGGAGGACTTTCAGGCAATCGCCGTTTAAAAGTTCAAGTTTCAAATTTCAAAATTCAAGGAAGAGTTAAACTGCGAGTGGTTTTGAATACTAAAAATCAAACCACTGATGAACACAGATGGACACTGATAAAAATTCAAGGTTAGCGAATTCCAACTCACTAAATTGCGGATTAACATATCCCCCATCAGTGTTCATCTGTGTTCATCAGTGGTTCAACTCTCTTCGTAAATCCTCAATCGCCGCTTGCAAATCTGTAGCGGTCACCGTCTCGATGACCTGGGCTTTGCCCAATTCGGAGAGGGTCACGAAACGGATTTTTCCGGATTTGAATTTTTTGTCACGAGTCAGTTTCTCCATCACGGTTGCGGTCGGGATGCTTGGCGAGAGTTGTAGTGGAAGGTGGAAATGTGCGAGAAGGCTGAGAATTTTTTGAGAAGCCTCTGCGCTCAACCCCGAATGTTTTTCGGAAATCACCAAGGCCGCTCGTATCCCGAGCGCGATGGCTTCGCCGTGAAGCATTTGACCATAAGGCAATGAAGCCTCGATCCCGTGTCCAATGGTGTGGCCGAAATTCAGCAAGGCGCGGATGTCTTTGGTTTCGTATTCATCCGCTTCAACAACGCGGGCTTTGATCGCGATGTTGCGTGCCAACAACTCCGCTGGCACGTCGCGCTTTTCAGGATCAATCGCTAACAGATCTTGCAACATCGCCGCATCACGAATCGCCGCATGCTTGATGGCTTCCGCAAATCCCTCATGAAACTCGCGCGCCGGCAAAGTCTTCAACGTCTCTGGATCGACGATCACCAGTTTTGGTTGATGAAACGCTCCTAACAGATTTTTTCCCTCCGCCACATTCACGCCGGTTTTTCCGCCGACCGAGGAATCGACTTGGGAAACAATCGTGGTTGGAATCTGCACGAAAGGAATGCCACGGTAGAAAATGGATGCGACGAATCCCGCGAGATCGCCAACCACACCACCACCGAGAGCGATGATGAGCGAGCGTCGGTCGTGACCCGCGCGAATCATTTCGCGGCAGATCGCTTCGGCATGGGTGAGGGATTTCGAAGCCTCGCCCGCCGGAACCGTGTGCAGGGTGGGTGGGTTTTCAGAGAAACTAGAGATTACCGTTTGCGCGTGGTGCGCGGCCACCGTTTCGTCCGAAATGATCGCCGGCCGCAGATGCGAAAGCCCCTGCTGCTTCAGAATTTCAGCAACAGAAGACAACAAGCCATGTTCAACCATGACAGGATAAGAACGATCGCCGAGTGCGACTTGGACGGTGGGCATGCGGGAGGTTTAAAGCTAAATCCTCAATTAGGAAACCCTGAATTGGTAGGGTTCATGAAAAGGTCACTTACTTTGATAGCTTAAGTTGGGTTTTTTGGAGGCGATAATCCCGATTCCAGCTACATTTGTTACAATTCAAGTGGCGGATATCTGGCGAAAAGATGGATATGAAAAACAGCACTGGTGCGGCCATGAACACGAAGCAAGCGAGAACGGCAATCAAGGTAATCCCTATATCAATGTATGAGTTGTTAAAATTCAACATCGCAACTGGTGCGACTACGAGTAACAAAGTTGCAGTAGAAGCAAGTATCGAAAGTAGGGAAATTTTTTTTAGGATTACAGATGAGCGTTTTGGTCCGAATTGAAGATTTTCACTGACACGAAATTCGTTTCCACAGATCTCACAATGAGACGGCAGGTCAGCCGGCCATTGGTATTCATAGTGCGGACGGAAAGATCCCTCAATCGTTTGAATTTCAGGGATGGTTTGTAGTGAGGTGAATCGTTTCACATTAAGAATTTGGGTCAATGATGGCGTCTGTAAAAGAGGATTCGTGGTTTATGCTTGTTCTACCATTTGCGATCCCAGTCGAATCTAAGAAATTAGTGCGGGGTGGAGGAGCGACAGCGACGACTACACATAATAAGTAATCCCGCTATTTTCGACCTCCAACTATTCAAATTATTTTTGGCTGGGTTTGCCCTGCTGATAGTCGCGAAGGAAATAGCGCGGCGCGAGTCCAAGCACCTGCTTGAATGCCTTGGACAGGTGAAAGGCATCGCTGAAGCCGAGTTCTTCGGCAATCGTATGGAGCGGGATGCCGCGCAGCAGCAAGGCCTTTGCCCGTTCAATTCGCAAAGCCCGGTAGGCGGCTATGGGAGCTATGCCAGCCTCTCGCCTGTAGCGGTGTGATAGGGCAGACAGACTCACGTGCATCTCAGCAGCGACCTGTGCCAGGCTAAGCGGCGTGGTCAGATCCATCCCCAAGAGCCGGTTGACTTCTCTAACAAAATCGGTCTCGGCGCTCATAGTCGCCGGACCAACGCGATAGATCCCTGCATCCACGCGCGCCGCATTGACCAGCAGATGCAATGCGCTACACAACGCCGCCTGCGCATCCCAGAAAACCGCCTCGCCGCTTTCAGCGCCCGCGCGCGCCGCTGTCGTGATCAGCTTTCCGAGGACGCCTTCAGGATCCAGAAAGCGCGCGTGCTTAGAGACAGGATCCACCCAGTCGGCTAGGCCTGTCTGTTCGCCGGCTGCGAACAACAGATAGCCGTTGTGGCGCGGCCCCTTTTCCATTCGCGTGTCCTCCCAGTAGCGGGTATTCGGCGGATAGAGATGTGCCGTCCGCGCCGGTCGTAATTGCCATGGCCTGCGTGTTGAGCCGACACGGACGCTTCCGTGAGGCGCAAACGCATAGTCAAGCACCCACAAACCACATCGATAACGACCGATTTTTTTTACATGTTCGCCACAATACTCGTAGGCGGAACCTAAGGCAGGGATGCCACCGCCACGCTCAGACCACATGAATTCATTCAAAATTCGATTCACTCCAGCATTTTCCGCAGGTTATCAAAAAATGCAAGAATATACATATTTTTGGCATAGACTACCATTGTTTTTTGGGTCGCAAAAGGCCATGTTAGATACGTTATGAGTAAGTTGAAGACCAAATTCCTATCCGCTCCATTCGTTCCGTCCTTTCGATGGGCCCTTCTCCTGCTGCTTCCGGCGCTCGCGTCCGCATCGGATGGCGTTGCCCGGGACAAGGGGGTGGCACCGCCTGAATGCCCTTGGCCGGTCGCCGTGGAACTCGCCGACGTGAGGATGACCGGCGAGCTGTCCAAGCGGCTGATGGCGAGCTTCGATCGTCTCGAGAAAAAAGACTACTCTCCCCCAGCGCTCTTCGACTCCCCCAACGCCGGATGGCCTGGAGACAAAGAGGGACGCACCTTGCTTGGACTCGTTCTGCTGGAGCAGGTCACTGGGAGGCCGGCCAAGAACCTTGAGGCGAGTCTTGATATGTATGCCCGCAGAGTCAACGCCCAGGGATACCTCGGGCCGGTGATGGTGCCCGACACGGTCCACGAGCAGTCGCTCGGCGGGCAGTTCTGGGTCCTCAACGCGTTATACGAATACGAGGCGTGGAAGAAGGACGGTCGTGTGAAACCCTGGGCGGATCAGATCCTCAACAACATCTACCTTGCGTCCGCCGCCGCCTACCCCCGCTATCCGATCACGCCCGCGGAGCGGAAGACGCAGAGCTTCCAGTTGGCCGACGGACGAACCGGGAAATGGGACCTGGCTCCCATGGACATCGGCTGCGGGATGGCGGGCAGCCTTGACGCGTTGACGGACGCTTACAGGAGGCATCCATCCAAGGAGACGGGGCAAGTGCTTGATACGGTCATCAAGCGGTGGATAGAGATCGAACTGGAAGCGATCAATGCCCAGCTTCATTCAACCCTGATCTCGACCCGGTCGCTGCTTCGGCATTTCGAGACAACCGGGCGGAAGGAACTCCTGCAGGTCGCGACTGATCGGTATCGGCTCTACCGCGCGAAGGCGATGTCCGAGAATTTTGAGAACCACAACTGGTTCGGTCGGCCTGAGTGGACGGAGGGATGCGCCGTTGTGGACGCGTTCATCATCGCCGTGCAGTTGTGGCGCTATACCGGAGAGATCACTTACCTCGAGGATGCCCACCGGATCTACTACAACGGGCTGAGCGTCAATCAGAGAAGCAATGGCGGCCTCGGCTGTAACAGCTGCCCCTCGGTGGAGAAACCCTTTCTAACCATTGTATCCCAGGAGGCAACCCAGTGCTGCACCATGCGGGGTGCCGACGGGCTGACCAAGGCGGCGCAGTATTGCTTTTTCAAGAGCGACGCGGGCGTGATCGTGCCCTTTTACCAGGATGCCCGGGCCACGTTGCGCTGGGGTAAACAATCTCTCACGCTCCTCCAAAAGACGGGCTATCCGTGGCAGGGCGAGGTGCGGCTTGAGGTAACCGCCGCCCAAGGCGATGAGCCACGAACCTTGAGCCTGTTTACGCCCTCCTGGGCTGAGCGCCCGGTCCTCAAGCTCAATAGCTCAATGGTATCGGTGACCCCCCAAGGCGGATTCCTCAACGTTTCGCGCCGCTGGCAGGCGGGGGACGTCGTGGAACTGTCGTTCGAGCAGAGCGTCGCAGCCAAGGCGCCCATCAACCGGGTCAACGGTGCCGACCAACGTGACTATCGCACGTTCCATTACGGCCCGCTGATGCTGGGCTACACCGGGCCGAAGGCGGTGTCCGTGAAGCCTGATGCGCGATTCAGCCGTCGCGGCGAGCGGGATTTCCTGGTCGAAGGCACGGATCTCGTGCTCCAACCGATCTACCATCTGCTGGACCCGGCCGTCGGCTACCGGCGGCAGATTTTGTTTCCGTAACAGGAGACAGGAAAAGATTTGGCTCATGAAAATGGCCAACAACAAAAACAACAAAAAATGAAAACAAGAAAGAGAATTGACAATGCTTGGATGATGGCGGCGGCAGCCTTCGGGTTCGCGGTCATGACCCACTCAGCCTCCGGCGCCACCACCATCCTGATCAGTCCGGGAACCGGGGCCACCGACGATATCAAGAACGGCGGGTTCGAAAGCGGCAGTACCGGAAACTATCCCACCTACACTGTCGTTACGGACTGGTTTAACTTTAGCGGTGGCACCAATACAATTGCGGCTGGGAACGACAGGGAGCGTACGGGGGCATACGGAGGGTCGGTAGCCGTAACGCTGACCGGGGCATCACGTCCCGCCGTTGGCACGGGCCACACGATTGCGGCTGGTGAAACGTTTAATCTCACCTTTTATTATGGCTCTGCCGAAGACTGGGACGTTGGAACTGATACCATTGGTGTTTTTCTCTACTCGACCGCAGGTGTGATTTGGTCCGACACGGTAACACCCTCCCAGAATGCCCTGACGGGAAATTTCGACCTCTTCACCGCGAATCACATTCCCGTTCCCTTGGCAAACATCGGTGAGACCTTGTTTCTGAGGTTTGAGTCCAACGCGGGCCTGAATGAGTATGCCGCGATCGACGACGTCACGCTTACCGTTTCTCCGATCCCCGAGCCTTCCGCCGCACTCCTCGGTGGTCTCGGATTGCTCGCCCTGCTCCGCCGCAGACGCAGCTAATGAACCTAAAGAGAAAAATAGAACCACAGATGGACGCAGATCATCAAAGAGTTGTAGTGATTAGCCATCTCACCCGCAGGGTTAGGCCTGATTCTTTTGCAACTGTCTTAAAATCAATGTCCATTCGGCTCATGAAAAGACTAAATTATGAGCCGATTAGCTTAAATAATAAGCTCACCCACCAAGGCAACGTCGCCTAACCGCCCATCGCTTTTTACAATTCTTGTCACAGCTGGGACAAAGATTGTAAATTTGGTGGTTTTCGGGGTGGATCTTGGTGAGGGGGTTGGTGGCGATTTTTCTGAAATAATAGTTGCTAATTCGCCCACGAGAATGCAGGTTTTTGTTGAAACCTGACAAAGAAAGGTAAATTACTAAGGATTATGCTTCCCGAGAGTTCCCCGTTTTCCCCAGACCAGCGCAAGTCGTTGGATTCGATGCTTGCTGGCTTGGATGCGCTTCAGCGCGGATGGCTCAGTGGATTCCTTGCGGCCAGTTCGTCTGCTGTCGTGCCCGCCGCTGCTGCTGTGTCGGCTGGTAAATTGACCGTGCTTTACGGCACGGAAAGCGGCAACTCCGAGCAACTCGCTGATCGCGCCGTCAAAGAAGCGAAGAAAAAAGGTTTCAAAGCCGTGATGAAAAACATGTCGGACATTTCTCCGGCGGATCTCGCGAAAGTCGAAAACCTGCTCGTGATTGTTTCCACATGGGGCGATGGTGAAGCTCCTGAAACCGCTGTCAGTTTCCATAAAGCCTTCATGTCCGAGGATGTGAAACTCACTGGCGTGAAATTTTCCGTCTGCGGACTCGGCGATACTTCTTACGAAAAATTCTGTGAAATCGGAAAACAGTTCGATGCCCGACTTGAAGCGTTAGGTGCGACTCGAGTGGCGCCACGTGCGGATTGTGATGTCGATTACGAAGATACGTTTGCCGAGTGGTTCGCAATCGCACTCAAGGCGATCACTCCTGCTGCCGCCGCTGCTGCACCTGCCGCTTACGAATATGCCGCTCCTGTCAGCACCGATTTTGGAAAGAAAAATCCTTTCCCTTCCGAAGTGATCGAAAACCTTCTTCTCAACGGCGAAGGCTCTACAAAAGAAACCATTCATGTTGAACTCTCTCTAACAGGTAGTGGCTTGCAATACGAACCCGGCGATGCGCTTGCGGTTCAGCCAACGAATTGCCCAGCGATGGTCAAAGACATCCTTGCTGCTGCGAAATTAAAAGGTATCGAAGAGATCGAAGTGAAAGGTGAGGGCAAAAAGCTTTTGGCGGACGCCTTACGCGAAGACTTCGATATCACCGCGCTTTCCAAAGCGGTTTTGAAAAAGCTCGCTGAAGCCACAGGATCGACAAAGCTCAATACGCTTCTCGAAGAAGACGCGAAAGACCAGCTTCGCGAATACATGGACGGTCGCGAAATCATCGATGCGATCATCGACTTCGCGCCCAACGGTCTGTCCGCCGATGCGCTTGCTGGTATTTTCCGCAAACTTCCAGTGCGCTTATATTCCATCGCTTCCAGCCCGCTCGCACATCCGGATGAGGTGCATCTCACCGTTGCAGCGGTGAGATATGAAACTCACGGTAGAACTCGCAAAGGCGTTTGCTCCACCTACCTCTCCGACATCGCAAAGATCGGTGAAAATGTTCCGGTGTTCGTGCAGCCTAACAAAAACTTCCGCCTTCCAGCCGATGACAAGACGCCCATCATCATGGTGGGTCCAGGCACAGGTGTGGCTCCATTTCGTTCCTTTGTTGAACACCGTGCGGCAACCGGAGCGACCGGAGAAAACTGGCTGTTCTTCGGTGATCAGCGCTACACCTACGATTTCCTTTATCAACTCGAGTGGCAGGATTTTCTCAAAAACGGCAATCTCACCAAACTCGACCTCGCCTTTTCGCGCGACCAACCCGAGAAAGTCTACGTCCAAGATAAAATGTTAGAAAAGGGTGCGGAACTTTACGCATGGCTAGAAAAAGGCGCGCATTTCTATGTCTGCGGCGACGCGAGTCGCATGGCAGCAGATGTTCACGAGGCACTCATTTCCATCGTTTCAACCCACGGCGCGAAATCCCGCGAACAAGCCGAGGAATACGTTGAGAGCCTCAAAAAATCCAAACGCTACCAACGCGACGTTTATTAAGAAAATCCGTCTGATCCGACCGATCAGTCCAATCCGACCCATCTTTCCCCATAATCATCATGTCCGATCAAAAACTAGCCGCTAACGAATACATCAAGATTCGCAGCAATTACCTCCGCGGAACCATCAAGGAAGGTCTCGCCGATACGTCCACTGGCTCGATGAGCGAGGACGATCAGCAGTTGCTGAAATTCCACGGCACATACCAACAAGACGATCGCGACCTGCGTGCGAACCGTCGTAAACACAAGTTGGATAAAGCCTACTCGTTCATGATCCGTATTCGCGTGCCGGGTGGAGTCGCGACTCCTGAGCAGTGGCTCGAAACCGACCGCATGGCGACGCAGTTCGCTAACGGCACGATCAAGCTCACCACACGCCAAGCGTTTCAATTTCACGGCATCATCAAATCCAACCTCAAGCGCACGATCAAAGAGATCAACCAAACGGCGATGGATACGATAGCGGCTTGCGGCGATGTGAACCGCAACGTGATGTGCAACCCGAACCCTTACCTCTCATCGGTTCACGCGGAAGTACTAAAAGTTTCCCAACAGATTTCCGATCACCTCACGCCCGCAACTCGTGCCTATCACGAGATCTGGTTAGATGGTGAGAAAATCGAATCCAGTGAAGAAGAGGTCGAGCCGATCTACGGCAAAACCTACCTTCCACGTAAGTTCAAAATCACGGTCGCGGTGCCGCCATCCAACGATGTCGACATCTACGCGAACTGCTTGTCCTTCATCGCCATTGTTGAAAATGGCAAACTCGTCGGTTTCAACGTCGCAGTCGGCGGTGGCATGGGAATGACCCACGGCTCCGAAGAAACCTACCCGCGCCTGGCGGATGTGATCGGTTTCTGCACGGTCGAGCAAGTCAACGACGTCGCTGAAAAAGTCGTTCTTGTGCAGCGCGATTTCGGTTGCCGCACGGAGCGCAAACATGCGCGTTTGAAATACACCGTGGACGATCACGGCCCTCAGTGGTTCCTTGAAAAACTTAACGAATACCTCGGTTATAACCTTGGTCCGGTTCGTGAATTCAAATTTGAGGATAACGGCGATCGCTACGGTTGGGTCGAAGGCATGAATGGAAAATTCAACCTCACCCTTTTCATTCAAGGCGGTCGTGTGCTCGACACGCCGAGCTATCCGATGCGCACGGGTTTGCGTGAAATCGCGAAAATTCACGATGGTGATTTCCGTCTCACCGCGAACCAGAACCTAATGATTGCCAACGTTTCGAAAGAGAAGCGTCCGGAGATCGAAAAACTTCTCGAACAATACGGCATCAAAGACAGCCATTTGAAAAGCGGCCTGCGTTTGAACTCGCTTGCTTGTGTGGCGTTGCCAACTTGCGCGCTTTCACTTGCTGAAGCAGAACGTTACTTGCCTGAACTTCTAACGGAACTCGAAGAAGTCATCGAAGAGGCCGGCCTTCGTCACGATGCAATCACTATCCGTATGACCGGCTGCCCGAACGGTTGCGCGCGCCCTTATATTTCAGAGATCGGCTTCGTCGGTCGTTCACCCGGTTGCTACAACGTCTATCTCGGCGGTGGTTTTGCGGGGCAGCGGCTGTCGAAACTTTACCGTGAGAATTTCCCTGGTGGTGAAGTCAAATCGCTTCTCGGTCCCATCATCAAGCATTACGCCAAAGAGCGCAAAGAAGGAGAACGTTTCGGCGATTTCTGTATTCGTGCTGGCTACGTCAGCGCAACCGAGCAAGGCAAAGATTTCCACAAGAACATCAAAGAAGAAGCCCGTGCCTGATTTTTATTAAAACCGCAGATGGACGCAGATGAACGCAGATAATATAAGAGATCTTGGAAAAACTATAGCTCCTCCATCTAACGAAGGATGCCATGTTTCATATCCTCTTTATCTGCGTCCATCTGCGTTCATCTGCGGTTAATTTTTTTTATTACAAACACTCCATGCTCGCCGTGAAATCCGCACCTGAAGCCGATCCAGCACAGCTCTCCGCTGAGCTTGCGAATCTGCGCGCAGGTCAGCGGCTTGAATTACTTTACGAACGCCTCGGTAGTCGCCTTGTCGCAAGCACCAGCTTCGGCCTGCAAGCCGCAGTGATGCTCAAACTCATCCACGATCACGCACCGAAAATCCCCATCGTTTCCATCGATACCGGATTCCTTTTTCCCGAAACCTATCGCTACGCCGAAGAGTTGATGGAAAAATTTCCACTCGATTACCGGATCTACCAACCAACCCTCTCCGCCGCTCGCATTCAGGCGTTGTGGGGAAATCTCTGGGAAAACGGTAAAGAAGGCGCGGACCGTTACGCGCTTCTAACAAAAGTCGAACCGATGAATCGCGCGCTGCGCGAGATTGGCGGCGATGTTTGGATCAGCGGCCTGCGTCGCTCGCACTCGGATACGCGCCAGGATCGACCTTTCGCTGAGCAACAAAAGAGAACGCTCAAAGTCTATCCCATCCTCGATTGGGCGGATGCACAGGTGGATTTGTTTTTCCACCAACACCAACTTCCTCGTCATCCTCTCGCCGAACAAGGTTACGTCACCATGGGCGATTGGCACAGCACCAAGCCCTCCGAAGACGGCACCACCAACGGCACCCGCTTCAACGGCGAGAAATTTGAGTGCGGACTGCACCTAGAGTCGAACACTTCAGATTTCCAGATTTAGATGACTTTATAGTTTATCAATACAGTATGAATTTTACTCAAGCCTTAGAGGTATTAAAAAAGCAAATAAACCCATGAAACCAATTTTCCTCCTCCATTGTTTGTCTGCATTCTGCGTCTTGGGTATTTGCCAAGTTCGTGCTGCTGAAAAGAAGCAAGACAAGGCCTGGACCGATCCTGAAGTCGCACTGAGTGAAGATCCGGATTTTTCGATCCAGGGAGAATATGGAATTGAAAAACCAGGGGGCGCCAGTGAGGGGGTTCAGGTTGTAGCACTTGGTGGGGGATTGTTTGATGCCTATCTTTTAGAAGGAGGATTGCCGGGCTTGGGGTGGAATCCTGATAAGACGCGCACCATTCTTAAAGGTGCCCGCCAGGAAGATAAAATCGTTTTCGAAAGTTCTGACAAGTCGATCGCTGCCACGATTCAAGGCGGCAAGTGGATTCTAACAGACAAAGATGGCAAGAAATCGGAACTGTCGCGCATCGAGCGTAAGAGTCCGACTCTGGGGATGGCTGCGCCGAAGGATGCGGTAGTTTTATTTGATGGAAGTTCGGCAGAGCAGTGGGAAAAGGGAAAAGTCGAAAATGGTTTGCTCGCTTCGGGATGTACCTCAAAACAAAAATTCGCAAGTTACCGTCTTCACTTAGAATTCCGCACGCCCTACAAGCCCACCGCTCGCGGACAGGGTCGCGGCAACAGCGGTATTTATCACAGTGGTCGCTGGGAAACCCAAGTCCTTGATTCCTTTGGTCTCGATGGCAAGGACAACGAATGCGGAGGGATTTATTCGGTCTCAAAACCGAAACTCAACATGTGCCTGCCGCCACTTGCATGGCAGACTTATGATGTGGAATTAACGGCTGCGAAATTCGATGCCGAAGGCAAACGAACCACATGGCCACGCATCACCGTGAGGCTCAACGGCGTGCTCGTGCATGAAGATCTGGAGCTGAACAAAGACTTCACCACTGCCGCACCAATTTCGACTCCGCTCGTGAATGCCGAGGGCCCGGTCAATATACAAGATCATGGCAACCCAGTCTTTTTTCGTAACATCTGGATCGTGCCTGTGAAGGATTGATCCGGAGAAAAGCTGCCATGAAAAACGATACTATCGTGAAAGTGGGGATATTTCTTCGCCCCAAAGGATGATTGCTGGGTCGAGTGAAATGGGATTTTTCCTTATCGGGTCGATTTCCGCTGGCGGGGTCGCGCGGACTTACCTAAGCTGCGGCAACTTATAACGACTCCAAACCTTATGAATATCGCAGAAAACATGGTTGCCACGATTGGCAACACCCCACTGATTCGCCTAAACCACATCACCAAAGGTCTCGAAGCTGAGATCTGCGTGAAGGCAGAATTTTTCAATCCTCTCTTCAGCGTGAAAGACCGTATCGGTAAATCGATGATTGAGGCCGGTGAGCGCGAGGGGAAACTCAAGCCAGGTGGCCTCATCATCGAGCCAACTTCTGGAAACACCGGAATCGCCCTCGCGTTTGTCGCACGATCGAAAGGTTACCGCTGCATTCTCACGATGCCAGAGAGCATGTCGGTTGAGCGCCGCGTGTTGCTTCGTTTGTTAGGTGCGGAAATCGTTCTCACTCCACGTGCTAGAGGCATGGGTGGTGCGATTGCGATGGCGAAAAAGCTCATCGAAGAAAACCCAGGTTCATACGGTCCGAGCCAATTTGATAATCCAGCCAACCCACAAGTTCACCGCGAAACCACCGCCGAAGAAATCTGGCGCGACACGGATGGAAAAATTGATGCGTTTGTTGCAGGTGTCGGCACAGGTGGAACTATCACAGGAGTCTCCGAAGTTTTGAAATCGCGTTGCGCGATGAAAACTTTCGCCGTCGAACCTGTTAACAGTCCAGTTATCACTCAGAAAAAATCCGGCGAGCCGATTCAGCCAGGTCCGCACATGATCCAGGGAATTGGTGCGGGCTTTATCCCAGGAAACCTCAATGTCGATATCGTCGACGAGGTGATCCAAGTCTCCAACGAAGATGCTTTCGCAACCGCCCAAGCTCTTGCACAAGAAGAAGGTTTGCCAGCAGGTATTTCCACAGGAGCCAACGTTTGGGCGGCGATGCAGATCGCCAAACGCCCGGAATTCAAAGGCAAGCGCATCGTTACGATAGGCTGCTCTTCCAGCGAGCGCTACCTTTCAACCCCGCTTGCCGAGAAACTACGCGAGGAGGTCTCCAATTTGCCTGTCCAGGAGATCTAATGTCTGGGTGTCGAAAAAATTTCAAATTTTATGTAAGACTCCCGAAAAAGCCGCCCGTATAAAATGTTGTTAACAACAGCTTTTAGGGTGGCCACCGCTCAGCATCCCCCCCGATGCGGATTCGGGGCGACGGCGGCCCAAACTTTTAAACCCCGCGGTGATAACCACCGCGGGGTTTTTTGTTGGTAGCTGCCGCGTCTCGCGGCAGGCCGTTCCAGTGGCGTCTCGCCGCTTCATTTCTAAATCCCTAGCACCCCTTCAGGGTGCGATATTTTTTTTGCGCGTAAAACCCGGGGTGGTCGTCGTTTCACTCCTCGACCCCAGGCTAAGTTCTGCAATCCTTTTAGGATTTGAATTTGTTGAGTGCGAGCAATCCCAATCCCAACGGGATCATAGAAATTAGCCTGAGGTCGAGGAGCGCAGCGACGAATACCTCATGGAAAATGAGAAAGAATCTCCGACCCCGCAGTGGGTCGCAGAAATGTCGGCAGCAGGATGCAGCCGCTCCTTGATGTTTTTGCTCTGTAAATAAATGTTTAGAATTTAGAATTTAGAATTTAGAGTTTTTCCATGTCCAAAGTGATGGTTGGTTTATCGGGAGGAGTTGATAGTGCGGTTGCGGCCGCGCTACTCGTGGAGCAGGGGCATGAGGTGGTGGGTGGATATATGAAGAACTGGATGAACGATGAGGGGATTCCGGGGGATTGTCCGTGGGAGCAGGACATCGAGGATGCACATGCGGTGGCGAAAACTTTAGGGATCGAATTTCGGGTGATCGATTTGGTCGATAGCTACAAAGCGAAGATCGTGGAGTATTTGGTGAATGGTTATGAGGAAGGTTTAACTCCTAACCCAGATGTCTGGTGTAATCGCGAGATGAAATTTGGGGTGTTTTTGGATTATGCCTTGGAGCAGGGATTCGAGGCAGTTGGGACAGGGCACTACGCACGCAGGCGGATTCTAACAAATGGTCAGGCAGCAATTTTGCGTGGGGCGGATCCGAACAAAGATCAGAGCTACTTTCTATCACTCATGACATCGGGGCAAGTTGAGCACGCACGATTTCCTACAGGCGAAATGTTGAAGCCGGAAGTGCGTGAGGTGGCGCGTCGCTTCAATCTGCCTGTGGCGGAGAAAAAAGATTCGCAGGGAATTTGCTTTCTTGGGCAAGTGAAGATGAGCGATTTCCTTGCGCATTATTTGCCAGATAAGCCAGGTGATATCGTCGATATGGCGGGTCGGGTGATGGGGCAGCATCGTGGCTTGCATTTCTATACGATAGGTCAGCGCAAAGGCCATGGTGTGGCATCTCCGAAAGAGGGGATGGCTTACGTGGTGGTCGGGAAAAAAGCAGCGGAGAATCAGTTGGTGATCGGCTGGGATAGGGAGGATACCGAAGGACTATATCTAACAGAATGTATAGTGGGGACGATTTCATCAATCAATGAATCGATTCCATCGCTGAAACGAGTGGAAGCCCAACCGCGTTACCGCGCAAAAGCCGAAACCGGCAAGCTAGAAGTGATCGATGCGAATCGCGTGAAATTGATCTTCGATAAACCTCAGCGCGCTTTGGTCGCAGGTCAGATTATGGCATTTTATGATGGTGGTAGATTGTTAGGTGGCGGTGTGGTTGAGGGGGTTGCGTAGTGAATTGACGACAACGACTGAATACTTTGATGACAGCTTACTTTTAAAATATCATGCGATACATCATTTTAATACTTGCTCTGTTTTTAACTAGCTGCGCGTCAAAAAATAAAATCTTCAATTCGCCTAATGGGAATGTCTCTCTGTCTTTCATTTCAAAAGATACGAATGGAGAGCCGCTGTATCGAATTTTGACGAAGGATGGCGATGAGTTGGGTCAAGTTAAGAGCATCATTGACGCTAAAGCCGTAAAGAACGTGCCAGGCTTGCCGGTTGAACATGATGTCATTTGGAGTGCCACAGGATGGACTGCATTAATTTACGAAAATATGTCAGATGCATCTCCAAATTATCAGTATGTGCTGATTTGCCTACATCCGGATTTAAAGAGCTATTATGCTTATGAAGCAGACTTTGGCACGCGTCACGCTTCGCGGGAGGATATTTACGGTCACTGGCCGTCAGTTGGCCGAATTTCCGATTTTGAAATCGAACTAAATTGGCAGACTGAACCGAAAAATGAGACCGTTGAAATCACTAAGCTCACTGCTGGTGCTAAATCCATAAGCAAAGATGGCTTGGTAGATGATCGTTGATTGCTAATTCATTCCTCCGTGTCCTCCGTTACCTCCCTCTCTCCGCTTAGAAAAAAGCCCGAGCATCTGTTACCGCATCTTTAATCAATCCAGTAAAAATCGGAATTGAGAACCCATCAGATTGCGACATAGTGAAATCATGAGATACGGAATGATTGTTTGTTATTTGCTCGGGATGATGAGCCTATCTGCCTTCGAGTTGCCGGAGAAATCAACTCAATGTGTGGTGGGCATTTCGGAGGATTGGGATAGCTCGTATGTGACGCTGACCTATTACGAGAAGAAGGCTGGAAAATGGCAGCAAGCGGGGGAGTCATGGAAGGGCCGCCTCGGCAGCAAGGGGTTGGTGTGGGGGCGCGGTCTGCATCCGAATCCATCGGGAGCGGTCATGAAAAAGGAGGGCGACGATCGTTCGCCGGCGGGGGTATTTGATCTCGGTGGTGTCTGGGGCTCGCACAAAAGCGTGAAAAAACACCCCAAAACCTTTTACCATCAGGTGACTACGCGGGATTTATGGGTCGAGGATCCGAACTCGAAATCTTACAATCAGTTCCTGACCTTGGACCATGAACCCAAGACAGAATGGGAGAAATAGGCACAGATGGTGCATAATGATTATCCACATTCGTTGAAAATGTTCATTGCGCACAATGCCCATCCCAATGTGGTTGCGGGCGGGGGGTCGTCGATTTTCTTCCATATTTGGAGGCGAGAGGGTGTTTCCGCCTCAGCTGGCTGCACAACCATGCAGGAAAACAAACTGAGAGAATTGATCGCAGCAGTTGACCCGGGGCGGAGTCCGCTTTACGTCCTATTGCCGCGCGCGGAATACGAGAAATTGAAACCCACTTGGAAACTACCATGAGTTCGACAGCTACTATATTACCAGATTCAAAAGGTCACTTCGGCCAGTTCGGTGGGATGTTTGTCCCTGAAACCTTGATGACTCCTCTGCAGGATCTAGCCCAGGCATACGAAGACGCGAAGGCCGATCCCGCGTTTCAAGTAGAGCTGGATGATTTATTGAAAAACTATGTGGGTCGACCCACTCCGCTTTATTTCGCAGAGCGTTGGACAGAAAAACTCGGTGGCGCGAAAATTTATCTCAAGCGTGAGGATTTGCTGCATACGGGTGCGCACAAGATTAACAACGCGCTTGGTCAGATTCTGTTAGCGAAGCGTTTGGGAAAAACCCGCATCATCGCGGAAACCGGAGCAGGTCAGCACGGCGTGGCGACAGCGACTGTCTGCGCGCGCTTCGGAATGGAATGCGTGGTCTACATGGGAAAAGTCGATATGGAACGCCAGGCGCTCAATGTCGCGCGGATGCGCCTCATGGGTGCGGAAGTGCGTGCGGTGACGGCTGGACAAGCGACCTTGAAAGAAGCGGTCAACGAAGCGATGCGCGACTGGGTGGCTTCTGTTGAAAACACCCACTACATCATCGGCTCGGCGTTGGGTTCTCATCCATTTCCTATGATTGTTAGAGATTTTCATCGGGTGATCGGTGTCGAGGCTCGCGAGCAGATTTTGGAACGCGAAGGACGCTTGCCGGATCTTTTGGTCGCATGCGTTGGCGGTGGATCAAATGCGATAGGGTTGTTCCATCCGTTTCTCGGTGACGAACATGTACGTATGGTTGGCGTCGAGGCCGGCGGTGATGGAATCATTCCAGAACGTCACGCTGCGCGTTTCCAAGGTGGTAAACTCGGTGTCCTGCAAGGCACAAAGACCTGGTTGCTCGCCAACGATGACGGCCAGATAGAACTCACACATTCCGTTTCTGCAGGACTCGATTACGCCGCGATCGGACCGGAGCATGCGTTTTTGCAATCCGAAGGTCGGGTTGAATACACCTACGCAACCGACGACGAAGCGCTAGCCGCGTTCAAAGAACTCGCGCATACCGAGGGAATCATCCCGGCATTGGAGAGTTCGCACGCTGTGGCCTACGTTTCAAAAGTCGCAGGCTCGTTGCCAAAATCTGATGTTATCGTCATTAATCTATCGGGTCGCGGTGACAAAGACGTCGAACAAGCCGCGAGATATTTGCTATAAGAAACAACGGAATAAGACGTTCCGCGAATACTCCTAATTAAACGAATCATCATGAAACAATCATATCTTCTCACAACGATCTTATCCGCGTTGATGATTTCTAGCGGTTGCAGCCAAGAGAGAGCAGCTGGCGGAGAAAAAACTGATCGCACATTGGAAAAGAAAATGCAGGAACTGAAACCGGTCGAAGTTCCGTTAGAAAATGGATTGGCCAAAGCGTATTTCGCAAGCGGATGTTTTTGGTGCGTGGAGGCAAGTTACGAGAGCGTCAAGGGAGTGAAAGAATCTATCTCAGGCTATTCAGGTGGTCACACAGATAATCCAACTTATGAATCAAGTAACACCGGCACTACGGGTCATGCTGAGGCAGTCGAAATTATCTATGATCCAAAAGTAGTGAACTTCGCTACATTGGTTGATGTCTATTTCGCTTCCCAAGATGTGACCCAAGTCAACGGCCAAGGTGTGGATAAAGGTTCGCAATATCGATCGATCATTTTTTATCAAAACGCAGAACAGAAAAAGATCATCGATGAAAAAATTGCGGCATTGAATAAGAAAATCGCACCCAAAGAGGTCGCAGCAGAAGTTTATCCGTTTCAAAAATTTTGGCTGGGTGAGGCCTATCATCAGGATTACGAAAAAAATAATCCGAACCATCCATACATCAGAGGGGTGTCGATTCCCCGTTTGGAGAAATTCCAAAAGAAAATGCCTGAGGTGTTGAAGGAATGAATAGGGATATTGGGTGAATGGATATTGGATATTAGGATATTAGGGATTGGAGTGCGAATGCCCTCCTTAATTTCTCAATTTCCAAATTTCCTAATATCTTTTTCTCAAATCAGCATTGGACGTTTCAGAGGGGAGGCGGCATGGTTCGGGCGCATGCCAGACCCTGTTTATGTGAAAACCGCCTTCGCGCGCATTGCCGATCGCTATGTGATGACCAACCATGTGCTCTCCATGGGCATGGATATTTGGTGGCGGTATATTGTGACGAAGCGAATCAAGGCACTAAATCCCAAAAAACTGCTCGATGTTGCGAGTGGCACAGGAGATCTTGCTCTGAGTATCCAGGATGCGTTACCAGAGACCAAAGTGATCGCTACGGATTTTTGTGCGGAAATGCTCGAGCACGCGTCAAACCGTGGGGTGCGTAAAACCATGGTCGCAGATGCGCTCGAACTGCCGTTTCCCGATGGCGAATTCGATGTCGTCACCGTCGCCTTCGGACTCCGCAATATGGCGGATTACGAGCGAGCCCTGAAAGAAATGCGTCGCGTATTGAAAACGGGCGGGAGTTTGTTTATCCTCGATTTTTCATTACCTCAAGGCGTGATGCGTGCCCCGTATCGGCTCTACCTGCACCATGTTTTACCAAAACTCGCGGGTTTCCTGACTAAACAAAAAGACGCCTACGAGTATCTCGGGGGGTCGATCGAACAATTTCCCTCAGGTGAGGCAATGATTGATTTGCTAAAGAAAATGGGCTTCGGAGAAGCGACTGCTCAGCCTATGACTTTCGGGGTGGTAAGCGCCTACGAAGCCGTCAGATTGGGCTGATTTACCCGATGGCCAATTAATTTGGCTTAAGGATAATTTTTGGGTTGTCAAAAGACAGCGGGGAATCCTTACTCGCGCCCCGCCTACAAGGATGTTGTGAGGCTCGATAGCTCAGTTGGTAGAGCAGCGGATTGAAAATCCGCGTGTCGCTGGTTCGATCCCGGCTCGAGCCACCATTCTTCGCTATTCATAGCCTCCGGCGACGAATGGCTTCGAATGTCAATCCATCTTGAAAGGAACCGCGATTTTTAATCGCGACCTCGTTAGCGGAACACGGAAGCTTTCTTAACCACCATAGCCTTGGCGACGGTGGTAGCGAAGTAGGGCTGGCTTGAAATACCACAAAACCAGCTTCAGTTCATGCAGCCACAGCTAAATCCCCCGCATCATTCCGGCCATGGATTTGGTCATCATTTTTCTAATCGGGGGGATGCGTTGGGAAATTCTGAATGCGGAGTGACGGAAAGGGGTTATCCATTCGTGATCCGATTGAAATATTGGCGTGAGACTGCGGGTGGCAAGTTGGTAATAGCGAAGCGTTGGTCGGCGGCGACGTGAGTATTCAGTGAGTGCCTTTTCTAACGGAAATTCCGCAATACAAGTGGCGAGGCAACTCGCATCTGCCAGAGCAAGATTAACACCTTGCCCAAGTTGCGGACTCATGGCGTGGCCCGCATCACCGAGAAAGACAAAACGGTCGCCATGCCATTTTCGCATGCTAACATCTCCATAACGTGCGGTGAACACTTGTTCCCAATCATTGATCTGATCGAGCAAATTTTCCGACATCGGACAGAGCGCAAGAATCTTATCCTTCCAAACTTTCAATGGCTGACGCCGGATGGCGTTATCGTCTTCAATGCGCACGCTCCAGAACAAACTCAGCAATTCCTCAGTGCTTCCGATTTCATAGCCTGTAGGAAGAAATCCGGCGAGTTCGCGCGTGCCGTTTACGATCTGATGAAGGTCATTCGATGGAAAAACCCGGTTGTTTTTTCCAATGAACCAATGCGCACCCCAGCCATATCCTCTGTCGAAACCCTTTCCTAACAGATTTTGACGCATTGCAGAACGCGCACCATCGGCGATCACTAACAAATCAAACTTTTTATTTCCTATTTGCCAGTGATCAGAATTTTTCTGCACATGCTCAACCCGAGATCCCCAGTGAATTTCAATGCCTTCATTAACAACGAGTTCGATCAAGGCGTTCATCACCACGGGCCGGTGCAGCCCGGCGCCGAAAAGATTTTCACCAAGTTCAGCATAGCGGAGTTCCATCAAATCCCGGCCATCTTTTTCGATGACATGAAGTCGGCTGATTTTTGAACAATGGCTGATGATTTTATCGTGAATCCCCAGTTCGTGCAGCACTTCCATGCCAGTGGGTTGCATGAGAAATCCGGCACCCACTGCGCGGCACTCGGGTGCCTGCTCGAAAATTTCGACCTCATGTCCCGCACGTTTCAAAAAAACAGCAGCTGATGCGCCTGCTGCGCCGCAACCGATGACTACAACACGCATATTCTGGTAGATTGAATGATCGAAACCACTGTTGGTTCTAATCTGGTCATTAAGCACTCGCAATCTCAACTTCGCTGGCAACCGCTCCAAAGTACAGTGAATAGCCATTCCTGTACACTTCGGATAGTTTTTTAAAATTTTAGCATTAAAAACCCTATAGCCTCCCTATTTTTGGTGGCTATAAGCCCTAATTTTTTAAAATTTCACGGTTATTGAATGCGAAAATCTAAGTTATTATCAATAAATATAAATTGTAACTCATTGAATAGCAGGGAATTGCGAATTTGCTTCAAAAAAGTTCACTTTCTACTTGTGGTTGAAGTGTACGAAAGTGTATCTAAGTGCTATCAAATTCGCCAGCTGTCCCTCAATGATACCGCAATTCCAACAATACAAGGGCTCGTTCCCTTACAAGACTGACTCCAAGAACCGGGTCAATGTCGTGCCGGCTTGGCGTCCGGCCCAGGGAGAGGCGTTGAATTTGATGCCGTCAATTTCCGAGGGAGTGAAGGTCCTCAAAGTGCTCACGCAAGAGGCATTTGAATACCGAGTGGAGCGCATCAAACAGCATGCCGCTTCGCCGAAAGAAGAATCCCAACTCAAAACCAAATTGGTGCGTTTGCTTCGCGAAGCGAACGTGAACGAACAAGGCAAACTGCTCATTCCAAAAGATCTAGCAGATTACGCGGGAATACTCCCGGACAGCGAAGTGATGCTTTCGGCTGGCGACAGTCATTTTGAAATCTGGAATCGCGCTCAGTTTGAGAAAATCTTCGGTCTTTCTGCCGTTCCTGAAGAAGACGATCATCTTGCAATTTTCTAACATAAAAATGTTAACTCAATCCACTATCTCTAACACCGTTACGATCCGCCGCATGGCAGGGTTTGGGTGTGGCGCGTGGATGGACGGCATTGATCACATTTTTAACAAATTTTCTAGAAACCAAGGGCTCGGGACAGCACGCGGTTTTGAAAACACGAACGCCGTTACCGCTCCTGGCTGGTTGTCGGCACGGCGTTCGTTTCCCCTTTATTTAGCTGAGCGGATCAAGTCTCTCGGGACAGAGCTTCATTCACTCATCGAACCGTTGCGCTGCGCTGTGCCTGGCTGGTTGTCAGCAAGCGCATCGGTTAATTTTTCTAATAATCTACACAACCACAAGCTCGGGACAGTGAGTGGTTATGGTAAATCGGATACCGAGTCCGCTGCTGGCTGGTTGTCGGCCTCGGTGTCCGAATCTTTTTCACTAGAAGGTTATCATCTTTCCGTGATGCCAAATGAAGTCATTGAAATGATGGAAGCTGGTTCAGGAAAGTTCATCATCGACGGCACATTGGGTGGCGGTGGACATTCCGAGTTATTACTCAAAACTGGTGCAAGAGTTTTAGGTGTGGATCGTGATCCAGAAGCGCTGGCACATGCACGTGAGAGGCTCGCAGCATTCGGCAATCAGTTTTCTACATTCCAAGCAAATTTTTCTGAGATTCCATCTTACGAAGAAATCGTAGCAGGAGATTTAGCTGACGGATTATTGTTAGATCTCGGTGTTTCTTCACGTCAGCTGGATTCTGCGGAGCGCGGTTTTTCTTTCATGCGCGAAGGTCCGTTGGATATGCGGATGGGTCCAAACGCAACCATGACCGCTGCCGAACTCGTCAACACCTGGCCAGAAGCAGAGATCACACGGATTCTTTTCAGCTATGGTGAGGAACCAAGATCACGTCGCATCGCCAGCGCGATTCTTGCCCAACGTCAGAAAAAGCCATTCGAAACTACTTTGGAATTAGCTTCATGCATTGAAAATGCAGTGGGTCGAAATAGTAAAATTCACCCAGCAACTCGTTCATTCCAAGCCATTCGCATGGCGATCAACGAAGAACTCGAATCGCTCGCATCGATTTTAGAAAACGCAGCCAAGGTTTTGAAACCCGGAGGCCGATTACTGATTATCACTTTCCATAGTTTGGAAGATCGAATGGTGAAACGATTTCTCCGGCACCATTCCCAACCCTACATTGATGATCCTACTTGGCCGGCACCTCGGCCCAACCCCGATTTTAAATACCGGCTCATTACTAAAAAAGCAATAGCCCCAAGCCAAACAGAGATCTCCTCTAACCCTCGAGCCCGTAGCGCAAAGCTTCGGGTTGCTCAGCTTTCTAGCCCAGAGATTCAAACATCCAACATTTCAAACCCATGAATCGCCGTCGTCACGAAAACGAAAACCGTATTTCAACATTCACCATCTTTTGCCTAATCCTCGCATTAGGAATCAGTGCGGTCGGTGGCGTGCTGCGTGTCTACTATCGCAACTGTCAGATCAAAGCCATGAGGGAAATCGATATGGTTGAGCAACGGATTGAAAAACATCAGTTAGATATTCGTACGATCCAGATGCGTCAGGATCAGATTTTGAATTTATTTGCCATGCGCAAGACACTTGAAGATTTGAAAACGGAATTGATCCCAATCCCTTCGGGAGTATCTGAAAAAGTCCTCCCATCTGAAACCAATACCGTTGCCTCTTCGAATACCAATCTGTGAATCGAGCTTTTCAAACCCGCTGCATCATCCTCTGTGTGGTTCTAGTAACCTTGCTCAGTGGACTGTCGGCGCGTCTGATTCAGATTCAACTTGTCGATCGCAAACGCTACGCGGAGTCAGCAGCTAAAGCTTATCATCGCATCGAAAAAATTCCTGCGATCCGTGGAATGATTGTGGATAGGAATGAAGAAACGATCGCAAAAAGCATACCTGTATCCTCGATCTATGTGGATAAAAACCATTTGCTAGATCCCAAGCTGGCATCGTTCGGCTTGGCTTACGAAAAGGTTTCTAAAGAACCGGGTTGGGATGAATTGGATCCCGAAGACAAGCTCAAGCGGATTCACGGGGTTCGTGGGGATATTCTTTCCAGCGAGACACCGGATATCATTGTCGAGAAACACATGGCGTATGCAATCGGCTTGCTTTCAAAGCCGATTGGGATGCGCCGCGAAGAACTCCGCGAAAAAATTGAAACCAGCAAAGCCAAATGGTTTCCCATCGTAAAAGATATTCCGGATGATATCGCGGAGCGTGTTCGTGAGATTGTGGATGAAAATCATATCGAAGGATTTGTTTTCGTAAACTCCATCAAGAGATGGTATGCAAACCCCAAGATCGCAACTCATCTAACAGGATACACCGGTGAGGACGAAGAGCAGCTTGAAAACGGTCAGAAAACTTATCGCATAGTTGGCAAATTTGGAATCGAAGACGCAATGGAACAATATCTCGCAGGCCGCGACGGTCGCAGGGAACACCTTCGTGATGCACGTGGATTGGTTGTTCCTGGAAATTCCGGAAGTCTGTTGCCACCAAGAGCTGGGCTCAATGTGAAGCTAACGATCGACATCGGAATGCAGGCAATCGTCGAAGAAGAACTCGATGCCGGTTTGGAAAAATATAAATCCAAACAAGGTGCAGTGATCGTAATGGATCCGAAAAATGGTGAAATTCTGGCAATGGCTTCACGTCCGCATTTCGATCTCAATCATAAAGAGAATCTCGCGGAAAATTCATTCAACTTCGCAATCCAAGCAATGTATGAGCCAGGCTCGACAATTAAGATTCTACCAACTTCCGCTGCCTTAGAGGAGCGGTTGGTTACATTGAACACGGTGCTTCATTGTCCGAGTGTTCTACAGGAAAATAAATTCACGGTTAAAGATGGGCATTCTAGTGGCTCTCTAACTGTTGGGCAAATTATCCAGAAGTCTAACAATCCAGGATGTTGGAAGCTTGCGAAACAATTGGGCGTGAAGCGCTACTATGAATATGTTCACGCATATGGTTTTGGTGAGCGTACAGGAATTCAACTCAGTAGGGATGACCGACGCAGTGTGGAAAACCGAGGAACCGCACCAATACCTAAACTTCCGGTAGATTTCTCAAGGTCTGCTTACGGTTACTATATAGGCGTGACGCCGATTCAAATGGTTGCGGCATACTCCGTGATTGCTGGAGACGGTCGACTTCTTCGCCCAAAAATTGTTAAATCTCTAATCGCAAATGACGGCACCATCATTGAAGAATTTGAAGCTGAAAGCCGTCGCCAAGTCATTTCGCTTGAAACTGCAAAAAAAATGCGGGAGGCGCTGCATAAAGTGACTTTGTTAGGAGGCACAGCCACCAAAGCCGCTGTTCCAGGTTACAAGGTATGTGGCAAAACCGGTACGGCCATCAAACATGATCCCAAGCGTGGTGGCTACATTGATGGAGCTTACGTGGTTTCTTTTGCCGGATTCATGCCAGCGGATGATCCCGCGTTTGTCTGCTATGTCGTCATAGACGAACCTAAGACCACCGAAATTCCAAGATACGGCGGCCAGATTGCCGCACCTATTTTCGCAAATATCGCTAAGCGACTTGCCACTCACATGAATCTTCAGCCCACCGAGCCGATCGCTGCATCGGTCGCCCATCGCTAGTGCTCATTTAAAGCAATATGCTACTTAAAAATCTCTTATCAAAAATCAAAAATGTCACGGTCGCAGGATCGCTTGATAAGGAAATAACTGCCATAACGGCGGATTCACGTGCGGTGACAAAAGGCAGCTTGTATGCGGCGATCCGTGGGAGTTCGATCAATGGGCATGATTTCATTGGTGATGCTATTTCTGCAGGCGCTTCAGTCATTTTGGCTGAGATCGCTCCTCCCATAGATCTATCGGCGGATGTTACTTGGCTGCATGTTTCGGATTCCAGAGATGCACTCGCGCAAATCGCGGTGAATTTTCACGATGATCCGTCAACTGAATTGAAATTAGCTGGAGTGACAGGCACAAATGGGAAAACCACGATTGCCTTTCTTCTTCATCACATCATGAAAACAGAATGGCATCGTGCGGGCTTGCTCGGCACGATCCATATTGATGATGGCGAAACGGTCATTACCGCTAAGCACACCACTCCGGGTTCGATTGAATTGAATCGAATTCTAAAAACCTTTCGCGACAACGGGTGCCGCGGTGCCGTGATGGAAGTTTCTTCGCATGGCATTCACCAAAAACGCATTGGCCACTTGGCATTCGATGCAGCGATTTTCACGAATCTATCACAAGACCATCTCGATTATCACGGTACCATGGAAAATTACATGGATGCCAAAGCGTCATGGTTCCGTGATCTTGCAAGAAATCCGAATGGGAAAAAACCAACTGCAGTTATCAATATCGACGATCCACGTGGAAATGATTTGGCCAGAGAACTTGACGGCAAGATGCCTGTCATTCGTTACGGCTTCTCTGTAAATTCTGATTTCAGAGCGAATAATTTTCAGCAAGGTAGGGATGGTATGACCTTTGAACTTTCTGTTAAGGCGAGAACGTATCTGGTTCGCGCTCCCTTGATCGGTCGATTCAACGCATACAATTTACTCGCAGCGATTGGCGGTGCGATGGCCTGTGGAATCAAACCTCGCCAAGCGATTGCCGCTATCGCTAATTCACCACAGGTTCCGGGACGCATGGAAAACGTTGGCAACTCAGGGGGCACCACGGTTTTTGTCGACTACGCCCACACACCTGATGCGTTGGAAAATGCATGCCGCACTTTGAAGGAGCTCGATCCTCGTCGCTTGATCACGGTGTTTGGTTGCGGTGGAGATCGCGATACAGGCAAGCGGCCGTTGATGGCTGCTGCTGCGGTAAGATTCAGTGACGTTATCGTTATCACGTCCGATAACCCGCGCTCAGAAGATCCAGCTGAAATCATTCGTGAAATCGAAAAAGGCCTGCCGAAAAAGTGCAATTACATCAGCGTGTTAGACCGTGCTGAAGCCATTGAAGCCGCCATTCAGAATTCGCTCTCGGGTGATATCGTTCTCATCGCGGGCAAAGGTCACGAAACCTATCAGCAATTCGCAGATCACACGATTGATTTCGATGATAGGAAAAAAGCCGATTTTTCCTTGAGAAAGCGCTCGGAAGCAATTGCTGAAATGCGCGCTAACCCAGAACTTCGCATCTAAAGTCTTTAAATTTCAAATGAACTCCACAGCTCAGAATATTTCAGAAATCCTCGGCGCAAAAGTCGTCGCGGGTTCCGGTTCTGTGGAGGTGAATGGAGTTTTCACAGATACCAGAAACCCCATCTCAGGGGGGCTTTTTGTGGCATTGCGCGGAGATAACTTCAATGGAGATCAATTTGCTCAATCCGCATTGAACACAGGTGCATCTATTGCGTTGGTGCAGAAATGGGAAGGTGGCGAACTGGATTCACGCAAAGCAGTGATCGAAGTTCAGGATACGTTGTTGGCTCTGCAGCGCCTCGCTCATTGGTGGAGAAGCCAGCTCAATATTCCGGTGGTTTGTATCACCGGATCTAATGGAAAAACCTCGACCAAAGATTTTACAACTTCTGTGCTTTCACAGAAGTTCTCTGTCAGCGCAACCAAAGGCAACCTGAACAATCACATTGGGTTGCCACTTAGCATTCTTGCGACAACACATGACCACACCGTCGGTGTATTTGAAATCGGCATGAATCATTCTGGCGAACTTGCGCCACTTTGTGAAATTGCCCGCCCACAATACGGAATCATTACTAACATCGGCACCGCCCACATCGAATTTCTTGGATCGCGTGAAGGAATTGCTGAAGAGAAAAGCACGCTCGCACGATATCTTCCTGAAAATGGAATTTTGTTTACGCCTGTAGGTTGTGATTTTAATGAATATTTCCGTTCCAGAACCAGTGCTCGTTTGATTCATGTTGGAAATGGTCGCGGTGTGGTTCGTGCTGAAAATCCCAGACCGCAATCTGACGGAACATGGATCGATCTCGTCATCCAAGGTGAAGAATCGATCGAAGTATTCATTCCTGTTTTGGGAAAACACATGATCACCAACGCGATGCTCGCCGCTGCGTTGGGATGGAAACTTGGACTCAGCCCTGCGCAGATTGCTCAAGGTTTATCATCAGTCAATCTTACTTCTGGCCGCATGCGTCGGATTCAGTGCGATGGGATCACGCTTCTCGACGACACCTATAATGCGAATCCAGAATCGATGGAAGCCGCACTCGATACCTTATGCGACATGCAAGTCGCCGAGGGCGGTCAACGTATCGCAGTTCTCGGCAGAATGGGAGAGCTCGGATCATTCGCAACGGAAGCGCATTTGCGCATCGGACAACTCGCGAAATCCAAAGGCCTGCGCTTGATTGCTGTGGGTGATGGTGCTGAGAAGATCGCCATCGGAGGTGAGTCCATGCATTTGCCAGATAGCAGTAGCGCAGCTGAGTGGTTGAAATCTAACACAAACTCCGGTGACATCGTTCTCTTTAAAGGAAGTCGCTCTGCCGCCATAGAAAAAGTCCTACAAACCGCCTTTCCAACCGCATGTTAACCGCAATTTACGATTATTGGCACGCCGCACTCCAAGCAGAGATTGCCTCTGGCAATGAAGGCTGGGCTCATACCTTTTCATTCCTCAATCTTTTTGGATACGTCACATTCCGTGCCGCTGCGGCAGGGCTTTTGGCATTTGCGATTTCAATCATCCTTGGACCATGGATCATTCGTAAATTGATTTCTCTCAAAGTGGGCCAGCCTATCCGAACCGCGGAGGAAGTTCATAAGCTAGCTGAACTTCACGGCGGTAAAATTGGAACACCAACCATGGGAGGAGTGCTGATTCTTGCCAGCGTTTTGATTTCCACTCTGGTTTGCGCACGTATCTTCAATCCCTTTGTTGCGGTCTGCGCATGCACCATGTGCGCATGTGGCTTGTTGGGTTTTGTCGACGACTACGCGAAGGTGAAAAAGAAAAACTCCGATGGGGTTTCGAGCCGGACCAAATTGTTCTGGCAGTTGGTCATCGCGCTGATCGCTGCAAGTTTCATCTACTTCAAACCGGAGATTTCGGGTTTCGGTGCCACCGCACAGCAGCTTCAGGACGGTGTCGCAGGATTCCGTTTGCGGGATGAATCAATCGGAATTGGAGAAATCTGCTTTCCACTTTTCAAAACTCCATTGATCGATTTGGGCTTTTTTGTGATTCCGTTTTTTGTGCTGATCATCATCGGCTGTTCCAATGCAGTGAATCTAACAGATGGACTCGATGGTCTTGCGACTGGTTGCACCATTTCCGTAGCTCTCAGTTACTCCATGCTCGCCTATCTCGCAGGTCACTTTTTCATGGCGACCGAATATCTCGTCATCCCACACAATCGTTATCTCGCGGAGCTCGCAGTTTTCCTCATGGCTCTGGCTGGTGCGGGATTTGGATTTCTATGGTTCAACTGTCATCCTGCGAAAGTTTTCATGGGTGACACGGGCTCACTTGCCATCGGTGGCGCACTCGGCACTGCTGCAATTTGCACCAAACAAGAACTGCTGCTCGTGATCATCGGCGGAGTGTTTGTGATGGAGGCTCTCTCCGTGATGCTTCAGGTCGGATCTTTCAAACTTCGTAAAAAACGCATCTTCAAAATGGCTCCGATTCATCATCACTTCGAGTTGCTCGGATGGCATGAATCACAAGTCATCATCCGTTTTTGGATTCTCTCCATCATGCTCGCATTGTTCGGAATCGCCTTACTTAAAATTGCCTAAAACTTCATGAACGAAACTTTAAACATTTCAGGAAAGCACATCGCCGTCTTTGGCGCTGGGCGTTCTGGTGTTGCTGCGGCGGCTCTGGCGTTGCGTGAAGGAGCGAAAGTGTCGATGTGGGATCAGGGGACTATGGAAGCCTTCAAAAATGTTCCAGCCGATGTTGAGATTCATACGAATTTGACTATCAGTGACGCAGAGAATTTCACGGCTGACATCATCGTGCTCAGCCCGGGTATTGATACGTATTCTCCTTTGGTCCAAGCGTTTGCGGCGAAAACTTTTTTGATGGGTGAGACCGAATTCGCATCAAGATTTTATAAAGGTGGAATCATTGGGATCACCGGAACCAATGGGAAAACCACAACTACGGAATTAGTGGCCCGAATTTTAAAAGGTGCAGGAAAAGGCGGAACTCCGTGCGGCAATTATGGCATGCCTTTGTCCGAAGTGGTTCTGGCTTCGGATGTTCCCTCAGCGGTTTCGTTGGAGCTTTCTTCTTTCCAGCTTGAAACGATTCACACGCTGCATCCAAACGTTTCCATCTGGTTGAATTTTGCACCAGATCATATGGATCGATATCCAACAGTTGAGGCGTATAAAAATGCCAAGCTGAGAATTTTCGAAAATCAAACGGCAGATGACACAGCGATTGTGCGTTATGGTGAAGAGCTTGGAAAAATTGCACCGAAAGCCCTGACGTTCTCGACGGAGAGTAGGGATGCTGATTTCTATTCGGACGGTAAAACGATTTTCCATCGAGGAAATGCAATTTTAGACCTTGAAGTAAAAACCGCTTTGCGTGGGCTACACAACGCGGAGAACGCGATGGCAGCTATAGCGGCTTGCATGGCATATGGAATCGAAAAGGAAGTCATCATGCATGCGCTTGAAGGATACGCGCCACCACCGCATCGTTGTGAATTGGTCCGTACTTTAGATGGTGTGGAATACCTGAATGATTCCAAAGCGACGAACCTGCACGCCTTGCAATGCGCGATCCGATCACAATCTCGTCCTGTGGTTTTAATTGCAGGAGGAAAAGATAAAGGTTTGGACTATTCCGAGGTCATTCCTTATCTTCAAAAGCAAGTTTTGGAAGTCATCACTTTTGGAGAAATCGCACATTCTCTGGCATATCTTTTTGGAACAGTTGTACCTTGTTCGACATTCACAACACTTGAACAAGCAACTCACCAAGCTCGCTCCGTCGCGCCACGTGGCTCAACGGTCTTGCTCTCACCAGGCACTTCTTCTTTCGACCAGTTCAAAGGATACGAACATCGCGGAAACGTTTTCAGAGAGATCGTTCAACAACTACATTAATCAATCACCTAATAAAGCATATGAAACTCGACCAAATCCCAACCCGTCGCAAACCTGTTCAAAAAACAGTATACGCACGTCTTTTCAATCGAACCAATTTCCGCAAGCAACGCGCCTCTGCGGCAACCGCATCACCCGAAGAATTTGAGGAATCGGGTGGCAATATCTCGCGTTCGCTATCGATTATTTTCGCACTTCATATTTTAGCGATCGGAATGATTTTCATCCACAAACAGTATCTTTCAGGTAGGACTGCAGCGCCTTCAGTTGCTAGCCATCAAGTGGCTGATGATAAAGCAAATAGTGCTGCTCCGGAGCGAGCGGATGATCTTCCTAAATTGAGCAGTGGAGATAAGCCTTACATGGTGAAAAAGGGTGATAATTTTTCCATTATTGCCACCAAGTTTTCAGTTGATGAAGCGGAGCTTCGTAAACTTAACCAAGGGAAAGAACTACGTGCTGGTGCTGTATTCCGTATTCCTCAGGCAAAACGCATCGTTGCGGTTGAGCCCGCTGAAGTTGAAGCGATTCGTAATCAAACCATCCCCAACGAATCTGAGAGCGGCTTGGTTGAAATTTTAGCTTCTACCGATGGAGTACATAATTCCACCAATGAAAGAAATACGATTCCAAGAGCTGTTCCAGCTGGATCAAATCCCAAATCTCACACAGTCAAATCTGGTGAAAGCGTTTGGAGAATTGCTAAGCAATATAATTTGACCGAAAAAGACCTCATGAGCTTGAACGGGATATCAGATCCAAGCAAGCTGAAGGCAGGTCAGGTACTTAAACTTCCTTAATTCGACCTAACAGTTTTAAAAACCATCATCCGTGCTTAAACATAGCTCAACCATCCTTATTATTGCAGTAGCCATCCTTTGTGGGTTGGGCTTGGTGATGTTGGCGAGCACGGGTTTTTGGGTTCGTGGTCTCGAAAACCCTTATCATTTCCTGACCCGACAATCGATCATGGTGGGTATTGGGATCATTGCTGCGGTTTTCATGGCAAAAATGCCGTTGGGTTGGATTCGCAGCCTAACGCCTGCAGCGTATTTATTGAGTTGCATTGCTTTGGCTCTTTGTTTTGTCCCTGGAATCAACGTTGAACTATATGGCTCAAAACGCTGGATTGAAATTCCTGGAATTGGGCAGTTTCAACCATCTGAAGGCGCTAAGGTTGTTGTGGTTGTTGTCTTGGCGCTGTGGTTTTCACGCTGGCAAACGGAAGTTAAAACGTTTTGGCGCGGTTTTATCATCCCAGGTTTGATAGCTGTAATTCCCATTGGTTTGATCGCCGCGGAAACTGACGTCGGCACAGCTCTTTCACTGGGCGTGACGGTTGCTGCAATCATGTTTTGCGTAGGCACTCGTATCATCTATATGGTTCCGACAGCCCTATCTGCTATCGCATTCGCAGGATGGTTTCTTTACAATAACGCCAACCGTTGGGCTCGGATCGAAGCTTGGCTGGATTTGGAAAACCCCATCCATCAACTCGATCGCGGGATGCAACAATGGCGCGCACTATTAGCTTTAGGTAACGGCGGACCCTGGGGTGTAGGCCTTGGTAACGGGGTCGAAAAATTCGGAACTCTTACCTTTGCACACATCGATTTCATCTTTCCTGTCATCGGTGAGGAACTCGGATTGCTTGCAACTCTTGGCGTCGTGCTTTGCTACGTTCTAATCGCAATTGGTGGAATCGGCATTGCGCTTCAAGCTAAACAAGTTTTTGAGCGCTGCATCGCTCTAGGTTTGACCTGTGTGATTGTAGTCCCGGCCATGGTTAACATTGGAGTAACAACCGCTGTGCTTCCAAACGATGGTCTACCGCTTCCCTTTGTCAGCTACGGCGGAACCAGCTTGATTTTCAGCCTCGCCGCCGTGGGTTTGCTCGTAGGTATTCATCGCCGTATGCAGTTGGTGCCATCACAGGCATACCCAATTGGAGGCAAGGTCAAATTTGCCGTTCGCCTCTGAGACATGCATGATCAACTACTAGATATTTAGTAATTTAAGCTCGGTGGCAGCTGATAAGTATACGTTTCTCCGAAGATCATTCCTAGCTGAGATGGGCGAATGTGGCATAGACTGGTTGCCAAAAGTCCTTACGCAAAAGGGAGATTTTTTAGGTTTTGAATTTTGCCGCTCTCGCGGGAGTTTTGCTACAGTCCCGGCGATGGAGTCACGATTTGATCCCGCCCTCCGGCGGCCCCCTGCGGGCTCTGCGCTTCGCTTGAGTCTATGTCGCGTCCGCTCCATTCTGCGTTGTTCTTCAGTTGCGGATATTCATCCGCGCCCTCATCACGCCTTGAACTCGTGACCCCATCGCTCGGCCTTTTACGCAAGGACTTTTGGCAAACAGTCTAAATAGAAGATGATTTGGGGTAAATTCAGGGTCAATATATGGGTTTAAGAATGCTCTGAAGGGTAGAATATGCCCGTAAAACCCAGTAATTACGGGGGATTCAAGGGTATTAAAAAAACTTCAAAAAAGTTGGGAAAACGTATTGACGTCGGGTAATCT
>Ga0315909_10000048_pt1 | contig 153848 bp, 166 predicted proteins | sample LakEriMetagenome_11_FD_203527 | JGI IMG/M metagenome (GOLD analysis project Ga0315909, IMG submission 203527) | Freshwater fungal communities from buoy surface, Lake Erie, Ohio, United States - Buoy 2 MA125 | ecosystem: Environmental > Aquatic > Freshwater > Lake | place: USA: Lake Erie, Ohio... | reverse complement strand
AGCGCAGACCAAAAGGTGGGTTGAAAGGTGGGTTATCCCCAAATTCGCAAATAAACCACTGAATTCATTAATGCAGTGGCGGAGACGGAGGGATTCGAACCCTCGGTACCGGATTTACCAGTACGACGGTTTAGCAAACCGTTGGTTTCAGCCACTCACCCACGTCTCCGGATCGCAGCGGCGAAGGGCGGCCTATAGCGAGGGTGCCGGGGGGCGGCAAGGGGCTGGCGGGACTTTTTGCGTGGGCTGCGTCGGACTCGGTTCACCGTAAAACCGACTCGGCTGGTCGCCTGCCGATTGCCGGGGAGGGCGGGGTGGATTCTCACCTGTAAAGGTAACCTGCCCGGCTTGCATCCCGGGCAGCCAGGCACGGGATGAGATGGACATGATCATGGCGGACATGCGGGGCAAATGGCGGGCCGGACTGGCGGGGCTGTTCGGCTTTGCCGCGCTGGCGTTCAGTGTCAGCGGCGCGGCGCAGGTGACTTCGGTCGACCCCAACAAGGCGATTGACGGGGACTTGAAGACCGCCAGTGCGCCGGCATCAGCCCCGGCCCCGTCGCCCAGCATCGCGGTTGATCCCGCCCCGGCGACGACGGCTGCCGCTCCGGTCGCCACGGCCTCGCAGGCAGCGGCCAGCCCGGCCCAGGCCACCAAGGCGGGCACGACCTACAAGCAGGATGACTTGATCGGCGCGGCCGAGGGCGTGTTCGGCAAGGGCGCGCAAGGGCTGGCCCAGATGATCCAGGATCTGCTCAAGAAGCAGGGCGAGCCCAACGCCTATATCGTCGGGCGCGAAGGCGGCGGCGCGGTGGTGGTCGGCCTGCGCTATGGCTCGGGCACGCTGCATCACAAGATCGAAGGGCAGAAGCCGGTCTACTGGACCGGGCCGTCGGTTGGCCTCGATGTGGGGGCCAATGCTGCCAATACCTTCGTGCTGGTCTACAACCTCTACAACACCGAAGACCTCTACAAGCGCTTTGGTGCAGGCGAGGGGCAGGCCTACCTGGTTGGCGGTTTCCACGTCAGCTACCTGCGCCGCGGCGATGTGGTGCTGATCCCGGTGCGGATGGGCGCGGGGCTGCGGCTGGGCGTCAATGCCGGCTACATGAAGTTTTCGAAGAAGCAGCGCTGGCTGCCGTTCTGATGCTGCGCCCTTAATCGGGACCCGCGGCAACCGTTCTGCAATTGGAACCCGGTTGCCTGTCCCTTACAGGCACGGCCCGGCAGCCCCCCGAAGCTGCCGGGCCTTTTGCCTTTCTGTTCAGTCGAACCCGACCCAGCGGGTGGCTTCCTCGACCGATTTGCGTTCCGAGACCACGGCATTGGCCGGGAAGGTCTCATCCGGCCAGCCGAGCGCAACCGCCTTCATGATCACCTGATCTTCCGGGATCCCGGCATGCTCGCGCACCACCGGGCTTTGCATGATGCCCTGGCTGTTGATCACGCAGCCCAGGCCGCGCGACCAGGCGGCGTTGACCAGCGCGGTGGTGACCGCGCCGCAATCGAACGGCGTATCGTCGCTGTCGGCCAGTTCCTTGTCATAGGTGATGATCACGCAAACCGGCGCATCGAACTGGCGGAAACCGCGCAGCACCCAGTCGAGCCGGGCGTCCTTATCATCGCGGGCGATGCCTTGCGCGGCGAAGAGCTGCTTGGCGACGCCGACCTGGCGCTCACGGTGGACGCCTTCAAAGGCATGGCCGGTGCGGAACTCGCGGCTGTGCGGCACGCCGGCCAGGTTGCGTTCGGTATTGCCGGCGCGGATCCGGTCAAGCGGCTCGCCGGTGATCACGTGGAAGTTCCACGGCTGGGTATTCATCGAGCTGGGCGCGCGCATCGCCAGGGTCAGAATTTCCTCGATCAGCGCGCGCGGGACCGGCTTGTTGAGATAGCCCCGGATCGAGCGGCGGCCCATGATGACGTCATCGAATTCCACGTGTCGTTTTCCTCTTAACCCAGAACCAGAACATTGTTTTCGCGTCGGATCGGCCGCGTCGTGGCGATCGCCATCATGGCCGCTCCGCCGGTGCGGTCGAGCAGATCGGCGAGCCGCGCGGCGTCCGTGCCCCTCAGCGCCGCAGCGGCGGCCTGGGCGCGGGCGAAGTGCCACAGCGAATGCGGCTGGCTGCCGCGCTCCATCGTCACGCCGCGCCAAGCATAGCTGATCCGCCCAACATGCGGGTGCACCTGCCGCGCGCCATTGTGCGAGACGAGCTGGCCGGGGGCGGGATCGGCCAAGCTGCCGACCCACTGGTCAAAGCAGGCCGCATCGGCGGCAAGGCCAGGGCCCCACTGGTCGAACACCACCCGCAGCACGGCCTCAAGCGTTTCGGGCAGGGCATCGCCGGTCGTGAAGTCAGCACCGTAGCCCGGGAAATCGGGATCCTCGATCGCGGCGGTGTTCATCCGCTCGGTCCAGCGGAACACGTTCGGGGCCGTGGTCTTCATCAGGAAGCTGGGCACCGGATCGCGGGCCAGGTGGGCATAAAGCGGGGCCATCATTCCGAAATCGGCCAGGCTGGGGCGCCCGCCCAGCAGATAGGGATGCTGCTGAAAGTGCTTGTCCAGCACGGCCAGCAGTTCGGCATAGCTTTCTTCCATCGCCGGGATGACCGCTTCGGTCACGCCCAGGTTGGGCAGGAAGCCGGCGAAGCGCGTCATCAGCTTGCCGGCCGTTTCCAGCCGCTGCTCATGCGGCATGTGCGGAATGGCGCGGGCGAATTCGGTGCGCAGGAACAACTCTTGCCGGTCGCGATAGGACCAGCGGTAATGCATCGCCAGCGGCAGCAGATAGTTTGACCCGAAGGCGTCGAGCACGTGGGCCATGACCTGCTGGACCGGACCGGGCGGGGTAAGATCGGGCGCTGGTGTGCAGGCTTCGATCGTGTCGATGATCGCCGTGGTGTCCTGGACGATTTCACCAGTCGGGTTGCGGACCACCGGGATCACCATGTGGCCGACCTGCGGGATCACTTGGCCCAGGAATTCCGGATCGGCCGCCGAAACCTCGCGGTAGGGTACGCCCTTCTTGATCAGATAGCTGCGGGCCTTGCCGGCATAGAGCGAGTGCGGCGTTGCCCACAGAATGTACTGGCCACCGGCCATGAATCGCCCCCTCCCGCTGTTTTCAGGCGGGCTTGTGGCACGCGATCAGGCGGACTGGAAGCCCAGTCGCTCTGCTGACGCGATCAGTTCGGCCCGCCGGGTCGGGGCCAGGCGATTGGCGCGGGCGGTATAGACATCGACCAGCGCCTGGCCAGCCTTGGCGGGCGAGCCGCCGTCGAACGGCGGGGCGGGATCATATTCCAGCGCGAGTTGGACCGCGCGGGCATGATCTTCACCCGCGATCTCGGCCATCAGCGCCAGGGCAAAGTCGATCCCCGCCGTTACCCCGCCGCCGGTCGCGCGGTTGCGGTCGATCACTTGGCGGGCGTGGACGGGCTCGGCGCCAAACAAGGCTAGCAGGTCATGCCAGGCCCAGTGCGTGGTGGCCTTGTAGCCCTTGAGCAGTCCCGCCGCGCCCAGGATCAGCGCGCCGGTACAGACGCTGGTGACCCAGGCCGCCTCGCTGCCGACCTGCCGCACCCAGTCGAGCGCAGGTTCGTGGTCGATCACCTTGGCAACGCCGATCCCGCCGGGCAGGCAAATCAGGTCGGCCTTTGGCACTTCGGCAAAGGTTGCGGTGGGCAGGATCGAAAAGCCGGCATCGGTCGGTACCGGATCTCGTCTGTCCCAGACCAGATCGACCTTGGCATCGGGCAGACGCGAAAGGAACTGGGCCGGGCCGGTCAGGTCCAGCTGGGTGACGTTCGGGAAGAGCAGGAAGGCGATGTGCATCGCCATCCCTTGGCACGGCCCGTTCAGCGCATCAACAGGATCGAGATCCGGCGGTTGCGTGGGTCCTGCGGGTTTTCGCGCACCAGTGGCTCGCGGTCGGCCACGCCTTCGATCTTGCGGAACCTACCCTCGGCGATGCCCTGGCGCAGCAGCGCCTGGCGGGTCGCTTCGGCGCGGCTGCAACTAGTGATGCAGCTCTATTTCGTCGAGGAACTGAACCTGGCGGAAATCGCTGCAACGCTGGATGTTTCCGTGCCGCGCGTGCATCAGCTCAAGGCCCAGGCGCTGGAACGACTGCGCGCCGCGCTGGGGGGCAGGTGGATATCGTCTAGCTTGCGTGTGGGGGGTGCGTGCTGCAATATGTCCGCATGTCCGCTTGTGAAACCTGCGTTGTGCGCAATCGAGCCATCTGTGCCTCGCTCGATTCCAACGAGTTGGAAACGCTCAACACTATCGGGCGCCGCCGCATCCTGGCACCGGGTGAATCGCTGATCTGGGAGGGTGAGGATTCGGTCCTCGTCGCCAATGTGATCGACGGCGTGCTCAAGCTGTCCACCGGGACCGAAGACGGGCGCGAGCAGATTGTCGGTGTGGTCTATCCGTCCGATTTCATTGGCCGGCCATTCGGTTCGACCACCGGCCACGGCGTGACCGCGCTGACCGAGGCCAAGGTCTGCGTGTTCAGCCGCCGCGATTTCGATGCCTTTGCGCGCGAACATCCGGCGCTGGAGCACAAGCTGCTGCAACGCACCTTGGGGGAGCTGGACCGCACGCGGCGCTGGATGCTGCTGCTGGGCCGCAAGTCGGCTGGCGAACGGGTTGCCAGCTTTATCATGGAAATGTCCGAACGCCTGGTCGAACAGGGCTGCCAGGGCAGCCATGACCAGCCGCTGAAGCGCTTTACTCTGCCGTTCTCGCGCCAGCAGGTAGCCGATGTGCTGGGGCTGACGATCGAAACCGTCAGCCGCCAGTTCACCCGGCTCAAGTCCGAAGGCCTGATCGACCTGCCTTCGCGGCGCGAGGTGGTCATCCTCGACCGCGAAGGGCTGATCGCCGAGGCTGGTTAGAAGCGGTAGGAAACCCCGCCGCTCACCACCCACGGATCAAGCTTGTGCCGGGTTGAGAGCACCTGAGTGCCAGCAGCGTTGTACCAGTGGGCCGTGGTGCTCAGGAAATAGCGCTTGGCATCGAAGCTGATGCCAAAGCCCTGATCGTTGATCGGAATGTCGATCCCGGCCTGCACGACCGCGCCGACCCGGTTGTCCAGCTTCTGGCTGGTCGCGGCGAGCAGGGTCCGCGCGGCTGCACCAGGCTTTTCATCGATGAAGATGAACCAGGTCGGGCCGACACCGATGTAGGGGCGCACGCCGGATTCCGTGAAGTGGTACTTCAGCGTGACCGTGGCGGGCAGGATCTTGGCGTCGGCCACCAGTTCACCGCCGGCCAGCGCGGCCGGAGCCGAGGCATCGACATCGTGCTGGGTCAGGCAGCAGATTGTTTCGATCGAGACCTGCGGCGAAACGAAATACTCGATCGCCAGAGTCGGCACCCAATTGTCATTGGCCTTGGTATCGGTTCTGGCCGGAAGGCCCGGATCGACCAGCACCTTGGTGATCTTGCCATCCGGCAGCACGCCGGTGGCGAGGACCTTGATCTGAATCTTGCCATCGGTGCTGCCGGCATGGGCCGGCGCTGCGGCCAGGATCGCGCAGGCGCCCAGCAGGGCGGAGACAGTCAGTTTCTTCATAATCCCTCATCCGGCGCCGCAGCAGCTGCCCTGTGCAGCAGAGGTGGTTACGGCGCAGGGGGCAAATGCGACCGGTTCGAACGGCAAACATTGATCCTGCGCAATTTTCGCATTGCCGATAGTTATTTCCGCACCAACCGCTGAAATTTGATCCCGGTCAATGCTGCAATGCGGCGCGGCGACCATCAGCCTTGTCATCTGACATTTCCAGAGAGGGAAGGCTCATGGAATCCGTAGTTTCGCGCAGCGGCTGGTGGCTTGCTGCACTGTTTCTCTCGATCTTCGCAATGGGGGCCGCGGTCGACTGGGGCTTTTCCGTGCACATGGGCATCTTTGCCCTGGCGGCGCTGATCGGCCTCGTCATCTCGCTGCGCACCACCGACTTTCAGGCCGCCGCGCGCGGTCTGCTGAAGGTGCCGCAGGATGAAGGCCGCTATGACGATGACCTGATCCGCTATGGCATGATCGCCACGGTGTTCTGGGGCATGGCCGGGTTCCTGGTGGGTCTGGTCATCGCGCTGCAGCTGACCTTCCCGGCGCTCAACCTGGGGCTGGAATGGACCAGCTTCGGCCGACTGCGCCCGCTCCATACCTCGGCGGTGATCTTTGCCTTCGGAGGCAGCGCGCTGATTGCCACGTCATTCTACGTGGTGCAGCGCACCTGCCGGGCGAGGCTGGCCTTCCCCGGCCTCGCCCGTTTCGTGTTCTGGGGCTACCAGCTGTTCATCGTGCTGGCGGCGACCGGCTACCTGCTCGGCATCAGCCAGGGCAAGGAATATGCCGAGCCGGAATGGTACGTTGACCTGTGGCTGACGATCGTCTGGGTGGCCTATCTGGGGGTCTTCGTCGGCACGCTGGTCAAGCGGACCGAACCGCACATCTACGTCGCCAACTGGTTCTACTTGTCGTTCATCCTGACCGTGGCCATGCTCCACCTAGTCAACAACGCGAACGTGCCGGTCAGCCTGTTCGGATCGAAGAGCTATCCGCTGTGGTCGGGGGTGCAGGGCGCGCTGGTGCAGTGGTGGTACGGCCACAACGCCGTGGGCTTCTTCCTGACCGCCGGGTTCCTGGCGATGATGTACTACTTCGTGCCCAAGCAGGCGCAGCGTCCGGTCTATTCCTACCGGCTGTCGATCCTGCACTTCTGGTCGCTGATCTTCCTCTACATCTGGGCGGGTCCGCACCATCTCCATTACACCGCGCTGCCCGACTGGGCGCAGACGCTGGGCATGGTCTTCTCGGTCATGCTGTGGATGCCGAGCTGGGGCGGGATGATCAACGGCCTGATGACGCTGAACGGCGCCTGGGACAAGGTCCGCACCGATCCGATCATCCGCATGATGGTGCTGGCGCTGGCCTTCTATGGCATGAGCACCTTCGAAGGCCCGATGATGAGCGTGAAGAGCGTCAACTCGCTCTCGCACTATACCGACTGGACCATCGGCCACGTCCACTCCGGCGCGCTGGGCTGGAACGGCATGATCACCTTCTCGTGCATCTACTTCCTGGTGCCGCGGCTGTGGGGGCGTGAACGCCTCTACTCGCTGCGGATGGTGAACTGGCACTTCTGGCTCGCCACCCTGGGGATCGTTTTCTACGCCTCCTCGATGTGGGTGGCGGGGATCACCCAGGGCCTGATGTGGCGCGAATACGGAGCCGATGGCTACCTGGTGAACTCCTTCGCCGAAACGGTCGCCGCGCTTCACCCGATGTACCTGCTGCGCGCCTTTGGCGGGGGCATGTTCCTGGTCGGGGCCGGCATCATGACCTTCAATGTCTGGCAGACCATCGCCGGCAAGCTGCGCGACGAGGACCCGCTTTACCAGCCGGCCTACGATCCCGCTGCTGACCGTCCGCTCACCGCTGTTCCGGCCGCATAAGGGGGGCCACGAAAATGACTGCACAAGCACCCGAGGCTGCCCCCAAGGAAGACTGGCGGCGCCACAAGAAGATGGAGCGCAACGTCGCGCTGTTCGGCCTGGCTGCCTTCGCGGCCGTGACGATCGGCGGGATCGTGGAAATCGCGCCGCTGTTCTGGATCGACAACACGATCGAGAAAGTGGACGGGATGCGCCCCTATACCCCGCTCGAGCAGGCCGGGCGCGACATCTATGTTCGCGAGGGCTGCTACGTCTGCCACAGCCAGATGATCCGCCCGTTCCGCGACGAGGTGGAACGGTACGGGCACTACAGCCTGGCGGCGGAATCGATGTACGACCGCCCGTTCCAGTGGGGCTCCAAGCGCACCGGGCCGGACCTGGCGCGCGTCGGCGGGCGCTATTCGGATGAATGGCACGTCCAGCACCTCAAGGATCCGCGCGCCGTGGTGCCGGAATCGATCATGCCGACCTATGCCTTCCTGGCCGATCGCGAGCTGGATGCCGGGGACATGGGCGCGACGCTGACCGCGCTCTACCGGGCCGGCACACCCTATACCAAGGAGCAGATCGCCAAAGCCAACGCCGACCTGAAGCTGCAGGGCGATCCGATGGGCGACGCGGCGGATCTGAACAAGCGCTACCCCAAGGCCCAGGTCCGTGACTTTGACGGCAATCCCGACAAGCTGACCGAAATGGACGCGCTGGTGGCCTACCTGCAGATGCTGGGCACGCTGGTCGATGTCAACGCTGCTGCCGCGCAGGAGGATCTGGCCAAGGAGAAGGGCCGGTGAGCACGCACTCGACCTACGACATGCTGCGGCATTTTGCCGACAGCTGGGGGCTGCTGGCCATGATGGTCACCTTCCTCGTGCTCGTGCTCTGGCCGTTCCGGCCGAGCGCCCGCTCCGCCAACGAGGCGGCCAAGACCATGATCTTCAAGGACGACGACGATGGCAAATAAGCGCATCGATGAAGCAACCGGCGTTGAAACCGTCGGCCACGAGTGGGACGGGATCGAGGAACTCAACAATCCTATGCCGCGCTGGTGGCTGTGGACGCTCTATGCGACGATCCTGTTCTCGATTGGCTACATGATCGTCTACCCGGCCTGGCCGATGGTCAACAAGGCCACCGAGGGGCTGTGGGGCTGGTCCAGCCGCGGGCAGCTCGCCGCCGAAATGAAGGCCGAGGAAGCCCGCCGCGCCAGCACGCTGGCGGCGCTGGCCGCCACGCCGATCGAGGAGCTGGCCAGCAAGCCCGACCTGATGCGCGCCGCGATCAACGGCGGCCGGGCTGCCTTCCGCGTCAACTGCGTGCAGTGCCACGGCTCGGGCGCGGCCGGTACCACCGGCTACCCCAACCTGCGCGACGACGACTGGCTGTGGGGCGGCAACATCAAGGAAATCGAGACCACGCTGATCAACGGCATCCGCCATCCGGGCAACGATGCCACACGGCAGAGCCTGATGCCGAGCTTCGGCAAGGACGGCATCCTGCCCCCGGCCGATCTGACCGCCGTGGCCGATCACGTGCTGTCGTTGACCGGCAAGAGCAAGCCCAATGCCCGCGGCGCTCAGCTGTTCGCCGACAACTGCGCCACCTGCCACGGCGCCGATGCCAAGGGGCTGCGCCAGTTCGGCGCGCCGAACCTGGCCGATGCGATCTGGCTCTATGGCGGCAAGCGCGAGCAGGTCGAGGCGAGCATCTACAAGGCTCGCGCGGGGGTTATGCCAGCCTGGACCCAGACGCTTGATCCGGTGACGATCAAGATGCTGGCGGCCTATGTCCACTCGCTGGGCGGCGGTGAGGACTTCGTGGCGGCACCTGCGGCCACCACGCCTGCGGCTCCTGCAACAGGGGAGGCCAATGCGCAGCCCTGAGCCTGCCGGCCAAGTCTACTACGAAAAGCGGAAGGCCGTCTTTCCCAAGGTGGTGGACGGCCCCTTCCGCCGCTTCAAGTGGTTCATGCTGATCTTCACGCTGGGGATCTATTACCTCACGCCGTGGCTGCGCTGGGACCGGGGCCCCTATGCCCCGGACCAGGCGGTGCTGGTCGATCTCGCCAATCGCCGCTTCTACATGTTCTCGATCGAAATCTGGCCGCACGAGTTCTATTTCGTCGCGGGCCTGCTGATCATGGCCGGGATCGGTCTGTTCCTGATCACCAGCGCCTTCGGCCGGGCCTGGTGCGGCTATTCCTGCCCGCAGACGATCTGGACCGACCTGTTCCAGCACGTCGACCGCCTGATCGATGGCGATCGCAATGCCCAGCTCAAGCTGGAGGCCGCGCCCTGGGGCGCACAGAAGGTGTTCAAGCGCGGCCTCAAGTGGTCGATCTATCTCGCGATCAGTTTCTGGACCGGCGGCGCCTGGATCATGTACTTCGCCGACGCGCCGACGCTGACGGTGGACTTCTGGACCGGACAGGCCGCGCCGGTCGCCTATGCGACAGTCGCCGTGCTGACCGCCACGACCTTCATCTTCGGCGGCTTCATGCGCGAACAGGTCTGCATCTACATGTGCCCCTGGCCGCGCATCCAGACCGCGATGCTCGATGAAAAGAGCCTGATCGTTACCTACAAGGACTGGCGCGGTGAACAGCGCGGCTCGGTCAAGGCCAAGGAGCGCGCACCCGACGTGATCGGGGACTGCGTCGATTGCAACCAGTGCGTCGCGGTCTGCCCGACCGGCTATGACATCCGTAACGGGCCAGACATCGCCTGCATCACCTGCGGCCTGTGCATCGATGCCTGCGACAAGGTGATGGGACAACTAGGCCGCGAGCGGGGCCTGATCGACTATGCCACGCTGGAGGATTGCGAGCACGAACGCGCCGGGGGCGAGCGTCGCTCGATCCTCAAGACCGCGCTGCATTGGCGCACCCTGGCCTATTTCGGCGTCTGGGCGGCGATTGGCGTGGGCCTGCTCTTCGCACTCGGCACCCGCACGCGGATTGACCTCAGCGTCGCGAAGGACCGCAACCCGCCCTTCATGCTGCTGTCGAACGGTGAGGTCCGCAACGATTACACGCTCAAGCTGCGCAACATGGAGGCCCGCCCACGCCCGATGTCGGTAACGCTGGAAGGCCTGCCCGGCGCGGTGATGTGGACTGACGAGATGGGCCGCCAGAGTGCATCGCGCGAGCTGCAACTGACCGTGGCGGCCGACCAGACCAAGCCGGTCCGCGTCTACGTGGTCGCGCCTGAAGGGACCGAGGAGGAAGAGTTTGCCTTCGTCCTCGCCGCCCGCGACCGCGAGGCCGGCGGTGACCGGGCCGAAACCCGCTTTGATGCCCCCGAAGAGGACGACGACGAATGACCATGGCAGCCAGCACGAAAGGCCAGTTCACCGGCCGCAAGGTCACCGCGATCTTCGTGGTGTTTTTCGGGGTGATCATGGCGGTGAACTTCACCATGGCGAGCTTTGCCAGCTCGACCTTCGGCGGGGTGGTGGTCAGCAACTCCTATGTCGCCAGCCAACATTACAACAAGTGGCTCGCGGCCGCCGAAGCGCAGAAGAAGCTGGGGTGGAGCGCCACCCTGTCGCGCCTGCCGGATGACCGGGTGGCGGTGCGCTTCACCGGCGCACCGGCGGGGTTGACGGTCAATGCGGTGGCCCGCCATCCACTCGGCCGCGCGCCCGACCAGGCGCTGGCCTTCGTTCGCGCGGCCGATGGTGCTTTCATCTCGACCAAGGCAATTGCGCCCGGCCGCTGGATGGTGCGGATTGCCGCCGAAGCTGGTGACGCCAGGTGGCGCGAAGAGCAGGAACTGCGGTGAACGCGCCTGCCCGCCTCGATGATGCCACGCCGCTTGAAGCGACCGTCCTGGTCGTGCCGGGGATGCATTGCGCCGGTTGCATGGGTAAGGTCGAGCGGGCCTTTGCCGGCCTGCCGGGGGTCCATTCCGCCCGCGTCAACCTGACCGCGCGGCAGGTCCGGGTCGAACACGAAACGGCAGTGCGCGAGCCTGAACTGATGGCGGCCCTGGCCGATTCCGGGTTCGCCAGCCAGCCGCGGGTGGAAGACCTTTCCGCACCGCCCTCCGCCGTGAAACCGCTGCTTGCCCCGCTGGCCGTGGCGGCCTTTGCCTGCATGAACGTGATGCTGCTGTCGGTCTCGATCTGGTCGGGGGCGGAAGGCAGCACGCGCGATCTGTTCCACTGGCTCTCGGCGATGATCGGGGTGCCGGCGATCGCCTATGCCGGTCGGCCGTTCTTCACCTCGGCCTGGAGCGCGCTGAAGAAGCGCAGCACCAACATGGACGTGCCGATCTCGATCGGGGTCACGCTGGCGACCGGCCTCAGCCTCTACGAGACCGCGACCGGCGGGCACGAGGCCTGGTTCGATGGCACGCTGATGCTGCTGCTGTTCCTGCTGGCCGGCCGCGTGCTCGATGCGATGATGCGCGACCGCGCGCGGGCCGGGGTCGATGCCCTGCTGCGCCAGGCCGCGCCGGGGGCGATGGTCGTCGGCAAGGACGGCTCAGCTCAGTGGATTGCCGCGCGCGATCTGGTGCCGGGCATGGTCATGCGCGTCGCCGCCGGGGAACGACTGGCAGCGGACGGGATCATCGCCACGGGCCAGAGCCGGTTCGACCGCTCGCTGCTGACCGGCGAAAGCGTCCCAGTTGCCATGCTGGCAGGCGACACGGTCCATGCCGGCACGCTCAACCTTGAAGCTCCCGTTGACGTAAAGGTCACCGCCGCCGGGTCGGACACTTCGCTGGCCGAGATTGCGCGGCTGATGGAGGCGGCGGGGCAAGTCCGCTCGCGCTATGTCCGCATCGCCGATCGCGCCTCGCGGCTCTATGCGCCGGCGGTCCACACGCTGGCGGCGCTGACGCTGGCCGGCTGGCTGATCGCCGGGGCGGGCTGGCACCACTCGCTGGTGATCGCGATTGCCGTGCTGATCATCACCTGCCCCTGCGCGCTCGGCCTGGCCGTGCCAGTGGCGCAGGTCGTAGCGAGCGGAGCGCTGATGCGCGCCGGGATCATGGTCAAGGACGGGGCCGCGCTCGAACGGCTGGCCACAATTGACCGGGCGCTGCTCGACAAGACGGGCACGTTGACGCTGGGCCGTCCGCTGCCCGATCCGGTCAGCCTGGCCGCGCTGGATGACGATGAGGCCGCCGTAGCGCTGGCGCTCGCCTCGCACAGCCGCCATCCGCTTTCGCGGGCGTTGGCCGATGCGCTGGGCGGGGCCGGCCACCGCGCTGCCGAATTGCAGGACGTATCGGAAGAGCCGGGCCGCGGCGTCCGCGCTACCTGGCAAGGACAGGATGTCGCCCTGCGCCGGCCCGACAGTGCTACCGGCATTGCCACGGCGCTTGCCATTGGCGACCGGCCGGTCCGCCTGATCACCTTTGCCGACCGGCTGCGCCCCGATGCCGAGCAGGCCTTGGCCGAACTTAAGGCGCTGGGGATCGAGGCCACAATCCTGTCCGGCGACAATCCCGCTGCCGTTGCGGAGGTCTCGCGCCAGACCGGCCTCACTGCCCAGGCCGCTGCCAGCCCGGCTGACAAGCAAGGCGCGATCGCCCGGCTCCAGGCGGCGGGGCACAAGGTGCTGATGGCGGGCGACGGGCTCAACGATGGTCCCGCACTCTCCGCCGCCGATGCCAGCATTGCCCCGGGCAGCGCCAGCGATGTGGGGCGGCAGGCAGCCGACCTGGTGTTCCTGGGCGATTCGCTCCTCGCCCTGCCGCGCGGGGTGCGGGCCGCGCGCCGGACCATGGCGGTGGTGAAGCAGAACTTCGTCCTCGCCATCGGCTACAATGCGCTGGCGGTGCCGCTGGCAATGGCCGGCTATGTCACCCCGCTGATCGCGGCGATTGCCATGTCGACCAGCTCGCTGATCGTCATCGCCAACTCGTTGCGGCTTTATGGAGCGGCACGGTGAACGGCCTGGCCGTCCTGATCCCGGTCGCGCTGGGGCTGGGCCTGCTGGGCCTGCTCACCTTCTTCTGGGCGCTGAAGCGCGGGCAGTTCGAAGACCTCGACGGGGCCGCCGCGCGGATCCTGATCGATGATGAGGAGGATCGGGCGGCATGAGCCGGCTGCTGCGCCTCTTCGCCCTGTTGGCGATTGCCCCGGCGGCGCTCCATGCCGCGCCGGTCATGGCGGAAGGCAGCCTGCTGGTGCCGATCTGCACCGGCGACGGGCAGACTCGGCTGGTCGCGATCCCCAAGAACGGCAACGGCCCGCGCAAGGGCGGGGAGCCGGATTGCGTCAAAGGCTGCCACGGCGGTTCCTCACGCAAGCGCACAAGCGGGCCGCATTTTGAGCCAGCGCAATGACGCCGGCGCCCGATTCCCTGACAAGCACCGGCATGTGGCCGTACTATCCCGATCTGCTCGCCGTTCCGGTTCCGCGCTACACCAGCTTCCCCACCGCGGCGGAGTTTGGCGAGGGGATTGGCGCCGCCGATGCTGATGCCGCGCTGCGCGGCGCCTCGGGTGATGTGTCGCTCTATGTCCATATCCCGTTCTGCGAGCAGATTTGCTGGTATTGCGGCTGCAACACCGGCGCGGCCAACCGCCGCCAGCGCCTCGCCAGCTATCTTGATGCGCTGCACCGTGAGATTGCGCTGGCCGGGACGCGGCTCGACGGACGGATTGCAGCCCGCCGGGTAGCCTTTGGCGGCGGCAGTCCCAACGCGATTACGCCGACCGACTTTGTCCGGCTGGTCGATGCGCTGACGCTGCACGTCTCGCTGGCCGATCCGCTTTGGTCGATCGAGGTCGATCCGCGCACCCTGACGGCCGAATGGGCCGAAGTGCTGGGCTGGGTCGGGGTGAGCCATGCCTCCATGGGTGTGCAGACCTTCGCGCCGCATCTGCAAGCCGCGATTGGCCGCATTCAGGAGGATGCCCTGATAGCGCGCGGCACCGAGATGCTGCGCGGTGCCGGCGTTTCGTCGCTCAATTTTGACCTGATGTATGGCCTGCCCGGCCAGACGCTGACCGATCTCGAAGCAACCCTGCGCCGGACGGTGGAGCTGGGCGCGGACCGGATCGCGCTGTTCGGCTATGCCCACGTGCCGCACATGATCCCGCGCCAGCGCCGGATCGATGCCAGCCACTTGCCGGACCAGGCGGCCCGCTTTGCCATGGCCGAGTTCGGCTATCGGCTGCTGGTGAGCGAGGGCTATGTGCCGGTCGGCTTCGATCACTTTGCCAGGCCCGGCGATGCCTTGGCCCGCGCCGTGCAGGATGGCACGCTGCGGCGCAATTTCCAGGGCTTTACCGATGATCAGGCCCCCGTGCTGGTCGGCCTCGGCGCCTCGGCGATCACGATGATGCCGGGGATCATCTGGCAGAACGAGAAGAACGCCGGGCGCTATCGGATGCTGCTGTCGCAGGATCGTCTGCCCGCAAGCGGCGGCCTGATCCGCTCGGCTGATGACCAGCGCCGCGGTGCCGTGATCGAAGGAATCCTGTGCCAGGGCGAGGCGCGGCTCGATCCCGATCTGGCCAACGAAGTGCTGATGCGGCTGCTGCCGTTCATCGACCGTGAACTGGCCGAGCTTGATCACGGCACGCTGCGGTTGCTGCCCGAAGCGCTGCCCTATGCCCGCACTATCGCGGCGCTGTTCGACCCCTATCGCCAGGATTCGATCCGCCGGTTCAGCTCGGCGGTCTGACGTCTTGGCTGGCTCGCGCTGGCGCGATTGCAGCCTGCTGGAAAATCACGCATAAATTGCCCCAAGCCGGTCCGGTCCATGCGGCAGGCTGCGAACATGGGGGGCAGTCATGCCAACAATTACACCGCTGGGCTGGTTCCATACCGGCATTGCCATCATCGCGATCCTGGCCGGGATCTATGCGCTCGCCGTCCACAAGCTGATCAAGCCCGATCAGCGCTCTGGCCTGATCTATCTGGTCTGCACGCTGCTGGCCGCGGCGACATCGCTGATGATCTACAACCAGGGGACTGGGTTCGGTCCGGCCCATGCCCTTGGCGTGCTGACGCTGCTGGCCCTGGCGGGTGGGTTCATCGTGCCGCAGCTCCGGTTTCTGGGCGGGCTGATCCCCTATCTCCAGGCGCTGTGCTTTTCCGCCACCTTGCTGTTCCACATGATCCCCGCGATCACGGATGGGCTGCGGCGGCTGCCGGTTGGTGACCCGGTGGTTGACCGGATCGATGATCCGCTGCTGCGTGGGTTCTACCTGGCCTTCCTGGTCCTGTTTCTGCTGGGCTATGGCGCCCAGGTGCTGTGGCTGCGGCGCCAGCGATCAGCATAATTCCGGCAAAAAAAAGAGCGGCTGTACTGTGCAGCCGCTCCAGGTGGGGAGAAACGTTGGTAAGGAAGCCAGCTGGCTTCCGCCTTGTTCTCCTGATGGAACGGCCCTGCGTTCAGCGCTTTGACCAAAATCAACTGCGCGATTAAATTCAGCGCTGCGCCAGTTCGACCAGGCTGTCTGGCCCCAGCACCTGCGGCAGCTGCTCGGGGGTGCTGCTCCCTGCCGGATACCACAGGTAGAGCGGGATGCCCGCTGCGCCCTGGGCCGTAAGGAAACGGGTGATCGCCGGATCGCGCCGGGTCCAGTCGCCGCGCAGCACGATCACGCCAGCTTTCTGGAAGGCAGCGCGGGTCGGCTCGCGCTCGATCGCGACACGCTCGTTGACCTTGCACGAGAGACACCAGTCGGCGGTCATGTAGACGAAGACCGGCTTGCCGCTCGCCTGCGCTTTGGCCAGGGCCTCCTCGCTGAACGGCTGGGCGTCGAGCAGCCCGGCTTCGGCGCTGGCGTCAGGCGCGCGGACCATGCCAGGCAGGCCTATGGCCGAGAGCGCCAGCAGCGCGGCAAGGCCGCCCCACCACAGCCGCCCGCCGGCCAGGCCATTGCGCTGGCGGCGGCCGAGCAGGACCAGGGCGGCGACCACGATCACCGCGATCAGGCCAAGCGCAAAGGCAAAGGCATTGCCGCCGATCCGGCTGGCCAGCCAGATGAGGGCCAGCGCGGTCAGGCCCATCGGCAGGGCCATCCAGTTGCGGAACTTGCCCATCCACGGCCCGGGCTTGGGCATCCGGCGGCGCAGCGCGGGAACCCAGGCGATGGCCAGGAACGGCAGGGCGATCCCCAGGCCCAGCGCGGCGAACAGCAGGAGGGCCGGCAGCGGCGGCAGCAGCAGCGCGGCGCCCATTGCCGCCGCCATGAACGGGCCGGTGCAAGGGGTGGCGGCAAAGGCGGCGAGCAGGCCGGTGGCAAAGGCGCCTTGCGGTGAACCCTCGCTGGCGAAACCCGGCACCATGAATTCGTACAGGCCCAGCAGGTTGGCCGTGATCGCCACGGCCAGCAGCAGCAGCGCGGCAACCACCAGCGGCTCTTGCAACTGGAAGGCCCAGCCCACTTCCTGGCCGGCCGCGCGCAGGCCCAGCAGCAGGCCGCCCAGCGCCAGGCAGGCGACGATCACGCCAGCGGTGTAGGCCAGTCCTTCGGCGCGGGCCTGGGCCTCGCTTTCGCCGGCGCGGGCCAGGCTCAGCGCCTTGAGGCTGAGGATCGGGAAGACGCAGGGCATGATGTTGAGCAGGAGGCCCCCAGCGAGCGCAGCCAGCACCAGCCAGGCCAGCGACGGGGTGGCCGCCGCCGCGCCTTGCAGCCGTGTGCCGCCAGTGGGGACTGCACCCGGCGCGGCATTGATCGTCACCCCGTCACCGGCCGGGCTCAGCCGCAGCACGGCCTCGATCGCGGCGGGCTGGGCCGGCTCGAACTTGGCGATCGGCAGCTCTGCCACCAGCAGATCGCCATCGCGGAAGAAGGCCTGGGGTGCGGCGTAATCGACCACGCTGTTGGTCGCCAGGAACAGGTGCGGCTCGCTGACCTGCATCGCGGCGGGGAGCGGGATCGCGACGCGCAGCTTGCCGCCAGCAAAGGCAAAGCGCGCCGGACTGCCGAGCGGGGCGGGGAGCGCAGCACGCCAGGCGTCGAACCGGGCATCGGGCTGGCCTGGTGGGCCGACCGTTACCCTGGTCGCCAGCTCGCCCTGTTCGGGCACGCAGATCTCGTCGGTGCAGGCCAGCCACTGCGCCTTGGCGCGCAGGTCCAGCACTTGCCCCGGCTTCGCGTCCGCCGGCACGGTGAAGGGTACCAGCACGGCATATTCAGTCTTGAAGACGTGGTTCATCAGCCCGGCGATGGTCAGGGTGGCGGGCACCGGATAGGCCAGCGCGCCAACCTTGGCGCCGGGGGGCAGCGCCCAATCAACCGTCATCCCCTGGCCGGCGTCACCGGGGTTCTGCCAATAGCCGTGCCAGCCGGGCTTTGGCTGCATGTCGATCGCCAGCGTCACTGTGCTGCCGGGCATGGCTGGGCCCTCTGCCAGCAGGGTGGCGGCGATGTTGGTTTCGCTCGCCCGCGCCGGCATGGCGGTCAGGATCAGCAGGTGCAGCAGGAAAGCGATCAGGGCCGCGAGGCGAGCCATCGAATTGTCATCTCCTTGGCCTATTGCAGGCCTTGCACTTGGGCCCCTGCAACGCCATCAGGGCCTTGCCGATTTCGGCGTCCAAAGCAAGGATTCACCCATGCGCCGCACCGTTCTTCGCCTGCTTGCCACTGCTGCCCTGGGCCTGTCAGCCCCGGCTTTGGCCCAAGGTCAACCGGCAGCGGCGTCCCCGGCTGAGCCTGCGGCTGAGACTGCCCGCCCGCAACTTGTCCTGGCGGTCTCGATCGACCAGCTCTCGTCCGATCTGTTCGCCCAGTATCGTGAGCACTTCACCGGCGGCTTTGCCCGCCTGCTGAGCGGCGCGGTCTTCCCCTCGGGCTTCCAGTCGCACGCCGCGACGGAGACCTGCCCCGGCCACTCGACGATCCTGACCGGCGCGCGCCCGGCGCGCAGCGGGATCATTGCCAACAACTGGTTCAACCCCGCAATCGCCCGCGCTGACAAGAAGATCTATTGTTCGGAAGACCTGTCGGATCCCGCCAGCACTTCGGGCAACCCGGTGGTTTCGGCCAACCTGCTCAAGGTGCCGACCCTGGGTGAGCTGATGAAGGCCGCCAATCCCACCACGCGCAATGTCGCCGTTTCGGCGAAGGACCGCGCCGTGGTGATGATGGGCGGGCACAAGATCGATGCGGGCTACTGGTGGAAGGGCAGCAGCTTCACCACCTTCAAGGGGCGTGAGCTGACCCCGGCAGCGCAACGCGCCAATGCCGCCGCCAGCGCCCTGCTGGCCAAGGGCGCGCCCGCGCTCAAGGCTCCGGCCTGGTGCGGTCCGCGTGACCAGGCCGTGGCGATCGGCAATGGGACGGTCGGGACCTATCGTTTTGCCCTGCCCAAGGGCGCGAAGCCCGATGTGCTGCGGGTTTCGCCGCGGATGGACGCAGCAACTGTGGATCTGGCGCTCGGCCTGGTTGACGAGCTCAAGCTGGGCCAGGGCGCAGCGCCCGATGTCCTCTCGGTCAGCCTTTCGGCCAGCGACTATATTGGCCATGCTGTCGGCACCGAAGGCGTCGAAATGTGCATCCAGATGGCGGAGCTGGATAGCAACCTGGGCCGGCTGTTCGCCGCGCTCGACAAGCGCAAGATCGATTACCTGGTGGTGCTGACCGCCGACCACGGCGGGCATGACGCGCCCGAACGGCTACGCCAGCAGGCCATGCCGGGCGCGAGCCGCGCCGACAAGGCGCTGATGCCGGCCGCGCTGGGGGCCGAAATCACCCGCCGCACCGGGATTGCCGCGCCGCAAGGGCCGCTGATCTATGGCGATGGTCCGTTCGGTGACATGTACGTCAATGCCGCCGTCACCGGCGCGGCCAAGACCCGCGTGGTCAACGAGTTGCTCAACCTCACCCGCAATCACCCGCAGGTGACGGCGGTCTTCACTGCGGCAGAGCTGGCCGCCACCCCGGTCCCGGCCGGCAACCCGCAGGACTGGACGATCAAGGAGCGCGCGCGCGCCTCGTTCATGGCCGAACGATCGGGCGACGTGGTGGTGGTGCTTAACCGCGCGGTGACGCCGATCCCTGAGCCTGTGCTGGGGGCCTATGTTGCCACCCACGGCAGCGTCTGGGACTATGACCGGCGGGTGCCGATGCTGTTCTGGCGCAAGGGCATGACGGGCTTCGAACAACCCAATCCGGTCGAAACGGTCGACATCGCGCCGACGCTGGCCGCGGTGATCGGCCTGCGGCTTGATGACGGGGCCTTCGATGGCCGCTGTCTCGATCTCGATGCCGGCGCCGGCAACAGCTGCGAGCGCGCCAAGTGAGCGGGCGGCGCGATCTGGTCATCCTGGGCGGCGGGCTGGTCGGCATGACCCTGGCCCTCGCTGCGGCGCGTCAGGGCATCACTAGCCACGTGGTCGACAAGGCAACGCCCGAGCAGCTGACCGCCGAAGGGGCTGACGGCCGCGCCTCGGCAATTTCGACTGCCAGCTGGAACCTGTTCGCCAATATCGGCCTGGCTGACCGGCTGGCCCCGCTGGGCTGCCCGATCGCGGCGATTGCCGTGACCGACCAGATGAAGCCGGGCCGGATCGACTTCCAGCCCGGCGCGGAGGACGGCTCGCTTGGCCGGATGTATGCCAACCGCGATATCCGTACCGCCCTGTTCGAAGCGGCCAAGGCGGAACCCGCGATCGCCTGGCATTCGGGCACCGAAGCGGTGGAGCGTGAGCGCGGCGAACACGGCGTGCGGGCGGTGCTCGACAATGGCGAGGAGCTGACCGGCAGCCTGCTGGTCGCCGCCGAGGGCCGCAAGTCCCCCACCCGCGACGAGGCCGGGCTGGCCACCGCCAAGTGGGATTACCACCACCGCGCGATCGTCACCGCGCTCTATCATGAGCAGAGCCACGAGAACGTCGCCTGGGAGATCTTCTATCCGGCCGGGCCCTTTGCCCTGCTGCCGCTGCTTGATGACAATGGCCGTCACCGTTCGGCGCTGGTCTGGACCGTGGCGGAAAAGGATGCCGCCGGGGTCCTCGCCATGCCCGAGGCGCTGTTCCTGGGCGAGGTTCACCGCCACATGGGCGGCATGTTCGGCGCGCTGGAACTGGCCGCGCCGCGGATGTCCTATCCGCTCAATTTCCACCGCGCGCCGCGGATCGTAGAGCAGCGGCTGGCGCTGATCGGCGATGCCGCGCATGGCATTCACCCGATTGCCGGGCAGGGCCTCAACCTGGGGCTGCGCGATGTCGGCGCGCTGGTCGAGGTGTTGAGCGATGGCATGCGGCTGGGGCTGGAGCCGGGCGATGCCCAGCTGCTCGCGCGCTATGAGCGCTGGCGCTCGGTCGATAGCTTCTCGGTCGGGTTCGCCACCGATGCGATCAACCGGCTGTTCGCAATTCCCGGCCGCCTGCCCAGCGCCGTGCGGCGGCTCGGCATGGGCGCGGTCCAGCGTTCGGGCTGGCTCAAGCGCTTCTTCATGGACGAGGCGCGCGGCATGTCGGGCGACTTGCCGGCGCTGCTGCGGGCCTAGAAGCTCGCTTCGGCCGGGCTTGACGCTGGCGGCGCACCGGGTCCGGGCTGCTGCACGGCGACGCCGGTCGCGTCCTTGAGCTTTTCCGGCTCCAGCAGGGCAGCAGTCTCGATCAGGTCGAGCGCCTTCTGCGAGGTGGCATAGCGCCGCGCCTCGGTCAGCCAATTGCCAGCATCGCGGGCCCCGGGCAGGCGCTCGATCTCTGCCATCGCGCTTTCGACCTGGCCGCTGCGCAGCATCAGCCGGGCCCGATCGAACCGGGCGTCAGGCTGGGCCGAGGGCGCATCGCCGCGGTGAATCACGAACAGGCCTGACAGCTCGCGCCTGAAGCGCTGCCAGCCGCTCTCATTGGCCGGCGTGCCGAGCAGGGTCGGGGCAAGCGCTTCGAGCTCACTGTTGAGCTGGTCGATCGTGACCGGGCGCTGGGCATTGGCGATCAGCGTTTCGACGGCATTGGCCTGAGCCTCGCCAAACCGCAGCTTGAGCTGGCTTTCGAGGTATCCCAATGGCGCCCCGCGCTCGATCGCGCGGCGGGTGGCGAGCGCGACCAGCAGCGCCTCGGCGCGGGCCGTATTGCCTTCGGTCGCGGCGGCCTGGAGATCGAGCCGGGCCAGCCGCTGCTCGAGCGCGGCGATCCGCTGATCCATCCCGCCAGCCGCAGCGGCGAGCGAGGGGCTGGCGCTGGGGGCGGGCAGCGCGCCGGCCAGCGGGCTGGCCTTGGGTGCCGGGGCTGTCACTGCGGGCTTGCCGAAGTCCGCGCTGAGCGGCAGCTTGTCATCATAGACCAGCCAGCCAATCAGGGCCGCGCCGCCGATGAAGGCCAGCAGTGATGTGCCCATGACCGCGCGCAGGGAAATGCCAGGGGTGCCGGGACGGCGCGGATAGGTATCGAATTCAGTCATGCCGGGTCGCGATGGCCTTCAGGAATTGGTCTTGCCCCAGGGGTCTTGGCACATCTGGCGGGCCAAGGCCAGCAGCGCGCGGTCGCTGGTATCGGCGGCCACGGCGACCTCGCCCCAGCCGTCGCCCGCCGCCGCCGCGATCCGCGGCCCCAGTGCACAGAGCCGCAGCCGCGCGCGGCGCAGGCCGTTGCGGACGCATTCGGCGGCAAAGTGATGCGCTGCCTCGGCTGAATGGAGCGCGACCAGCGCGGGCTCACCCAGCAGCTTCACCAGTTCGGGCGGCATCGGCTGGGCGCGGCTGGCGTAGACTACCCGTTCGGCCATGGTCACGCCGGCCGGCGGGGTCAGCGCAATCCGTTCCTCGCCGGCCAGCCGCAGCAGCCGGCGGTGGGTGGGATCAAGCTGGCCGAGCACGGATTGCAGGCCGCCCTGGCCTTGGCCGATTACTGTGATCCCGGACGCGCGGGCAACATCGGCTGTCGCATCGCCCACGGCATAGGCCGGCAGGTGGCGCACGGCGGCCAGGCCCGGCCCGGCGTGGCGGATCGCATTGGCGCTCCCCAGCAGCAACGCATCGTGGGCATCGGGCGGCGGGGCGGACCATGAGCGCGGGGTGACAGCAAACAGCGGAAAGCCCTGCGGATCGAGTCCCGCATCCCGTGCGGCGCTGACCGTTGCGGCGCAGCCAGGCTCGGGGCGGATCACGACCAGCGGAACCATGCGCGTTTCCTTAAATGGAGGGACCTTCGAAATGCTGCCGGATATTGGGCGAAGCCTGATCGAGCAGCAAGCGGGCGAGCTCGGCCGGACCGGCCAGATCTGCGACGGGGAAATGCAGGGTTGCCGCCACGCGCTCGGCCCCGTCGGGGCTGAACAGCGCGGCGTGGAGCGCCAGTTCGCCCTCACGCGCTTCGGTCAGGGCCGCGATGGGGCTGTGGCAATTGCCGCCCAGCGCCGCGAGCAGCGCACGCTCGGCCAGCAATGCGACATGGCTGGTGCCATCGTCGATTGCGGCAAGCAGGCCAGCCGTGGCCGCATCGTTCGCGCGGCACTCGATCGCGATGCAGCCCTGACCCGGGGCGGGCAACCAGACCTGCGGATCGAGCGCCACGCCGACCTCGCTCTGGCCCAGCCGTTCGAGGCCAGCGGCGGCCAGCAGCGTCGCATCGGCCTCGCCTGCCGCCAGCTTGCCGAGCCGGGTCGCGACATTGCCGCGGAACGAGACGATTCGGCAATCAGGCCGGAAGTGCAGTGCCTGGGCCGCGCGGCGCGGCGCGCTGGTGCCGATCCGGGCACCGGGTGGCAGGGCTTCGAGGCTGTCTACGCCGATCAGCACGTCACGCACGTCGGCGCGCGGCAGCACGGCGGCGATGGCGATCGCGGGCGGGCGCAGCGTTTCCACGTCCTTGGCAGAATGGACCGCAAAGTCGATCTCGCCGGCCAGCAGCCAGGCATCAAGCTCCTTGGTCCACAGCGCCTTGCCGCCGATCTCGGCCAGCGGGCGGTCCTGGATCTTGTCGCCGCTGGCAAGGACCGGAACGATCTCTACCGACAGGCCGGGATGGGCGGCGCAGAGCCGGTCGCGCGCTTCCTCGGCCTGGGCCATGGCGAGCGGGGAACGGCGGGTGCCAAGACGTAGTGGACGGTCGGTCATGCGCGCCTTGTGCTAGTGCGCATTGTCGCTAGATGGAAGCAAGAATGGGGTTGGTCCTAGGCATTGAATCGTCCTGCGACGAAACAGCGGCCGCGCTCGTTGATGGCGAGCGCCGGATCGTGGCGCAGCGGATCGCCTCGCAAGACGATGCCCATCGCCCCTATGGCGGGGTGGTTCCGGAAATCGCTGCCCGCGCCCATGCCGAGCGGATCGCCCCGCTGGTCGCCGCCGTGCTGGCCGATGCTGGGCTGGAACTGGCCGATGTCGATGCGATTGCCGCCACGGCCGGGCCGGGCCTGATCGGCGGGGTGATGGTCGGTCTGGTCACGGCCAAGGCGCTGGCGATGGCCAGTGACAAGCCGCTGATCGCGGTCAATCACCTGGAAGGCCATGCACTTTCGCCGCGCCTCGCCGATCCCGCGCTGCAATTCCCTTACCTGCTGCTGCTGGTATCGGGCGGGCATTGCCAGGTGCTGCGGGTAGACGGCGTGGGCCAGTACCGCCGTCTCGCCACGACGATCGACGATGCGCTGGGCGAAGCCTTTGACAAGACCGCCAAGATCCTGGGCCTCGGCTTTCCCGGCGGTCCGGCGGTTGAACGGCTGGCCCGCAAGGGCAATCCCAAGGCCGTGCCGCTGCCGCGCCCGCTCCTCGGCAGCGCCGAGCCGCATTTCTCCTTCGCCGGCCTCAAAAGCGCGGTGCTGCGGGCCAAGCAGGCGGGCATTCATGTCGATGCCGATATCGCCGCCGCCTTTCAACAGGCCGCGCTTGACTGCGTGATCGACCGCACCCGCCGCGCGCTGTCCGAGAGTGACGGCCTGACCGCGCTGGTCGTGGCGGGCGGGGTTGCCGCCAACCAGACGATCCGGGCCGGGCTGGAAGGGCTGGCTACCGAACACGGCCTGCCCTTCGTTGCGCCGCCGCTGGCGCTGTGCACCGACAACGCGGCGATGATCGCCTGGGCCGGGCAGGAGCGGCTGGCGCTGGGCAACTTTACGCCCGATCCGCTCGACATCGCCGCCCGCCCGCGCTGGCCGCTCGATCCCGATGCCGCGCCGGTGCGCGGGGCGGGGGTGAAGGCATGAGCTTGGGCGTTCTTGGGGGCGGTGCCTGGGGCACGGCGCTGGCCCAGGCCTATGCCGCCGATGGCACACCGGTGCGGCTGTGGGCGCGCGAGGCCGAAGTGGTCGCCGCGATCAATGCCGAGCATCGCAATCCGCTGTTCCTGCCGGGCGCCAAGCTGGCCCCGTCGATCGCTGCGACGGGGGAGATGGCCGCGCTCGATGATCTGGCCGTCCTGCTGATCGTCGCTCCGGCGCAGCATCTCGGCAAGGTCCTGGCTGGCCTCAGCGATCGTCCGCGCGACCTCGTGCTTTGCTCCAAGGGGATCGAGGCCGGAACCGGGCGACTGATGGCCGATGTGGCGCGCGCTGCGTTGCCCCAGGCCCAGATCGCGGTCCTCTCCGGCCCGACCTTCGCGCATGAAGTGGCCGCCGGCCTGCCGACGGCCGTGACGCTGGCCTGTGCTGGCGGCGAAGCGCAATGGGCGCGGCTCTCCGCCGCACTCTCGCGCCCCACGCTGCGGCCCTATTATTCGGACGATGTGGTCGGGGCGGAGATCGGCGGCGCGGTCAAGAATGTCCTCGCGATTGCCTGCGGCGTAGTCGAGGGGCTGGGGCTGGGCCAGAACGCCCGCGCCGCGCTGATCGCCCGCGGCTATGCCGAGATGACGCGGTTCGGACTGGCGCTCGGCGCGCGGGCCGAGACGCTGGCCGGGCTGTGCGGGCTGGGTGATCTGGTGCTGACCTGTTCCTCCACCTCCAGCCGCAACTTCAGGCTCGGCAAGGCGCTGGGCGAAGGGATGAGCGCGGCCGAGGCCCTGTCCGGCAAGCTCAGCGTGGCCGAAGGCGCGCACACCGCGCCGGTCCTGGCCGAACTGGCGGATGCGCGCGGGATCGCCATGCCGATTGTCGATGCAGTGGCGCGGCTGCTGGCGGGGCAAGCACCCGCGCGGCAAGTCGTGGCCGAACTGCTTGCCCGGCCGCTCCGGGCCGAGGGCGAACTCGCGTGAGCCAGCCCCCCGATCAGGACATTGCCGCCCTTGCCAAGGGTGGACGCACCAATTTCCTCGGTTTCGTGCTGCGGCTGGGGGGTACGGCGCCGTTCCTGTTCATCGCCGGGCGGTTCTATGGGGTTGAGGCGCTGGGGCGTTATGCCTCGGCGCTGGTGATTGTCGAACTGATCGCCCAGCTCTGCGTGCTGGGGCAGCGCCGCGGCATTGCCCAGCGGTTGTCCGAAGACCCGCGTGAGGAAGTCCACGTGATCGCCGATGCGATGACGCTGACTCTGCTAATCTCACTGGGCGCGGCGGCGCTGCTTTACCTGTTCCCCGCGCCGATGTTCCCCAGCGGCCAGTACAACGAATGGGACCGGCTGCTGCCGCTGGCGATCGTCGCCAATGCGCTGACCGATATTGCGCTGGCCGCGCTGGCCTATCGCTACAACATTGCCGCAACGGTGCGGGCGCGCTCGCTGGTTGAGCCGTGGGTGCAGACGTTGGCGGCGGTGGCCTTCCTGTTCATCCTGCCCGCGGCGGGCCTCGCGCTGTCGTTCATCCTCGCCAAGATCGCCGCGCTGCTGGTGGCGCTGTGGCCCTTGCTGCGGACTTTCGGCCTGCCACGGGGGTGGCACCCGCACCCGCTGCGGCTGGGCAAGCTGGCGCTGCTGTCCGCGCCGCTGGCCGGGGCGGACATGGTCGAATGGGGCACCCGCAAGCTTGATATCGCGCTGCTCGGCTTCTTTACCTCGCCGGTCGCGGTGGGGGTCTATTACGCGGCGCAGCAGGTTGCCTCGCTGCCGCAGAAGCTCAAGACCAGTTTCGAGCCGATCCTCGGCCCGGTCATCACCCGCAACCTGCGCGATGGCAACCGCGCGGCGATTGCGGCGCAGGTCAACCAGGTCGGCTTCTGGATCATTGCCGCCCAGGCCGGGATTGCCCTAGCGCTGGCCATTCCGGGTGAGGCCGTGATGGGCCTGATCGGCCCGCAATTCGTCGGCGGGACCGGCGCGCTGACCTTCCTGCTGATGGCCGAAGTGGTTGCCGCCACCGCCGTGGTGAGCGAGGCGGCGCTGGTCTATGTCGCGCGGCTCAAGAACCTGTGGCTCTCGCTGGCGACGATCGCGCTTCAGGCCGGCTTGACTGTCGGCGGGATCATGCTGGTGCGGCACTACGAACTGGGCGACAAGTTTGCCGCCGCTGCCGCTGCCGGCGCGCTGCTGCTCGCGCTGGGCTTTGCCTCGCTGGCCAAGGGCTGGCTGCTCGGGCGGATCCTGGGCACGCCGGTCAACCCGTTCCGCTGGCCGCTGGTCTGGGCGGTGGCTCCGGCGGTGCTGATCGGCTGGGCGGCCACCCGGTTCCTGCCCGAATGGGCCGAGCTGGCGCTGGGTCTGCCCGCGATCCTCTTCACTTATGGCTTCGTTATCTGGCACAAGGGCTTCGGTCCGGAAGACCGCGTGCTGTTTCGCAAGAACGTGGGCGGCTCGGCTGATCCCGCACAGGAAGGCAAGCAATGATCGATCTGTCCAATCCCAACCTGCTGATCTTTGCCGGCGCGCTGGTCTTTGGCCTGCTGTTGGTCTGGTACCTGTTCGGCCGCTCCAGCGCCCCGCGTGAACGCAGCTACAAGCCCGACGTGCTAGATGAGGGCGCCGCCCCCGCCGCGCGCAACCAGGCGCTGATCGATGCGCCGCCGGCCGCCAAGATCGAGCCGGTGATCGCGCCTGCTCCCGCGCCGGAACCCGTGCCCGTGGCTGAGCCGGTTCCGGTAGCCGAGGCCAAGGCCGCGCCCGCGCCCAAACCCAAGGCTGCGCCCAAGCCCAAGGCCGAGCCGAAACCCAAGGCCGAGCCGAAACCCAAGGCCCAACCCGTCGCAAAGGCCGAGCCGAAGCCCAAGCCTGCGCCCAAGCCCAAGGCTGAGCCCAAGCCGGCTGCCGCTGCCCTAGCCGCGCCAGATGACCTGTCACGGATCAAGGGCCTCGGTCCCAAGCTGCAGAAGCTGCTGCCCGAACTCGGCATCACCACCTTCGCCCAGATCGCGGCGATGACCGAGGCCGACCTGGCCGCGCTCGACACCAAGCTCGGCGCCTTCGCCGGCCGTCCGGCCAAGGACAGCTGGGTCGAACAGGCCAAGTTCCTCGCCGCCGGCGACACCGCCGGGTTCGAAGCCAAGTTCGGCAAGGTCTGAGGGGGGCAGGACGATGCTGGATCTTCTGGCTGCAGCCAAGGGCGCCGTGCGGGCGACCATGGCCAACGATCCGCTGTTCAACTACCTGAAACTGCTGGCTGACTGATTGCCGGCCTGGCTTGTACTGCTACTGGGCCTGATCGTGTGGCTCGTCCGCAATCCCGCCGTGCTGTCGAAGCTGCGCGAACACGTTGCTTCAGCCAAGTTCGGCGATTTCGAGATTGAGTTGCGCGAATTGAAGCAACAGGTGGCCGAGGCCAAGGAGCAGGTTGAGACGCTGAAGGATGCCAACCAACAGTTGAGCGAGATCGTCGCGGCCATCGATACCGACGCGCCGGTTGACGAGATCGACGCCGCCAGGAGAATTCTATGCCGCTGCCGAAGTGCTGCGCCGGCGCCGCACGGTCGAAGCCTATGACCATCTGATCGGCGCGGCGGCCCGGATCAGCGCATCGCCAGACCTGGAAGGGCTGCGCCTCAAGTTCGTCTGGACCCTAGCCGATGCCATCCGTGGCACGACCAAATGGGCGACTGAATACACTGCGGAACCACGGTTGAAGGAGGCTCAGCTTCGGGCCGGGAAAGCGGCGATGGAGCGGCTGTACGACCATCCGATGGTCGCCGCCGACTCTCCAGACGCTCCGGAAAAGGGCATCCGTGGCCCTGCCGGCCGCGCGCTCAAATGGACCGACAAGGCCCTGGCCTACTACGCCAAGGTCTGAGCCGCCTTTGACGGCGGTCAATGCATTGGCCGTCGCCCCTGCCATGCTGCCGCTGGTGGTCGCGCCACGAGAGGAGGCAGCAATGCTGGCAGTGGAATGTGACAGGGCGGCAGGCTTTGCCGAACTGACGCTTGATGGCGCGATGACCGGCGATGAATATGCCAAGGTCATCAGCGCGATCGACGATGCGCTGCAGAGCCACGACAAGCTCAACCTGGTCTGCGTGCTGCGCCATTTCGGCCATGTCGATTGGTCGATCTGGCCCAAGGACCTTGTGTTCCACGCCACCCACCGCAACTGGTTGAAGCACGTCGCGATCGTCAGCGACATGGGCTGGGTCGAGCCGACCATGAAGGTCTTCGCGCCGTTCTACGCCGCCGAGATCCAGTGCTTCCCGCTGGCGAAGCTGGAAGAGGCCGGCGCCTGGGCGCGTACCGGCAACGTCAGCCGCGCAGCGGACTAAGCGGGCCTAACGCCCCCACTTCTTCTGGCTCTTCCCGAACCGCGTCTTCCTCGTCCCCGGTTTGCCTTCGTTGCTGCGGCCGACGATGGGTGCCTTGCGCTCTCCCTCGGGCAGCCCCAGCTCCGTCGCCTCGAGGCGGCGGATTTCGTCGCGCAGGCGGCCGGCTTCCTCGAACTCCAGGTCGGCGGCGGCGGCGCGCATCCGGCCTTCCAGTTCCTCGATATAGGCGCGCAGGTTGTGGCCGACGAGGTTGTTACGGTCATCGTCCTCGATCTCGACCAGCACGCCATCGCGGCTGGCGGTGTCGGCGACGATATCGTGGATGTTGCGCTTGATGCTTTCGGGCGTGATCCCGTGGGCCTCGTTATAGGCGCGCTGCTTTTCGCGGCGGCGGTCGGTCTCGGCGATGGCGCGCTCCATGCTGCCGGTCATCCGGTCGGCATAGAGGATCACGCGCCCATCCACGTTGCGCGCGGCGCGGCCGATGGTCTGGATCAGTGAGGTTTCGCTGCGCAGGAAGCCTTCCTTGTCGGCATCGAGGATGCAGACCAGCCCGCATTCGGGAATGTCCAGGCCCTCGCGCAGCAGGTTGATCCCCACTAGCACGTCATAGACGCCGAGGCGCAGGTCGCGGATCAGCTCGATGCGCTCCAGCGTCTCGACGTCGGAATGCATGTAGCGCACCCGCAGCCCCGCCTCGTGCATGAACTCGGTCAGGTCCTCGGCCATTCGCTTGGTCAGCGTGGTGACGAGGGTGCGATAGCCCGCCGCGGCGGTCTTGCGGCATTCCTCGATGCAGTCCTGCACCTGGTCCTCGACCGGGCGGATTTCCACCGGCGGGTCGATCAGGCCGGTCGGGCGGATCACCTGTTCGGCAAAGACCCCGCCCGATTGCTCCATCTCCCAGCCGCCCGGGGTCGCCGAAACGGCCACGGTCTGCGGCCGCATCGCGTCCCACTCGTTGAAGCGCAGCGGGCGGTTGTCGATGCAGCTGGGCAGGCGAAAGCCATATTCGGCCAGGGTAATCTTGCGGCGATGGTCACCTTTGGACATCGCCCCGATCTGCGGCACGGTCTGGTGGCTTTCATCGACGAACAGCAGGGCATTGTCGGGCAGGTATTCGAACAGCGTTGGCGGCGGTTCGCCCGGCAGGCGGCCGGTGAGGAAGCGGGAATAGTTCTCGATCCCCGCGCAGGACCCGGTCGCCGCGATCATTTCCAGATCGAAATTGGTGCGCTGCTCCAGCCGCTGGGCCTCCAGCAGTTTGCCTTCCGCCTCCAGCTCCTTCAACCGCTCGGTCAGTTCAAAGCGGATCGCGTCGGCCGCCTGCTTCATCGTCGGGCCGGGCGTCACATAGTGCGAATTGGCATAGACGCGCACGGACGAGAGCTTGTCACCCGCCTTGCCGGTCAGCGGGTCGAATTCGACAATCTGCTCGATCTCGTCACCGAAAAAGCTGATCCGCCAGGCGGTGTCTTCCAGGTGACTGGGGAACAGTTCCAGGTTGTCGCCGCGCACGCGGAAGGTGCCGCGCTGAAAGGCGGCATCGTTGCGCTTGTATTGCAGGGTGACGAGCTTGCGGATGATCTCGCGCTGGTCCTCGCTCGCCCCCACTTTCAGGTCAAAGATCATGGCCGAATAGGTCTCGACCGAGCCGATGCCATAGAGGCATGAGACCGAGGCGACGATGATCACGTCATCGCGTTCCAGCAGCGCCCGGGTGGCCGAATGGCGCATCCGGTCAATCGCCTCGTTTACGCTCGATTCCTTCTCGATATAGGTATCGCTGCGCGGGACATAGGCCTCGGGCTGGTAGTAGTCGTAGTACGAAACGAAGTACTCCACCGCGTTCTCGGGGAAGAAGCTCTTCATCTCGCCATAAAGCTGCGCGGCCAGGATCTTGTTGGGCGCGAGGATCAGGGCCGGGCGCTGCGTCGCCTCGATCACCTGGGCCATGGTAAAGGTCTTGCCGGAGCCGGTTACCCCCAGCAGCACCTGCGTCTGGTCGCCCGAGCGGATCCCCGCGACCAGATCGGCAATCGCAGTCGGCTGGTCCCCGGCGGGCTGGTATTCCGAGACGATCCGGAACGGCCGCTGCCCCTCGGCCTTTTCGGGCCGGGCCGGCTTGTGCGGCACGAAGGCACCAGTGGTGTCAGGCTCTTCCAGGCCCCGGCGGATGATCAGTTGGGACATGGCGCGTGATATGGCCGTTCACGGGCTGTTCCGCAATGGGCAAGCCGCCCGGCTAGTCGCGCCGGCGCAGGCGGAACACGTTCCAGAGCGAGGCATAGCTGCCCATTCGCTCCAGCGGGACGATCCGCGGCGGCGCCGGGATCGGTGCGGCGGCGGGCGTGGTCGACAGCGCGGGAAAGCGGGCGGCAAGGCGTTGGCGCAGGGTCATGGGGCAGTTCCTTGGGAGGTGAGGGGGTAGACGGCGCAGGCCCAGATCAGGCCTTGCGCAGATTGGTGGCATGGCGATCCCCCGCCGCGTCCTGCCGGGCTTCAAAGGTATAGGCGTCGCGCTCCTGCGGGACATAGCCGGTCTGGCGCAGCTCGGCCCGGGCAAAGGGCAGCCGCTCGCCCCCCTTGTCAGCCAGGATAAAGCCCGCGCCCAGCTGGGCATCGTAGGCGGCGATCGTGCCGGAATACATCATGGCGCGCGTCCTTTCGCTGCGGCGCAGCCAGAACCGGCGCGCCCGTGCCAGGTGGCGGAAAAGCAGGAAAGAGGCAGCCCCAACACGGCGCCGCCGGATGCCGACCGTTTCGACAGGTAGCCCCGCCGGTATAGCCCATGCCCGCCCTCCCGGCAAAGCGCATCGGCGGTTGGGAAGCGCGGGGATTGCGGGCCAGATCAGCGGGTTGGGGGGAAATGGGGTGAGGTGAGTGGGGTGGGATCAAATCAATGCGAGATAGATGCTGGCGGCAACATGCGCAGCGGCATGGGCAATGACCGCCGCTTCCAGCCCGCGATGCTGAAACAGCCAGCCAAAGGCCAATGCGGGCAGGAAGTTACCGGCGAGCGCCGCCATAATGAGCCAGGATGGTGGCGTCGCGACGAGCAAGGCTGGGATGTGCCCAATCGAGAATAGGACCGCCGCAAAACAATTGCCCGCCCAGAACTGCAAGGATCGGGATTGATTCCCGTTGCCGATAACTTTCGCTGCCAGCCAGACGCCCAACGACATCAGGCCCCACCGCGCAATGAATTCCTCCGTAATGCCACCATAAAGCAGCCTTGTTGCCATCGGCAGTTCTAACGCAGAGGCGATCTGCCCGTCGGTGAAGGTCTTGTAGGCAGCCAGGACCAATCCGGCTGCCAAGCCGACAAGAATGCCTGGCTTGATTTGCCCGACCAGAACCGGCGCTAACGGTTGTCGCGTGACCAGTGCACGCAGCGCTGGTGCATCGAGACCGTTCCGATGGGCCAGCGAATGCCCCAGCACGACAGCCAGGACGGCCAGGATCGCTGGCTGGATTAGCGACAGCCACTTGAATGCAACCGGATCAATCCCTGGCGGCGCAAGCAATTCGATCGGGGCCAACAGCAACGAGGCGACCCCCAGCAGCGAAAGCGCGATCGAAATCAGCAACAACTGGATTGACCCGGGTCTTGGTTGAGCAGCCATGAATCCTGTCCTTCATTTTCCAACGGTAAGTCAGTGAGCTATGCAGCCAGTCGGTGTGCCTTGCGCTTTTCCTGCACTGGTTCTCCAGCTTTGAGCCCGAGCATTGGTCGCAGCCAGCGAGTTCTGCGTCCGATCTCGTAGGTCAAAGCACATCCCACGAATGTTGCGAGCAGAATGCCGATGAACTCGACGAGCGAACCTGCGCCAACTTGCTTCAAGTAACAGCCGACTGCGATGATGATGGTCTGGTGCACGATGTAGTAGGGGAAGATCGCCTCGGTCAGGTAACGCCGCACTGGCCCATCGTAATGCAGATAAGTCTGTGCAAGGCCGAGCAGGCCGAGGATCATGGCCCATGCCAGCGTTGCCCGCACAACTGACTTTGCCGCAGTGAGAATGGCCGCTTCGACCCCGCTTCCGTGAATGTAGAAAAGCGGGACACATGCGAGCAGGGCGACAACAAGTGCCAGCTTCCAGTTTGCCAGGATAGCAGTCCAGGCTGATGCGGAGCGGGCCAGTCCGACCCCGAAGAAGAAGGCAAAGCCATAGATCGCATGGGCGTAGGGGTCATCGACGAGCGCGTGAGTTTCGCCAAAGGCGGGCAGCAGGATGACCCGGGCGAGCGCCAGCCAGGCGATCGGCAGCACGAACAGGCGCCAGCCCGAAAACAGCCAGTCGAACGCGCGCTGCAGGATCGCCCTGTTCCGGGCAGGCAGCGAGGCAAGCAGTGCCAGCGCCATCGAATAGGCCCACAGATAAGCCACAAACCACAGGTGATTCCAGGTCGGCAGAGGCGTTCCCCGGCTTGCGCCAAACTCGGGATAGTCATGCAGCCAGAAATCGAGGAACCCATCTGTGTAGGCTCCCTTGTCGCGGAGTTCGAACCAGGGCTGCGGGGCCACGAAGATCACCATGCCAGCCAACAGCGGAATCAGCAGCCGCGCCGACCGACTGGTCGCGAACCGATCGGGCCTGGCCAGTTTGACCATCAGCGAACGGGAAACGACACCTGAGATCAGGAATAGCAACGAGAGGCGCCAGGGGTTGATCGCCAGCATCGGCCATTGGACCCAGTCCAGCGGTTCTGCGGTCTTGATGTGCCAGCCCCATGGCACGAAGAACATCCCGATATGGTAGAAGATCAGCAGCCCGAAGGCGCCGATCCTGAGCCAGTCGAGACCAAACTGCCTCCCGTTGTTTGCTGACACTGCTTGCATGTCGATTCTCCATCGCCTCTAATTGCGATGGATCGGGTAAGGCCGGCTGAAGCAGTCTCGATCGAGTAGTGACTGGCGGCGGGTCCGGCGTGACGGGAACAGGTGGCCCATTGATGAGTGGCGGCAAAATCGTGACGAACGGTGGCTGGTGCCCGCGTTGGCGCGATCCACGCGCTTTAGCGGCCATGGCTTTCGCGGCATTCGGCCTGGTCTACATGATCGTCAATGCGACCAGTCTGATCGATCAAAGGCAGGCGTTGGGCCAGCCGATCGAACCCTGGCGGGCCTGGCTGCTTGAAGCGACCAGCTTCGGATCGTGGATTGTCTTGTTACCGGTCATCTTGTGGGGTGCCAGCAGGATCGCGCGCTTGGGCAAGCCCGCGCCGATCGTCATCGGTCATGCGGTGATGTGTGTTTTGGTTTCGCTGGCGCACTCAGCAGTCATGTTTGTTGCTCGCGCAGTATCCTTCGATTTGGCGGGCGTGCGGTATGGTCTTTCTTCTCCGCCTTTCGACATGCTGGTTTTCGAATTGCGCAAGGACGTCATTACCTACGTATCGGTGGTTTTGGTCTTTCATATCGTGCAGCGATTGGTTGCCACATCGGAGGCAGGAACAGGTGAAACAGGGCAGTCCAGTGGATTGATCGAAGTGCGCGATGGCACCAAGACAATCTGGCTCAAGCCGGATGAAATCGATCTGATCGTCGCGGCCGGCAATTATGTTGAACTACACGGCGTCTTCGGAACCAAGCTGGTGCGCCGGACAATGGCAGAAATCGAGGAGCTGACTGCGCCGCTCGGTTTTGTCCGCGTTCATCGCTCCCGGCTGGTCCGTAAGGCGTCCATTTCCTCCATCGAAACCAGGCAGAGCGGCGATTTCGAGATTTTTCTGCGCTCAGGTAATTCAGTCGGCGGAAGCCGCAGGTTTCGCGCAAATCTCCAGTGAGACCTGCGCAGCGGGCGAACCGCCAATTGCGCCAACCTCGACAAGCGTTGCAGCCCCCGGCAGGATGACCCGCGAAACACAATAAACGGGGTGAGGATATGGCGGAGCAATTAAGCCGATCAGTCGCCGGCAAAGTCGTGCTGGTAACCGGCGCCGGTAGCGGGATGGGGCGGGCTACGGCCCAGGTCTTTGCGGCCGAGGGGGCGCTTGTGGCGCTGACCGACCTGGCCGGAACGCCGATCGAGGACATTGCGGCAGAGCTGCGCGCGGGCGGCCATTCGGCGCGGGCCTGGGTGCTGGACGTGACCGACGCGCAAGCGATCCGCGCCGTGGTGGGGGATGTCGCGGCGGCCTTTGGGGGGCTGGACGTGCTGGTCAACAATGCCGGGGTCAGCTCGTTCTGCCCGATCGATGACGAGGAGCATTATGACCTGGTGTGGGACCGGGCGGTCTCGGTCCTGCTCACCGCGCACCAGCGGATGATCCGCGCGGCGCTGCCGCACCTGCGGCAGTCGTCCTCCCCCCGGATCGTCAATATCGCCAGCACCGAGGCGCTGGGGGCCACCTCGCGCAACAGCCCCTATGCGGCGGCCAAGGCGGGTGTGACCGGCCTGACCCGCGCGCTGGCGGTGGAGCTGGGCAAGGAGGGGATCACCGTCAACGCGATCTGCCCCGGCCCGATCATGACCGGCATGACCGAGAAGGTCAGCGCGACCGACAAGCAGGTCTTCGCCCACCGCCGCACCGCGCTGCGCCGCTATGGCCAGCCCGAGGAAGTGGCGCACATGACGCTAAGCCTGTGCCTGCCCGCCGCCAGCTATATCACCGGGGTGACGATCCCGGTCGATGGCGGGCTGATGGCGCGCAACGCATGAGGCAAGGCGTGATCGCGCGGTTGTTGCCGCCCGATCCCGGCGGCGCAGGTAGATCGCGCGCGGCGGCGTGGTTCCTGGTGCTCTACGGGGTGCTAATGGCGGTGCCGGGGCTGATCCATGCCTTCGCGCCCGATGGCGGGATCGGCACGATCGGCGGGGTCGACATGAGCAGCGACTTTGCCCGGATCCGCGCGATGGCAGCCTGGGCCGGGGTCACCCAGATCGCCCATGGCCTGGCCTGCATCGCGGTGGGGCTGCGCTATCGCGCGCTGGTGCCGCTGTTCCTGCTGATTGCGCTGGGTGAGCGGCTGGTGCTGAGCTGGTCAGCCTGGATCGCACACACGCCGCCGGGCGGGCACCACCCGCCGGCGCACTATGGCGACCTGGTCAGCCTGCCGCTGCTGGTGCTGTTCCTGTGGCTGGCGCTGCGGCGGAGTGATTGAAGCCGCAGGCCGGGTAGCTGAGGGCCTCGAAGCGGTCGAGGCAATCCCTGAAGCAGAATCCGCTCGCCGATCTGTGACGGCTGTTGGTCGGGGACGAAGGACGTTGGTCGAACTTAATTGGTCTGAGCTCCCCCGCGGAGCCTAGGCCCGCATCCAGGAGGCCGCCTTGTGGGGAGGGCGGTGAGTTGGATGGATTGCCCGTCGCGGCGCAGGGGATCGCGCGGCAGGCAATGGGAGAATGACTGATGCTCGCGAAGACCCCTGCCGCAGCGCTGCGCCGCGCTGCCCCGCCGCTGTGGATCGGCCTGCTGGCCTGCACCGCGCCGGCCCTGGCTGCTGCACCCGATGACCCGGCCGAAGTGCCGCCGCCCAGCGCTGCTGTTTCGGAAGGCGAGAGTGCCAGCCGGACCAAGGTGTACCAGGCGGGCTACTTCATGGCCTTTTCGCCCACCACCGCGCTCGACATGGTCCGCCGGGTGCCGGGCTTTGCGATCGAGGAGACCAATGGCGAGGTCCGCGGCTTCAGCGGCGCGGCCGGCAACGTGGTGTTCAACGGCGCGCGCGCCTCGTCGAAATCCGATGCGCTGGCGGCGCAGCTCGCCCGGATCCCCGCGCGCCGCGTGCTGCGGATCGAGGTGGCGCCGGGCGATGTCTATGGCTCTGACTTTGCCGGGCGCAGCCAGGTGCTCAACGTGGTGACCACCAAGGCCGGCGGAATCGACGGCAATCTCAAGGCCAGCGTGACCCGGCTGCACGACGGGCGGGCGACGCCCAACCTGGAAGGCGCGGTGGTGATCCGCAGCGGCCAATCAACCTTCAACCTTTCGGCCGAAAGCGGGCGGCGGGCGCAGACCGAGATCGGCTTTGACGAAGTCCGCCGGGCCAGCGACGGCGTGCTGCTGGAGCGGCGCGAGAAGCGCAACGAGATCACCGAGCGCAACCCGGCCTTCGCGGCGAGCTGGGCGCACGATGGCGGCACCAACAAATCGGCGCACCTCAACCTGCGCTATGCCCCGGGCGGGTTCGAGCTGCAGCAGTACAACCATGTGACGCCGCTGAACGGCCCGCAGCGCGATGACCGGCTGACGCAGGATTACAGCCCCAAGCGCTTCGAGATCGGCGGCGACGTGACGCGGCCGCTGGGCGGCGGGGCGATCAAGTTCGTGGCGCTGGCCAACCGGCGCGAGCGCGATGATTTCGATGCCTATTTCACCCGGCTCAACGATCAAGTGGTCGGCGGGTTCGAGCAGAACACGACCTCGCGCTATGACGAGGTGCTGGGGCGGCTGACCTGGACCCATCCCAAGGTGGCGGGCTTCGCACTCGAGCTGGGGAGCGAGGTGGCTTACAACAAGCTGACCAACGCGACCAACCTGTTCCTGCTGGGCCCCAATGGCGCGCGCAACCAGATCGACCTGCCGATTGACCGGGCGACGGTGGATGAGCTGCGCAGCGAAAGCTACGTCAACCTGGGGCGGCAACTGACGCCATCGCTGCGGCTCGATACGACGCTGGCCTTCGAAGTTTCGAAGCTGACAGTCAGCGGCGATACCAGCGCGGAACGCTCACTGAAGTTCTTCAAGCCGGGCATGACGCTCGATTGGAAAGCCGGAGGCGGCTGGCACGTCCAGGCTTCGATGCGGCGGCAGGTGGCGCAGCTCAACTTCTATGACTTTATCTCGGCCGCCGAGCTGGCGAATGACCGGGTCAACGGCGGCAATGCCAACCTGCGGCCGCAGCGGACCTGGGAAGCGCGGCTGACGGTGGAGCGGCCGGTGCTGGGCAAGGGCCAGGTGTGGCTGGAGGCCGGCTATGACTGGGCCAGCGATCTGCAGGACCGGATCCTGACGCCTGAAGGGTTCGATGCGCCCGGCAACATCGGCTCTGGCACCCGCAAGTTCGTGCAGGGCACGTTTGACGCCCCGCTCGACACGCTCGGCCTCAAGGGTACCCGGCTCAAGCTGACCGGCGGCTGGCAGGAGCATGCGGTCCGCGATCCGCTGACCGGGCAGGAACGCCCGTGGAGCGGCTTCCGCCCGGCCTGGAACTGGAGCGCCGAACTGCGCCGCGACGCGGCCAAATGGTCCTATGGCCTGCAGGTCTTCCGCGAGGCGACCAGCACGGTCTACCGCATCAACGAGATCGACCGGTTCTTCAATTCCGGCCCGTTCGGTATCGCCTTTGCCGAATTCCGGCCGGACAAGAAGACCACGATCCGGCTCGATGTCGAAAACGTGTTCGATGTGGCCGGGCAGCGCGAACGGACCTTCTTCGACCCGGACCGCCGCCAGACGCTGGCCTCGGCCGTCGAGTTCCGTCACCGCGACGCCCACGCCGCGGTGACGCTCTCAGTCAACCGCACCTTCGGCGCGGGTTAGGCCTTAAGCCGGGTAGCTCAGCGCCTCGAAGCGGTCGAGGTGATGGTCGATCGAGCCGAACTGGCCTTCGATCATCGTCCCGCGCTTGAAGTAGTGGCCGATTGCCAGTTCCATGGTGATGCCGATGCCGCCGTGGGTCTGGATCGCGTTCTGGCCGACGAATTTCAGGCTCTTGCCGACCTTGGCCTTGGCCATCGAGACGGCAGCCTTGCGGGCGTCAGCGGCTTCGTCGAGCTTCAGCGTGCCCATCAGCGCCATTGAGGAGACCTGCTCGGCCTCGACGAACATGTCGCTCATGCGGTGCTGCAGGACCTGGAACTTGCCGATCGGCTGGCCGAACTGCTTGCGCTGCTTGGTGTACTCGACCGTCTGGTTGACCATCGTGCGGGCAATGCCAGAGGCTTCGGCGCAGACCGCCACGGTGGCCTCGTCAACCACGCGCTCGATCAGGTCGATCCCTCCGGTCAGCAGGGCCTCGCCCGGAATGGCGACGTTCTCGAAGTAGACTTCCGAGGCCATGAAGCCGTCGACCGTCGGATAGTCGCGGCGGGTCACGCCGGGGCGGTTGGCCTCGATCAGGAACAGCTCAACGCCGGCGCGGTCACGGCGGCCGCCGCCGGTGCGGGCGGTAACCAGCAGGTGCGTCGCCCAGGGGGCGGCATAGACCACGCCCTTGTGGCCGTTGAGGATATAGCCGGCGCCATCGGCCTTGGCCGTGGTGCCGATGTCGGCCAGGTTATAGCGGCCCTGCGGTTCGGCATAGGCGAAGGCGATGATGGCATCGCCGCTGATGATCGCGGGGATGGTCGCTTCGGCCAGGGCGCCGCCGGCGTGCTTCAGCGCGCCGCCGCCGATCACCACGGTCTGCAGCCACGGCTCGATCGCGATGACCTTGCCGAACTCTTCCATCATGATCATGTTTTCGATCGCGCCGCCGCCCATGCCGCCATGCTCTTCGGCAAAGGGCGCGCAGGTCAGGCCCAGCTCGGTGGCAATCGCCTTCCAGATGCCCGGATCGCGCCCGGTCGGGCTGGCCAGCATCTTCTTGCGGCTTTCGAAATCATAGGTGTCAGCCAGGAACCGAGCGAGGGTTTCGCGCAGCATGCCCTGGGTTTCGTTGTAGCTCAGATCCATTGGATAAATTCCTCGTCCCTCGCTTGCCCGTCCGCTGAGCAGCGGGGAGCCAGGTAATCCCGGCTCCCCGCCGAAGCGGAACTGACAAGCCCCAGTTTAAATTGGCCCCAGTTTAATGCGTGATCAGAGGCCCAGCACCATCTTGGCGATGATGCCGCGCTGCACTTCGTTCGAACCGCCATAGATGGTGGTCTTGCGGACATTGAAATAGCTCGGCGCGGTGCGGTGGGCCCAGTCGGGACCGATCGGGTGCTCGTTGTCGCCCTCGCCAAAGCCGCGGAAGTAGGGCGCGCCATAGTGGCCGGCCGCTTCCAGCGCGAGTTCGGTGATCCGCTGCTGGATTTCCGAACCCTTGATCTTGAGCACCGAGCTTTCCGGCCCCGGACCCTTGCCAGCGGCTTCGCCTGCCAGGGTGCGCAGCTCGGTATATTCCAGCGCGGTCAGGTCCATTTCCAGCTCGGCCACCTTGCGGCGGAAGAACGGGTTGGACAGGAGCGGCTTGTCACCGTCCATTTCGGTCGTGGCGATTTCCTTGATCTTCTCGATCCCGCGCTTCGAACCCGCGACGCCGGCAATGCCGGTGCGTTCGTGGGCGAGGAGGAACTTGGCGCAGGTCCAGCCCTTGTCCTCTTCGTAGACGCGGTTCTCGATCGGTACGCGCACGTTGTCGAGGAACACCTCGTTCACTTCGTGCTCGCCGCCCAGCGTGATGATCGGGCGCACTTCGATGCCAGGGGTCTTCATGTCGATCAGGAGGAAGCTGATGCCTTCCTGCTGCTTCACGTCGGGATTGGTGCGGACCAGGAAGAAGCCCCAGTCAGCGTGCTGGGCCATGGTGGTCCAGGTCTTCTGGCCGTTGACCACATAGTGATCGCCATCACGCTCAGCCTTGGTGCGGAGCGAGGCGAGGTCGGAGCCGGCGCCCGGTTCCGAATAGCCCTGGCACCACCAATCCTCGCCCGACAGGATGCGGGGCAGGAACTTGGCCTTCTGCTCGGGCGTGCCGAAGGTGTAGATCACCGGGCCGACCATCGACAGGCCGAAGGGCATCAGCCGGATGCAGTCGGCGCGGGCGGTTTCTTCGGAGAAGATGAAGCGCTGCGTCGCGGTCCAGCCGGTGCCGCCGTATTCCACCGGCCAGGCCGGGGCGACCCAGCCCTTCTTGTGGAGGATGCGGTGCCAGGAGAGGAAGTCCTCCTTGGAGAGCTCGTCGCCCTCATCCTGCTTGCCGCGCAGTTCGGCCGGATAGTTCTCGGCAATGAAAGTCCGAACCTCGTCGCGGAAGGCAAGGTCTTCGGGGCTGAAATCGATGTCCATGGTCCTCGATCCTCTGATTATGCAGTTGCCGCCAAAATGGCCCGGATTTGCACGCGTAGCAAGGATCGGTTGCAAGGCAGGACCAAAGACCTAAGCGGGCGCGAAGCTGTCGTTACGGCATGCTGGCCTTGGGGCGGGCGGGCGTGGTTGGCAGGTTCCGCCGCAATCGCTAGCAACAGTGGCAGGAGGGCCTTCTTATGCGCCGAATCGCTCTGGCACTTGCCACCATCCTGCCGCTTGCGGCCTGCGGGCAGGAGCCCGCCCAGCAATCGCCTGACCAGGCCGCGGCCGAGGCTGCCGCCAAGGCGCCGCAGCCCGAGCCTGGCCAATACCGGGTGACGATGACGGTCAGCAACATCGCCTTTCCCGGGATGGACGGCGCGATGAACGAAAAGGCCAAGTCGATGTTCGGCGGCACCGGCCAGACCAGCGAGTTCTGCCTGACCCCGGCCGAAGCCCAGAAGGGGCAGGAAGAGTTCTACAAGCGCACCGCCGAGGGTGACTGCAAGTACGAGAAGTTCAGCGCCACGGGCGGATCGATCGATGCCGTGATGGTCTGCCAGACCGGCAAGGGCATGACCGCGCGGACCGAAATGAAGGGAACGTTTAGCCCGGTCCGCTCCGATCTTACCCTCAAGACCCAAAGCCAGGTCCCCGGCGCGCCCGGCGGAGGCATGTCGATGGATGCCCGGATCGTATCGGAACGCATTGGAGACTGCACTTGAGCCACCCCTACCAGTTCAACCGCGCCATTTCCCGCCGCCCCGGTGCCTCGGTGGTCAAGGGCCTGCGCGCCGGGGGTGGGCCCGATCCCTCGCTCGAAGGGGTGCTGGCCGAACACGCCGCCTATGTTGCGGCGCTGGAGGCGGCCGGGCTGGCGGTGACGCTGCTCGATCCGCTGGAAGACTTTCCCGACGCGATCTTCGTCGAGGATCCCGCGCTGGTCTTCCCGGACTGCGCGATCCTGCTGAACCCCGGCACGGAGAGCCGCGCGGGCGAGGGAGCCTTCCTGCGCCCGACGCTGGCGGCGATGTTCGAGACCGTGCTCGACCTGCCCGAAGGCCACGCCGATGGCGGCGACGTGCTGGCGATGGACGGCGCGGTCTATATCGGCCTGTCCGCCCGCACCGACCGCACCGGGGCCGAGGCACTGGCGCGATTGCTGGAAGGTACCGGGCGCAAGGCCGTGGTGGCCGAAACACCGCCTTCGGTCCTCCACCTCAAAACCGCCAGCTCGATCGTGGATGAAGAAACGATCCTCGCCACCCGCGAACTCGCCGCCAGCGGCGTCTACAAGGGCTACCGCGTGCTGGAGATCCCGGCGGGCGAGGAAGCCGGCGCCAACGTGCTGCGCGTCAACGACACGATCCTGGCCGGCAGCCGCTTCCCGCGCATCCTGGACCTGCTGGACGGGCATGGGGCGAAGGTGGTCTGCCTGGAAAACAGCGAGATCGAGAAGATCGACGCCGGGTTTACCTGCATGTCGTTGCGGTGGTTTGGGGGGTAGCCGCTGTCCGTAACTCCCGGAGTGCAAAGGCACCCGTCACCCCGCACTTGATGCGGGGTTAGGCTTGTTCTTGTGACGCGGCGCAAGCCCGCAGGAAGAAAGCCCAGCCCCGGATCAAGTCCGGGGTGACGAAATGGGGCGATGGAATTGTGTGGATCGCAAGGTTTGCCTTCCTGAACTTCACACCCAATATACCTCCGATGCATTCCGCCACGCCTTCCCCGAAACCATCGCGGCCGGTCGATGCCTTCGAGCCGATCGAGCGCGTCACAAACCGGCTGGTCGGGGCAGCCTTTTCTCCGCATCGGCACGATACCTACACCGTCGCTTTGACCATGGCTGGGGTGCAGGCGTTCAACTATCGCGGGGCGATGCGGCATTCGCTGCCGGGTCAGGTGCTGATCCTCCATCCTGACGAATTGCACGATGGGCACTGCCACGATGAGGCGGGCTTCAGCTATTGGGCAGCTTATGTTCCGCCAACCCACGTGCAGACAGCGCTGGGCGGCGCGGAGCTGCCGTTTGTGGCCAATGGCGTCTCGACCAATCCCGCCTTGATCGCGGCGGCCATGACCATGGTGATCGACTGCGCGGGCCTTGAGGATCCCGCTGCTTATGAGGATGCACTCTACGATCTGGCGCAGGCGATGAACCAAGAGGCTGGCAAGGCTGCACCCGTCAGGATCGCCAACCGAACGGCCGTGATGCGGGCACGCGAATTCCTCGATACCGCCGTCGCTGACGGTGCGCGACTGGAGGAACTTGAACAGGTGGCTGACTGTGACCGCTGGCAGCTTTCGCGCGATTTCCGGGCACTGCTTGGCACCAGCCCCTATCGCTATCTGCAGTACCGGCGGGTCGATCTGGCCAAGCAGCTCTTGCGCAAAGGCGCGACGCTGGCCGATGCCGCCCATGGCGCGGGCTTTGCCGATCAGAGCCATTTTGGCCGCACGTTCCGCAAGGCGGTTGGCCTCACGCCGAAGCAATGGCTTCGCTCGGACCTGTTCCGCACGATCGTTCTATAGCGGTCCGCTACCAGCGGTTAGCGCTGGCGGCATGACACAGATGATCTTTTCCGACGAGCCGGCCAAGGGCTGGATTGTGCCGAGTTTGGCCGCCCCCTTCCTGTGCGTTTTCATTCTTATCATCAGCATGTTGCCGGGCGATCTCAGCCTCTTAAATCTCGGCATCACTGACGTGAAGGGGGAGCCGCAGAGCCCTTTGGGCTTCTTCCTGATGCTGGTTTCGTTCAGCGCCCTGGCGCTTGCGGTGGCTGCCTGGGTTCGCTGGGTTGAGAAAAGAAGCCTTGCCAGTGTCGGACTGTGCGGCGAACACGGGCTCAGGAAGTTCCTGGTCGGACTGGGCGTGGGCATAGCAATGATGGGCGCGATCGTGGCGGCGATCGCCCTGTCCGGCGGATACCGTGTCGGCGACCTGTTCCCGGCCTTTGTGAGCCCTGCAGCGGTTGGCTGGATCTTCCTGCTGCTCGCCGGCTTTGCCGTGCAAGCGAGCGCGGAGGAGTTCGTTTTTCGCGGCTGGCTGTTCTCGGCCGTCATGCGGCGCTGGAATATGACGGCAGCCTTCATATTGAGTTCCGCCGCTTTCACCCTGGTGCACTTTTCGCCCAGAGCAACGCTGTCGGAGGTGGTCATGACCTTCACATTCGCGCTTTTCGCCTGCGCCTGGGTGCGTCGTTCGAATTCGATCTGGGGGGTGATGGGCTGGCACGTCGGCTGGAACTGGTTTGGCGGCACCGGTTTTGATGTGCCGATTACGGGCCTCGACACCCATCTGCCCGCACTGGTGGTAAAGATGGTCCCGGTCGGTCCGGCCTGGCTCAATGGGGGCGGGGACGGGCCCGAGGGGAGCGTCTTTACATTTGTCCTGCTGGCGGCAGGGTTCCTGATCCTGATGTTGCGCACAAGGCCGCGCCAGCCAGACGGAAAGGTTGTTGGCGTGACGGGCCTGGCCCGCTGACACTGCGCGAAGGCCGGACGACGGAAAGGCGGAATTGTCGCGCTAACTGCCGCCGATCTCGACCACCTGCTGCCCCAGCCAGGCCATCGATTTCATGAGATGGTCCGGGCTCGACTGCTCGCCTACCCGCGCAATCACGTCGGCCAGGGTCACGCCCTCCAGCGCAGCGCGCCAGGCGGCTTCAGCCCCGGCAAAGGCGGCGGCGATCGGGCAGGACTGCTTGCATTCGGCGCGCGGGGTGGCGCAGGGGCCTTGCTGGCGGATTTCGGTGCAGCGGAAGGCTGGTTCCGGCCCGTCGATCGCGCGGGCGATCTGCCACAGGTTGATCTCAACCGGCGCGCGCGCCAGCGCATAGCCGCCGCTGCGGCCGCGGCTGGTGCGGACCAGGCCGGCCTTGCTGAGCAGCTGCATCTGCTTGGCCATATAAGGGCCCGGCACACCGTGAAATTCGGCCAGCGCGGCCAGGCTCAGGCCCTTGTCCGGCCACAGCGGGGCAAGCAGCGCGCAGGCGTGAATCGCCCATTCGACCCCCTGGTTCATCCGCATGGCTTGCCGGCTCCATTAAATATGGATATTAGATATCCGAATTGAGTCGCGAAAGGAAGCATGACCATGTCCAAGCCTGACCGGATCGATCGCCTGGCGCAAGCTTTGGTGCTTATCGCAGCGCTGTTCGCCCTGGCCAACGGTCTGGTCATGCTGGTCACGCCGCTGGGCTGGTACGACCTGGTCGGCACGGTCAAGGCGACCGGACCGGCCAATGCGCACTTCATCCGCGATATCGGCCTGGCCTTCCTGCTCAGCGCCGCGCTGCTGGGCTATGGCGGGAGCAACCTGGCGCTGCGCTGGGGCGCGGCGCTGGCGGGGGCGGGGTGGCTGCTGGCCCATGGCCTGCTGCACATCTGGGAAGTGCTGGCCGGGATCTGCGCCGCCAGCATCTTCTGGCAGGAAGCGCCCGGCACGCTTGGCCCGCCGCTGCTGGCGCTGGCCGGGATTGGCCTGATGCTGGCCCGCCAGCGGATCGCCCCCTTCCCGCTGCCGGGTAGGCTGTTCGTGCGGACCATGGATGGAATCGCGCCGGGCGAGACCGAGTACGTCCACCGGGTCGCCGCGCTGCCGGGCGGGGCGCTGGAAAAGCTCCAGCATTTCATGCCCGCCTCCAGCCACCGCCATGCCGCCCCAGCCGATCTCTTCGCCATGGCCCGGATCGGCGCGACCCGGGCCGAGGACTGCGGGCCCTGCACGCTGATTGCTGCGCGCTGGGCGCTGCACGATGGCGTGCCGCGCGCGGTGGTCCAGGCGGCGCTCGACGGGGCGCTGCCAGCGGGTGACCTGGCCGATGCCTATGCTTTTGGCCGAGCTGTCGCACTGGGCCATCCAGACAGCGGCGTGCGGGGCAGCGCGATCGCGATCCGCCATGGTACTGCGGTGCGCGACGAGCTGGCGCTGAGCGTCGCCATGGTTCGGGTCTATCCGGCGCTGAAGCGCGGGCTGGGCATTGCGCAAAGCTGTTCGGCCGTGCCGCTGAAAATCTGAAGGGAAGCAATCATGTCACAAGTCCTGTTGATGCTGGCCGGCCTGCTCGGCCTCGCTGTGGCAGCCGTTCACAGCTACATGGGGCAGGTCCGCGTGATCGCCCCCGCCAAGTTTGCCGGCAAGGTGCAGCGCGGCATGGCCCAGGCGATCTGGCATTTCAGTTCGCTGGTCTGGGCTGCCTCGGCGCTGGTCTTCCTCTACGCGGCGCTCAATCTTGCGGGTGCGGCGCGATGGCCGGTGGTCGGACTGGCCACTCTGCCGCTGGCCTATGGCATGATCGCTAATGCCTGGATCACCCGCGGGCGCCACTTTGGGTGGGTGATGCTGGCGCTGGTGATCGCGCTGGCCCTGGCCGGCGGATCGGGCCGGTTCGACTAGTATCTCGCACCCGCAGCATAAGCGCTTGACACGCCGCCAGCATCGGGCAGTCTGGCGCAAATGGGTCAGGGCGTTCCGGTATTTGATGAGATGCTCACCGCGGGCGGCGGGGTCCGCCCGGGCTATGCCGGTTACTGCGAGTGGTACGACGCCCAGGACCCGGCCTGGCTGAAGCGCAAGAGCGCCGAGGCGGAGAACTTCTTCCGCCGCACCGGCATCACCTTCAACGTCTATGGCGACGATGCCGGGGAAGAGCGGCTGATCCCGTTCGACATGGTCCCGCGGATCGTGACGGCGAACGAGTGGCGCAAGCTCAGCCGCGGGATCGAGCAGCGGGTGCGGGCGATCAATGCCTTCCTGCATGACATCTATCACCGCCAGGAGATCGTCCGCGCCGGGCGGGTACCGCAGCGGCTGATCGCTGAGAACGCGGCCTGGCTGCCGCAGATGGTCGGCTTCGTGCCGCCGGGCGGGGTCTATACCCACATCGTCGGGATCGACCTGGTGCGGACCGGGCCGGACGAGTTCATGGTGCTGGAAGACAATGCCCGCACCCCCTCGGGCGTGTCCTATATGCTCGAGAACCGCGAAACGATGATGGCGATGTTCCCGGAGCTGTTCACCAAGGTGAAGGTGGCGCCGGTGCAGGACTATCCGCGCCGCCTGGCCCGCAGTCTGGCTGCCTGCGCCCCGGCCGCTGCGGGAAGCCGCCCGACCGTGGCAGTGCTGACGCCGGGGATCTACAACTCGGCCTATTTCGAGCATGCCTTCCTGGCCGACCAGATGGGCGCCGAACTGGTTGAGGGCAGCGACTTGCGCGTAGTCGATGGCCGCGTCGCGATGCGCACCACGCGGGGGTATGAGCCGATCGACGTGCTCTACCGCCGGGTCGATGACGAGTACCTCGATCCGCTGACCTTCAATCCCAACTCGGCGCTGGGCGTGCCGGGGATCATGGACATCTACCGCGCCGGCGGCATCACCATCGCCAATGCGCCAGGCACCGGGATTGCCGATGACAAGGCGATCTACTCCTTCATGCCCGAGATCGTGGAGTTCTACACCGGCGAGAAGCCGATCCTGCAGAACGTGCCGACCTGGCGCTGCGCCGAGAAGGACAGTCTGGCCTATGTGCTCGACAACCTGGCCGAGCTGGTGGTCAAGGAAGTCCACGGTTCGGGCGGCTATGGCATGCTGATCGGGCCAACCAGCTCGCGCTCGGAAATTGCCGCTTTCGCTGCCAAGCTGCGCGCCCGGCCGGAAAACTACATCGCCCAGCCCACCCTGGCGCTGTCGACCGTGCCGATCCTGACCCGCGCCGGGCTGGCCCCGCGCCATGTCGATCTGCGGCCCTTCGTGCTGGTCAGCCCCAAGGGGATCGACATCACGCCGGGCGGGCTGACGCGGGTGGCGCTCAAGAAGGGGTCCCTGGTGGTCAACTCGTCGCAGGGCGGCGGGACCAAGGACACCTGGGTCTTGGAGGACTAGCGGCGTGCTGGGCAGAACCGCCAACGGGGTGTTCTGGATGGCCCGCTACCTCGAGCGGGCGGAGAATACCGCGCGCCTGCTCGATGCCGGCTTCCGCATGGCGCTGACCCGCGATGTGCTGACGGCCGAGGCGGAATGGCGCTCGGTGATCTCGACGGTGGGGCAGACCTGCGCTTTCGAGGCGGTGCACGGCCAGGCCTATACCGGCGACAAGGTCTGGAACTTCCTGCTGCGCGACAAGGCCAATCCCGGCTCGGTCCTGGCCATGATCGAAGGGGCGCGGACCAATGCCCGCTCGGTCCGCACGGCCTTGACCCGCGAGGTCTGGGAAGCGGTCAACGAAAGCTGGATGCTGCTGTCGGAATGGCTGGCCCGCCCGGTGAAAGAGGCGATGCTCGGTCAGGTCCTGGGGGCGATCCGGCGGCAGATGACGCTGGTCCGCGGGGCGATGGACGGCACCATGCTGCGCAACGAAGTGCACAACTTCATGCGGATCGGTACCTTCATCGAGCGTGCCGACAACACCGCCCGCATCCTCGACGTGAAGTACTATGTCCTGCTGCCCTCGATCGCCTGGGTCGGCTCCAGCCTCGACAATGTGCAGTGGGAATCGGTGCTGCGCTCGGTCGCGGGGGACCGGGCCTATCGCTGGCTCAATGCCGGATCGATGGACCCGCGCGGGATTGCCCAGTTCCTGATCCTCGACCAGCGCTTCCCGCGCAGCTTGCATTTCTGCATCGACAAGATCCGCAGCAACCTGCGCGGGCTGGCACATGAATACGGGCAAGAGACCGGCGCACACGAGCTGCTGCGCGGCCTTGGCACCCAATTCCATGACGCCACGATCGAGAGCATTGTCGAGGCCGGGCTCCACGAGTTCATTACTGAGTTCATCGCCTGCAACCAGCAGGTCGCCCAGGCGATCGAGCGCGAATACCGGTTTTACGCCTGATGCGTCTGAAGATCGCCCACACCACGCATTACCTGTTCGGCCAGCCGGTCAGCCACGGGCTGCAGCGGCTCCGGCTTTCGCCCAAGACCACCCAGGGGCAGAAGGTGCTCGCCTGGCAGATGACTTACGAGGGCGCGATCGAACAGGCGCGGTTCGAAGATCACAACCACAACCATGTCGTGCTGGTCTCGGTCGTGCCCGGGGTCAGCGAGGTGACGATCCGCTGCGAAGGAGTGGTCGCCACGGCGGACAACCACGGCGTGATCGGCCACCATTCGGGGCACATGCCGCTGTGGGCCTTTCTGTCGCAGTCCCCGCTGACCCGGCCCGGTCCCAAGGTGCGCGCCATCATGAGCGGACTGGACGTCCCGCGCGAGGAGACCGTCCCGCTGCTCCACCGGCTGTCCACGCTGGTGCGTGAGGCGATCGATTACATTCCGGGTGAAACCTCGGTCCAGACCACCGCCGAGGAGGCCGCCACCTTGGGTGCCGGGGTGTGCCAGGACCACGCGCATGTCTTCATCGGCGCCGCCCGCGCGCTCGGCCGGCCGGCGCGCTATGTCTCGGGCTACCTGATGATGGATGACCGGGTGGAGCAGGAAGCCAGCCACGCCTGGGCCGAGGTCCATGTCGATGGCCTCGGCTGGGTCGGCTTCGACGTCGCCAACGGGATCAGCCCCGACGAACGTTATGTCCGCGTAGCGACCGGGCGCGACTATGCCGAGGCGGCGCCAGTCACCGGCCTCTCATGGGGAGCGGGGGAAACCCGGCTGGCCGTGACGCTGGCAGTTGAACAACAGCACCAGGAACAGTAGGCGCTGACTATCACGGGCCGGCCAGAGGGGATCGCCGCTTGACCTATTGCGTCGGAATGCTGCTCGACAAGGGGCTGGTGTTGATGAGCGACACCCGCACCAATTCGGGCGTCGACAACATCTCCGTGTTCCGCAAGATGCACTGCTGGTCGGTGCCGGGCGAGCGGATGATCGCGATCATGACTGCGGGCAACCTGGCAACGACCCAGGGCGTGATCAGCCAGATCGAAGAGCGCAACAAGGCCCATGCAGAGCGGCACAATTCGCTGCTTGAGGTGGAAACGATGTTCCAGGCTGCCAGCCTGGTGGGCAAGCTGCTGCGCGACACGATCGCAGCCAGTACGGCCCAGAACGGTGAGGAAGCCGCCAGCACCTTTACCGCGTCGATCATCGTTGCCGGCCAGATCAAGGGCGGGCAGCCGCGGCTGTTCCTGATCTATCCGGAAGGCAACTTTATCGAGGCCAGCTTCGATACGCCCTTCTTCCAGATCGGCGAGACGAAATACGGCCGCCCCATCATCTTGCGCGGCTATGATCGCGACATGAGCTTCGAGGATGCGGTCAAGCTGCTGATGGTCAGCTTCGATTCTACCATCAAGGCCAACCTGTCGGTCGGCCTGCCGCTTGATCTGCTGGTGATCGAACGGGACCGCTTCGAGCCGGCCCACCAACGCCGGATCGCCGCCGACGACCCCTACTATCGGTCTGTCTCCGCCGGATGGAGCGAGGCATTGAAAAACGCCTTCCACGCACTACCTGATTACAGCTTTTATCAGGACTAGATTGCGCGGGAGGTTACTATTCTTGCGTCAATACAGTATTTGGACGATACTGAGCCGCTAGGTTTGGATGCTTCGGGGCTAAAAATGCGATTCGGTGAAATGGAGGCCCCCCTGCCGGCGCTGATCGAGCTCAGCGCCATGGCGATGTGCGTCACGAACCCGCGTCTGCACGACAATCCGGTGGTCGCCTGCAACCAGGCCTTCACTGACCTGACCGGCTACACGATCGAAGATATCGTTGGGCAGAACTGCCGGTTCCTGTCGCGGGCCGATCCCCACCCCGAAATTGCCGCAAAAATCGGCCAGTCGGTCCGCGAAAAGCGCGGTGTGCTGTTCGAAGTGGTCAATTACAAGAAGGATGGCACCCCGTTTCGCAATGCGGTGATGGTGGCCCCGATGTTCGATGAGAACGGCGAAGTCAGCTTTTTCCTGGGTTCGCAGGTCGAGATTCCTGAGCCCAAGATCGATAACGGCATGGCGGAGCGGCGCGAGGCTGCGCAACAGCGCATCGCCGGCCTGACCCCGCGCCAGCGCGAGATCCTGGAACTGATGGCGGGCGGCCAGCTCAACAAGCAGATCGCCTATGCGCTCGACCTGTCGGAAAAGACGGTCAAGATGCACCGTGCGCTGCTGCTGCAGCGGCTTGGCGTCGGCACTTCGGCCGATGCCGTCCGCCTGGCGGTTGAAGCCGGTCTCTGACCTTTCCGACCTGTCCTAAAGACCATAACCTTAAGTCCGTATGGTGACTTTGGGGGCGTTGCGGCAAAAAGTGTTCAGAGACACACAGCGGTCTCCGTCTTGCTGCTGCGGCCTACCCAACCACCCCCTCCCATGGGCCTGGTAGCAAGCGAGGAAGCAGGTCCGGCAACGGGTCGCGCCCAACTGCACTGGCGCCGGACCTGCTTCCCTCCAATTTCAGCGACAGAACCCGGAACCCGATAGCTCCACGTGCAAGTGGTCGCGGTGGGCCGCATTATAGGCCGGGCCCAGGACCGTCCCAAAGCGCTTGCAGGCACTCTGGTGCACTATGCTTAGGAACTGCCGCTCTTCGCGCGATCCGGCATACCAGTCATCGAGCACGGAAATCCGGCGACCATCGGCCAGGATGAAGGCGGACACATCGATTGCGCCGGCCGTCGCGTGGGCACTGCGCCGATCGCTGCCGGCCACGTTGCGGCAGGCATAGCTGCCCATGGTTTCGATCTTGACCAGCGGACTGCCAAGGATCTGGCGCGCGGCGCGGTCGACACCAAACCGGGCCCATCCTGCGAGCGTATCGGCGAGCGGACAGGTGACGGGCCCAAGGTTGGCAAGCTGGAGATGAGCGTCGTCGCTGCGCAGGCTGGTCAGCCGGACTGTCCCAATGGTGGAGCAGCCGGCGCCGAAATACTGGTCTGGCAGCGGCGTGAAGCTGGCGCGGGTAATGCTCAAGTCAGCCAGGCACTGGCGCACTTCCGGGCGCGGGGTGAAGGCGGCGCTGGCCGGACGGCGCACGGCATCGTGCTTTGGCGCCTGCGGGATGTCGATGCAGGCACTCAGCAGGGCCACCGCGGGCAGCAGGGCAAGGAACCGGCGCATGGTCTGACTATCCGCCAACGTGGTTAACAACGGGTTACCTCACGCAGTTGAAAAAGCAGGGTTGCCAGCAGCGCGGGCAAAAGCTATTCGGCGATTAATGCGAACGATTATCAATAGCGTCATGTTCTTCTGGTTGGTCCTGGCGGTGCCCGGCATCGCCATCCTTTACGGGTGGCTGACGGGCGGAATCGAGACGATGGACACGATCCATCCGACCGGCGAGACGAGCGCGCGGCTGATGATCGTCGCCATGCTGATCGGCCCGCTGGCGGGCGTGCTCGGTCCAAAACGGTGGCTGCTGTGGCTGCTCGCCCGCCGCCGGGCCCTGGGCGTGGGCGCATTTGCCTATGCCATGGCGCACCTGATCTTCTACGCGATCGACATGGGCAGCCTGGAGGCGATCCTGGGTGAGCTGCCGATTGCCTCGATCTGGACCGGCTGGCTAGCGCTGGCGCTGATGCTGCCGATGGCGCTAACCAGCAATCAGACCGCGATGAAGGCGCTGCGGGCGGGGTGGAAGCGAGTCCAGCAACTGGCTTATCCCGCCGCGGTCCTGACCTTGCTGCACTGGTTGTGGATCCACGATGGCGCGACCGCTGCCTATGTCCATTTCGCCCCGCTTGTGCTGGTCTGGCTATTGCTGGCGCTGCGCAAACTCACCAAGTCTCAACCGTCCCCCCAAGCAGGAGTATAAGTCCATGCGTTCCCTGACTCTCGCCGCTGCCTTTGGTCTGACTGCGGCCGCCGCGGTTTCCACCGCCACCCCGGCCGAAGCCACCGGCAAGGTCAAGTGCCAGGCTGGCCCGCAGTCGGGCTGGAAGAATGTCGAAGCGCTCAAGGCCCAGCTGACCAAGGACGGCTGGAAGGTGACCAAGGCCAAGGTCGATGGCGGCTGCTATGAAGTTTATGGCGTGCTGCCGACTGGCGAGAAGGTGGAGGCTTACTTCCACCCGGTTAGCTTCGAAAAGCTCTATGTCGCCCAGCGCGGCAAGGTGCTGTTCCGCAAGTCCGGGTACTGATTGCGGCGACATAGCCCAAAGTCACATTTGACGATGCGTCATTGACAAGCCCGGGGCCGCCTCTATGTGCGGCTCCGGGCCACGCGGTCCCAACGCCGCGCGTGCTCTCTGCAAGGAGAGACTACAATGACTGCACAACTGCCGGCGCGCAAACCTGCGCGTCCCTACTTTTCTTCCGGTCCCTGCGCCAAGCCGCCCGGATATGCCCCCGAAAAACTGGCTACCGAATCGCTTGGGCGCTCGCACCGCGCCAAGATCGGCAAGACGCGCCTGCAGTACTGCATCGACCTGATGCGCGAAGTGCTCGGCCTGCCCGATACGCACCGCATCGGCATTGTCCCCGGCAGCGACACCGGCGCCTTCGAAATGGCCATGTGGACCATGCTCGGCGCCCGCGGCGTTACCTGCCTCGCCTGGGAAAGCTTTGGCGAGGGCTGGGTAACCGACGCGGTCAAGCAGCTGAAGCTTGAACCCAAGGTGCACCGCGCCGACTATGGCCAGCTGCCCGATCTCTCGAAGGTGGATTTCGCTGACGACGTGCTGTTCACATGGAACGGCACCACCAGCGGCGTGCGCGTGCCGGACGGCGAATGGATTCCCGAGACCCGTGAAGGTCTGACCTTCGCCGATGCGACCAGCGCGGTCTTCGCTTACGACATTCCGTGGGACAAGATCGATGTCGCCACCTTCTCCTGGCAGAAGGTGCTGGGCGGCGAAGGCGGCCACGGCGTGCTGATCCTGGGTCCCCGCGCGGTCGAACGGCTAGAGGAATATACCCCGTCCTGGCCGCTGCCCAAGGTGTTCCGCCTGGTCTCAAAGGGCAAGCTGGCCGAAGGCGTGTTCAAGGGCGAAACCATCAACACGCCCTCGATGCTGGCGGTTGAGGATGCGATCTTCGCGCTCGAATGGGCCAAGTCGGTTGGCGGGCTGGAAGGCCTCAAGGCGCGCTGCACGGCCAACGCCGATGCGCTGAACAAGATTGTCGCGCAGCGCGATTGGCTCGGCCATCTCGCGGTCGATCACGGCATTCGTTCGAAGACCTCGGTCTGCCTGACGGTTGAGGGCGCCGACGAGGCCTTCATCAAGGCCATGGCCGGCGCGCTCGAGAAGGAAGGTGCCGCCTATGACATCGCGGGTTACCGCGATGCCCCTCCGGGACTGCGCATCTGGTGCGGCGCCACGGTCGAAACCGCCGATATCGAAGACCTCGGCCCCTGGCTCGATTGGGCCTACGCGACCGTCCGCGCAGCCTAACCTGAATCGTCACCCCGGGCTTGACCCGGGGTCCAGCTGCCTTTCGCCGCCGCCTGACAAGCGGGACCCCGGATCAAGTCCGGGGTGACGAAAGGGGAAGCAGAAATCCGCTCCAGATGGAGAAGACAATGACCAAGCCCCGCGTACTAATTTCCGACAAGATGGACCCCAACGCCGCCAAGATTTTCGAAGAGCGCGGCTGTGATGTCGATGTGATCACCGGCGAAACTCCGGAACAGCTGATCGCCCGCATCGGTGACTACGATGGCCTCGCCATCCGCAGTTCGACCAAGGTGACCAAGGCAATTCTCGATGCCGCGAAGAACCTGAAGGTGATCGGCCGCGCCGGGATCGGCGTCGACAATGTCGATATCCCGGCCGCCTCGGCCCAGGGCGTGGTGGTGATGAACACCCCGTTCGGCAACTCGATCACCACTGCCGAACACGCCATTGCGCTGATGTTTGCGCTGGCCCGCCAGATCCCGGAAGCCAACGCCCAGACCCAGGCCGGCAAATGGCCGAAGAACGACTTCATGGGCGTTGAAGTCACCGGCAAGACGCTGGGCCTGATCGGCGCCGGCAATATCGGCTCGATCGTTGCCAGCCGCGCGCTGGGCCTGAAGATGAAGGTCGTCGCCTTTGACCCGTTCCTGACGCCGGAGCGCGCCGTGGAAATGGGCGTGGAGAAGGTCGATCTCGATACCCTGCTGGCCCGTGCGGACTTCATCACGCTGCACACGCCGCTGACCGACCAGACCCGCAACATCCTTTCGGCCGAGAACATTGCCAAGACCAAGAAGGGCGTGCGGATCATCAATTGCGCCCGCGGCGGGCTGATCGACGAGGCCGCGCTGAAGGAAGCGCTCGACTCTGGCCAGGTTGCCGGCGCTGCGCTTGACGTGTTCCAGACCGAACCGGCCAAGGAATCGCCGCTGTTCGGAACGCCGAACTTCATCTGCACCCCGCACCTCGGCGCCTCGACCAACGAAGCCCAGGTCAACGTGGCGCTGCAGGTGGCCGAGCAGATGGCCGATTACCTGGTCAACGGCGGCGTCACCAACGCGCTCAACATGCCGTCGCTCTCGGCCGAGGAAGCGCCAAAGCTGAAGCCCTACATGGCCCTGGCCGAACAGCTCGGCAGCCTGGTGGGCCAGCTGACCACCGGCGCGATCCCGCGGATCTCGATCCACGCCGAAGGCGCTGCGGCCGAGTTGAACATCAAGCCGATCGTCGCCGCGGTCCTGGCCGGGTTCCTGCGGGTCCAGTCGGACACGGTGAACATGGTCAACGCCCCTTTCCTGGCCAAGGAGCGTGGGATCGAAGTGCGTGAGGTCAAGACCGAGAAGGAAGGCGATTACCACACCCTGATCCGCGTCTCGGTCAAGACCGACGCTGGTGAGCGCTCCGTTGCCGGCACGCTGTTCTCGAATGCCGAGCCGCGCCTGGTCGAACTGTTCGGGATCAAGGTCGAAGCCGAACTGGCCGGCCATATGATGTACATCGTCAACGAGGACGCCCCCGGCTTCATCGGCCGGATCGGTACCCTGCTGGGCGAAGCCGGCATCAACATCGGCACCTTCAACCTCGGCCGCCGCGCGGCTGGCGGTGAAGCCGTGCTGCTGCTCAGTGTAGACAGCCCGGTTCCCGCCGAAGTGATCGCCAAGGCGCGCGACGTGCCCGGCGTGAAGCGGGTGATGGCACTGGCGTTTTAAGGCACATTCGGGCAACGGGATCGACGCGATGCAAGACACCGACCGCGACCTGTTGCCCGAAGGCCTGGAAGACCGCCTGCCCCGCGATGCGGCTGCTGCCGCGCGCGTCACCCGCGCCGTGCTCGATGTGCTGGACAGCCACGGGTACGACCGGGTTCAGCCGCCGACGATCGAGTTCGAAAAGTCGATGGCCAGCCGCATGGCCGGGGTCCAGCCGCGCCGGATGTTCCGCTTTGTCGATCCGGCATCCTTGCGCACCCTGGCGCTGCGCAGCGACATGACTGTCCAGGTCGGCCGGATTGCGGCCACAGCCTTGGCCCAGCACGCTCGCCCGCTGCGGCTGTGCTATGCGGGGCAGGTCGTGACCATCAAGGGCGATGGCCTCGATCCCACGCGGGAACGGCTCCAGATGGGCGCCGAATTGATTGGCAATGACTCGGTCGCTGCGGCTGGCGAAGTGCTGGCCGTGGCGCTGGAAGCCCTGACGGCGGCCGGAGCAAAGGGCTTGTCGGTCGACTTTACCCTGCCAGACCTGGTCGATGCCCTGGCTGCCCAGGCCTTGCCGCTTGAACCCGACCAGATCGAAGCCGTGCGCCGCGAACTCGATGCCAAGGATGCCGGTGGGCTCGTTGCGGCCGGTGGACAGGCCTATCTGCCGCTGCTCGCCGCGATCGGCCCGTTCGAGACGGCGATCGAGAAGCTGGCCGCCTTCGACAAGGGCGGAGTCCTCGCTGGCCGGATTGCCGCGCTGCGGACCATTGCCGGGCGCGTCGGTGCCCTGGCCCGCCTGACGCTCGACCCCAGCGAGCGCCACGGCTTTGAATACCAGTCCTGGTTCGGCTTCACGATCTATGCCGAAGGCCTGCCCGGTGCGATCGGGCGGGGCGGGAGCTATGCGATCCTTGGCAGCGGGGCCGAGACCGAGCCGGCAATCGGTTTCTCGCTCTACCCAGATGACCTGATCGACGCTCTGGCCGAGGCCGAGCCGCGGCCCGACACGCTGTTCCTGCCACTGGGCCATGACGCCGAAGTCGCCGCCCGGCTGCGGGCAATCGGCTGGCGCACGGTTGCGGCGCTCAGCCCGGCCTGCGAACCGGGCGCGCTCGAATGCACCCATCGGCTCGATGGGGACGAGGTGGTCGCAATTTAGGGGTGCTTGCCGCATCGCGCTTGCAGCCAGCCGCCGCCCCGCGCATTAGGCTGGAATGACAGACCCCGTCCGGCTCAGCATTGAAACCGAGCTCGATTACACCTTCGAAGCGCGCACGGCCGTCCTGCTCCAGATCGAAGCAGCGATGACCCCGGAGCAGCGGGTCGAAAGCGCGCATATCGCGATCAGCCCGGTGCAGCATTTCGCGCGGATCCCGGGGCATGACGAGATTGGCGAGCGGATCTGGCTCGATGTCGAAGAACGGCTGACGGTATCTTACAAGTCGGAGGTGGCCGTGCAGCGCCTGGTGACTGACCTCTCTGGACTGGCTGCAACGCCGCCGCACTTGCTGCCGGCCGAGACGGTCGATTACCTGATGCCATCGCGCTATTGTCAGGCCGATCACTTCGAACACATCGTCGAAAGCGAATTTGCCGGTCTCTCAGGCGGTGCTGCGGTTGCCGCCATGCGCGAATGGATTGCGACGCACTTTTCGCTCGTTCCCGGGGTCAGCAACTCCAACACCGGTGCGCTGGAAAGCTATGTCCAGCGCCAGGGGGTCTGCCGCGACTATGCGCACATGTTGATCACGCTGGCCCGCGCCGCCAGCGTGCCGGCACGGTTTGTCAGCGTCTACGGACCCGGCGTGACCCCGCCCGATTTCCATGCGGTGGTCGAAGTGTTCCTCGCCGGGGCCTGGCACCTGGTCGATGCCACCGGCATGGCGACCGGGGCGGACATGGCCGTGATCGGGGTTGGCCGCGATGCGGCAGACACCTCTTTCCTCACCCATTACGCCGGTTGCACGCTCAACCGGCAGGAGGTGCGGGTCAGCCGCATCCTGGCGCTCTAGCGGCCAAACACTCCCTTTAGCCAGGCATCGACCACGGGGGTTGCTGCATAGTCGGGATTGCCAAGCTGGCGGTTGATTTCGGCATGGCCTTGCATGCCGCGCCCCTCGAATTCGCGCCGCTCAACCGCTGTCCCGCCGCGCCGCAGCGCGGCTTCCAGCGCCTTGGCCTGGGCCACACCATCCTGCCGCTGAACATGGATCAGCAGGAAGCTGGGCGCGTTTGGTGATGCGGCCTGAAGCGTTGGGGATAGCGCCCGCTGCCGGACCGGGTCGGTGCCGAAGGCCTGCACATAGGTGTCCTGCATCATCGGCCCGCCGTCCTTCATCTGCGCGGCGACATCATAGGCAGCGCCATCATTGGGGATCACCCCGTCGATGTCGGCAAAGGACAGGCCGGCGGCGCGCAGGTATTGCTCGTCCGTGCCGACCAGCGCGACCAGGTGCGCCCCGGCGCTGTGCCCGGTGATCACCACCTTGCTGCGATCGATCCCCAGCTCCCGCGCGCGGTCGAGGAGTGCCTTGACCGCGAGAGCGACATCGGCCGCCTGCTGTTCTACCGTGGCAGCCGGAACCAGCCGGTAATTGATCGCGGCATAGTTGTAGCCAAGGCCAGTGTAATGCGCCGGGGCATAGCGGCTGCCGGCGACATCCTTGCTGCCGCGCTTCCACCCGCCGCCATGGACGAAAACCACCAGCGGGGCTGGCCCGGCCACGCCCTTGGCCTTGTAGAAATCGAGTGCCTGGAGCGGATCGCTGCCATAGGCAAAGGTCTGGTCCGGGCGCGTGCGCGGGGCATCGGCATCACGCTGCGGGCCGCGCCGCGCTCCTTCGCCGCCCTGGCGATTCTCCATCCGCTCCTTCAGTCGCTCGCGCAGCCGATCACCGGGTGCGGCCTGGGCGATGGTAGTGCCGATCAGTGCGACTGCGCCGAGCGAAAGCAAAAGGCTCTTACGCATTGATATTCCCTCACGATTGCCTGTGCGATCTCGCTGCTACCGCGCTGGTTGCTGGCAGGTGAACGGCGCCGTCTCAATTTGTCGCAGATTGTCGCGGTCGTTCGGGTGCGGATAGCTTGACGCGTGCGCCGCATCGGCCTAACGCGCCGCCCGTTTGCGGGGCCATGTGCTCCCACTGGTCCCCCCCTTGTGCCGAGTCCTGTCGAAGGGCGCATGCGGGCAATTTTGGCAGGGTGAGGGACTCTATCCAATGGCCAACGTAACCGTGATCGGCGCCCAGTGGGGCGATGAGGGCAAGGGCAAGATTGTCGACTGGCTGGCCAGCCGTGCCGATGCCGTCGTGCGGTTCCAGGGCGGGCACAATGCCGGCCACACGCTGGTGGTGGGTGACCAGGTCTACAAGCTCAGCCTGCTACCCTCGGGCATCGTTACCGGCACGCTTTCGATCATCGGCAATGGCGTGGTGCTCGATCCCTGGCACCTCAAGAGCGAGATCGAAAAGCTTGAAGGCCAGGGCGTGGTCATCAACACTGAGAACTTCGCGATTGCCGACAATTGCCCGCTGATCCTGCCGTTGCACCGCGATCTGGATGGCCTGCGCGAAGCGGCTGCGGGTTCGGGCAAGATCGGTACGACCGGGCGCGGGATCGGCCCGGCTTATGAAGACAAGGTTGGCCGCCGCGCGATCCGGGTTTGCGACCTTGCCCACCTTGATGCGCTCGATGCCCAGCTTGACCGGCTCTGCGCTCACCACGATGCGCTGCGCGCCGGGTTCGGCCAGCCACCGGTAGACCGCGCGGCGCTGCTCGCGGAACTGCGCGAGATCGCACCCTTCGTGCTGCAATATGCCCAGCCGGTGTGGCGGCGACTGAGCAAGGTGCGCAAGGCTGGCGCCCGCATCCTTTTCGAAGGGGCGCAGGGCGTGCTGCTCGATGTCGATCACGGTACCTATCCCTTCGTTACCAGTTCCAACACGGTCAGCGGCACGGCGGCGAGCGGATCGGGCCTCGGCCCGGCCAGCACCGGCTTCGTGCTGGGGATCGTCAAGGCCTATACCACCCGCGTCGGCTCGGGCCCGTTCCCGACCGAGCTGGAGGATGAGACCGGCCAGCGGCTGGGTGAGCGTGGCCACGAATTTGGCACCGTCACTGGCCGCAAGCGCCGCTGCGGCTGGTTCGATGCCGTGCTGGTGCGCCAGTCCTGCGCGATTTCGGGCGTAACCGGGATCGCGCTGACCAAGGTTGACGTGCTCGACGGGCTGGAAACGGTGAAGATCTGCACCGGCTATCGCCTGAACGGCAAGATCCTCGACTACTTCCCCAGTCATGCGGCTGACCAGGCCAATGTCGAGCCGATCTATGAGGAAATGGAAGGCTGGAGCGGCACGACCGCCGGCGCGCGCAGCTGGGCGGACCTGCCGGCCCAGGCGATCAAGTACATCCAGCGCGTGCAGGAATTGATCGAAACGCCGGTCGCCCTGGTCAGCACTTCGCCCGAGCGTGAGGACACGATCCTGGTGCGGGATCCCTTCGTCGACTAACCGGTGGCGGCGAGGGCCACTTCCTTTGCCCACTTGTAGTCCGACTTGCCGTTGGCGGCGCGCTGGACCTGGTCGACTACCACCACCTGGCGGGGCAGCTTGTAGCCCGCCAGTCTGGTCCGGGCGAAGTCGATGAGCGCGGCCTGATCGATCGCCTGGCCCGCGCCTGCTGAAACTACCGCGACGATCCGCTCGCCAAAGCGGTCGTCGGGCACGCCGACTACCAGCGCGTCCCACACCGAGTCGTGGGCCTTGAGCACCTCTTCGACTTCTTCGGGGTAGACCTTCTCGCCGCCGGTGTTGATGCACATCGATCCGCGGCCGAGCAGGATCAGCGTGCCGTCCGCCGCAACCTGTGCGAAGTCGCCGGGGAAGGAGTAGCGCACGCCCCTGATCGTGCGGAAAGTCCGGGCGCTCTTCTCAGGGTCCTTGAAATAGCCGATCGGGGTATAGCCGCCGTTGCCGATCATCCCGATCTTGTCCGACCCGGGCTCGATCTCCTCGTCGTTCTCGTCGAACACCCGGGTAGTCTCGTTAAGTTGGAACCGCGCGGTCTCGCCCGGCGGCAGGGTGCGCGAGACCACCGACTTGCCCATCGAGCCCTCGGTCGAACCGAAGGCGTCGGTGATCTCCATGTCGGCATATTCGAGCAGGCCCAGCTTGACGTCGGTCGAGAACATCAGCCCGGAAGAGGCCATCGCCATCAGCGAGGAGAGATCATAGCGCCGCCCTTCGGCGTCCGCCTCGCGCAGCGCCGCCAGCATCGGCTTGGCAAAGGCATCGCCGACGATCACCACTGCATTGACCTTCTCGCGCTCGACGAACCGCCAGATCCCGTGGGGATCGAACTTCTCGTCGCGCATCGTCGCGATCGCGCCGCCCAGATAGTGTCCGGCGAAGGCGCCAACCCACATGCCGGTGCCATGCATGAGCGGGCAGGCTGGCAGCACCACCGGCGCCGCGCCCATCGCCTTCACGCCTTCGACCAGCGCGATGAGGTTCTCGGGCGTCGGCTCGACCTCGGGGCCGAGCCGGAATGCGGCGAGCGCCTGGGCCAGGTCGCCGTGGCGGTACATCACCCCCTTGGGCATACCGGTCGTCCCGCCGGTGTAGAGCATGTAGATGTCGTCTTCGTTGTAATCGAGCCGAGGCAGCGGATCGTGCGCGGCGACCAGCGCCTCGTAAGCTTCGGCACCGGGCAGGGACTCGCCGCTGCCGTCGTCGATCTGGATGAAGGTCTTGAGTCCGGGCAGACGATCACGGATCGCGGCGAGGCGCGGGGCGAAGCGGGCGTCGAAGAAGACTGCTTCGACATCGGCATTGTCGAACAGGTAGACCAGCTCTTCCTCGACATAGCGGTAGTTGACGTTGATCGGCACTGCCCGCGCCTTGAAGCTGGCGAACTGCGCCTCGAGGAACTCGGGCGAGTTGTAAGCGTAGATCGCGGTCTTGGTGTCCGGCGCGATCCCGCGTGCGACCAGCGCGGCGGCGAGCCGGGCGGAGCGATCCTCGTACTCGCGCCAGGTACGGCGGACAGTGCCATCGGTGAGCGCCATCTGATCCGGGACGAGGCGGGCGACTGTTTCAAATACGTCGGCCAAGTGCCAGATCATCGCTGTTCTCCCTGTTTGGTTGCCGCCATTATGGCTGTCCCGCGCGAGATTGTCATCCATTGCCGTAGGCAGCGGCTCCGCCCAAAGTCTTGACTTGGACATGTTTTGTTCTATTCATGTTCACTCCGATTCGGAGGGAACACCCATGCCACAGGCCAATTTCGCCTATAGTTCGCCCGCCAATGATGCCGCCGGACTGCCGCTGGCGCTGTCGATCTTTGCCGATCGCGGTCATGTCCGCGATCTGCTGCGCGAAGATGCCGAGGCGGCGGGCTTCCGCATTGCCGAGGCGGGCGATGTGGCAGCGCTGCTCGAAGGCGATGCACGGCCGCTGGGTGAAGAGGTGCTGCTGGATTGCCCGGCGGTTGATGGTGCCGGCCTGGCGGCATTGGCGCGGCTCGATCTGCGCGCCGCCAACTGCGGGGCGCACCTGATCGTCTCGACCACGGTTGCGGCGCTCGATGACGTGTTTGGCTGTCTTGACCAGTCGAGCCTCCAGATCCTGGTCGAGCCGAGCCGGGCTGAGCGGGTGATTGCGCTGGGCCGGGTCCTGGCGAAGTTCCCCAGCCTGCGACTGCGCGAACTGTCAGAGGAAGACCGGCTGGTCCTGCTCCGTCTGACCGAACAGGTCGGCCAGATCGCCCAGCGGCTGGAACGACTCGAAGGTCCCGAGCGCAGCCGGGCCGATGGCCGCGACTCGGTGTTCCGGTTTGAAAGCCCCAGCACGGCCTTTGCCCCGTCCAGCGGTGATGGCAGCGAACGACTGGTCCGCGCGGCGCGTCCGCCGCTCCCCGATCCGCGGCTGGTGCGGCGCATCATCCGCCAGCGCCAGCTGCGCGCGCGGTTCTTTGATGGTGATCTGTTCGCCGATCCGGCCTGGGACATGCTCCTCGACCTGACTGCAGCGCGGGCCGAGCATGCGCGGGTTTCGGTCACTTCGCTGTGCATTGCCTCGGGCGTGCCGCCAACCACGGCGCTGCGCTGGATCGGGCAGATGACCGATGCCGGTCTTTTGCAGCGCGTAGAGGATGAAACCGATCGCCGCCGCGCCTTCATCACCCTGTCGGATCAGGCGGCGGACGGCATGGCGCGCTACTTTGCCGAACTCGGTTCGCAGGCCGCCGCGCTGGTATAGGCTTCACAGCCTCGTCATGTTGCGCTAGGCGCGCGGCTCTTGACCATCAGGTCGGGCGCTTAGCTCAGTTGGTAGAGCATCTCGTTTACACCGAGAGGGTCAGCGGTTCGAGCCCGTTAGCGCCCACCAGTTTTCGCAAATGAGAGTATGTCCGGGGGACATTCTCCCGAAAACTCCCAAGCGATAGCGAAGGGGCACAGCTCCGGGCAGGGACTAGCCTTCAAGGCTTACTTCTCGTCCAGCATCTTGGCCGTCTCGGCGCTGCTCCAGTCATGCCCGCCGACATAGCGCCAGACTTCGCGGCCTTCGGCGTTGTAGTAGATCGTCGTCGGCAGGACGGTGACCTTATATTGCACGGTCAGTTCGCCATCCGGGTCCAGCCAGGGCTCCAGCCTGTCCGCACCGCGCGCCTTGAGGAAGCCGGCCACCTTGTCGGCCGGCGGCATGTCCTGCGAGACGGTCAGGACTTTCAGGCTGCCATCACGGTCCTTGGCGAGCTGGTTCAGGGTCGGCAGCTCGGCCACGCAGGGCGCGCACCAGGTGGCCCAAAGGTTGATCAGCAGCGGCCTGCCCTTGAAGCTGGCCAGTTCGACGGTCTTACCGCTGGCATCGCGCAGGGTGAAGTCAGGCAGCTCGCTGCCCTTGCGGCTGCGGTCGATCGTGCCGGACAGCTCTCCGCCAGCCGGTGAAGCGGCAGGTTGCGCCGGAGCCTTGCTTTCCCTATCGCACCCCCCGACCAGCAGGGCACAGCCAAGGACGGCGATCTTGAGCGAGCGGGACGATAGCAAGAGCAGCTCCAATGCGATGTGGGGCGGACGGTTCGCCGAGGGGCCCTCGGCGATCATGCGCGAGATAAACGCGTCGATTCCCTTCGACAAGGCGCTGTGGCGGCAAGACGTGGCTGCAAGCAAGGCCCATGTTGCCATGCTCGGCGCGCAGGGCATTGTCAGCGCCGAAGATGCCGCGATGATTGCCGCCGGGCTCGATCAGGTTGCAGCAGAATACGAAACGAATGGGGTGCCCGAGAACTGGGACCTTGAAGACATCCACATGACCACCGAAAGCCGCCTGGCCGAGCTGATCGGCCCGGTCGCGGGCCGGCTCCACACCGCGCGCAGCCGCAATGACCAGGTGGCTACCGACTTCCGGCTGTGGGTGCGCGATGCGATCGACCAGGCCGATGCCGGGCTGCGCGCGCTCCAGGTCGCGCTGGTCACCCGCGCCGGCGAACATGCCGCCAGCATCATGCCCGGCTTCACCCATCTCCAGACCGCGCAGCCCGTCACGCTCGGCCACCACCTGATGGCCTATTACGAGATGGCGGCCCGCGATCGGTCGCGGCTGGCCGATGCAAGGGCTCGGCTGAACCAGTGTCCGCTGGGTTCGGCCGCACTGGCTGGCACGGGCTTTCCGATCGACCGGCAGGCTACCGCCCAGGCACTCGGGTTCAGCGAACCGACCCGCAACAGCCTCGATGCCGTGTCGGATCGGGATTTCGCGCTCGATTACCTGATGGCGGCGGCGCAGATCGCGCTGCACCTCTCGCGCCTGGCGGAAGAGTTCATCATCTGGGCCAGCCAGCCGTTCGGCTTTGCCAGCCTGCCCGATGCGCTTTCCACCGGCAGCTCGATCATGCCGCAAAAGAAGAATCCCGATGCGGCCGAGCTGGTGCGCGGCCATGCCGGACGGGTCATCGGCAGCCTGACTTCGCTGATGATCACCATGAAGGGCCTGCCGCTGGCCTACTCAAAGGACATGCAGGACGACAAGCCACCGGTGTTCGAGGCGGCCAGCCTATTGACCCTCTGCCTGGCCGCCATGGAAGGCATGGTCGCCGGCACGACCTTCCGGACCGAGCGGATGCGCGCGGCGGCGGAACTGGGTTATGCGACCGCGACTGACCTCGCCGATTGGCTGGTCCGCCAGGCCAATATCCCGTTCCGTGAAGCGCACCACATCACCGGCGCTGCCGTGAAGCTGGCCGAGAGCCGCGGCGTGGCGCTCGACGCGCTGCCGCTGGCGGATCTTCAGGCCATCGACGCCCGGATCGACGAGCGGGTCTTTGCCGCGCTGTCAGTCGATGCCTCGGTCGCCTCGCGCGCCAGCTATGGCGGAACCGCGCCCGAACAGGTAAGGCAGCGCGTGGCTGAAGCGCGCCTCGCGCTGGGCCTGGAGTAATCGCAATGCGCCGCCTGGTCCTTCCCGCTGTCCTCATGCTTGCGCTGGGCGCCTGCGGTCAGCGTGCGGACCTCAAACCCAGGGCCGGACAGGATCTGCCGCCGCCGCCCTATGGCAGCGAAAGCCGCTCCAAGGCCGAAGCCTTGCTGCAGATCACGCCCCAGGCCGCCCCGGAACGCAGCGTGGAGCTGCGAAAAAAATCGGAAGAACGCACTGACGATCCGTTCGACCTGCCCCCTTCCGACGAGTAAGCATCCATGGACCACTTTCAGATCATCAACGGCGAGCTGCACGCCGAGCGCGTACCGCTGAGCCGCATTGCCGAGGAAATCGGCACCCCCGTCTACGTCTATTCGCGCGCCACGCTGGAACGCCACGCCCGCGTCTTCAATGAAGCGCTGGCTGCCTTGCCGAAGAAGCACGTTGCCTTCGCGATCAAGGCCAACCCCAACCTAGCCGTCTTGCGGGTGATGCAGCGCGAAGGGTTTGGCGCCGATGTCGTCTCGGGCGGCGAGCTGGCGCGCGCATTGGCCGCCGGAATGCCCGGCCACGACATCGTCTTTTCGGGCGTCGGCAAGCTCCACCGCGAGATGGTCATGGGGCTTGAGGCCGGGATCGGCCAGTTCAACATCGAGAGCGAGGAAGAGGGCGTCGAGCTGGCGGAGATTGCCGCTGCCCGGGGCCAGCGCGCTGCCTGTGCGCTGCGGGTCAACCCCGATGTCGATGCGCGCACGCACGAGAAGATCTCGACCGGCAAGGCCGAGAACAAGTTCGGCGTGCCGATTGATCGCGCTGCCGGGATCTATGCCCGCCTCGCCGCGCTGCCTGGCCTCGATATGCGGGGGGTTGCTGTCCACATCGGCAGCCAGCTGCAGCACCTGCAGCCGCTGGAAGATGCCTTCATCAAGCTGGGCGCGCTGATCGCCGAGCTGCGCGCTGCGGGCCAGACCGTGACCCATGCCGACCTCGGCGGCGGGCTGGGCGTGACCTACAAGGCCGGTGAGGTCTATCCGACTCCGGCGGAATATGGCGCCATGGTCGCCCGGGTTTGCGGCGGCTGGGACGTGACGCTGATGTTTGAGCCCGGCCGGGTGATCGTCGGCAATGCCGGCGTGCTGCTGACCCGCGCGATCCGCGTGAAGCGCAGTTCCAACAACACGCCTTTCGTGATCGTCGATGCAGCGATGAACGATCTGGCCCGTCCCGCCATGTACGGCGCCTGGCATGATTTCGAGGCGGTGCGGCCAACTGGTCAGCGCATGACGGCGCATATCGTCGGCCCGATCTGCGAAACCGGCGATACCTTTGCGATGGACCGTGAGATCGATGCACTGGTCGCCGGAGACCTGGCCGTGTTCCGCACTGCCGGGGCTTACGGGGCGACTATGGCCTCGTCATACAACAGCCGCGGCTTCGTGGCCGAAGTGATGGTCGATGGGGACCAGTTCGCCGTAGTGGCCGACCGGATCCTGCCCGAAGCGATTACCTCGGCCGAGCGGGTCCCGGCCTGGCTCGACTGATGCTGCACAGCCTGCCCCTGTTCCACCGCCTCGCCGGCCAGCCGGTGATCGTGCTGGGCGAGGGCGAGGCAGCCGACGCCAAGCGCCGCTTGCTGGAGCGCGCCGGGGCCCTCGTCGTGGGGGCGGATAACCAGCAAGCCCGTTTGGCCTTTGTGGCGCTGGACGAGCCGGAAGCGGCAGCGGCTGCACTCAAGGCCCGGGGCCTGCTGGTCAACGTGGTCGATCGGCCCGAGCTATGCGATTTCACCACCCCCAGCCTGCTCGAGCGCGGCCCCGTGCTGGTGGCGGTTTCGACTGGCGGGGTCTCGGCGGGCCTGGCCAAGGCGCTACGCCTGCGGCTTGAAGGGCTGCTGCCTGCTTCGCTCGGAACGCTGGCCGAAGGATTGAACGCCGCCCGCGCCGCGATGAAGGCGCGCTGGCCCGATGGCCGCGAGCGGCGGCGGGTGATGGATGCCGCACTGGCCCCCGGCGGGGCGCTCGATCCCCTCGCCGAAGGGCGCGATGTGGCCGCCTGGCTTGGCGGCGCGGCGGGCAGCGCTGGCGGGACACACGAGATCGTGCTGCGCTCCAGCGACCCGGACGATCTGACCCTGCGTGAGGCGCGCTGGCTCGGCAGTGCGGACCTGGTGGCTTATGAACCCGGCGTGCCGGCAGCGATTCTCACCCGCGCCCGCGCCGATGCGGAGCAGTGCGAGCTGGAAGCCGGAGCCGCAGCGCCTGACCAGACCGGCCTGACCGTGGTCATTCGGCGGGGATCAGCAGCACCTTGATCTGGGCCAGCGCGATCGGCTTTGCCCGGTCGTCTTGCCAGGCTTCGGCGTTGACCAGCGCCACGCGGCGGCCGGCGCGGGTGACAGTGCCCTTGGCATAGGTCACCTGCTCGGTCCCTCCGCGCATGAATTCGACCTGGATGTTGACCGGCTTGAGCCGCATCGTTTCACCCCGGCGATCCAGTTCGGCCTGGAGTGCGGCAAAGCCGGCCATCTCCATCAGGCCGGACATGGCCCCGCCGTGCAGAAAGCCCGGCCGCCCCGCGACGCGGTTGGAATAGTCGACCCGCAGCACCGGCTCGCCCGCCTCGTCGTGGTCGATCTCGATGCCCAGCGCCTGGGCATAGGGGGTGAGCGCCCTGGTCACAGGTAGGGTCCGTGGGTGGCCATGAAGGTGCCGATCACGTGGGCCACCGGATCAGCCGGATCGCCATCGTGCGCAACGCCCCGGATGAACGAGATCGTCCGGGTCAGCTTGTAGCATTCGCCCCGTCCGATCACGGTTTGCCCCGGCGTTGCCGCACGCATGTAATCGACGCGCAGGTCCAGCGTGGCATGCGGCACGAAATTGCCCGACTTGGTCCAGACGCTCATCGAAGTGGCATTGTCCATCAGGCTGATGATCGGGCCCGATGCCAGGACCCCCATGTCACCGGTGCCGGCCCCGATCCCGACCAGATCCTCGCGCCAGGGCAGGGCCAACTCAACCCAGTCCTCGCCGTGATCGTGGTACCGGATGCCCAACCAACCGCCATGGCCGTGGCGGGTCATCATCCGTGCCGCAAGCGACGGATCGAACCGGGTGCCGGGTGGCAGGATGCTGGGCGGACGGTCGCTCATCGGCGCTTCTCTGCTGGTCTGCCGGCCCGATTACAATCTTTTAATTTCACCAGCGGCGGCACCTTCGGCGAGGGTCCCTCGGCAAGGCACGTCCGCCTTGCGGCCAATCCAGGGGATGAGAGATGAACCTGCCCAAGATCGATGTAACCGCGCTGCCCGATCTCGAAACGCTTACCGGCGTGTTCGGCAGCCTGTCCAACCCTGCCCAGGGTCTGCAGTCCAACGATCTGCTGATCATGATCATGACTTTCGTTTACGACGTCGTCACGCCTTGAGCTGGACTGCGTCCGGATGCTGATCAGACCGGAACTGACGGCGCTGCGGGCGGATGATACCCCGCAGCGCCGGATCCAGCAGCGCCTGGTGGCGCAATCCGCTAACTGGCGTCAGTCTGCGGCAGGGGCGCAGCTCGAAGCAGAACTGCTGGCCCTGGCCAGCGGCGCGGCGCTGGACGAGCTGCCCGCGCTGGCCGCGCTGTTCACGCCTGGCGAGCCGGATGCCGCCGATCTGGTCGGCGGGGTCGCAGACTGGCTGCTGGGTGAACTGGCTGCCGCGCCGCTTGGCCAGGTGCCGCTGCGCCACCAGTGCGACCGCGCGCTGGCCACACTGGTGCTGGCGCGGTGCCACGGCGCCAGCCTGGCGCTGCAGGCGATTGACGGGGCGGGGCTGGCGCTCAAGCCCGCCGCACAGTCTGTCACCTTTGCTGCCAATGAGCACTGGGAGCGCGTACTGGCCGGCAGTGCCATGGTCGATCAGGTGCGTATCACTGCCCGCCGGCCGGGCGGGATTGAGCTGGAGCGTGTCAGCCTGCGTCTGGCCGAGGGCATGATCGTGCACCGGCAAGGGCGCGAGGCGGCCCAGATCTTCATCCGCGTGCCGGGGATCGTGGTGCTGCTCAAGTTGCAGCGGTTCGATGGCTCGGCCGCCCCCAGCTGCGAGTACGCGCTTGAAGATGGACGCCTGCTGCACCAGGCCGCCGGCAGTCCGCGTGACAGTCGGTTGGAGCTGACTGCGGCGCTGCTGGGCCGGATGGGCCGGGCCGATGCCGCGCCCCTGCTGGCCGCCATGGCCGAAGAAGAAGGCAGCGCGCACCTGCGCTGGCAGGCGCTGCGCGAATGCCTGGGGCTGGATAGCGCTGTTGGCTTTGCCGCGCTGACAGGGCTGGCCCAGCGTAGTGACGATCCCCTGGCCGTGCCGGCCGGAGCACTGAGGGCCCAGTTGCTCGAAACCTATCCCCAGCTCGCCGGAGTAGCCGGATGCCCCGCATAATCGATCTGATTGACGAAAGCAGCGCCAGTCTGGCCGAGGTCTGTGACGGGCTGGCCGCGGTCGGGGTCGATTTCGACGATCCGGAGCGGCTCGATAATGCCGCCCGCTGGCTGCGCCGGCTGGGCAATGACAAGCAGTTCCTTGGCGATGTCCTGATTGCCGAGCTGGGCCAGCGCCACCGCGAGGATGTGCTCGATAGTTCCTATGGCCCGCAGGTGGTGATGCTGGCTCCTCCCAACGGCAACTTCTTCATCCGCGCCAACCTCTGGCCCTCGACTGATGAGCATATGCTGCGGGCCTCTGGTGGCACCTCGTTCGTCTATGGGCTGCCGCACGATCACAATTTCAGCTTCCTTACGCTGGGCTATTTCGGGCCGGGCTATTGGAGCGACTATTACGAGTACGATTACGGCGAGGTTGTCGGCGCGTCTGGTGAGGCGGTGCCTAGCCTGCGCTTTGTCGAACGCTCGCGGCTCGATGAGGGCAAGCTCATGCTCTACCGCGCCCACCGCGATGTCCACGCGCAGCATCCGGCCGATGCGCTGTCGGTCTCGCTCAACGTGATGCACACCACGGGCGCGCAGGGCTGGCTTGACCAGTACCGCTTTGATCTGGACCAGCGGCGGATCGGCGCGATCGTTTCGGGCGGGCCGAGCGAGGCCTTTATCCGGATCGCGGTCGGGCTGGGCGGGGCCGAGTCGCTCGATCTTGCCGAGCGCTTTGCTCACCATCATCCCAGCGACCGCATGCGACTGGCCTGCTGGGATGCGCTGGCCGGCGTGGCCGAAGACCGGGACGCGCTATGGCGGGAGGCTGAGCTGGCGGGAAGTCGATTGGTCGCGCAAGAAGCGAAGGCGCGCCGCGCCGAACTGGCTTTCTAGGCGAAACCGCCAGCCAGGGCATCGATCGCTGCCTGCAGGATCACGGCTGCCGCTGCCGCGTCGATCCGGTCGGCCCGTTTGGCGCGGCTCATGTCCTGGGCGATCAGTGCGCTTTCGGCGCTGGCGGTGGACCAGCGTTCGTCCCACAGCAGCACCGGCAGGCTGAGCGCCTCGGCCAGGTTGCGGGCATAGGCCCGACTTGACTGACTGCGCGGCCCCTCGGTGCCGTCCATGTTCAGTGGCAGGCCGATCACTACACCCTTGATCCCGCGCTCTGCCACCAACATCGCCAGCGCCTGACGATCCGCGCCGAACTTGCCGCGCTTCAAGGTCTTGCCGGGTGAGGCAAAGCGCCAGCCGGCATCGCAAAATGCCGTGCCGATTGTCTGGGTGCCGAGATCGAGTCCGAGCAGCGCCCCGCCGCCGGGCAGTGCAGCCCGAAAATCGGGGGCAAAGGTGGTGATCAGCGCGGGCGCCATGCCTTGGCCCGGCGCACGAAATCAGCGCGCAGGTTGGCCCAGTACAGCGGCACGTCATAGACGTGGTAATTGCCTTCGGGCAGGACGAAGGGCCCCATCTCCGGACCCGGGCCAATCCGCAGGATACCTTGCGCATCGCAGCGTGCGCCGACCAGGGCCGGCTTGATCGAACCGTTTTCGAGCTTGGCGTCGGGCACCATCGCACCGAGGTTGGCGCTGGCCGGAGCAGAACCACCGGTCTTGCCGGTCAGCGGGTTGGTGCAGAGATAGTTGGGCGGCGGGCTGCCGGGCGCACGCTTGCCGGCAAAGCGCTGATAGGCATCAATCATCATCGCCGCATTGCCATCGTCGGTATAGCTCAACCATGAGCTCAAGCAGCCGGTCTGGTCCGGTGCGGTGCAAGCCGGCACGCCCATGACCGGCAAGTCGGCAGTCTGATCGACCAGCCAGCCGATCGGATAGGCCGCGACCAGCCGCGCGGCGAGCGGGGTGCCTTTGACCTTGTCCGCCAGCAGCCGCTTGAGGTGATAGCCGCCCTGGCTGTGGCCGGCGATCACGAAGGGACTGCCAGCGGGAATGCTGGCAATGAACTGGTCGAAGGCGGCGGAGACATCGCCATAGGCCAGATCCAGCGCCTGCTGCGCTTCGGGCTTGTCGGTAACAAAGGCGCCAAAGGTCGCCTGCCGGTAGCGCGGGATCCACATTTGCTCCGAAACGTTGAACGGCGTCGCGGCCGCACGGACCATCATCCCGGCGATCCGGTTGGCATCTGCATCGTCCAGCGGCGCGTTCCAGTGCGCCCGCTTCAGATAGCTGGTCGGGTGAATGAAGAAGACCGGGACGCTGAGTGCCTCGGCATCCTTGGTCATCCCGGCCGGCCGCCATTGCGCGGGGCCGGCTTCCTTCAGGTCGGGCCGGGCGATCCAGCGCTGCGGATCGGCATAGGCATTGGCCGGGACGGTCGGCTGGGCTTCGAAAGCCGTGCCGGGGGTAAAGGCGATCCGGGTCAGCTGCTCGGGATAGAAGGTCAGCGCCAGTCGACCTGCCATGAACAGGACGATCAGGAAGGCAATCACATAGAGGAACTTGCGCGCCATCGGCTATCCCCGGACCTCGGCTTCGTGGTCTTCATTGCGCTGCGATTGGCGCTCAAGCGCCACCTTGAGCATGGCGACCAGCGGATCGGCCAGCATCAGGCCGATAATGCCGAACAGCGCCCCCATGATCAGCTGCGCGCCCAGCACCAGGGCCGGGGCGAGGTCAGCAGTCTTCTTTGCAATCATCGGCACGATGATGTTGCCGTCCACTGTCTGCACCACGACATAGACGAAGACGCAGTAGAGCCCCATCTCCCAGCCGCCCGAAAAGCCGACCAGGACCATCAGCAGGCCAGAAATCGGCGCACCGATGTTGGGCAGGAAGGCCAGCAGGCCCGTCAACAGGCCCAGCAGTCCGGCCATGGGCACGCCGTAGAGCGCCAGCATGATCCAGGTGCCGACACCCTCCACCAGCATGCCGACCAGTCGGCCGAACATCAGCATCCGCAGCGTCCGGCCCATCTGGGCGGCGGTAACGTCGAACGAATCGCGCTCCTCGCGCGGCAGCATCCACGAAAAGCCGCGGCGGTAGAGCTGCGGTTCGGCGGCAAAATAGATCCCCAGGACGACGATCAGGAAGGCCGTGGTCAGCCCGCCGATCACGCCGCCGACCGCCGAAGTAACCTGCCGCACGCCGCCAATCGCCTGTTCGACCAGCCCTTGGACATTGTCCATGTTGATCCGGAAGCCGTGACTTTCCAGCCAGGCGGCAGCCTTGAGCGTCTGGGTCTGGACAATTGCCGGCAGTTCAGAGGCCTGGGCGGCGATCTGGCTGCCGGCAAACATCGCGGTCCAGGTCAGGAAGGCAACGGTGCCGAGCAGGACCAGGGTGACGCGGATGCCGCGATGGATCGGCAGCACCCGGCCGAGCAGCCGTGCACCGCCATCGATCATCGCGGCAAAGACCATCCCGCCGAAGATTACCAGCAGGGGCTGGGCCAGCACCACGACCAGCGCCGCCAGCCCGACCATGCCGATCCAGACAAAGGCACGCTTGGCCTCATGCCGCAGCAGCGGGTCCGAGATGTCGGTCGGCCCGACCGCCGCCGGGCCCTTTGGCACTGGCTTGCGGGCGCGGCGGCCCTTGGCCGGGGATTCGCTGGCAGCTTCGGTCATCGCGGCAGTTCTCCGCCTTATTTGCCCTGCGGCGTGTGGACCGGGCGGAGGCTGCGCCAGGCGCGGTCGCCGCGCAAGGCGCCCCACCAGCTCAGCGGGTTCCAGGTCTCACTGCCGTTGAGGCTGAATGTGGTGAACTCCGCCCGCCCGCCAACGTCATAGAGCGGGACCGGCCCGCCGAGACCATTTTCCCACAGCGCAGCGCGGCTGTCGGCCGAATGATCGCGGTTGTCGCCCATCAGGAACACGTGGCCGTCGGGCACCGTGATCTCGTCCATGTTGTCGAGGCTTTGCTGCATGTGGTCGATCACGATGTAGCTCGCCCCGTTGGGCAGGGTCTCGCGGAAAGCGGGGATTTCATAGACCACCCGGCCCGATGGCAGGCGGACGCGGTAGTTCTGGAAATAGGTATAGCACGAACCGCCATCGCAGGTCAGTTCCGGGTCCTCGGGCAGCTGGACCGACGGCTCGACCGCGCGCGGCACCGGCTTGCCGTTGAGGATGATGATCCCGTCCTTCACCGCGATCCGGTCACCCGGGCGGGCAACTACGCGCTTGATCAGGTCTTCCTCGCGGTTGGCGGGGACGACGATGACGATATCGCCATAGTCGGGCGTACCGCCCAGCACCCGCCACTGGCCGCGCGGCAGCAGATGGAAGCTGACCGAGGACCAGTTGAAGCCATAGGGAAACTTCGAGACGACCAGCCGGTCACCCACCAGCAGATTGGGCATCATCGAGATCGAGGGGATGTAGAAGGGCTTGGCCACGAAGCTGTGGAAGGCCAGCACGGCCAGCAGCATCAGCGAAAGGCTCTTAACCTCGGCCAGCCAGTTGACCTTTTCGGGCTTGTCCGCGTCTGCGGGGGCGGGAGTGTTAGCGTCTGTCATGGGTACCGTCATTTGGGGCGGGCCTCGATGATTACAAAGGCCTGAGCCCAGGGATGGTCGTCAGTAAGCGTCAGATGCACCACGGCTTCATGGCCGGGCGGCGTGATCTCGGCAAGCCGTGCCGCCGCCCCGCCGGTGAGCGCCAGGGTCGGCGCGCCGGAGCGGGCGTTGACCACGCCGATGTCCTTCATGAACACCCCGCGCTTGAACCCGGTGCCAACCGCCTTGGAAAAAGCTTCCTTGGCGGCAAAGCGTTTGGCCAGGGTGCCGGCCTTGGTGAAGGGCCGCGAATTGCCCTTGGCCTGCTCGATCGCGGTGAACACGCGCCGCTCGAATTTCTCGCCAAAGCGGTTCAGCGAATTCTGGATCCGCTCGATGTTGCACAGGTCAGAGCCGATGGCGATGATCATCGCGCTGACCTCATCGTGCGGCATCCATCAGCTCGCGCATGCGTAGCACGGCCGGTTCGAGTCCGCAGAAGATTGCTTCGCCGATCAGATAGTGCCCGATATTGAGCTCAGCGATCTGCGGGATCGCGGCGACGGGCTGGACGTTGTCATAGGTCAGGCCGTGGCCGGCGTGGGGTTCGATCCCGTTCTTGGCAGCGAGTGCTGCCATGTCGGCCAGCTTCTTCAGTTCGGCGGCGCGGGCCTCGCCCTCGGCATGGGCATAGTCGCCGGTGTGCAGCTCCACCACCGGCGCGCCAAGCTGGATGGCGGCCTCGATCTGGCGCTCGTCCGGGCCGATGAACAGGCTGACGCGGATCCCTGCATCGCGCAGGCGGCTGATGATTGGGACCAGCCGGTTGTGCTGGCCGGCGGCATCGAGCCCGCCCTCGGTCGTGCGCTCCTCGCGCCGTTCGGGGACGATGCAGGCGGCGTGCGGTTTGTGGCGCAGCGCGATCTCCAGCATTTCGTCGGTCGCGGCCATTTCCAGGTTGAGCGGCAGGCCGGTGGCGGCCTGGATCCGGGCCAGGTCCTCGTCGCGGATGTGGCGGCGGTCTTCGCGCAGGTGCACGGTGATCCCGTCTCCGCCGCAGGCCGCAACGATTTCAGCGGCGCGAACCGGATCGGGATGATCCCCGCCGCGCGCGTTGCGGATCGTCGCCACGTGATCGATGTTCACGCCCAGTCTAAGCGGGTTGGGGCGAAGGCGATCGTTCATGGCTTCTCCAGTGGGCAGGCTGCGAGGCTGAGCATGTCATATGAAAAGCCCGCGCCTTGCCAGATCTCGCCAAAATCGAACTCGGCCTGGTCTGTAAAGAGCGCAACGGCAATTTCCGGCTCAGGCAGAATAAAATTGCGCACCTGGACGCCCCCGATCGAGCCGCGCCGCTCAATAATGCGCATTGGCTCTTTGCATCCCTTCAGCTTCGCCGAAAATGACCATTGGCCAAGCGCGAGAAAGCCCAGTTCAGGCTTGCCGTCCCAAAGCTCTTTCATCGCCGCTTGCGGCAGGTAAGTCCCGGTCGCGAGATAGATATCGAACCATAGCAGATCGCCGATGGTCCCATAAAGCCCGCCTGCCGCGCCATAGCTGGCGATGTCTCTTTTGGCTTCGGGCTTGCCGCCCACAAACCCGGGCCATGGCTCGACTGCGGTTGGCGTAGCGGTGATGCTATCCATTCCGAGAAGGGGCGCGGTAAAAGGACTGGTGCTGTTCCTGTTGGTGAAGGTCCTGCGGATGCGCGCGCTGACCAGCTCCTGCCAGGTCTTGCCAGTCACAGCCTCCAGCAAGGCGCCCGCGACAATATAGTCGCAGTTGTTATAGGACCAGTTGCCGCCCGGCTTGGCCTTGGGTTCACCGGCGCAATAACCGGTCAACGGATCGCGGCTGCCGCTGAAATCGGCGGCATAGTATGACGGCACGCCATCGGCATTGGCGGGGGTATCATCCGGATTGGGAAGGCCGCTTTGGTGCCGAAGCAGCTGGCGTACTGTGACCCGGCGGGCATTGGGAGATTGAAAAGCGGGCAGATACTTTGCGACTGGTTGATCAAGGTCGATCCGCTTGGCCGCAACTTCCTGCATGACCAGCAGGGCGGTGACCTGCTTGGTGACCGAGGCCCAGCGCCACAGACGGCCGGCCTCGAGCACCTTGCCGGTGGCATCCTGTGCGGCCATGACCGACATCGGCGAGCCTGAACCGGGATAGCCTCTCAGATTGACGTAATGCGCCGCTCCGGCTTCACCGCTGAAGCCAGCCTGCTTCATCAGCGCGCGTTGGCCATTCATGAAGGCGAGCACGCCTTCTGCGCCTCGCTTCGATTTCTCGCGACGCTCCAACTGGTCTGGCGTGAGCACCCGGGGCGTAGCCTGCGGCGCTGGCGGGCTGGGTGCGTAGGTGGTCTGCGCACAAAGCGGGGCGGCAGCCGTTGCGAATACTAGCCAGGCGAGGCGGGAAGTCAGCCGCTCAATCCTTCCGGCTGCCCGGTTTGATCGCCTTGGTTGCCGCCAGTTCTGGAGGTAGTTCGTCGGGCGCATATGTGGGGAAGTTGATGGCAATCAACGGGAAAAACGGCACGCCCAGATCGACCGACCCGGCAGAGCGGTCGACCAGCGCCGCAGCCGCGATCACTTCGCCGCCGGCCTCGCGGATGCAATCCATCGCCTCGCGGCTGGAGAGGCCGGTGGTCACCACGTCCTCGACCATCAGGACCTTTTCGCCCGGTTCGATGGTGAAACCACGGCGCAGTTCGAAGGTGCCGGTGGGGCGCTCGACAAAGATCGCTTCCACTTCCAGCGCGCGGCCCATCTCATGGCCGATGATCACGCCGCCCATTGCGGGGGAGACCACCTTGGCAATGTCCTTGCGCAGCTCGCGCGGGATTCGCTGGGCCAGGGCGATTGCCAGCCGCGCGGCCCGCGCCGGGTCCATCAAAACACGCGCGCATTGCAGGTAGTGGGCGCTGTGGCGGCCCGAAGAGAGCAGGAAATGCCCTTCGAGCAGTGCCTTGCTGGCGCGGAACTCTGCCAGAACCTCTTCATCCTGCATGGGAAATCATATCCTTGTCCGGTACTGCCCCTACGGCATTGCCCGAAGTGCCGGGTTGGCTGCGGGCATCATCAAAAATATCCCCTAGAGGCGCTTGAGGTGCCCCGCAAGCGCGCGTATAGGCCCCAGCAAATCTGGACTCCCTCGGGGCGGGAGACGGGCTTGGCCCTGCTCTTGCCGTCAATGAGAAAGCGAAAGTAGCGCTACGATGACACTGGTTCGAACCGCCCGCGCCGCGGGACATGCGATCAAGGCAATCGGTCTCTCCCTGGCCCTCGCCGCGCTGCCACAAGCTGCCCTGGCCGCTCCGGCGGCCGCTGCTGCTCCGGCAGCCGAAGCCGCTGCCAGCCCGGCGGCTGCGGCCCCTGTTGCTGCTGCTCCGGCTCCGGCCGCTGCGGTTGCTGCCGCTACCCCGGCGGCACCCGCCGCTCCGGCCGTCGATCCCAACGATCCGCGCTTCCAGATCGCTCCGGGTGGCTACACCCCGATGGCGCCGACTCCGGGCAAGGGCATGCCGGTCGCCAAGGGCATCCACCTGCAGGACCAGTATTCGCCGACCGGTGAATATGCCCGCTGGATGCACGATGCCTTCCTGATGCCGATCATCACCGTGATCTCGCTGTTCGTGCTGGGTCTGCTGCTGTGGGTGGTCGCGCGCTTCAACAAGCGCAAGAACCCGGTCGCCTCGAAGACCAGCCACAACACCCTGCTCGAAGTGATCTGGACCGGCCTGCCGATCCTGATCCTGGTCGCAATCGCCGTGCCCTCGGTGACGCTCATCGCCAAGCAGTACAAGCCGGCCCCGGCCAAGGCCGTGACCATCAAGGCCACCGGCAACCAGTGGTTCTGGACCTATTCCTACCCGGACAACGGTGGGTTCGAAGTGATTTCGAACATGCTGCCGGAAGAAGAAGCCAAGAAGCGCGGTGAACCAACCCATCTCGCGGCCGATTTCCGCATGGTCGTTCCGGCTGGTGAGCCGATCCGCCTGCAGGTAACTGCCGCCGACGTGATTCACGCCTTCGCGGTGCCCTCCCTGTGGTCGAAGCTCGACGCCGTGCCGGGCCGGATCAACGAGAAGGTGCTCTTCGTCAAGGAGCCGGGCGTCTATTACGGCCAGTGCTCTGAACTGTGCGGCGCCCGTCACGGCTACATGCCGATCGTGGTCGAAGCCCTGCCGCGGCCCCAGTACAACGCCTGGGTCATGACCCAGGCTGGCGGCAAGATCGACGGTCTGCCCGAAGCGCCGGCTGCTGCCGCTCCGGCCGCCGCGCCCGCCGCTGCTCCCGCCGCCGCCGCTCCTGCTGCTGCTCCCGCCGCCGCGCCGGCCTCGGCCGCCTAAGCCAGAATTAGAAGGACAAGGGTTCCATCATGGCTACTACCGCCGAACACTTCCAGGCCCACGACGACGCGGCCCATCACGACGCTGACCACAAGCCGGGCTTCTTCGCCCGCTGGTTCATGTCGACCAACCACAAGGACATCGGGACGCTGTACCTGATCTTCGCGATCTTCGCGGGGCTGATCGGCGGCGCCTTCTCGGGCATGATGCGCCTGGAACTGGCTGCTCCTGGCATCCAGTATCTCGATACCTTTGCCCGCTGGTTCGGCGAGGCCAACCCCAGCTTTGACCAGGCGCTCCACATGTGGAACGTGCTGATCACCGCGCACGGCCTGATCATGGTGTTCTTCATGGTCATGCCGGCGATCATCGGCGGTTTTGGCAACTGGTTCGTGCCGATCATGATCGGCGCGCCGGACATGGCCTTCCCGCGCATGAACAACATCTCGTTCTGGCTGACCGTGGCGGGCTTCGTCTCGCTGATGCTCTCGGCCTTCGTGCCGGGCGGCACGGGACTGGGTGCCGGGATCGGCTGGACCGCTTACGCACCGCTCTCGACCTATGGCGCGACCGGGCCGTCGGTGGACTTCGCGATCTTCTCGCTGCACCTCGCCGGTGCGGCTTCAATCATGGGCGCGATCAACTTCATCACCACCATCTTCAACATGCGTGCGCCGGGCATGACCCTGCACAAGATGCCGCTGTTTGTCTGGTCGGTGCTGGTTACCGCCTTCCTGCTGCTGCTGGCCCTGCCGGTCCTCGCCGCGGCGATCACCATGCTGATCACCGACCGCAACTTCGGCACGACCTTCTTCGATCCGGCCGGCGGTGGTGATCCGGTGCTCTACCAGCACCTGTTCTGGTTCTTCGGTCACCCCGAAGTGTACATCATGATCCTGCCGGGCTTCGGCATCATCAGCCAAATCGTCTCGACCTTCTCGAAGAAGCCGGTGTTCGGCTACCTCGGCATGGCTTACGCCATGGTCGCGATCGGTGTGGTCGGGTTCGTGGTCTGGGCGCACCACATGTACACCACCGGCATGAGCGTGAATACGAAGCTCTACTTCACCCTGGCCACCATGGTGATCGCGGTGCCGACCGGCATCAAGATCTTCAGCTGGATCGCCACGATGTGGGGCGGCAGCATCGAGTTCAAGTCGCCGCTGGTCTGGGCGATGGGCTTCATCTTCCTGTTCACCGTTGGCGGCGTGACCGGTGTGGTCCTGGCCAACGGCGGCGTGGACGACGTGCTGCATGACACCTACTACGTGGTGGCGCACTTCCACTACGTGCTGTCGCTGGGGGCGGTCACCGCGCTCTTCGCCGGGTTCTATTACTGGTTCCCGAAGATGAGCGGCCGGATGCACTCGGAATTCCTGGCGCACCTGCACTTCTGGGTGTTCTTCGTCGGCGTGAACACGATCTTCTTCCCGCAGCACTTCCTGGGTCTGCAGGGGATGCCGCGCCGCTATCCGGACTACACCGAGGCCTATGCCTACTGGAACGAGATCTCCTCGATCGGTTACGTCATCATGGCGAGCTCGCTGGTGATCTGGTTCGTCAACATCATCTATGCCTACACCATGGGCAAGAAGGCTGAAGCCAACTACTGGGGCGAAGGTGCGACGACGCTGGAATGGACCCTGTCCAGCCCGCCGCCGTTCCACCAGTTCGAAACCCTGCCGGTGATCGAGGACAAGGGTCACCACTAAGACCCGGTCCGTCCGAACCGACTGGACAGAATCCGCCCCGGCCCGCAAGGTCCGGGGCGTTTTCTTTGGAGCGATACCGATGCCTGAATTCCGGATGGTCGATTGCGGTGAGGTCTTCCTGCGCTGTGCCATCGAAGGCCCGGCGCCCGGCTCCGCGCCGCTGACGATCATGGTCCATGGCTTTCCGGAAAGCTGGTATTCGTGGCGGCATCAGCTGGGGCCGGTCGCTGCGGTCGGTTACACAGCCTGCGCCATCGACGTGCGCGGCTATGGCGGTTCGGACAAGCCGCAACCGGTCGCGGCCTATAGCCTGGAGGCCATCGCTGCCGATCTGATCGGCCTGGCTGATGCCCTTGCGCCGGACAGCCGCGTGGTGCTGATCGGACACGACTGGGGTGCGCCGATCGTCTGGAATACGGCCTTTACCAATCCGCAGCGGATCAGCGCCGTCGCCGGCCTCTCGGTGCCCTTTGCCGGTGCGCCGCTGCGCCCGTTTACCGAGGTGTTCCGCGAACACTTCACCAGCCAGGGTCGGTTCTTCTACCAGGAGTTCTTCCAGGAACCCGGCGTTGCCGAGGCCGAGGCCGAGGCCGATCCGCGCGATTTCGTGGCGCGGATGATGTATTCGATCTCGGGCGATGTTCCGCCGGGGGACTATTGGTCAAAGCCGCTCGGCGCGACCTTTCTGCAGGGCCTCCCCGATCCGCAGCCGGTGCCTTGGCTTAGTGAGGCTGACCTCGATTATTACGAGGGCGAATTCAAGGCCTCTGGCTTCCGGGGGCCGCTCAACCGCTATCGCAACCATGAGCGCGATTATGAATGGTTGAAGCCCTGGCAAGGCAAGCAGCTGGAGCAGCCCTGTCTGTTCATCGGCGGCAGCCGCGATCCCGCCACCAGCCTGTTCGGCGCTGTTGCAGACCCTGTAGCCATGATGCGGATGTTTGCGCCGAAGGTTGAAGGGCATGTCCTCGAAGGCGTAGGCCACTGGACCCAGCAGGAGCGGCCGGAAGAAGTGAACAGACTGCTCATCGATTGGTTGAAGCGACTCTAAGGCGCGACTATAGGCCCATCCAACCATGACCGCTGCCAGCCAATCTGCCCCGGCCCTGCCGACCGACTGGCGCGACTTTTTCGCGCTGACCAAGCCGCGCGTGATGAGCCTGGTGATCTTCACCGGCCTGTGCGGTCTGCTCGCTGCGCCGGTGCCGGTGAACCCGGTGCTGGGCTTTACCGCCATTCTCTGCATCGCGGTGGGCGCTGGCGGTTCGGCCGCGCTCAACATGTGGTGGGAAGCGGACCTTGATGCCCAGATGAAGCGCACCGCCGCGCGGCCGCTGCCAGCCGGGCGGATGGCTCCCGAATCGGCGCGCGATTTCGGGTTGGTCCTGTCGTTCTTCTCGGTCCTGATGATGGCCGTGGGCGTTGGCTACCTGGCCGCAGCGGTCCTTGCCTTCTCGATTTTCTATTATGCCGTGATCTATACGATCTGGCTCAAGCCGCGCACGCCGCAGAACATCGTGATTGGCGGCGGGGCGGGGGCCTTTCCGCCGATGATCGGCTGGATCGCTGCCACGGGCGACATCACGCTGATGCCGATCCTGCTCTTCGCGATCATATTCTTCTGGACCCCGCCGCATTTCTGGGCGCTCGCGCTGTTTGTCGAGACCGACTACGCGAAGGCGGGGATCCCGATGATGCCGGTGGTGGCCGGCCGTCATTCGACCCGGCGTCAGATCCTGGTCTATGCGGTCCTGCTGGTGCCGCTTGCCATGCTGCCCTTCTGGATCGCCGGGGCGGGCGTGGTCTACGGGGCTTCGGCCCTGGTACTTTCGGCGATCTTCCTGGTGCTGGCGCTGCGCGTTGCGGTGTTTCGGCAAGGGGTGGGGGAAACCGACATGGGACCCGAAAAGCGTCTGTTCGCTTTTTCGGTGTTCTACCTTTTCGCCCTGTTCGCTGCCCTGGTGGCGGACCGCTGGATCATGGGACCATACGCGTGACCAAGTTCCCCGAAGACCCCGAAACCGAACGCAAGCGCATCATCAAGCAGCGTAACCTGATCCTGGGTGGCCTGCTCGGTGCGATGGTCGTGCTGTTCTACTTCATCAGCATCGCCCGGATCGGAGGATAGTACCATGGCTGTCCTGACTCTGCCCAAGGATCCGAATGCCCGCACCGGTGTGCTCGCCCTGCTGGGCGCGGCGGCGATGCTTGGACTGGGCTTCGCCTCGGTCCCACTCTACCGGATTTTCTGCCAGGTGACCGGCTTTGGCGGCACGACCATGCGCGCGACCGAGGCTGAGGCTTCGGCGATCAAGGTCAGCAACAAGCTGATCTCGGTGCGCTTCGATGCCAATGTCGATCGCCAGCTGCCCTGGCAGTTCGCCATGGAGCAGACCACGCAGGAACTGCGGATCGGTTCGCGCAAGATGGCCTACTATTCGGCCAAGAACCTGTCGGACCAGCCAGTCACCGGGATCGCCTCGTTCAATGTCGAGCCGGAACTGGCGGGCAAGTATTTCCACAAGATCCAGTGCTTCTGCTTCAACGAGCAGACGCTGCAGCCGGGCCAGTCGGTCAACATGCCGGTGATCTATTATGTCGATCCGAAGATCCTTGAGGATCCGGAGACCAAGGACATCGAGCAGATCACGCTCAGCTACACTTTCCACAAGGCGGTAAATCAGCCCGTAAAGGCACTGGACCCGGCGCTAGCCGCGCGATAAGGGCGAGGCGAAATCATGCGTCGCGGGTCCGCCCACCGGCGCTTCAGGGGATCAATTGGGAACCACGCACATGGCCGGCACCAAGAACCACGATTATCACATTCTCGAGCCCGATATCCTGCCGTTCCTCGGCTCGGTCTCGGCGCTGCTTGCCACCAGCGGCGGCGTGCTGACCATGCACGACATGGCTGCCGGCAAGTATGTCCTGCTGGTCGGGTTCTTCGGCATCCTCTTCACCATGTTCCAGTGGTGGACCAAGGTTGTCCGCGAAGCCCATGAAGGTCACCACACGCCGGTCGTGCAGCTGCACCTGCGCTATGGCATGATCACCTTCATCGCTTCGGAAGTGATGTTCTTCGTCGGCTGGTTCTGGGCCTTCTTCGACTTCTCGCTGTTCCCCAGCGAGATCGCTGAAGTAGTTGGCGGACAGTGGCCGCCCAAGGCGATCGAAGCCGTGCTCGATCCCTTCGACCTGCCGCTGCTCAACACGCTGATCCTGCTGTGCTCGGGCACCACGGTCACCTGGGCGCACCATTCGCTGATCCACGGGGACCGCGATGGGTTGAAGAAGGGTCTGTGGGCCACCATTCTGCTTGGCATGCTGTTCACCAGCATCCAGGCCTACGAATACGCGGCCGCGCCGTTTGCCTTTGGTCAGAACACCTATGGTTCGGCCTTCTACATGGCGACCGGCTTCCATGGCTTCCACGTGCTGATCGGCACGATCTTCCTGATCGTCTGCCTGAAGCGCGCCTATAACGGGGACTTCACCCCCAAGCAGCACTTCGGGTTCGAAGCTGCCGCCTGGTACTGGCACTTCGTTGACGTGGTCTGGCTGTTCCTGTTTGTGGCCGTTTACGTCTGGGGTGGCTGGGGCGCGCCGATCCACTGATGGACCACGGCACAAGCCAACCAACGAAAGGGCAGCCCGGCATCCCCGCGGCTGCCCTTTTCGGTCTCTGCCCGGAATGCGGTAGCCGCACGCTGTTTGACGGCCCGGCCCGCTTCGCGCCGCGCTGCCGGGTGTGCGGGCTGGACTATGCGCAGTTCAATGTCGGCGATGGCCCCGCAGCCTTCCTGACCATGATTGTCGGTGCCTTGGTTGTCGGACTGGCGGTCTGGATGGAATTTGCCGTGCACCCGCCGTTCTGGCTCCACATTGTGGTGTGGGTGCCACTGGTGGCGGGTCTGACGCTGTTGGGTTTGCGGGTGAGCAAGGCTGCCCTGCTGGTGGCCGAATACCGGCGCAAGGCGATCGAGGCGACCAGCAGCGATTTGCGCCAGCCATGATCCGCCGCCTGCCGATTATCCCGACGGTCTTCGTCCTTGCCGCGGTCGGCGTAATGATCGTGCTCGGCTTCTGGCAGCTCGATCGCCGCGCCCAGAAGGAAGCCATGCTGGCGCGCTATGCCGCGGCCCAGACCTTGAGTGCAGAGGTTTCCTGGCCGGCTGACCCTGCCGCACAGGAAGCCCTGCTGTTTCGCCGCACCACCTTCGATTGCCAGGTAGAGGGCAGGGACCGGCCGATTGCCGGTTATGACCGCAAGGGCACGGTCGGCTGGGCCCATAGCGTCACCTGCGTGCTGCCAGGCGGGGCCCGTGCCGAGGTCGTGCTGGGTTGGGCCAAGGACCTGGCTGAACGCCAATGGAGCGGCGGCACGGTGCGCGGGGTAATCGCTCCCGGCGCTGGCAATGCGGTGCGCCTGATTGCCGATCCGCCGCTTGCTGGCCTCGCTGCCAGCGCGCTGCCCGATCCCAAGACTATCCCCAACAACCACTGGTCCTATGCGATCCAGTGGTTCCTGTTCGCCGGGGTGGCGCTGCTGATCTATGGGCTTGCCTTGCGCAAGCGCCTTGCCGCGCGAGGCGACGAGGGCTAACGGCCCCGCTTGATGGACTACATTTCGACCCGTGGCAGCGCGCCTGCGTTGGATTTCGCCGGAGCGACGCTGGCTGGCCTGGCCAGTGACGGCGGTCTCTATGTGCCCCGTGAATGGCCCCGCTTCAGTGAGGACGAGATCGCGGCCATGGCCGGCCTGCCCTATGCCGAGCTGGCTGCGCGGGTGATGCAGCCCTTCGTGGGTGACAGCCTGACGCCGGAGCGGCTGCTCGAGCTGACCACCCAGGCCTATGGTCGCTTCGCCCACAAGGCCGTGACCCCGCTCAAGCAGCTTGATGAGCAGCACTGGCTGCTTGAGCTGTTCCATGGGCCGACCTTGGCCTTCAAGGACGTGGCGCTGCAACTGCTTGGCCTGCTGTTTGAGGAATTCCTCAGCCGCGGCGGCGATCCGCTGACCATTGTCGGGGCGACTTCGGGCGATACCGGGTCGGCAGCGATCGATGCCGTGGCGGGCCGCGCCCGGGTCGAGATTTTCATGCTCCACCCCAAGGGCCGGGTCAGCGAAGTGCAGCGCCGGCAGATGACTACGGTCCTGGCCCCCAACGTCCACAACATCGCGATCGAGGGCACCTTCGATGATGCCCAGGCGATGGTGAAGCGGATGTTCAACGATGCCGCGATGACCGATCGTTTTGCGATTGGCGCGGTCAATTCGATCAACTGGGCGCGGTTGATGGCCCAGGTGGTCTATTACTTTGCCGCTGCGCTCCAGCTCGGTGCGCCGCACCGCAAGGTCGCCTTCTCGGTCCCGACCGGCAACTTCGGCGATGTCTTCGCCGGCTACGTCGCGGCGCAGATGGGCCTGCCAGTGGAGCGGCTGATCGTTGCCACCAACGTCAACGACATTCTCCACCGCGCGCTGACCACGGGCGACTATTCGCAAGGGACAGTCACACCGACGGCGGCGCCGTCGATGGACATCCAGGTCTCGTCCAACTTTGAGCGCCTGTTGTTCGATCTGGGCGGCCGCGATGGCAAGGCATTGGCCGAGCAGATGGCCGGGTTCGAGGCGACCAAGGCGATGCAGCTGACCAACGCCCAGCGCGAAGGTGCCGCCGCCCTGTTCTCCAGCGCCCGCGCCGATGCCGATGACATGGCCCGCGCGCTGCGCTGGGCCTGGGATGCGGCGGGTGAACTGCTCGACCCGCATACCGCGATCGGCCTCCATGCCGCGCAGCAGGCCGGGATCGATCCGGCCGTACCGGTCGTGACGCTCGCGACGGCCCACCCGGCGAAGTTCCGCGATGCGGTCGAACGCGCGACCGGCCACCGTCCGGCGCTGCCGGCGCGAATCGGTGACCTGTTCGAGCGCGAGGAACGGCTGGTCGAACTGTCGGGCGACTATGCAGCGATTGCCGAATATGTCGCCGCCCGCGCGGTGCCGCGTGGCTGACCTCATTGAGACGCCGGTCGTCATGACCGGTGCGGGCTGGCCTGACTATGGCCTGCTCGACAGCGGCCATGGCCGCAAGCTGGAAAGCTATGGTCCCTATCGCTTCATTCGCCCGGAACCGCAGGCGCTGTGGCGGCCACGGCTGGAGCGCTGGGCTTCGGACGGCGAATTCGTGCCCGCGTCGGACGAGGATGGCGGCGGGCGCTGGTCCTATGCCAATCCGGTCCCCCGCGAGGGCTGGCCGCTGGCGCGCAGCGCCGTGAAGTTTACCGCCCAGTGCACCCCGTTCCGCCACCTCGGTTTCTTTCCCGACATGGCCCCGGTCTGGGACTGGATGGGTGCGCAGCTGGCCGGGCGGACCGATGCCCAGACGATGAACCTGTTCGGCTATACCGGCGTCGGTACGCTTTCGCTCTCGCAGTACGGTCCGGTCACTCACGTTGATGCCAGCAAGAAGTCGGTGGCCCAGGCGCGCGAGAATGCCGCGCTGTCGGGCATGGCCGAGCGGCCGATCCGCTGGATCGTCGATGATGCCGCCAAGTTCGCCGCGCGCGAAGTGCGCCGGGGCAAGCGCTATGACGGGATCATCCTCGATCCGCCCAAGTTCGGGCGCGGGCCTGAGGGTGAGGTCTGGCGGCTGGAAGAGCATCTCGCGCCGCTGGTGGGCGATTGCCGCCGCCTGCTCGATGCCGACAGCCGTTTCCTGTTCCTGACGGTCTATGCCGTTCGGATGAGCAGCCTGGCCCTGGCCGGCCTGCTCGACGAAGTCTTCGCCGAACTGCCGGGCAAGATCGAACATGGCGACCTGGCCGTGCGCGAAGTCGGCGACGACGGCCGCCTGCTCCCCACCGCGATCTTCGCGCGCTGGTCGCGCTGAGGGTCATTCCTTGCCGGGATCCTGTCCGGCAGCCTGCTTCAATGACTGCATGACCGCCAGGGTCAGCATGGTTGCCGCGGAAAGCATGATCGCGACGTCAAGGCTACCTAGCCCAACCGCGACGCCGATCGCTCCCGTCACCCACAGGCTAGCCGCCGTGGCCGTGCCGTGGACCGAATCCTCGCGGCGCAGGATTGCCCCGCCGCCGATGAAGCCCATGCCGGTAATCAGCCCCTCAATGATCCGGGCCATGGCCTCCGGCGCATTTACCACCAGCAGCTCGGTCGCCTGGACGAAGCCGCAAGTGGCAACGGCGACCAGCGGAAAGGTGCGCAGGCCGGCGCTGCGCTCTTCCTTCTCGCGGTTCCAGCCGATCGGCAGAGCCAGCAGATAGGCCAGGGCCAGGGCCACGAAATGCGGCCAGATGTCGAACCGGTGAATGCCGGGCAGGTATTCTATCATGGCAGCTCTCCGCCGGGTAAACCCCCGAAGGCGGACGGAAGTGCCGCAGATGGTGGACAGTGGCGCGCCGCCGTGCCATCGGCGCGCCCATGGCAGACGCCCTGATCCTGGAAGTGGCCGATTTCGAGCACGATGTCCTGACCGGCATCTATTCGGAGGAGACCGGCCGCCCGCAACCGCTGCGCTTCACCATCCAGGTGAAGCTGAAAGTGGCGGACCGTTACGCGCCCGAAACCCCGCTGTCCGCCAGCAAGAACTACATGGACCTGAAGTTCGCGGCATCCGAGGCGCTGCCCAAAGGGGTGCACTTCACCCTGATCGAGGCCGTGGCCGATCATGTCTGCGATACGCTGTTTGTCCAGGACGAGCGGGTCGAGGCGGTCACCGTCAAGATCGTCAAGCTGGCGATCAGCGAGGCGGGTGAAAAGATCGGCATTACTCTGACGCGCGAGCGGCGCTGATGGAATTGGTTCGGATCGCAGGCTTGCCGGACGATCCGCTGGAGGCTGCGGCCGCATTTCACAGCCAACACGTCGCGGGAATGCGTGCAGCAACCAGTGACTTGCTGCTGGTCTTCCCTGCCGCTGATCACACCCATCGCGGCTGGCGACTGGCGGCCGTGCAGATGCTGGCCCGGGCCAAGGCACCGCTGCGCGTCAATGCCGTCGTGGGCGGCAGCGCGGTATCGGTTGTCGCAGCAGCCGAATATCTCGCCCGCGCGCCCGGCCTCACCGGCCAGTTGATTTCGCTAGATGACGAAGGTGCCGGGGCAGTGATAGCATCGCGCTCATGACCCTAGTCGATCAGTTCCAACGGCGGATTTCGTACCTGCGCCTCTCGGTCACCGACCGCTGCGACCTGCGCTGCGCCTATTGCATGCCTGAACGGCAGGTCTTCCTGCCGCGCAAGGAAGTGCTGAGCCTGGAAGAGCTGCACAAGCTGGCACTGGGCTTTATTGGCCGCGGTATTACCAAGCTGCGGCTGACCGGCGGTGAACCGCTGGTGCGGCGCGATATGATCGAACTGGTCCAGGCGCTCGGCCGCAAGCTTGGGGACGGGCTGGACGAGCTGACCATGACGACCAATGGCACGCGGCTGGCCGAGTTCGCTGAGGACCTGTTCGCGGCGGGGATGCGCCGCGTGAACGTCTCGCTCGACACGCTCGACCGGCAGGGCTTTGCCCGGCTCGCCCGGCGTGACAGCCTGTCGCAGGTCCTCGAAGGGATCGCGGCGGCACAGGCGGCGGGGCTTAAGGTCAAAATCAATACCGTGGCGCTGAAAGGCACCAACGAGGACGAGATCCCGGCCCTGATCGAATGGGCCCACGCGCGCGGTCTGGAACTCACCCTGATCGAGGTCATGCCGCTGGGCGAGGTTGAGGAAGACCGGTTCGACCAGCACCTGTCGCTGGGCGACGTACGGACCGCGCTGGAGCAGCGCTGGACCCTGACCCCCAGCGAGCATCGCACCGGCGGCCCGGCGCGCTATTTCGATGTGGCGGAAACGGGCGGGCGGATCGGCCTGATCACGCCGCTCACCAACAATTTCTGCGAAGGCTGCAACCGCGTGCGGGTGACGGCGACCGGCCAGCTCTTCCCCTGCCTGGGCGGGGGCGAGCGGGTTGATCTGCGCGCAGCATTGCGTTCGGACGATCCCGATGCGGCGCTGGCCGAGGCGCTCGACGTGGCGATGAAGATCAAGCCGCTGCGCCACAATTTCCGCATCGACGCGCACGGCCAGGCCCCGGCCCTGCCGCGCCACATGTCGATGACGGGCGGCTGACCATGGCAAAGCTGGTATTCCTCGGTCGGCTGGCGGACCTGGCGGGCCAGGCGGAGCGCGAGGTGGAGCCGGGTGCGCTGGCGGTGATCCTGGCGGGCCTTCCCGCCGGTCTTGCGGTTGCCCTGCTGGACGATAAGGTCCGCATCGCCCGCAACGGCGAATTGCTGATCAATCCGGGCAGCATCCTGGTTGCACCTGGCGACGAGATTGCCTTTCTCCCCCCCGTCAGCGGAGGCTGAGCCATGCTCGACGTTCGCCTGTTGACCGAGCCGTTCATTCCGGGTGCCTTCATCGGCCCTTTCACCAACGCCCATCCGGGGCTCGGCGGGGTCTGCACCTTCGTGGGGGAGGTGCGCGGCGGTGGCGGGGTCGAGGCGCTGGAGCTGTCGCATTACGAACCCCTGACCCTGCCGGGGATGCAGGCCCTCGCGGAGACGGCGGCAAACCGATTTGGCCTGATGGGGATGCTGATGCTGCACCGGGTCGGGAAGATGTATCCGGGCGAGCCGATCGTCTGCGTCAGCGCTGCCGCCGAGCATCGCCGTGCCGCGATCGCCGCGGTCGACTACGCAATGGATCACCTCAAGAGCGATTCGTGGTTCTGGAAGCGCGAGCTGCGCGGCGGGGTCTGGAGCTGGATCGAGCCGCGCGATCAGGATCACGCGGACCTGGCGCGCTGGGGTTAGGGTGCCAGTTGCGCCTGCAGACCGGCGATGACCTTGTCCTGTGCGGTGACCAGGGCATTGGCTGCCTCGCGCGCGGCCTTGGCCTCGCTGGCCGGCTCGCCCTCGATTCGGCTGGCAGCATAGATCGCATCGATATCGGCCAGGGCCACCATGCCTTCGCTGCGCGCGGCATCAAGCTCAGCAAGCGCGATCATCGCCACCGACCAGGCCTCACTCGCTTTGGCGGCACCCGCAGCAGCGCTGACGACCTGGCGGACCCTCCCTTCGCGCGCCTGGAACTTGGCGTCGGCTGCGCGGACACGATCAAGCAGCGAATCGAGACTGCGCAGAACCGCCGGATCGACCGGAGCCGGGGCTGGCGGCGGGGGCGGCGGGGTCAACGTTCCCGTTACCCGTTCGATCGGCCGGCGGGCCAGCGAGGGGTACTCGCCCGGCGTCGAGGCGCAGGCGCTCAGCAGGAATACTGGGATCAGGCCGAAGACCAGGCTGGCGGGCAAGCGATTCATCGTCTGCGCCATAGCACGCCCGGCAATCTGCGCCAGCGGCCAAGAATCCTTGGCCGGTTGGTTGACAGCGCGGGGACCTTGGACTAGTGGCCCACCTTCTTGTGGCCCCCTGCACAACGCGGGGCGGCCCATATGCTTTATATACGGAATAGGTCACATGTTCGCTGTAGTGCGCACTGGCGGCAAGCAATACCGGGTTGCCGCCGGAGACAAGATCGCGGTTGAGAAGCTGGCTGGTGAAGCCGGTGAAACCATCACGCTCGCTGATGTCCTGCTGGCCGGTGACGGCGGCGAAGTGAAGGATGCCAAGGGCGTCGTCGTTTCGGCCGAGATCATTGCCCAGGCGAAGAGCGAGAAGGTGATCGTCTTCAAGAAGCGTCGCCGTCACAACTATCGCCGCAAGAACGGCCACCGCCAGCAGATGACCCTGCTGCGCATCGTGGCAGTCGGCGCGGGCGAAGCCCCGGCCAAGAAGGCAGCCAAGAAGGCCGCCCCCAAGGCCGAAGCGGCCGCTGAATAAGCATTCGGAGTAGTTCGAGATGGCACACAAGAAAGCAGGCGGTTCGTCGCGTAATGGTCGTGATTCGGCCGGTCGTCGCCTTGGCGTGAAGAAGTTCGGCGGTCAGGAAGTGATCGGCGGCAACATCATCATCCGTCAGCGCGGGACCCGCGTGTACCCGGGCGCCAATGTCGGCATTGGCAAGGATCATACCCTGTTCGCGCTGACTGAAGGCCGCGTCCGCTTCCACGATGGCAAGCTCGGTCGCAAGTACGTGTCGGTAGACATGCCGATTGCCGCCGAATAACCGGACAGTCGATCACGGGCTGTCCTGACGGGCAGCCCCGCCGAAGCCAGTCTTCGGCCGAATGAGGGAGAGGGGCCCGCCCGTCTCCCTCTTTTTGCATCTCCCTCTGCCGCCACGGGAACTTCCCGGGCCAGGTGTAACTTGAGCGTCACGGGACCGCGCTAGCGCGGACCGGCGGGGCCGGACGAGTGGAGAGTTTGTAATGTTCATGCGCAGCGAACGGCTGTTCCTGCGGCCTGGCTGGCCGGAGGACTGGGAAGAACTGCTGGGCCGGGTGGCGGATGAGGCGGTGGTGAAGAACCTCGCCAAGGCGCCCTGGCCCTATACGGACGATGATGCCCGCTGGTTTGCGAGCCAGCCGCAGGACCAGCGCCTCCCGCACTTCTTCATCACCCTGCCGACCAGCGCCGAACCCGCACGGCTGATCGGCTGCATCGGCCTTGCCCAGGATGGCGATGCGGTGGAGCTGGGTTACTGGCTGGGCCGCGAACACTGGGGCAAGGGCTATGCCAGTGAAGCGGCGCGTGCCGTGATCAATGTCGCGCGGGTGCTGGGCCACAAGCGCCTGGTGGCCGGCCATTTCATCGATAACCCCGCCTCGGGCCGCGTGCTGCGCAAGGCCGGCTTCCGGCCAACCGGTCAGATCCTCCAGCGCTTCAGCCTGGCCCGGGGGACGGAAGTTGCGTCGATCGAGCACGAGCTTGATTTGGTGGAGCCGTGCCGCTGCGACGATGATCCGTCGCTCATGCGGGCGGCATAAGAAAAACCTCCCCAAGCCAGGCTTGGGGAGGTTCCTTCGCTTGAGAGCGTTCGATCAGACCAGGACCGCGTCCTTGAATTCGCTGTCGTGCTTGCCGATCAGCGCGCGGTCGTCGTGGTTCCAGGGGTGGAAGCCCGGCAGGAAGTAGCTGAGCCAGGCCGGGAAGATCCGGCGCAGCACGCCGGGCGTGCCGACCAGGTACCAAGCCAGCTTGGCCTTGACCTTCCAGCCGCTCAGTCCGTCCTGCTTGAGCAGTTCCAGCGTATCCTGCCAGCGGTTGCGGATGAAGTTGGTAGTGACGATCAGCATCATCAGGCTCTTCACCTTCCAACGCTTGTAACGGGTCCAGTCCTTCGTGGCATGGAGCCAGGTGTCATAGGCGACGCCCTTGTGCTCGATCTCCTCGATCGCGTGCCAGCGCCACATCGCGGCCGTTTCCGGCTCGGCCCCAGCGAAGTGCTGCGGGTTGGCGAGGAATTCCTGCGCCATCATCGCGGTATAGTGTTCCAGCGCCATGGTGACGGCGAGGTTGAGGATCGCCGGACGGTCCTTGGTCAGTTCGAGGTTCGCGGCAACGCGCTGATCGATCGCATCAAGGTCATACCCGGCATCGACCGCCGCGCGGTTGAAGGCGATGTGTTCGCGGGTGTGATTGATTTCCTGCTTCACGAAGGCGCGGATCTCAGCCTCCAGCTTGGGGCCGGCGCCTTCGCGGTGGGCCTTGACCGCTTCAATGAAGAAAGCCTCGCCGCGCGGGAAGGTGGCCGACAGGGCGTTGTGCCAGCCGGTGGCGATCGGATCGTTGTTCAGCCACCAGCGGCCCGGCTTGTTCTGCCGGCCAAAGCGCTGGTCGCGCACCGTGATGGTGAGGTCTGCGGGGGTAGGACCGGCCTTGCTCATCGTGGCGGCGGGTTCTACGTCGAGGGAGAACTTGGTGGGAGCGTTCATGCTGCCCAATTAGGATTAACTGACACTAATGTCAATAAGGAAACGCCTGAGCCAGGAAGAAAGCCGCACCGTGGCGCTGGAAGCCGCGCGCGCCCTGCTGATCGAGCTTGGTCCGCAGGCCGTGACGCTCAAGGCCGTCGCAGCGCGAATCGGCCGGACCCATGCCAATCTGCTGCACCACTTCGGTTCGGCTGCCGGGCTGCAGAAAGCGCTGGCCGAACACCTGGCGATCACGATCTGCGCGACGATCGAAGAGGCCGTGCTGGCCAGCCGCAAGGGCGAGGGCAGCCCGCGCGAGGTGGTCGACCTGACCTTCGACGCTTTCGACAAGGAAGGTGGCGGCGCGCTGGCCACCTGGATGCTGATGAACGGCAACGAGGATGCGCTCGATCCCTTGCTGGCAGTCATTCACGAGCTGGTCGACGATCTGGGCGAGCACGAGGGCGGCAAGATGCACGACGTCACCCATGCGCTGTGCTTGATGGCGCTGGGCGATGCCTTGATGGGCGGGCCGCTGGCCGATTCGCTGGGCCTGAAGCGCACCGCCGCGCGCGATATTGCCGAGAAGATGTTGATCGACGGGGCGATTGCCGCCGGGATCACGGTGCCCAGTCAGTCTGCCGGTTGAAGCCAGCCGGGCAGGCGCTCGGCCGGGATATCCTCAACCCGGCGGTGGTCTACTGCCAGCCCCAGCTCCGGATGGGCCGCGCGCTGCCGCGCCGGGTCGCTCTCTGCCAGTGGCACGACCACCAGCCGGCGGTTGACCTTCTGCCGCCAGTTCATCCGCGCGGTATTTTCCTGCCCGACGTAGCAGCCCTTGGTGAAGGACACGCCGTTCAGTTCGGCGGCGTTGCATTCGAGCCAGAGCAGATCGGCCAATTCGGCGCGGCCTTCGGTCACTCCCAGCGACAGCCGGTGCGCGCGCCATTGGGCCGAGACATCCTCACCATCGCGCGTGCCGAGCCAGCGCTGGCCGAGTGGTGCCAGGCGCGGATCGGGCGAGGCGCCTCCTCCCGGCTGCCAGTGCACGCCCAGCGCAGCATCGACGGCAATGCCGATCTTGCGGCGCAGGCGATAGATCGACAGCCGCTTGCCCAGCGCTTCGGCCTGGCCCGCTTCGCAGTCGATCAGCAGATCATCACCATCGGCCCAGACCACAAAGTCAAACAGGACCTTGCCCTGCGGGGTCAGCAGCGCGGCCCAGACTGGCAGGGCGCCCAAGACGTCATTGGTCACCAGGCCATTCAGGAACCCGCGGAGATCCTCGCCGGGTTCGGTGGCGCTGAGGCGGATCACGCCGCGGTCGGTGAGGAGTGTTGCAGTCATGCGTGACAGATAGGGCGGCGCTTGCCTAAGGGAAAGGGATGACCGACGCTCCGAATCGCCTCACCATCCGCCGCCCCGACGATTGGCACGTTCACTTGCGGGACGGGGCCGTGCTGGAAGGGGTGGCAAAGCACACCGCGCACCAGTTTGCCCGCGCGATCGTGATGCCCAATCTTTCCCCGCCGGTCACCACGGTGGAAGCAGCGGCGGCCTATCGCGATCGGATCGTCGCTGCCGCTGGACCGAGCTTCACCCCGCTGATGACGGCCTATCTGACCGACACGATCGAAGCCGGTGAGGTCGAGCGCGGTTTTGGCGAAGGCGTGTTCACTGCCGCCAAGCTCTATCCCGCGCACGCCACCACCGGATCGGCCCACGGGGTGACCGATGTTGCCAATATCCGTCCCGTGCTGGAGCGGATGGAGGCGATCGGGATGCCGCTGCTGATCCACGGCGAAGTGACTGATGCCCATGTCGACATCTTCGACCGCGAGGCCGTGTTCATCGAACGGACCCTGTCGGGCCTGGTTCGCGACCTGCCCGGGCTGAAGGTGGTGTTCGAACATATCACTACGGCAGATGCCGTTGCCTTCGTCGAGAGTGCCGGGCCGAATGTCGCCGCGACGATTACGCCGCAGCACCTGCACATCAACCGCAATGCCATGTTCACCGGCGGAATCCGCCCGCACATGTACTGCCTGCCGGTCGCCAAGCGCGAAGTGCACCGACTCGCCCTGCGCAAGGCGGCGACTTCGGGCAGCGCCAAGTTTTTCCTGGGAACGGACAGTGCTCCGCACGCAGTGGGCGCCAAGGAATCATCCTGCGGCTGTGCCGGCATTTTTAACGCGCCCTATGCGCTGGAAAGCTATCTGGCGGTGTTCGAGGAGGAAGGCGCGATTGACAAGTTCGAGGGCTTTGCCAGCGAACACGGGCCGCGCTTCTACGGCCTGCCGCTCAACGAAGGCACGGTCACGCTGGAGCGTAGCGGCACCCCGGTGCCCGAGCTGATCGATGCGAATGGCACCCCGATCGTGCCGTTCCATGCCGGCGAGACGCTGGCCTGGCGCTACCTGGGCTAGGCTTTCCGGCTCCGCGCGAGCAGGTCGACGATAAACAGCGCAATCGCGGTCCAGATCAGCGCAAAGCTGGCAAGCTGCGCCGTGCCGAGCGGTTTGCCGAAGAAGAACAGTCCGACCAGGAAAACCATCGACGGGGACAGGAACTGGATCATCCCCATGGCCGAATAGGTCAGCCGCTGTGCGGCCATGGCGAATAGCACCAGCGGCGCGGCGGTGACGACGCCAGAGACGACGATCAGTCCGGCATCCTTCCAGCCCCACAAGATTGCGCTGCCCGCTGGCCCCTGGGCGTACCAGCCCGCAATGGCCAGCGCGGGCAGGAACAGCACGATCACCTCAACCGTCAGCCCGGTCAGCGCCCCCACTGGCGCCAGCTTGCGGACAAAGCCATAAGCCGTCCAGGACAGCGCCAGGACGAGACTGATCCCGAGCGAGGCCAGCGCTTCCCAGGCCATCAGCAGGACGCCAATGGTCGAGATGGCGACGGCCAGCCATTGCCGCCGGGTCAGCTTTTCGTTCAGGAACAGGGTTCCGGCGGCAACGCTCAGCAAGGGCGTGACGTAATAGCCGATGCTGGCAGCATAGACTTCACCCGCCTGGATCGCGGCGACATAGACCAGCCAATTGATGCCGATCAGTACGGAGGAGGCTAGCAGCATCCAGCGGGTCTTCGGCGCGGCCAAAGCGGCCTTTACTTCGCCCAGTTGCCCCCGCCAGGCGAGGATCGCCAGGCACAGCGGCAGCGAGGAAATCACGCGCCAGCCAACGAATTCGAAGGCCGGGATATGCGAAACCAGCCACAGGTAGAGCGGCAGCAGGCCCCAGATCAGGTGCGCCCCCAGCGCAAGTGGCAGGCCGCCGGAGCGGTTCGGGGGCACGGGCGAATGCATCGCCGAGTGGGTAGACCCGGAGTCGCACTCCGGCAAGCTTGCAGGCCCCCGTGAAAGTAATTCCATTCCTGACAGCTCGGTTGCCGGTCGTTCAGCTTGAAGGGGTTAAAGCTGAACGCAACGGATCAAGGAGACTGACCATGCCGAAGACCTTCAAGAGCGCTGCCCTGGCCCTGCTGGCCCCGGTTATGGTGCTGACCGCCAGCCCGGCCCTGGCCGACGATGACTATTACGGCCGCCATGACAATGGCTGGCACCACGGCGAACGCAAGCGTGATCGCTGGGAAGATCGTCGCGGCGATCGCTATCGCGACAACTATCGCGGCGAATACCGCGGCGATTACCGGGATGACTATCGGGGCGAATATCGCACCAGCTATCGCAATGATTACCGCAACGGTGGCTACTATGGTGAGCCGGTCTATCGCAACACCCGGACCTGGCGCGGGGATGATGGCCGCTATTACTGCCGCCGCAGCGACGGGACGACGGGTTTGATCGTCGGCGGTGTGGCCGGGGCGCTGATTGGCCGCGAAGTGGCCGGACGCCGCGGTGACCGCACGGTTGGCGCGATCCTGGGCGCGGCGGGCGGTGCCCTGCTGGGCCGGGCGATCGACAAGAACAGCAGCAACAACGGCTACCAGTGCCGCTAAAGTGACCTTAACCATCGGGCGGGTAACGCTACCCGCGCGATGGACCGTTTCCCGCCCCTGCTGGCCGCCCAACTGCTTGGACTATGCCTGCTGACCGCCTGCGGCGATGCCGCAGCGCCGGAAACGACGCCCTTGCGCGACCCGGCCATCATGGGCGCCCTATCCGAACCATTGCTGAGCGATCCCGATCTGGTTGGCGCCAGCCGTAACGCCACCATGCTGGCGGGCGGCGGTCCGGCTGAAGGCGGCGTGCCGCTGTTCGGCCCGGACGACAAGGAAGCCGCCCGCGCCCGCGCTGAAGCTGCCCGGCTGCTCGGCGGGCAAGTGCCTTCAGCCCCACTGCCCGCAGGCGGAAGCGAGCGATCAGCCCTGGCGGCCGCAGCGACGGCGGCCGGTGCCGCAGCCGCTCTGCCCTTCGCCGCGAAATGTGTGTCGGCACTCAACTACTCATTCACCTGGGCTGCAAAGCTGCCAGCCGCCCTGCCGGTCTATCCTCGCGCCCATGCCCAGGAAGCCGGCGGCAGCGATGCGGCGGGCTGCAAGCTGCGCGTGGTCAACTTCCGCACCCCGGTGGCAGTCAACGATGTGATCGATTTCTACCATGCCAGCGCAGCCCGCACCGGGCTGGTGCCGCGCCTGTCAAACGCCGGTGACGACCTGGTGGTCAGCGGCAGGAAGGGCGGCCTGGCCTTTGCGGTTCATGCCCGCCGGATGGCCGACGGGATGACCGAAGTCGATCTGGTCACCAACGGCTGATCAGCCTTCGCGCAGGCCGACGCCGATCATCGCGCGCGGCTGCTCCATCTCGGTCGAGGCGACCGGATAGGCGCAATAGTCTGCCGCATAGTAGGCGCTGGGCCGATGATTGCCCGACAGGCCGACGCCGCCGAATGGCGCAGCAGAGCTGGCGCCATTGGTCGGGCGGTTCCAGTTGATCACCCCGGCGCGAACATTGGCCCAGAAGCGGTTGTATTCCTGCGGCGTCCCGCCAATTAGCGAGGCGGACAAGCCGAAGCGCGTGTTGTTGGCCTCGGCAATCGCCTCATCCAGGTCACTCGCCTGGCTGACCTGGAGCAGCGGGCCGAACAGCTCGACATCCGGCTTGTCCTTGACCCCGCTGACATCGATGATCGCGGGCGAGAGGAAGGGCAGGTCGTCGCGCGGGCGGATCAGGTGCTTGATCGCCCTGCCGCCGTGGCTCAGCAGGTAAAGGAAGCTTTCGGTCAGGCCATCGGCGGCCTGGTTGTCGATCACCGGCCCCATGAAGGGAGACGGCTCATCGAAGGGTGCGCCGAAGATGATCCGGTCCGCCAGCCGTTTCACTTCGGCCATCAGCGGTTCGTACATCGAAGTCTTGATGATCAGCCGCCGCGCGGCCGTGCAGCGCTGCCCGGCCGAAGTGAAGGCCGATTGCACGACGATTGCCGCGGCATCGGTGATCTTGGGCGTGTCCCAGACCACGATCGGATTGTTGCCGCCCATCTCGAGCGCCAGGATCTTGTCGGGACGGGTCGCCAGCTTGCGGTTGATCGCGATGCCGGTGTGGGCCGAGCCGGTGAACAGGACGCCGTCGATCCCGTCATGCGCTACCAGTGCCTGGCCTTCAGCCGGACCGCCGATCAGCAATTGCACGACAGCAGCCGAAATCCCGGCGCGGTGGAAGCACTGGACCAGCAGTTCGGCCGTCGCCGGGGTCTTTTCGCTGGGCTTGAAGACGATCGCATTGCCCGCGATCAGCGCCGGCACGATGTGCCCGTTGGGCAGGTGCGCGGGGAAATTGTACGGACCCAGCACGGCCATCACGCCGTGCGGCTTGTGGCGCAGCGCCGCAGTGCCCTGCATGGCGTTGTCCAGCTTGCGCTGGCTGGTCCGCTCGGCATAGGCGCGGATCGAAATTTCGACCTTGTTGATCACGCTTTCGAGTTCGGTGCGGGCTTCCCACAGCGGCTTGCCGGTTTCGCGCGCGATCATCGTCGCCAGCTTGTCGGAATCCTTGCGCACTTCGTTGGCGAAGCGGCGGACCAGTTCCATCCGGGTGGAGAGCGGCTGGGCGGCCCAGGCCGGCCAGGCCCGCCGCGCGCGTCCGACTATGTCATCGACATTGCCATGCTTGCCACGCCAGAGTTCGGCACCCGTGGCCGGTTCATAGGAGATCAGTTCTGCTGTGCTCACGCTTCCACCCCAACCAGCCTGCGACCTGCCGGTGTCGAGCGGCCTTAGCTGACGAGTGACGCTCTGAAAAGCTTTCGCTTTCGGGTTAGGTGATTGCGCTTAGCCTGGTCGGGGCGGTGGCCCCAATGCCTCGCCCAGTCGCCGGATCGCGGCAACCGTGTCGCCCAGCGGGGCCCAGTCGTCGCGCTGATCGATTGCCGCCCAGAATGCCTCGACCTGATCGACCACCAGGCTGGGCGGGGCATCCTCCTGCCAGAGGGCGTGATCCTCGCCGGCCGGCGCAAACTCCTGCAGAGCTGCTGCGAAATCGCCCTGGGCATTGCGGCCAAAGCGGTAACGGTGGAAGAAGACATCGGGTGAAAGCCCGCCTTCGCGCATGGTCTGCTCGGCTTGGGCGATCAGGGCATAGTCGGCCTCGAACCCGCGCGATTGCACCCCCAGCCGCCACAGGAACTGCCGGGCCAGCGCCGCCTGGTAGAGCGGCCCGAACCGCTCCAGCGCGGCGATCAGGGGCGGCGCCTCGGCCACCAGCCGCAGCGCGACCGCCAATTGTCCGCAGTTCCAGTGCAGCGCCTCGGGCTGACGACCAAAGGCATAGAGCCCGCCGTGATCGAAATAGGCGGCGGTAAAGCTGGGATCCCAGGCCGGCAGCCAGCGCCACGGGCCATAGTCGAAACTCTCGCCCGACACGTTCATGTTGTCAGTGTTCAGCACGCCGTGGACGAAACCGGCCGCCATCCATTCCGCGGCCAGCTGCGCCAGCCGTTCAACCACCTGGTGCAACAGGATCACCGCCGGCTCATCGCGGCCCGGGGCATCTTCCGGCGGCGTTGGGCCGGGGAACTGGGCCAGGCAATAGTCGATCAGCGCGGTCATTTCCTCGCGCGTTTCCAGATAGGCCAGGCGCTGAAACGAGCCGATCCGGATGTGCCCGTGGCTGAGCCGCACCATCACCGCCGAGCGGGTGGGGGAGGGTTCGTCCGAGCGGTAGAGGTCCTCGCCGGTCTCGATCACCGAGAAGGTCTTGCTGGTATTGACCCCCAGCGCCTCGAGCATTTCGGTCGCGAGGATTTCGCGCACCGCGCCCTTCAGCGTCAGCCGTCCGTCGCCTTCGCGGCTCCACGGCGTCTGGCCGGAACCCTTGGTGCCAAGATCCAGCAATCGGCCCGCCCCATCGCGCATTTGCGCGAAGAGGAAGCCCCGTCCATCGCCTAGGTCCGGGTTGTACACGCGGAACTGGTGGCCGTGATAGCGCAGCGCCAGCGGCTGGGGCAGATTGTCGGGCAGCGCCTCGAACCGGCCAAAATGACGGACCCAGTCAGTATCGCTCAGGTGATCCAGCCCGACCGCGCCGTCCCAGCGGTGATTGCGGAAGCGCAGCGTGGTTTGCGGAAAGTCGGCGGCCCGAACGGGGTCGGCCAGCCAGGGGGCCAGCTGGGCGATCGGCGTGTCGGCACGATAGGGGGCGGCTTGCGGTTCGGCGCGCATCCGGCAATAGTGGGGCCAAGCGCCGCGCGGTACAAGCGCCGCAACGCGTTCCGCCAAGCATTTACCCGAAGGTCCGGCCAGAAATGAACGACTTTACCGACGGCTACTGGACCAGCCGCGATGGCCTGCAACTGCATTATCGCGATTATCCAGGCCGCGCTGACCGTCCGCCGGTGCTGTGTCTGCCGGGCCTGACCCGCAATGCCCGCGATTTCGAGGAGCTGGCCCAGCGGCTGGCAGGCGAATGGCGCGTGATCTGCGTTGAGCTGCGCGGCCGCGGTGACAGTGCCTATGCCAAGGATTCGGCAACCTACAATCCGCTTCAGTACCTCGAAGACCTGGGCGAACTGTTCGACCAGGCCGGGCTGACCCGCGTGGTGGCGATCGGTACTTCGCTGGGCGGCCTGCTGACCATGCTGCTGGCGGCCACTGCGCCGCAGCGGCTGGCCGGGGCCCTGCTCAATGACATCGGCCCCGAAGTGAACCCCGAGGGGATCGAGCGGATTCGCAATTACGTTGGCCAGGCGCGCAACTTCCCGACCTGGATGCACGCCGCCCGCGCTCTGGCGGAATCGCAGGGGCCGACTTTTCCGAACGCGTCACTCACCGATTGGCTGGCCATGGCCAAGCGCTGCATGGTGGTGGGCAGCAATGGCCGGATCCATTTCGATTACGACATGAAGATCGCCGAGCCCTTTGCCCAGGCCGACGGGGCCAGCAATGTCGACATGTGGCCCGCCTTCGAGGCGCTGGCCGGCCGGCCGGTCACCCTGCTGCGCGGCGCCCTGTCCGATGTGCTGACCCCCGCCACCTTCAAGCAGATGGCCAAGCGCCTGCCCGAGGCGGAAACCGTGACCGTGCCCAAGGTCGGCCATGCCCCGACGCTCAGCGAACCGGCGGCCATGGCGGCGATCAACCAGCTGCTGGCCAGGATCGCATGAAGACGCGCCACCCGGCCCCGCGGCTGCGGGTGCTAAACCTGCATTCCAGCTTCGATCCCGGCGGCAAGGAAATGCGCGCCGTTCAGCTGATGCACGCCTTCGGCCCGGAAGTGGCGCACAGCATTGTCTCGGCCGTGCCGGGGGCGCTGGGCGCAGCCAGGGCGATCGATCCGGCGATCCCGGTCGACTATCCCGAATTCCCGGCGCTCACCGGGAAGCCTTTTCCCCGGCGGTTGCAGCAACTTGCCCGGGCGATGGCCGGTTACGATCTGGTCCTGACCTATAACTGGGGCGCGATGGACGCCGTGCTGGCGCACACCGCCTTTGCCGAAGTGCTGCAGCTGCCGCCGCTGATCCATCACGAGGACGGCTTCAACCAGGACGAGGCGGTGCGGCTGAAATGGCACCGCAATGTCTTCCGCCGGATCGCCCTGTTCCGCGCGCAGGGGCTGGTCGTTCCCTCGCAGCGGCTCGAGCATATCGCCCGCACCGTCTGGAAGCAGCCGGCGGCGATGGTGAAGCGTATTCCCAACGGCATCCCTGTCTTCGCCTATGGCCGCAAGCCCAAGCGCGATGCATTGCCGCGTGTGATCAAGCATCCAGGCGAATTGTGGCTTGGCACACTGGCCGGGCTGCGCGCGGTCAAGAACCTGCCCCGCCTGGTCCGCGCCTTTGCGCCGCTGCCCGAGCAGTGGCAGCTGGTGATCCTGGGTGAGGGGCCGGAACGCGATGCGATCCGGGCTGAGGCCCTGCGGCTGGGGGTCGGGCACCGGGTCCACTTGCCCGGCCATGTGGCGCATCCGTCCGAGGTGATGGGCCTGTTCGACCTGTTCGCCCTGTCATCCGACAGCGAGCAGTTCCCGATCTCGGTGGTTGAGGCGATGGCCGCGAAGCTGGCCATTGCGGCTCCGCGCGTCGGCGATGTCGAGGCGATGGTCGCGGGCGAAAACCGCCGCTTCCTGGCTCCGCCGGGCGATGAAGCTGCGCTGGCTGCCGCGCTGGCGGCCCTGGCCGAAGATGCCGAACTGCGCACCGAAATCGGCCGCGCCAACCGCGCGCGGGCCGAGGCCGAATATGACGAGGCCCGGATGATCGCCGCCTACCGCAATCTCTATGCCGGGGCCCTGGGCCGGACCAGCTTCCCGTGATTTGCCGTTCACCCGTGCTTCACGGGGGACAGCGCAGAGATCGGGCGTTGAAAAGGCCCGCTCATCGGCTAAACAGCCCGCACATCTGACCCTGTTTGCGATTGAAAGTTCCCGCCTTGGCCCTGCCACCGTCTGACCGCCCCGCTCCCGCCAAGCCCGATGATAAGGCTGCCCAGCAGGACGTGTTCCTGCGCGAAGTTGATGATGCCCTGCGCGAGGATGAACTCAAGTCGATCCTGACCCGCTATGGCAAGCCGATCGGCGGCGCCATTCTGGCGGGCCTGCTGGGGCTGGCCGGCTATCTGTGGTGGGACAATTCGAACAAACAGGCCGCCGGCGAACGCAGCGAGCAGGCAATCATCGCGCTCGACAAGCTCGAAGCCGGCAATGCCGCCGCGGCCCTCGCCGATCTGGAGCCGCTCACCAAGGAAGGCAGCGATGGCAACAAGGCGGCCGCCGCGATGACCCGCGCCGCGATCATGGTCCAGCAAGGCAAGACCGAGGACGGGGCCAAGGCCTTTGCCGCCATCGCGGCCGATACGGCCATGCCGCAGGCTTACCGCGATCTGGCCTCGATCCGCGAAGTGTCGATCCGCTTCGATGCCATGCCGCCGCAGCAGGTGATTGACCGGCTGAAGCCGCTGGCCGTGCCGGGCAATGCCTGGTTCGGCAGCGCGGGCGAACTGGTTGGCATGGCCTATCTCAAGCTGGGCAAGCCCGACCAGGCCGGCCCGCTGTTTGCCGCGATCGGCAAGAATACCGATGTTCCCCAAACGCTGCGCAGCCGGATGCGCCAGGTGGCCGGCCAGCTCGGCTATGATGCCGGAACGGACGACGTGCCCAGCCTCGCGCCCGCGCAGCAATAAGCTTACTCAAGGATAGCCCATGCAAGCCCCGTCGAACTCCCGCCGTCCGATTTCCCGCCGCCTGGCTGCCCCGCTGGCAGTGGTTCTGGCCGTCTCGCTGGCCGGGTGCGGCGTGTTTGGGGGCAAGGACAAGCCCAAGACGCCGACGCTCGGCAACCGCATCCCGATCCTCTCGCGCGTCGATACTGGGGCCAAGGTCGATCCGTTGCTGGCCAGCGTTTCGGTGATTGTTCCGCCCGCAGCGGCCAATCCGGACTGGCCGCAGGCCGGCGGCACGGCCAGCAAGTCCTATGGCAACCTTGAACTGGCGGCCAATCCGGGCCGTGCGTGGACCGCGCAGGTCGCCGGTTCGGACAACAAGCAGCGCCTTGCCGCATCGCCGGTGGTCGGCGGCGGCCAGCTGTTCGTGATGGACACCGCCGGTACGGTTCATGCCTTTGATGCCCAGACTGGCGCGCGCCGCTGGAGCACGGCCTTCTCGATCAAGGGCGATGGCCAGTCGTCGATCTATGGCGGCGGGGCCAGCTATGCCGACGGCCGCGTCTATATCACCACCGGCCTGGGTGAAGTCGCCGCGCTCGAAGCGAGCAACGGCTCGATCATCTGGAAGGTGAAGCCGGCCGGCCCGCTGCGCGGATCGCCGACCGTCGCCTTCAATTCGATCTTCGTGATGACCATGGACAACCAGCTCTACTCGCTCAACGCCGCCGATGGCGCGGCGCTTTGGAACGAGGCGGCGTCCAGCGGCCAGACCGGCGTGTTCGGCGTGGCGGCTCCGGCCGCCGGGCAGGGCACGATCGTGTCGGGCTTCAGCACCGGCGAGCTCGTCGCCTATCGTTATGAGAACGGCCGCCAGCTGTGGTCCGATGCTCTCGCGCGCACCTCGCTTTCGACTACGGTGGGCGTGCTGACCGACATCGACGCCGATCCGATCATCGATCGCGGCCGCGTCTTCGCGCTGGGCCAGGGCGGGCGCATGGCCGCCTATGAACTGGTCACCGGCCAGCGCATCTGGGAGCTTAACCTCGCAGGCATTTCCACCCCGGCGATCGCCGGCGACTGGATCTTCACCCTGACCGACGATGGCAAGCTGCTGTGCATTCAGCGCGCCACCGGCAAGGTCCGCTGGCTGACCCAGCTGGCGCGGTTCGAGAACGAGGAAAAGAAGAAGAACCCGATCTTCTGGACCGGTCCGGTGCTGGCCGGCGGCCGGCTGTGGTTCGCCAATACCAACGGCCAAGTCTATTCGGCCGGGGTCGAGGATGGCGCACCGGTGCTGCTCACCGATCTCAAGGAGCCGGTGACGCTGGCCCCGATCGTGGCGGGCGGCACGCTCTATATCCTCGACGACAGCGGCCGGATTACCGCCTTCCGCTAAGGTTTTCGTCGCGTTACCATGCCATTAACCATTCGCTGCTAGGGCGAAGGTGATGAGCGCGTCCGAGCCCAAGGTGCCCCAGCGGCCCGCCAGCGACGTCTCCGCCGCCGTGGGGCTGTGGGGCGTGACCGGCTTGGCGCTGTGGATCTGCTTCTGCCATTTCTGGCCTGAAATCAGTGCAGCGCTTGGTGCGGCTGAACCGCAAGAGCGCCTGTCCGGGCCTTACGCGGGCCTCGCTGGCCTGGTCGCTGCAGCCCTGCCGATGGTCCTGGTCTCGCTGATCAAGGACAAGGTCCACCGCCGCGCCTCAACCGGGATCGATTGGGACAGCCCCCGCCCGGTCACGGCGATCATCGACATCTCGATCACCAAGCTGGCTGGCCTGTGGGCCACCTGGGCAGTGATCGGCGGGCTCTATTGCGTCGCCCGCTGGTATTGGGACGGGCCCTACCTGCTCTCGATGCAGGTGCTGGGCACGCTCGCCAGTCCGCTGTTCGTCATCTCGATCCCCTTTGTCATCTGGCTTGACCGCGTGCTGGTCGAGCCGCGCGACGGGGCCTGGCATTTCGGCGCCCTCCTGATCGGGCGCGAGCCGTTCGATCCGGAGCAGGTCTGGCACCATGCCCGGGCCTGGGCGGTGAAGGGCTTCTTCACCGCTTTCATGATCTCGATCGTACCCGGCGGCTTCGGCATCCTGGTCGAAAATGACTGGGCGCCGCAGCTGTCCAACCCGGTCGCGCTCGCGGGCCTGCTGATCACCGCCATGTTCGTGCTCGACGCGCAGATCGGCACGGTTGGTTACATCATGACGATGAAGCCGCTCGACGCCCAGATCCGCAGCGCCAATCCCTTCCTGGCTGGCTGGCTGGCAGCGCTGATCTGCTATCCGCCGTTCCAGCTGATGCAGGGCAATGGTCCGCTTTACTACCAGACCAATACCCAGAACTGGGCCTATTGGCTCGAAGGATACAACGCCGTGCTATGGGTCTGGGCGGCCGTCCTGGTGTTCCTGGCTGCGATCTACGCCTGGGCGACAGTGGCTTTCGGGCTGCGTTTTTCCAACCTGACCTATCGCGGCGTGCTGACCAACGGGCCCTACCGCTTCACCAAGCATCCGGCCTACCTCGCCAAGAATGCCTTCTGGTGGCTGGAGGTCTTGCCGTTCCTGGTGGTCAGCCATTCGTTCACCGACATGGTCCGCAACACCTTCTTCCTCGCCTGTGTCAGCGCGATCTATTTCTGGCGCGCCAAGACCGAGGAAGCGCACCTGCTGGCCGAGGATCCCAAGTACCGGGCCTATGCGGACTGGATGGCGCAGCACGGGCTGATCACGCGGCTGTTCCACCGTGCCGGCATTGCGCTGCGCGGCCGGCGGCAAGTGCTGCAACCAGCGGAATGATCAGAGCGGCTCGCCGCGCTCCGCCGCGAACCCGGTGACTTGCCGTCCGGTCAACCCCAGATCCGCCCGTTCGGCGATCCAGCGCAGCATATGCGCCGACTTGAAATGCGCGGCCAGGTGCTCGCGGCTTTCCCAGACCTCGCTCACCCGGATCAGACCTGGATCGGCCAGGTCCTCGGCATAGTTGTATTCGATACAGCCGTCCTCGGCACGGCTGGCCCGCATCACCGCAATCATCAGCGGACGCGCCACCGCCAGGTTCTCAACCGGTATCCGGAACTGGCCAACGATCGCGATCGGCATCAGAAGCTCAGCTCGTAAACGCGGCTGATGTCGCCGCCCCATTCGCCGTGGAACTTGTCGAGCAGGCGCTGGGCCGGAACCTTGCCGCTGGCGACGATCTCGTCGAGCGGGTTGAGGAACCCGGCCTCGGTATCGCCCATTGAATTGAGCCGGTTGCGGGCATTGAGGCCAGCACGGCTGATCGCCAGGACTTCGGCGGCGATGTCCTTCAACGTGCCGCCGCCCGGCAGCGGGGCATCGAGGCCCAGCTTGGGCACTGCGGCGCGGAGCCGTTCGCGGCCTTCCATGTCCCAGTCCTTGACCAGGTCCCAGGCCGCGTCGAGCGCGGTCTGATCATAGAGCAGGCCGACCCAGAAGGCGGGCAGGGCGCAGATCTTGTTCCACGGCCCGCCATCGGCGCCGCGCATTTCGAGGAACGACTTCAGCCGCACTTCGGGGAAGGCGGTGGAGAGGTGATCGACCCAGTCGCTCGCCAGCGGGCGCTCGCCGGGAAGGACAGAAAGCTTGCCGTCGAGGAAATCGCGGAACGAGAGGCCGGCGGCATCGATGTATTTTCCATCGCGGAAGACGAAGTACATCGGCACGTCGAGCATATATTCGACATAGCGATCATAGCCGAAGCCATCTTCGAACACGAAGCTGGCCATGCCGGTGCGGGCCGGATCGGTATCGGTCCAGATATGGCTGCGGTAGGAGAGGAAGCCGTTGGGCTTGCCCTCGGTAAAGGGCGAATTGGCGAACAGCGCGGTGGCCAGCGGCTGCAGCGCTAGGCTGGTGCGGAACTTCTGCACCATGTCAGCCTCGCTCGAATAGTCGAGGTTCACCTGGATCGTGCAGGTCCGCAGCATCATGTCGAGGCCAAGGTTGCCGACCCGCGGCATGTGCCGCAGCATGATCGCATAGCGCCCTTTGGGCATGATCGGCAGTTCGGCGCGGGTCTTGTCGGGCCACATGCCCAGGCCCAGGAAGCCCTTGCCGGTCTTGCTGCCGATGGCCTTGACCTGATCGAGGTGGCGCCCGGTTTCGGCGCAGGTCTGGTGCAGCGTTTCCAGCGGCGCGCCCGACAGTTCAAGCTGCCCGGCCGGCTCCAGGCTGACCGCGCCATCGCTGCCGGACAGGGCAATGATGTTGCCGCCTTCGATCACCGGCTCCCAACCATATTGCTGCATGGCGACGAGCAGGTCGCGGATCCCGCCGGGCTCGTCATAGGACGGGGCGTGGTGATCCTTGGTGCAATAGACCAGTTTCTCGTGCTCGGTGCCGATCCGCCAGCGCTCGCGCGGCTTCTCGCCCTTGATCATCGGGGCGAGCAATTGCTCGCGGCTTTCGATCACAGGATCGTTGCGATCTGAAACCTGTCTGGTGCTCATGGCGCGGAGTTAGTGCGAACAATTGCGTCGCGCCAGCAAATTTATGTACCGGGCTGCCAATCCCCGACTGTGCCCATCCACAGCGCCGTCGCGGCGATTGCCGCAGTCTCGCCGCGCAGGATGCGAGGTCCAAGGGTGATTGCACGGGCCTGGGGCAGGGCGCGGATCGCGGTCCGCTCCGCCTCGTCAAAGCCGCCTTCTGGGCCGGTCAGCAGGGCGGCAGGGCCACTATTTGCGGCAAAGGCGGCAGCCGCGGGATCGCCGCCATTCTCGTCGGCAAAGAACAGGGTGCGGCCAGCTTCCCAGTTCCTGAGCAGCGCATCGAGCTTCACTGGGGCGAGCAGCTCCGGCAGCGCGGTGCGTGCGCATTGCTCGGCCGCTTCGGTCAGGATGGTGCGGGCCCGCTCAAGGTTGAGCTTGTCCGCCACGCAGCGCCGGGTCAGCACCGGCTGGATCCGCGCGACGCCCAGTTCGCAAGCCTTCTCCAGCACCAGGTCGAACCGGTCCTTCTTCAGCAGTGCGGCGCAGAGCGTGAAATCCGGCACCGCCTCGCGCGGGCGGAGCAGGGTTTCGGCGGTAAGCAGCACGTCGCGCTTGCCGGCCTCGGTTACCCGCGCGGCCCATTCGCCGGTCACATTGTCGCACAGAATGACCGCATCGCCCGGCGCAACCCGCATCACCCGGCCAAGGTAATGCGCCTGCGGCCCATCCAGCGCGACCTGCGCGCCTTCGGCCAGCACCTGGGCGACAAACAGGCGCGGCGCGGACTTTGGCGGCCAGGCGGGCGTGGCGGGCATGGCGCATGCTCTAGCGGATTTCGGTTGATTGGCTACAGGGTAAGCATGACCGCCGAAATCGTCCCCGATACTCAGCACCGCGGGCTGGTGGCCGCGCTGCCGCAGCCGCTGCGTGATTACGCTCAGCTTGCCCGGTTTGATCGGCCGATCGGCTGGTGGCTGCTGTTCTGGCCCTGCGCCTGGGGCCTGCTGCTGGCCGGCGGGGAGAGCCGGTGGGACCTGCTGCTGTGGTTCCTGCTCGGCTCGATCGCCATGCGCGGGGCGGGCTGCGTCTATAACGATATCGTCGATGCCGATCTGGACCGGCAGGTCGCCCGCACTGCGGCGCGGCCCGTCGCGAGCGGGCGGGTCAGCAAGGGCGCGGCCTGGGCCTGGCTGTTGGCGCTGTGCGGGGTAGGGCTGGTCGTGCTGCTGCAATTGCGGTGGGAGGCACAGCTGGTCGCACTCGGCAGCCTGGCGCTAGTCGCGGCCTATCCCTTCATGAAGCGAATCACCGGCTTTCCGCAGGCGTGGCTGGGGCTGGTCTTCACCTGGGGCGTGCCGGTCGGCTGGATCGCGGTGAGCGAGTGGAACCTGGGGGGCATGGCGGCGCTCTATGCCGGGGCCGTGCTGTGGTGCGTGGGCTATGACACGATCTACGCCTGCCAGGACCGCGAAGATGATGCGCTGGTCGGGATCGGCTCCAGCGCGCTGACGCTCGGCAAACATGTTCAGGCGGGCGTAGCCGGATTCTATGCTGGCGCGGTCCTGCTCTGGGCGCTGGCCTTCTGGCTGCTGCGGCCAGATTGGCTGGCCTTGCTGGCCCTGGCTCCCGCTGCGCTGCACCTGGCCTGGCAGGTGCTGACGCTCGATGACAAGAACGCCGACAACGCCCTCGCCCGATTCCGATCCAACCGCACCACCGGGCTGCTGGTGGCCCTGGCCTGCTGGGTTGTCGGGAACGCCTGATGTGCAACCTTTACCGCATGACCAAGGGCACGGCCGAGGTCGCCGCGCTGTTCGCGGTGGAGGACGCGGCGGCGGGGAGCAATTTCGCGACCGAGCTTTACCCCGGCTATCCGGGCCTGGTGGTTGAGGGCGGACAGCTGCGGGCGATGAACTGGGGCCTGCCGGTGGTGCTGACCGGCAAGCAGGGGCAGAAGCTGAAGCCCAAGCCGGTCACCAATGCCCGCGATGACAAGCTGCTGACCCCCTTCTGGCGCGACAGCTTTGCGCGCCGCCGCTGCCTGATCCCGGTGACGCAATGGGCGGAGCCACAGGGGCCAAGCGGGCGGATGACGCGAAGCTGGTATTCGCTCCCCGATGTCGAGGTGATGGCCGTCGCCGGGCTCTGGCGGCCGACGGCCGAATGGGGCGATTGCTATGCCATGGTCATGGTCGATAGCGCGCCGGCCATGGCCGAGGTGCATGACCGGATGCCGGTGATCCTGGCCCCGGACAATTGGGCAGCCTGGATCACCGGTTCGCTCGATCATGCGCTCGATCTTTGCCAGACCTGGCGCGGGCCGTTGCAGGCCGATCACACTGGCGACCGCTGGGTGGGCGGCAAGCCGATCGGCACCCAGCCGCCGCTGCTTTAATGGGTCACAGCGGCCAGTCCTGCTGCTGGATCACTACGCGGTAGCCCTCCGGTTCCTGATAAGTTCTGCCGAGCAGGTCCCAATAGGGGTTGAATGAGGCGACCGGCTCATGGCCTGCCGCTTCCATCCGCGCGCAGGCGGCTTGCCAGTCGGCGACGTCGGGAAGGTAAAGCACCAGCAGGCGATCCTCGCTTGGGGCAGTCGGTGCGATGTGGCCCGGGGCGCGGGTGAACTCGAGGTGCCAGGGCGCGCCGGGTAGACCCAACATGATCCCATCGAATCCGCCATGGTCCGCGAAACTGGTCAGCACGGTCAGGCCCAGTCCGTCGCGATAGAACGGCAAGAGGGCGTCGATGTCGTTGGTCGGTCGTGCGACCCGCAGCTTGGGAGCCACCTCACGCATAGCTGACCACCTCGAACTCGATCCCGTCCCAGTCGAAGAAATAGAAGCGGCGCCCGGGTTCGTAATCGGCGTGGTTGAAGGAGACGAGGCCGGCATCCTTCACGACCGCCTCAGCGGAATCGAGATCGTCGACCACCAACCCGACATGGTTCAGCGGCTGGCCCTTGGCGAAGCGCGGCACCTGGCTTGAGTGAGTATAGATCGCCAGGTAGTCGCGCTCATTGCCGACATGGATCGTCCACCCGCCGAGCTGCGAAGGACCGCGCCAGCGCTCATGCCAGCCGCACAGTCGCTGGAACAGCGCCGAAGACCGGTCTGGATCGCTGACCGTGATGTTGACGTGTTCGAGGAAGCCGGTTGGCATGATTCTATATCCTTTTCAGCACCTTGATCCGCACTGTGCGAATCGTGCTTTACCTTGATGCAACCTCAAGCTAACTTGAGGTCAAGCCAATTCGAGCGGAAAGGCGCTTTCGGATGGACAAGAATGATCTGCTGCCGATCGGCGAACTGGCGCGGCGCACGGGCCTCGCCGTTTCCGCGATCCGGTTCTACGAGGACAAGGGTCTTATCCAGGCCATGCGCACGATGGGCAACCAACGGCGCTTCCTGCGGAGCGATATTCGCCGGCTCAGCTTCATCCTGATCGCGCAGAAATTGGGCCTGGGCCTGACCGAGATCGAGGCCGAACTTTCACAGCTCCCCCAGGGCCGCACCCCCACCCTGTCAGACTGGCAGAAGCTCAGCCGCTCGGTCCGGGTCGCGCTTGATGCCAAGATCCAGCTCCTCACCCGCACCCGCGCCAAGCTCGATGAATGCATCGGCTGCGGCTGCCTCAGCCTCCAGCGCTGCCAGCTTTACAACAGGGATGATCGCGCCGGAGCCGGAGGGGGCACCGGGCCGAGGTACGTGCTGGATTGATTACTCCGCCGCCAGCAGTTCTTCTGCGCCCTCAAGGTCGACGCTGACCAGGCGGCTGACCCCGCGCTCGACCATGGTCACGCCGAACAGGCGGTGCATGCGGCTCATCGTCACGGCGTTGTGGGTGACGATCAGGTAGCGGGTGTCGGTCTCCTTCACCATCGCATCGAGCAGATCGCAGAAGCGCTCGATATTGGCATCGTCCAGTGGCGCATCGACTTCGTCGAGCACGCAGATCGGGGCGGGGTTGGTAAGGAACAGAGCGAAGATCAGCGCGACGGCGGTTAGTGCCTGTTCGCCGCCCGAGAGCAGGGTCAGCGACGTCAGGCGCTTGCCCGGCGGCTGGGCGTAGATCTCGAGACCGGCCTCAAGCGGATCGTCGCTGTCGACCAGCGCGAGGTGCGCCTGACCGCCCTCGAACAGCTTGGAGAACAGCCGCTGGAAGTGGGTGTTGACCGCCTCGAAGGCAGCGCGCAGCCGTTCGCGGCCTTCGCGGTTGAGGTTGCCGATCGAGCCGCGCAGGCGGTGCACGGCCTCGGTCAGTTCGGCCTGTTCGGCGATGCTGGCGCTGTGGCGGCCTTCGACTTCGGCCAGTTCCTCGGCCGCAACCAGGTTGACCGGGCCGAGCCGCTCACGGTCGGCCACCAGCTTGTCATGTTCGGCGCTTTCCTGGCCGGAGGGGCCCACTTCGGCCGCAACGAATTCGAACCGTTCGGGCAGCAGCGGCGGCGGGCACTGGAAGCGTTCGCCCGAGATACCGGCCATTTCGGCGCGGCGGGCTTCTTCGTTTTCGGCGCGGGCGGCGGCCCCGGCGCGGGTTTCGCGCGCGGAGGCGAGCGCTTCGTTGGCCTCGGCAAAGCGGCTCTCGATCCGGCGGGCGGCATCGCCCAGTTCGCTGACCTTGGCTTCAGCAGAGGCCAGCTCGGCGGCCAGGCGGGCGCGGACTTCGTCGCCGGCCTCGATCTCGCGGATCAGGCTGGCGGGCTTGGCGGCGATGACGGCGCGTTCCTCGGCGATTTCCTCGGCGCGGCGGCTCATTTCGCTCAGACGGCTGGCGGCATCGCCGGCGCGGGCCTGCCAGCCCTTGATATCGGCGCGCTGGGCATTGGTCCGCTCGCGCGCCACCGCCAGGCCCTGATCGTGCGAGGCGAGCGCAGCAGTCGCCGCTTGCAGCCCCTGCCGGGCCGCATCGTGGCGGGCCTGAGCCGCCGCAAGCTGCGCGCGGCCGGTGGCCGGATCGGGCAGTTCGTTGCGGCGAGCTTCTGCGGCAGCCTGTTCGGTCTCGGCGGCCTTGCGCTGTTCGGCGAGGTCACCGGCGGCTTCGGCCAGCTCGGCGCGGCGGGCTTCGAGCCGGGCCTTGGCTGCCTCAGCCTGGTCAACCGCGCGCAGGGCAGCGCGCTCTGCTTCGGAAGCCGCAGCAACGGCGCGTTCGGAGGCGATCACTGCCAGTTGTAGTTCGGACAGCTCAGCCTGGACCGCATTGGCGCTGGCTTCCGCCTGTTCCGCCGCTGCGCGCTTGCCGGGCAGTTCCGCTTCCAGCGCAGCCAGCCGGTTCTCGGCTTCAAGTCGCGCAGCTTCGGCGGCGCCTTCGCCCTGGCTGACGAAGCCATCCCAGCGGCGGATCCGGCCAGCGCGGGTGACCAGCCATTCGCCCGGACCCAGCGCCCGGCCATCGTCTTCATCGGCGACATGGACCAGCGCGAGCCGGGCCTTCAGCTGGTCCGGGCACTGGGTGACATGGGCGGCAAGGCTGTCCGCCACCGGCTTGGGCGCGGCAGCACCAGTCCAGAAGCGGCCATCTTCCCCGGCCGGAGCCTGGCCAAGCGGAGCCTTGGCATCGCGGCCCAGCACGGCGGCGATCGCGCGCTCGTAACCGGGCGCAGCGCGAACCTGATCGAGCGCGACCGGCAGGCCATGCTTGCCGCTGGCCTGCTTGGCGCGGGCATCGCGGTCACGGACCAGCGCCTGCCATTCGCGCTCTACCCCGGCCAGTTCGGCCCTGGCCGATGCAAGGGCCGAGGATGCTGCATCGCGCGCGGACTGCAGCTCGCTCTTGCGGGCCTGCTGCCCGTCGAGCGCGGCTCGGGCGGCGGTCAGCTGTTCTGCGGCCGCATCGCGGGCCTGCTCGGCCTCGGCCAGCGCGGCGACCGGATCGCCCTCGCGGGCCAGCGCGGCTTTCAGCTCGTCCTGGCGGCGGGCTTCGGCATCAAGCCGCGCTAGGCGTTGCTGGGCGGCGGCAACTTCGGCCTCGGCCACGCGCCATTCGGCTTCAACCCCAGCCTGGTCGGCCGTGGCCTTGGCCAGTGCCAGTTCCGCTGCGCGCAGGTTGCGGTCGGCATCGTCGAGCGCCGCAGCGACGACCGGGCGGCGTTTCTCTTCCGCCTCCAGCCGTTCCTCGCCCTCGGCCAGTTCGCGCTCCAGCTTGGCGAGGGCTTCGGCCGCGTCGCGCGTCAGCCGGTCAGCTTCGCCCTTGTCCGCCTCAAGCCGCGCTGCCTGGCGATCAAGGTCCTTCAGCCGCTCCTCGGCCGCTTCGAGCTGGGTGGAGAGCGAGGCCATGCGGTGGCCGTGGGCCGTGGCATCGTCGCGCCGGTCGGCCAGTTCATCGCGCGCTTCGGCAAGGGCAGAGGCGGCTTCGTGCTGGGCCTTCTGCGCCTCGGCCATGGCGGTCTGGGCGGCGGCAACGCGGGCTTCGGCGGCCTGAGCCTCGCCCCGCGCCGCTTCGGCCGCCGCTGCGGCATCGCGCCAGCGGGCATAGACCAGCCGCGCTTCGGCCAGGCGGATCTTGTCGGACAGCGCCTTGTAGCGTTCCGCCGCGCGGGCCTGGCGGCGCAGACTGCCGATCTGGGCATCGAGCTGACCCATCAGGTCTTCCAGCCGCGCCAGGTTGGCCTCGGTCGCGCGCAGCTTCTGCTCGGCATCCTTGCGGCGCACATGCAGGCCGGCGATCCCCGCTGCCTCTTCCAGCATCATCCGCCGCTCGGCCGGCTTGGCGGCGATTACCGCGGCGATCTTGCCCTGGCTGACGAGCGCGGGGGAGTGGGCGCCGGTGGCCGCATCGGCAAAGACCAGCGCCACATCCTTGGCCCGCACATCGCGGCCATTGACGCGGTAGGCGGAGCCGGCGCCGCGCTCGATCCGGCGGACAACTTCCAGATCGCTGTCATTGTCACCAGCATCGGCCAGCAGGACGACTTCGGCGAAATCGCGCGGCGGGCGCTGGGCCGTGCCGGCGAAGATCACGTCTTCCATGCCGCCGCCGCGCATCGACTTGGGCGAGCTTTCGCCCATCACCCAGCGGATCGCTTCGAGCAGGTTGGATTTGCCGCAGCCGTTGGGGCCGACCACGCCGGTCAGCCCCGGCTCGATATGCAGCTCAGCCGGCTCTACGAAGCTTTTGAAGCCCGACAGTTTGAGCCGCTTGATCCGCATCGTCTGGCCGGTCCCCCTCCTGGTCCCGGCTTAGCGGGCCCCGGCCTTTTCAAGCAGGACCTTCACGCCTTCCCAGGTGTTGGTGTCCAGCTTGGCACCGTTGAGCAAGAAGGTCGGCGTGCCGGTGATGTTCAGTTCCTGACTGGCCTTGTTGGTCGCTTCGACCAGCTTGGTGGCCTTGGCAGTGTCGGCCAGGCAGGCCTTGGCCTGATCGGCAGCGACCCCGCGCGAGGCGAAGAAGGTGTCCATGCCGCCAGCCCGGGCAATCGCGGCAAAGCGTTGCTCCGGCGGCAGCTGGCCGGCGGTGTTCAGCGCGGCCTCGTTAGCCTGGAGGTTGGTGAACATGTCGCGCTGCCAGCCCCAGAATTGCTTGGCGAGCGGGAGCGCCGCCTCAGGCGAGCTGCAGGTCGCGAGCAGCGTGGCGGGCACATCAAGCGCGTTCAGCATGAAGAAGCGCACCTCGAAGCTGACCCGGCCGCTGGCGACGAAATTGTCGCGCAGCTCGGCCGCGCTCTTTTCGGAGAATTCGGCGCAGTGCGAGCAGCTCAATGCGCCATATTCGACCAGCTTGATCGGGGCATCGGGGTTCCCCATCCGGTAGCCGCCTTCAGGCGTGGCGGTATAGGTATCGGCCCAGTTCTGGCCGGCGGGCGGGGCGATCTTGGCGATCGGCTCCCCGCTGGTCGGCGCAGCGGCAGAACCTTCATCCTTCTTGCCGCAGGCGACCAGCGCCAGGGCCATGGTGGCAGCGACCAGCGCCTTGGGCGCGAAACCGAATTTTGCAGCAGTCATGATTCGCAAAAATCCTCTGGATTTGAGCCGCCAAAACTAGCCTAGCGGCCGGGGAGCGGGAAGGAGCGCATGCGGGGGCCGCAGGCTTCTCCACAGGAGTCTCAGACAAAACCTTTCATCGCGCGGGCCAGCACTTCGCGGATGCCGGGCCAGGTGTTGACCGGCAGCAGCTGGCCGTTGAGCTGGAAGGCTGGGGTCCCGCGCACGCCATCCTTGTAATAGGCGTTCTCGGTGCCCTTCTGCAGCTCTGCCACCAAGGCTTCGTCGGCCAGACACTTGTCGAGCTCGGCGCGCTTGTAGCCGCGCTTTTCCATCATGGCATAAAGGCCCAGGTCCTCGGTCATCGCCTGGACGCGCTTGTTCCAGTCCGGGTCGGACCAGCGCTGGGCCTGGGCCCGCGTCGGGGTGCGCAGCCATTCGTGCTGGTATTTGAGCAGCTGGGTGTTGTTGCCGAAAAACTTGGCCGGCGGCCCGCAATAGGCGATCAGCGACAAGGTCTTGTCGATCTCATTGAGGAAGAACGGGCGGATTTCATAAGCGACCGAGCCGGGCTTGATGAAGCGTTCGGTCAGTTCCTCGCCGCCCTGCATCTCGAAGATCCCGCAGTGCGGGCAGGAGTAGGAGGCATATTCGATCAGCCGGATCGCGGCGTGGGGATTGCCGCGGACGTGGTAGCCCTCCTTGCTGATGGTGACGGTGGCCGACCAGTCCTTTTCCTTCGGCTTTCCAGCACCGGTCAACAGCGTGACGGCCGCCAGTGCGAGGATGCCCGAAAACAGCCCGCGCCGGCGCATTACATCCGTGCCTCGATCTGCGGCTGCAGCAGGTCCCATCCTCCCGTGCCGTAAAGGAGGGCTCCGTCGAGCGCGAAGCTGGGGGTGTGATCGACGCCGAGCTTGGAAGCAGCCTCGGTCCCAGCCGCAAGCCGCTGCGCCATGCCGGTATCGGCAAGGCAGCGATCAACCGCGACCCGGTCATAGCCGCGCGACGCCATGATCTGGTAGAACTTGAAATCAGTGGCGATGGCGCGGGCCCGGGTCGGGAGGTCGCCGGTGCTCCAGCGCGCCTGCTGCACCTTGCTGCTGCGTACCAGGGTCTGGATCCAGACGGGCTGGCTGCGCATGAAGGCGCTGTGATTAAGCGGAAACTTGTCCTTCGGCCCGCAATTGGTCAGCATCGCCACGGTCAGGTCGATCGGATCGCGAACGAAGTGCCTGATCTCGACCGAGACCTTGCCACTGCGGATGTACTTGAGCTTGATGCCGGCATCGGATTCCTGCTCGAACCGGGCGCAAGCCGGGCAAGTGTAACTGACCCAGGTGGCCAGTTTTACCTTGGCTGCCGGGTTGCCGAGCACGTGGCTCTGCTGGGCGGTGCGGGTTACCGCACGGTTCCAGTCCTGCGGCGGGCTCGCGCCAAGGGTCAGCGCGGCCGCGGCGGCCAGCAGGGCGGGACGGAGCAGATGCTTCAGGTTCATGTGTCCTCGTTCTTGTCGCCCAGGCTGCGGGCCAGTGATTCGAGCACGGCGCGCAGTTCGGGATCGCCGATATCGCGCAAGGAATCGCCCAATTCCACCGGAATCGGCTTGAGCGAGGGCGGGGCGGTCGGGCGGCGGTCCTCGGGTGGCGGTTTGACCGCGCCCTGGCGCAGCTTGACCCGGGCGACCGCGCTGTAGCCGAAGAAGCGGTTGACCCGCTCGATGATCTCGCCGGTTACGTGGCTGATCAGCGGGGCATGGGCGGGGACGACCACCAGTTCCAGGATGCCATTGCTCTTCTCGCCCGGCGGGAAGCGGATCGCCTCGGGGCTGCAGACCCGGGCGTGCTTGGCGCCGACGATCTCGGGCCAGCGGGTCACCACGCTTGACTGGATGAAGCCAAAGCGGCGGAAGGCCGTGCGGCCCACCTCGGGCATCAGTTCGGCCACGCTGCGCGCCGCCCCGCCACGCGGCCGCTCATACTGGCGCGGCTTTGCTACGGGCTTTGTGCCTGGCTTCTTCGGGTCCCGTTCCATTGTGCTGCGGGCAATGCCATAGCGGGCCGATGGACGCCAGCGCCGACACGATCTCCCGCAGCCTGCTGGCCTGGTACGATGCCCAGGCGCGGGTCCTGCCCTGGCGCAGCCCGCCTGGGTCGCCGCCGCCCGAACCCTACCAGGTGTGGCTGTCCGAAGTCATGCTGCAGCAGACCACCGTGGCGGCGGTCGGGCCCTATTTCGCGAAGTTCCTGGCGCGTTGGCCGACGGTGCTTGACCTGGCAGCGGCCGACGATGCCGATGTCATGGCCGCCTGGGCCGGGCTGGGCTACTATGCCCGCGCCCGCAACCTGCTGGCCTGCGCCCGGGCCGTGGCGGCGCGGGGCGGCACCTTTCCGGCCACCGAGGCGGAGCTGCAGGAACTGCCCGGGCTGGGCGCCTATACCGCCGCCGCTGTCGCCGCGATTGCCTTTGGTGAACGCGCCACGGTGGTCGATGCCAATGTCGAGCGGGTCGTGGCGCGGCTGTTTGCGATCGACGCGCCGCTGCCGGCCGGCCGCAAGGCGATCCGGGCGCGGGCTGAAGAGATTACTCCGGCCGAGCGTGCGGGGGATTTTGCCCAGGCGATGATGGACCTTGGGGCAACGGTATGCACTTCGCGGGCCCCGCGCTGCCTGCTTTGTCCGCTGGCGGAAAGCTGCGCGGGGCGGCGGCAGGGGGCAGAGCGCTTTCCGGTCAAGCCCGCCAAGGTGGCCAAGCCGCAGCGCCGGGGGCAGGCCTATTGGATTGAACGCAGCGGTGCGGTCTGGCTGGTGCAGCGACCGGGCACCGGGATGCTGGGCGGAATGCGCGCGCTGCCGGACGATGGCTGGTCGGCGCGCGGCGATGGTCGCGGGACGGGACCTCTAGCAGGTGGTTGGACCAGCGGCGGTGTGGTGCGCCACAGCTTCACCCATTTCGATCTTGATTTGCAATTGATGCTTTATTCAGGCGGCGATTTGGATAGGCTGGCCGCTGATAGTGGCGAATGGTGGCCGCTGGACCGGTTAAGCGATGCTGGCCTGCCCACCCTGTTCGCCAAGGCAGCGCGGCTGGCGCTGGCACAACACGAAGATCTGGGAGAATGACCTTGCACCACCACGACGCCATCGCGCTTTCGCGCCGGAACCTGCTGCGCTCCAGTGTGCTGCTGGGCGCTGGTGTGGCGGTCGGTGCCTTGCCGTTTGGCAGCAGTCTGGCCCACGCCGCAGTCGGCTTCGAAGCGCGCTGGCCCAATGTCACGGCGATGCTCGACAAGTATGTCAGCGAGCGCAAGGTGGCCGGCATGGTGGCGGTGCTGGGCTGGGGCGACAAGGACCCCGGCTTTATCGTCCGCGGCAAGGAAGCCTTCGACGATCCCGACATGGCGGGGGAGAACAGCCTGTTCCGCGCCTATTCGCAGACCAAGCCGGTCACGGGCATGGCAGCGATGATGCTGATCGACGATCGCAAGCTGAAGCTGGACCAGCCAGTCGCCGATTTCATCCCTGAATTTGCCAATATGCGGGTCGCCATCGATCCCAAGAGCAGCCTGGAATCGCGCCCCGCGCAGAACCAGATTACCGTCCGGCACCTCCTCACCCACACAGCGGGTCTGGGCTATGCCGGGGTCGGCAAGGAGAAGGTCAGCGCCGAACTGCTGCGGCTGGGGGTGACCCCGGCCGTGCTGACGCGGATGAAGATCCCCGGCCTGCCGGTCAGTCCGCCAACGCCCGGCCCCGACGAGTTCGTCAAGCTGGCGGCGAGCGTGCCACTGGTCTCCGAACCGGGCACAGAATGGCACTATTCGATGTCCCTCGATGTGCTGGGCGTGGTGATCCAGCGCGCTTCGGGGGCCAAGAGCTTTGAAGCCTTCCTGCAGGAACGGATGTTCGATCCGATCGGCATGAAGAGCAGCTACTTCCGGGTACCCGCCACCGAGGTCCACCGGCTGACTGCCAATTACGGGTTGATGGGCGGCTTCCCGCTGCCGATCGATCCCAGCAAGACTTCGATCTATCGCGACCGGCCGGCCTTTGCCTTTGGCGGCTCTGGCCTGGTCTGCTCGCCAGCAGACTATGACCGCTTCCTCAAGATGATCGCCAACGGCGGCCTGGTCGGCAGCAAGCGGGTGATGGGCGCGGCGGCCGTGGCGCTGGGCGTCAGCAACCTGCTGCCTGACGGGGTGAGTACCAAGGGCACCTTTATCGACGGCGCCGGCAACGGCGCGGGTGGCCGTTCGGGCCTGGGCCGCGATGCAGGCACCTTCGGCTGGGGCGGCGCGGCTGGCACGGTCGGCTTCGTCAACGTCCGGATGGGCCTGCGCGCCGGGATCTATACCCAGTACATGCCATCCGAAGCCCTGCCGGTCCACGCCGAGTTCCCGCAGAAGGTGCTGGCCGACATCGGCGGGATGCGCGGCGCATGAAGGCGCCGATCGCCTTCGCCGGCTCGCCGATCGACCGGGCCGACCACATCCGTGCCAATCCCGATGAGCTGGCCGCCCTGATGAACTGGCGGGCCCGGTTGCTCAAACTCGATGGCCTCTCGCCGGTCTATACCGATGACGGCGCGCTCGAATGGGGCACGCTGGCCGATGCCGATCCGGAGGCGGAGCTGGTGTTCCTGGGGCTGATGGACGGCAAGGCCTGCTTTGCCGCCGTGCCCGATGAAGGCGCGACCGGCCCGGCCTATGCCAACCCGTCGATCTGGGCGGCGATGTCTGCGCTCGATCCGGGTGAGCTCGCGCTCTATGGCGGTGCCCGCAGCCTGGTGGACTGGCACGCGCGGCACCGCTTCTGTGCGCGCTGCGGCGGGCCGACCAAGGTCAGCAAGGGCGGCTGGCAGCGCAATTGCGAGAGCTGCAAGGCCCAGCATTTCCCGCGCACCGATCCGGTCACGATCATGCTGATCGAACACAAGGACCACCTGCTGATGGGCCGCCAGCCGCGCTTTCCGGCGCGGATCTATTCGGCGCTGGCCGGGTTCGTCGAACCGGGCGAGACGATCGAGGAAGCCGTGGCGCGCGAGAGCTTTGAGGAAGCGGGCGTGCGGGTGCGCGATGTGACCTATGTCGCCAGCCAACCCTGGCCGTTCCCCTCTCAGCTGATGATCGGCTGCCATGGCTTTACCGACGATCCCGAACTGGCAGTCGATTTCACCGAGCTGGAGGAGGCGCGCTGGTTTACGCGTGAGGAACTGGAAGCGGCGCGCGCTGCCGGTCCGGATGGCACCGATACCCTGATCTTCCCGCGACCCTTCGCGATCGCCCACAACCTGCTGACATGGTGGCTCGACAAATGACCCAGCCTGCGAAAGTCACGATCGATATCTGGTCCGATGTGATGTGCCCCTGGTGCATCATCGGTTACTCGCAGCTCAAAAAGGGCCTGGCGACGCTGGAGGGTGAGATCGAGGCGGAAGTGCGCTGGCATGCCTTCCAGCTTAACCCTGACATGCCGCAAGAGGGCGAGGAGCAGCAGGCCCACCTCGCCCGCAAATATGGCCGCACGCCTGACCAGATGGCCGCGGCGCGCGGGCAGATGCGGGAAATCGGCGCGCGTGCGGGCTATTCCTTCGACTACACCGGCGAGGGCGAGGCACCCCAGGCGCGGTTGTGGAACACGGCCAAGGCGCACCAGTTGCTGCTCTGGACCCTGGCCCAGCACGGGCCGGAAAAGCAGACCGAGCTCAAGCTGGCGCTGTTCGATGCCCACTTCCAGCAGCGCCGCAATGTCTCCGACCCGGGCGTGCTCAGCGAGATCGCGGAAAGCGTAGGGATCGACCGCGCCGGGGCTGAGGCCGCGCTTGGCAGTGCCGTGCTGGCCCAACAGGCGCAGGAAGAACAGCGCATGGCCTATGACATGAACGTCACCGGCGTTCCGGCCATGCTGGTCAATGGCCGCTTCATGATCCCGGGCGCGCAGGAGCCCGAAACCTATGCCGATGCCCTGCGCCGCGTGGTCGCGGGTGAGGCTGAGCTGGCGGCGCGCTCGGCATGACGCCGGATTACACTGGCCAAGTCGCGGTGATCACCGGCGGCGCCGGGGGGATCGGCGGCGCGCTCGGCAAGGCGCTGGAGGCGGCGGGTGCGCAGGTCCTGCTGGCTGACCGCGAAGCCAGCGACGGGATTGTAGCCTGCGATGTCGCCAATCTGGACGAGGTCGAAGCCCTGGCCGAGCTGGCCTGGCAGCGGTTTGGCCGCGTTGATCTGCTGGTCAACAATGCCGGAATCTCTGGCGGCGGTGGCCGGTTGTGGAAGGCGGATATGGCCGCCGCGCGCAAGGTGTTCGAGGTCAACTTCTGGGGCGTCTGGCATGGCTGTGCCGCCTTTGCCCCGCGCATGGCGGCACAGGATCACCCCTCCGCGATCTACAATGTCGCCTCGGAGAACGCCCTGTTCTGCGCCGTACCCCGCGCGGCCGCCTATATCGCCTCGAAGCATGCGGTCCTGGGCCTGACCGAAAGCCTGCGCGAGGATCTGCCCGAGCATGTCCATGCCGGCACGATCATCCCCGGCTGGGTGCTTTCTGGCCTGACCAGCGAAGGCGGGCGCGATCACGCCATGCCGGCTGAACGCTATGCCGAGATCATCCTGCCACAGCTCGCCGCGCGGGAACGCTTCGTGGTCAGCCACGCCTACAACGTGGTGCCGATGACCGAACGGACCGACGCGCTGGAGGCGGCCTATGCCCGCTATGCTCCGCGCTATGATGGCGATGAGGAGTATGACGTGCGGGCCTATATCGCCCGCCTGCGGGGTGAGGGCTAGACCAGCCCCAGCCTGGCGAGATCGGCGGCGATGTGGCCAGGCAGGACTTCGCCTGCCTCCTCATCACTGCCCAGGTCGCGCGGGGCGTCGGCGTCTTCGAGATAGCGCCAGCCCTGATGCGCGCGCTTGGGTTGGGGCATTACCTCGATCAGGCGCGGCGAAATGACGATATTCGTCCGCCCGCCCTCGGCCTCTTCGAACCGCAGGATCGGGCTGCGCATCACCAGTTGGTGCTTGAAGATCCAGAACAGCGAGCCACCTGGGACGATTTCCTCATGCCGTTTGGGCAGGTACCGCGTGGTCAGCCGCGCCTCGGCGCCGCGGGTCGCGAACCAGCTGCGCATTTCCTCAAGCGACTGGGCCCCGTAGGCCACCTTCGTGAGGTGCAGCGGCATGGCTCAACCGACCAGTCCGCTGGCGACCGCGAGGCCAAGGAAGGCGAAGAAGCCCATCGAATCGGTGATCATGGTGACAAAGACCGAACTGGCCACCGCCGGGTCCTGGCCCAGTCGGTCGAGCGTGACCGGCACGATCACGCCGGCCAGGCCGGCGGTGATGATGTTGACCACCACGGCCGTGCCGATCACGGCGCCGAGCAGCGGGTTTGAGAAGACCAGTGCGGTCGCGACGCCGATCAGCGTTGCCACGGTCACCCCGTTGAGCAGGGCGACACGCATCTCGCGCCAGATGATCCGGCCGGTGTTGGAGCGGGTCAGCTGGTTGGTGGCGAGCGCGCGGACCGCGACGGCCATGGTCTGCGTTCCGGCATTGCCGCCGATCGAGGCGACCATTGGCGATAGCGCCGCCAGCGCCACCAGCTTTTCGATCGCCCCGCCAAAGCTGCTGATGATCGTCGCGCTGAGCAGGGCTGTCGCCAGGTTGGCGATCAGCCAGCGGACGCGGCTGATATAGGAATCGCGGATCGGCTCGTTGATGTCGCCTTCGCCCGCACCGGACAGCAGCAGCACGTCCTCGCCGGCTTCTTCCTGGATGATGTGGACCACGTCATCGACCGTGATCTGCCCCACCAGCCGCCCGTCGGCATCGACCACGGCGGCCGAGATCAGGGCGTATTTCTGGAAGCGCAGGGCCACTTCTTCCTGGTCCATCGTCACCGGGATCAGGGTCTGGTCGCGCTGCATCACGTCGGTCAGGGCGATCGCGCGCGGGGTGCGCAGGATCCAGCTCAGCGCGCAGGTGCCAACCGGGTGGAAGCGCGCATCGACGATGAACACTTCCCAGAATTCGTTCGCCAGCTCACCGGATTCGCGCAGGAAATCGATCAGGTCGCCCACGGTCATGTGTTCCGGGACGGCCACGAAATCGCGGCTCATCAGGCGGCCGGCGGACTCTTCCGGATAGGACAGCGCGGTTTCGATCGCCGCGCGGTCCTCGGGCTCCATCTCGGCGAGGACGGCCTGCTGGTCTTCCTCGTCGAGGTCTTCCAGCATGGCGACGGCATCGTCGGTATCGAGCTGTTCGGCGATGTCGGCAACGGCTTCGGCGGGAAGCTGTTCGACGATATCCTCGCGGACATAGTCATTGAGCTCGGCATAGACCTCGCTGCCCATCAGGTCGCTGATGGCGAGCGCCAGGGCCGGGCGCTCGTCGGAATCGAGCAGTTCGAAGAGGTCGGCGATGTCGGCCGGGTGCAGGCCTTCGACCAGGCTGTAAACCGCGTCGTTCTCGCCCGCTTCAAGCGCATCGCGCACTCGGCGGACGAATTCCGGCTTCAGCGTGTTTTCGGCGTCCAGACTGTCGCTCTCACGCGCCGGCTCGGCCGCCGGAGCGGCGCTTTCGAGCAGGTCGGGATCGAGCTTGTCGGCGGTCATGGTCCGGTGGTCTAGGCGGGTCGTCGGCTTTTGCAACCCGGGTTCCGGCTTGGTGCGTGACTTTGTCCCGCGCCGCCCTATATCGGCCCGGTCATCTAACGGAGAATACCATGGCCGAAACCCTCACCCTCAGCCTCGACAGCGGCGATGTCGTCATCAAGCTGCGTCCCGACCTGGCCCCCGGCCACGTCGAACGGATCGTCGAGCTGGCCAACGAAGGCTTCTATGACGGGGTCAAGTTCCACCGCGTGATCCCGGGCTTCATGGCCCAGGGCGGCTGCCCCCAGGGCACCGGCATGGGCGGTTCAGACAAGCCCGACCTGCAGGCCGAATTCAATGCCGAGCCGCATGTCCGCGGCGTCTGCTCGATGGCCCGCACCAGCTATCCGCACTCGGCCAACAGCCAGTTCTTCATCTGCTTTGACGATGCGACCTTCCTGGACAAGCAGTACACTGTCTGGGGTCAGGTGATCGAAGGCATGGAACACGTCGATGCCCTGCCCAAGGGCGAACCGCCGGCCAACCCCGGCGTGATCCGCAAGGCGACTGTCGCCTGACCTCTTCCCCCCTCCCGCTTGCGGGAGGGGTTGGGGGTGGGCCCACCCCGCTGCGACTAGGCAGCTGCGCCGTCAAGTCTCGCGCCCCTCCCGCAAGCGGGAGGGGTTATTGCGGCAGCCGCCTGGCTGAAATGATCTTTACCGGCGGCTCCAGCATCTGGCCCTTGAGTTGCCCTTCGCCCTTGGTCGGCGATAGCGGCGCGTCCCAGATCTTGCGCACCACATCCATCCCCTGCGTGACCCGGCCAAAGGCGGCAAAACCAGCCTGGGCTTCGGGCTCGGCTGCCTTGGGATCGGCATCGAGGCTGGGCAGGTCTGACAGCAGGATTGACCAGTCGGCCGTGGCCGTGCCGGGGGCATGGCGCGCCATCGAGATCGTGCCGGCCTTGTGGCTGATCCCGGTCACGCTGGTCGGCTCATGCGCGATGGGTTTCAGGACCTTCAGCGGATGGCCCTGCAAGCCGCCCTGGATCAGACCATTGGGCTGTTCGCCCCAGGGCAGCCGCATCGAGCGGTAGAAAATCACCCCGTCGAACTTCTTCTGATCGACATAGCGCACGAAGTTTTGCGTCGTGATCGGCGTGCGCTTGTTGTCCAGCTCCAGCTCGATCGTGCCCAGTTCGGTCACCAGCGCGACCTTGACTGTATCGCCCAGCGGTGGAGCCGGCTTGGCAGCGACGGGGCGCTTGGCCGGGGCCTTCTTCGGCGGCGCGGCCGCGGCCAGCACGAACAGGGCAGGAATGGCGAGCAGGGCGAATCGACGGTTCATGCCGTGATGCTGCCCGATTACAGTCCGGTTTTCACCACCCAGTCATGGAAGATCCGCACCGCCCGCACGTCCAGCGCGTGGGGCTTGCAGATGAACCAGTAGGAATAGGGGCTCTTGACCTCGATATCGTAGAGGTTGGCCAGGCGGCCATCCTGGGCGCGGTCGAAGTGGGCATCGTGCATGATCGCGATGCCCAGGCCTTGCGCTGCGGCCTCCAGGATCAGCTGGCCCGAATCGTAATGGTCGATCGCCGCCGGCTCCAGATCGGGCAGGCCGATCGCCTGTTTCCAGGCAACAAAGCTGTCGGGCAGCTCGTTGTGGATCAGGAAGGTCTGGCGCGACAGCGCTTCGCGGTCTGGCCTGGGGCCAATCTCCTCGGCCAGGGCCTTGGAGGTGATTGCATAGACCTTGTTGTGATCAAGCTGGACCGCGTGGAACGAAGGATCAGGCTGCGGCGAAAGGATGAAGGCGGCATCCAGCGTATCGCCAACCCGGTGATCGAGATGCGGGCTGGTGTCGAAATCGATGTGCAGGCGCGGCTGGGCCTTGCGCAGTTCGGGCAGGCGCGGGAACAGCCGCTGGCTGCCGAACAGCGGCAGCACGCCCAGGCGCAGGCGCAGCACGCGGCTGTCCTCAACCTGGCCTTCGACCGCGGCGGCCAGCTCATCAAACTTGGGCGCCACGGCATTGTAGAAGGTGCTGCCATCGTCGGTCAGCTTCATCGCCTGGTGCTGGCGAGTGAACAGTCGCTTGCCGATGAAGTCTTCCAGCGCGGAAACCCGGCGCGACAGGGCCGACGGGCTAAGGCCAAGCTCGTCCGCCGCCGCGCGGGCAGAGCCCAGCCGGACGATCCGCACAAACGCTTCAATCGCGCGCAGGGGGGGAAGACGGCGAATTGCCACAGGTTACTCTTCGGATTCGTCCCGGGGAGAGGGCGGATGCAGACGCAGACGGGTAACATGCTTTTCGTTGCCCGCAATCACTTCCAGTCGCCAGCCGCTGGGATGATCGAGAATGGCCCCGACCGGCGGCACGGCCTCGGCCAGCAGGAAGGCCAGGCCGCCCAGCGTATCGACGTCTTCCTCAACCTCGGCCAGGCGGCGGTCGATCGCAGCGGCCACGTCATCCAGCTCGGCCCGGGCATCGGCTTCCCACATCCCGTTTTCGAGGCGAGTCAGCAGCTCCTCGGGCGCGTCGTCGTGCTCGTCCTCGATCTCGCCGACGATTTCCTCGACCAGATCCTCAAAGGTAATGATGCCGTCGGTGCCGGAATATTCGTCGATCACCACCGCCAGGTGGACGCGGCTGGCGCGCATGTCGTTTAGCACTTCGAGCGCGCCGCGGGCCTGCGGCACATAAAGCGGCTGGCGCAGCAGGCTGGTCCAGCCCTTGGGCGGCTTGCCGCTGGCCAGGTGCTTGAACACGTCCTTGATCAGGACCATGCCGATAATCTCGTCCAGGCTGTCGCGGTAGACCGGCATGCGCGAATGGCCGTGCTCGGCAAAAGCACTGACGACATCGTCCCAGCTGGCGGTTTCAGGCACGGCCACGATCTCGCCGCGCGGGATCGCCACGTCGTCGGCATCGTGCTCGCTGAAGTGGAGGAGGTTGCGGAGCATGTCGCGCTCCAGCGCCGACAGGTCGCCGTTGCGCGAGATGCCGCCGTCGTCCTCGTGCTCGTCGATCGCTTCTTCCAGCTGGGCGCGCAGCGACTGTTCGCCGCCGCCGTCAACCCGCTCGAACCAGCGTTTGATCGCGCGCCAGGTGGAGCGCCTACTCTCCCCGTCTCCGGATGGGCCCTCGGCCATGGTACTCGTCAGTCCCCTATTGGCGATCCGGTCACTGGATCGCGATCGCCATATGGGTCGGCAATGCCCATCAGCGCAAGAGCCTTGATTTCCAGCGCTTCCATCGCGGCGGCTTCGTCATCCGAGTGAACGTGGTCATGACCCGCCAGGTGAAGCAGGCCGTGGACAACCAGATGCGCCGCATGGTGTTCCAGCGGCACGCCCTTGTCCGCCGCCTCGCGCGCGCAGGTTTCGAGCGCCAGGGCGATGTCGCCGAGCAGTTCCGGCGGGCCGTCAGGGCTGAGCGCCAGCAGCTCTTCCCGCCCCACCATCGGGAAAGAAAGGACGTTGGTCGGCTTGTCCTTGCCGCGCCATTCGCGGTTTAGTTCGCGGACTTCGGCATCGTCGGAGAACAGCAGGCTGGCGGACAAGCGCGGGTTGGCGAGCTCTGGGGCGACTTGCGAAAGTGCCGAGAGCGCGCGTTCGGCCAGGACTTCCCAGTCCGGGGGCGAGGGCCAATCGGCTTCGATCGCGATTTCCAGTTCCAAACCAGTCTCCGTCACCCCGGACCTGATCCGGGGTCCCGCTTTGCAAGCGCGACATCAAGGGGAAGCGGGACCCCGGGTCAAGCCCGGGGTGACGAGGAACGGCCGCCTGACCTTACCCGTGCTGCCCCTCATAAGCATCGACGATCCGCCCGACGATTGGGTGGCGGACTACGTCGCTGCTGGTGAAGCGGGTAACGGCAATGCCCTCGACGCCTTCGAGACGCTGTACCGCGTCGTTCAACCCGCTCATCTGCGGGCCGCCGGGGATGTCGACCTGGTTGGGGTCGCCGCAGATCACCATCCGGCTGTTCTGGCCAAAGCGGGTCAGGAACATCTTCATCTGCGCCGGCGTGGTGTTCTGCGCTTCGTCGAGGATGATGAAGCTTTCGGCCAGGGTCCGCCCGCGCATGAAGGCGATCGGGGCGATCTCGATTTCGCCCGAGGCCAGTCGGCGCTCGACCTGTTCGGGCGGCATGCAATCGTAGAGCGCATCGTAGAGCGGGCGCAGATAAGGATCGACCTTGTCCTTCATGTCACCAGGCAGGAAGCCGAGCCGCTCCCCGGCTTCGACCGCCGGGCGGCTGAGGATCAGGCGCTGGACCGAGCCGGTGATCAGTTGCGAAACGGCCTGGGCCACGGCGACATAGGTCTTGCCGGTGCCGGCTGGTCCCAGCGCGAAAATGATGTCGCGGCTGGCCAGCGCGCGCATATATTCGATCTGGGTCGCGCTGCGCGGGACGATCGTTTTCTTGCGGGTCCGGATCATGATCGACGGGGCGCCGTCGTCGCCCGAGACGATCCCTTCCAGCGTCGGTTCGGCCGACATCATGATGATCGATTCGACTGCGCCGGGATCAAGCTCCTGCCCGCTCAGCAGCCGCTGATGCATGGTTTTCAGCACGTCGCGGGCGCGCGCCACGCTGTCTTCCGGCCCTTCGATCTGGGCGCGATTTCCGCGGGCGGAAATGAAGACGCCCAGGCGGTTCTCGATCTGCACCAGGTTGGCGTCGAACTGCCCGAACAGCGCCCCCAGGATTGTCGCTTCCTCAAACTCCAGCTCGGCGCGGGCGCGGCGGGGCTGGATGCGGGCTTGCCCGAAGACTTCGCGGTCTTCGTGGGCGCGGGCAGGTTTACGAGCCATAAAGTGGGCAGGGCGCTCCTTTCAATGCAGTCGGTCTGGGCAGCCGAACTGGCTGATTCGAAGCTTAGGCGCAGCCATGCCTTGCGCAAGGGCCTTGCGGCGCGGCGTTGTGGATGGGCGGTATTCGCTCGTCGTCCAGCCGGGTAGGGCGTTCGTCGACAAAACCATGCCACTCCATGCATTTGGCCGTGGCGAGCACTACTATCGTCGATAGCCACTGGCTGGTCAGGACCGCGTGTTTCAGGGTTTGTCACAGTAATCAACAACATGCCGAGGGGCAGCTACGTGAGCAGGATCCTAGCATTCATGGCCGCAGTCGGCCTGTCACTTCCCCTGGCGGCACCGGCCCTGGCGCAAGCGCAACCCGTGGTGGACTCCGCACCGGAGCCGATTGTCGTTACGGGTGAGCGGGCCGAGCAGGCCAAGGCTGCAGGCAAGCAGGGCCAGGCCATCACCCAGCGTCCGCTGGAAGATTATCCGCTCGCGCGGCGCTATGCCCCGCTGTGCCTTCACATTTTCGGGATCAACCGCGAAGCGGGTGAGGTGCTGGCCGAGCGGATTACGGCCAATGCCCAGGTCCTGGGTCTGCGAGCCGGTGACAAAGGGTGCAAGCCCAACGCCTGGATCGGCTTTGTCCGCAACAGCAAGGCGGCGGTGGCGCAGCTGCGCAAGACGCAGCCGGAAATGTTCGGCACACTGTCGAAGACCGAGATTGACCGGATCTTCGCCGGGTCTGGCGCGGCGCAGGTCTGGCACACGACCGAGCAGCGCACGATCGACGGGCGGGCGCTGACCAACCTGCAACTGGGTGACACAACGGTCAAATCAACCTCGCTGTACCAGCCGGGCCGACTGGGCTCGCCGATCCGTTCCGACCTGCTTGGCTCGATCGTGATCTTCGACATGGCCCGGGTTGGCGGCAAGAGTCTGCTGCAATTGGCGGACTATGCAACCTTCCGCATCCTGGCGCAGGTTCAGGACCTGCCGCAGGTTGAGCCGCAGACCTTGCCGACGATCCTGTCACTGTTTGCCCAGGGTGATGCCCCGCCCGACAGCCTGACCGAGTTTGACTGGGCCTATCTGTCGGGCTTCTACCGGATGGATCGCGGCGCGAAGCTGTTGGCCACTGCGAACGCCACCGAGCGGGCCATGCTGGATGGCACCGCCACCCGGCTCAGCAACAAAGCACGGCCTGACTAGGCCAGCCGGGCGCTTAGCGAGTTCGGCCCGGCTTCGACCAGCTCGACCTCGACCAGGTCGCCGATCGCCGCTTCGCCGGTGAAATGGACCGATTGGAGCCAGGGCGACTTGCCGAGCCACTGACCCGGGTGCTTGCCCTTGCGTTCGACCAGCACGCTGCACCGTTTGCCGAGCGAGGCCTGGTTGAAGGCGAGCTGGCTGGCGTTGAGCGCGGCCTGAAGCCGCTGGAGCCGCTCGTCCATCACCGCGGCGGGAACCTGCCCGTCCATCGTTGCGGCCGGAGTGCCGGGGCGGGGTGAGTACTTGAAGCTGAAGCATTGGGCATAGCCGACCTGTTCGACCAGCTGCAGCGTGTCCTCGAACTCGGCATCGGTCTCGCCCGGGAAACCGACGATGAAATCGCCGGACAGGGCAATGTCGGGCCGCGCGGCGCGGACCTGATCCAGCACGCGCAGGTAGCTCTCCGCCGTGTGGCTGCGGTTCATCGCCTTCAGCACGCGGTCATTCCCGGCCTGGACCGGCAGGTGCAGGAAGGGCATCAACTGCGGAATGTCGCGGTGGGCGGCGATCAACCCATCGGTCATGTCGTTGGGATGGCTGGTGGTATAGCGGATCCGCGCCAGACCGGGGATTGTCGCCAGAACTTCAACCAGTTTCTCAAGTCCGCGGCCATCACTATCGCGCCAGGCGTTGACGTTCTGGCCAAGCAGCGTGATTTCGCGGGCGCCGGCATCAACCAGCTTCTTCGCTTCTTCAACCAGGTCTTTGAACAGACGCGAAACTTCGGCGCCGCGGGTATAGGGCACCACGCAATAGGTGCAGAACTTGTCGCAGCCTTCCTGCACGGTCAGAAACGCGTTGGGGCCAACCTTGCGGCGTGCCGGCAGGACGTCGAACTTGGTCTCGGCCGGCATGTCGACATCGACCGCGCGGCGCCCTTCGACGGCTTCGGCGATCATGCCCGGCAGGCGGTGATAGGCCTGCGGGCCCACCACCATGCTGACCGCCGGCGCGCGCTTCATGATTTCCTCGCCCTCGGCCTGGGCCACGCAGCCGGCCACTGCGATCAGCGGACTGGTACCATCCTCGCGGCGCAAGCGGCCGATGTCGGAATAGACCTTCTCGGCCGCCTTCTCGCGGATGTGGCAGGTGTTGAGGACGACCAGGTCCGCTTCCTCACCCTCCGGCGCGGGCATGATGCCCTGCTCGCCCAGCAGCTCGGCCATGCGTTCGCCATCATAGACGTTCATCTGGCAGCCGAAGCTTTTGACCCGGTAGGTCCTGGGGGGCGGAGTGGGGCGCATGGGCCGCGCCGATACGCCAATTGGCGCAGCTTTTGAAGCGCTATCCGCTGAGCCTGGCGAGCATCGCTTCGCGCGCGGCCTGGGCGATGGTCTTGCGGCTGGCCAGTTCCGCGCCGGTCAGCACCGGCAGGAAGTGGACGGTCAGCTCGATCGGCCGGCGGCGGGCGAGCAGGCGCAGGAAATTGTCCACCCCGTGTTCCTCGCCCACCCAGGCGATATCGGCGACCTCGGGCCCGAAGTGCAGCAGCACCGGTTGGACCGCGATGCCGCCCGGCAGCGGCTCCAACGCCGAGAGCAGCGAGCTCTTGAACGGCAGCAGTCCGGTGCCGTCGCTGGTCGTGCCTTCGGGGAAGATCGTCAGCGCGCCGGTATCGCGGATTGCGGTGCGCACGGCGGCGACCTGCGCGGCCACGCTCTTGCGGTCATGCCGGGCGACGAAGACCGTGTCGTTCATCTTGCACAGCCATTTCAGCAGCGGCATCGAGGCGAGGCCATCGTGGCCGACAAAGGCGCTGCCAGTGGTTGCTGCAAGTGCCGGGATATCCAGCCAGGAAACATGGTTCGCCAGCAGGAAGGCGCCGCGGTGGACCTTTTCCCCGCGGGTGCGCAGCCGCATCCCGGCAATCGCGCCGATCCCGCCCAGGAAGAAGCGCGGCACCGGGTTGTGGTGAGTAAAGGGCCGGGCGAGGTAATAGGCCGGCAGGCAGAGCAGCAGGAGCAGCAGCATCGCCGTCAGTCGCAGTGTGACGCGAATCCAGCCAAGGATCGACAGGCGGCGCGGCTGGCTGAGCGCGATCGCCACAGGGCTTTACTGGCCCTCGCGGCCGAGCCGCACCCCGTAGAGCTCCATCCGGTGATCGACCAGGCGGTAGCCCAGCTTCTCGGCGATCTGGCGCTGCAGCGCCTCAAGCTCAGGGTCGACGAATTCGATCACCTTGCCGGTTTCGACATCGATCAGGTGGTCATGATGGGCTTCGGGCGCGGCCTCATAGCGGGCGCGGCCATCGCCGAAATCGTGGCGATCGAGAATCCCGGCCTCTTCGAACAGCCGCACGGTGCGATAGACCGTGGCGATCGAAATCCGCGGATCGACTGCAACCGCACGCTCATGCAGCTTCTCGACATCCGGGTGGTCGGTGCTTTCGGACAGCACCTTGGCGATCACGCGCCGCTGCTCCGTGATGCGCAGGCCGCGCTCGGCGCAAAGGGCTTCGATGTCGATCTGCTGGTGCACGAAGGGGTTCCGTAAATGAAACGTCCCGCTGGATATGAACCCGGCGGGACGATTCTTCAACCGCGCGTGGCGGAGTTATCCGGCTTCAGGCTTTTGCCTTGGGCTTGCGGCCACGCTTCTGGCCAGGCTTGCGGCCCAGGCCGATCTTCTTGGCGAGTTCGCGGCGCTTCTCGGCATATTCCGGCGCAACCATCGGATAGTCGGCGGGCAGGTTCCAGCGCGCGCGGTACTGATCCGGGGTCATGTTGTAATGCGTCATCAGGTGGCGCTTCAGCATCTTCAGCTTCACGCCGTCTTCCAGGCAGACGATGTGATCAGGCTTGACCGAAGAGCGGATCGAAACGGCCGGCTTGGGCGCTTCTTCCGCGACCGGAGCAGGGGCCTGGCCAAGGCCGGCGAGTGCGCCATAGACCTTGCTGATCAGCGACGGAACATCATCAACTGAAACGGAATTGTTGCTGACGTGGGCGGCAACAATATCCGACGTCAGGGTGATGAGAGTTTCATTCATATCGGACTGCGGAGTTTCCATGACCCGCCACCTTTCGTTTCTGCGACCATTTGACTTTTTATTGTTCAGTGGCGAGTCCCCCCGACTAGCCACAAAATTTGGCTAAGCCGGTTAAGCAGCTATCGCAAGCCAATTTATCGAAAGCTCGCCGAAAAACGAGAGTCCTGTAAGACCGGCATTAACTATAGCTGGCAGGCAAAAGTAATCGCATCAAGTCGATAGCCCGATGGCGTGCGGTAGTAGTCTTTGCGCAGACCGATCTGCACAAAGCCATTCCGGCGATAGAGGTGGATGGCGGGATTATCGCTGCGCATCTCAAGGAGTAGCTGCCTGGCCCCGCGGGCCCGGGCATCGGCCTTGCATTGGACCAGCAGTTTCTCGCCGATCCGGCGACGACGGAAATCGGGCGAGACTGCAATCAGCAGCAGTTCTTCTTCCTCGAAACCATGTCGCGACAGACTAAATCCGGCTGGCTCGCCAAGAACTTCGGCGATCTGATAGTAACAATTGCCGATCAGCAGCGCGTCTTCCACCTGGCGGCGCGACCAGGCTTCACCATAGGCAGGATCAAAGGCGGCCTGCATCACCGCCATGATCCGGTCGATATCGTCAGCCGGGGCCATCATGCGGCGGGCAGGCGAGCGTCCGGAGCCCGGCCATAAAGCGGGTGGTCGGCCGGCCCGAGCAAGACTGGCGGCAACAGGGCAAAGCTGCGCGCATCGGGCCAGCGCGGCAGGGCCGTGCCCGACCCGCGCTGCGCTACCAGCGCTTCGGCCTGGCTGCCGGCAACGAATTCGCAGCCCACCGCAGCCGCTGCGGCCGGGGCCAGCGAGGCCAGCTCGCCGATTGGCAGGCCGTCCGCGCCAAACGACTGGACGAACCATTCACCATGTCCGCCGGTCATGGCCACGGTGCAGGGCTTCGCTCCGGCATCAGCCCGGGCCATGGCCGCGACGAGCGCGAGTGTGGGATAGCCGATCAGCGCGCATTGCCATGCCAGCGCCAGCGCTCGCGCCGCAGCCAGCCCTACGCGTACCCCGGTAAAGCTGCCCGGTCCCAGCGCCACGGCGATCCGGTCAGCCCGGCCTTTACCAGGCAAGGCAGCAATCATCGGCACCAGCGCCTCGGCATGGCCGCGGCCCAGCACGCGGCATTCGCCGGCGATAAGTGCATCGCCGTCAAACAGGGCGACCGAGCAGGCCTCGGTCGCGCAATCGATCACCAGAGTTCGCATCACGCGCCTGTTAGCGCGTCAGGCGGTGTTGGCAAAGCGCGGCCAGGCATTCCTGCCTGGCCTGGGCATCACCAGCCCGCGCCCCCGGCCCAACCACCCGATTAGGATACCCTTGGAGCGGTTGGGCCGGGGGAGCGGGTGGGTGATGCTAACTGCGGACGGATGTCCGCAGCGCGCTCAGACGATGCTGTTGAAAGTATCGAAATCGGGGCGCGGGCTGCGATCGAAGATGGTGGAAGGATCGCCGTAGCCCAAAGTCGAGATGAAGTTGCTCTTCACCCGCGGGGTATCGGCAAAGAAGGCCGCGTCGACGGCCTCGTTCGAAAAGCCCGACATTGCGCCGGTATCCAGCCCCAGCGCGCGGGCAGCGAGGATGAAATAGGCGCCCTGCAGGCTTGAATTGCGCATGGCCGAAACCTCGCGCAGCGGCTCGTTGCCGTCGAACCAGGCCTTGGCATCGGTGTGCGGGAACAGCCACGGCAGCTGCTCGTGATAGTCGAGGTCCATGCCGATGATGACGGTGACGGGCGCCTTCAGCACCTTTTCGGCATTGGCCGGCAGGCAGAACTGCGCCAGCTTGGCCTTGGCCTCATCCGTGGTGCACCAGACCAGGCGCGCGGGCAGCATGTTGGCGCTGGTCGGGCCGAACTTCATCAGGTCCCAGATCGCGTGGAGCTGCTCAGTTGTTACCGGCTTGTCGAGATAGCCGTTATAGGTCCGCGCCGTGCGGAACAGCTGATCGAGCGCAGCATCGCTGAGCGGCTGAGACATGGTATTCTTCCCCTGTTCTATCGGTGTGGATCAGGCGGTGTGGATCAGGCCGCGCGAACTTCGCTGACTTCCGGCACATAGTGCTTCAGCAGCCCTTCGATCCCCTGCTTGAGCGTCGCGGTCGACGAAGGGCAGCCCGAACAGGCGCCCTGCATCGAGAGGTAGACCACCCCTTCGCGGAAACCGCGATAGGCGATGTCGCCGCCGTCATTGGCGACGGCCGGGCGGATCCGGGTTTCCAGCAGTTCCTTGATCTGGGCGACCACATCGGCATCGGCGGGATCATCGCCATAGTCGGCGTCTTCCTCAGCCGGCACGGCGATGCCGTCGGCGCTCGGGGCATGGAACAGCGGGGCCTGGCTGACGAAGTGATCAAGCAGGATCGCCACGACCTGCGGCTTCAGCGCTGACCAGTCCGACCCTTCGCCGGCGGTGACCGAGACGAAGTTGGAGCCGAAGAACACGCCGGTCACGTCACCCAGGCTGAACAGTGCCTCGGCGAGGGGAGAGGCGGCGGCCTCGGTCTCGTCACGGAAGTCGCGGGTGCCGGACGGCATCACTGCCTGCCCGGGCAGGAACTTCAGCGTGGACGGATTCGGGGTGGTTTCGGTTTCAATAAACATGAGGCGGATGTAGGCCTTTGGCTGGCTGGTTCAAGCTGGCAAATCAGAGCTCGCGCAGAGCTTGCGCCGGTTTGGCCCGCAGCAGCGGCAAGGACCCGGCCAGTGCAAAGGCCACAGTCATGCCCAGCCCCGCGCCCAGCACGGCCAGAACCTGCGGCCAATTGGGCAGCCAGTCGAATTCGAACAGCTGAACGATCACCAGCCAGCCAATCGCCGAGCCCAGCACCAGTGCCACGCCAGCCAGCAGCAGCGCCAGCAGGCCATATTCGGCGAGCTGGAGTAGCAGCAACTGTTTGCGGCTCGCCCCTAGCACCCGCAGGATGACGTTGTCGTAAAGCCGGCTGGCCCGCGCCGCCGCAATCGCGCCCAGTAGCACGGCAATGCCCGCCAGCACCGCGACCGAGGCGGCGGCGAGGATCGCGGTCGAAACCTGGGTCAGCAATTCGCGCGCCTGTTTCAGCACGCCGCCCACCTCGATTACCGAGCTGGCCGGGAAGGCCTTGAGCAATTGCGGCAGGAGCTGGCTGCGGTCGGCCCCGGCGGGCAGGTCAATCGTCGCGGCCAGGTTGTGCGGGGCATCGGCCAGCGTATTGGGCGAGAACACCAGCACATAGTTGAAGCCCATCGTATCCCAGTCGATCCGCCGGAACGAGGCGATCCGCGCGGTGCGCTCTACCCCCAGCACACCGATGGTGATCTTGTCACCCAGCTTGAGGTCGATTGCCTTGGCCAGTTCCTCGTCAACCGAGACCAGGGGCTCACCGGTATAGTCCTTGGGCCACCACTGCCCGGCGGTCAGCGAATTGCCCTCGGGCAGGGTCGGGGAATAGGTCAGCCCGCGTTCGCCCCGCAGCGGCCAGGCGTTCTCGGGGATTTCCTTGAGATCGGCCACGCGGGTCATCGCGTTTTCGGGGCCATAGGCCAGGATCGCACCGCGCAACGCCGGAACCTGGCGGACCTTGGCCTGCGGCGCGGCCTTGAGCACGATCCGCTCCATCTCGGCCGCGCGCTCACGCGGCAGGTCGAGCATGAAATAGTCGGGCGCACGGGCCGGTACACGGCTGGCGATATTCGCTTCCAGGCTGGTCTGGACCACGGCGAGCAGGACAAAGGCCGAAAGACCAAAGCCGAGCGCAGTAACCAGCGCGCCGGTCTGGGCGCCAGGGCGGTGCAGGTTGGACAGCGCAAGGCGCAGCAGCGGATGCTGCGGGCGGGGCAGGCGCGCGGCCAGGTAACGCAGGCCCCAACCGAGCAGGCCGAGCAGGCCGAGGACGACGATCGCCCCCGCCAGGAACCCGGCGGTGACCGGCAACTGCGCCGCGCTCGCCAGGGTCAGGCCGATGATCGCGGCAAAGCCCAGGCCGACCGGCCAGGCCGCCTCGCGCCATTGGCCCGAGAGCGGCGAAACTCGCGCCCGCATCAGCGCCAGCGCCGGGAAGCGCCGGGCGGCGAACAGCGGCGGGGCGGCAAAGACCAACCCGACCAGCAGGCCATAGGCAGTCGCCCGCGACAGCGCGGCCCAATCGAACACCAGGCCCGGCGTGACTGGCAGCAAGGCGCCCAGGGCGGTGCCCAACGCAGGCATGACGAGGATCCCTGCCAACAGCCCGGCCAGGCTGCCGACCAGGGCAGCGGCCAGCAACTGCAGCAGATAGATCCGGGTAATGTCCTGGCTCGTCGCGCCTAGCACCTTGAGCGTGGCAATGCCGTTGCGGCGGGCCTCGAGATAGGAGGAGACCCCGCCGCCGATCCCGATCCCGGCAATCGCCATGGCAGTGAGACCAACTAGGACGAGGAATTCGCCCATTCGCGAGACAAACCGGTCTGCCCCAGGCGCGGCGCGGTCGCGCTGGCGGTACGTGAAGCCAGAGGTCGGAAATTTGGCCTTGAGCTCGTCGATCGTCGCTACCGGATCGCGCTCCTGCGGCAGCAGCAGGCGGTACTTGCTGCGGAACATCGCACCCGGGCTGGTCAGTCCGGCGGCTTCGGGGAAACCATCGGCGACGATTACCGTCGGGCCGAGGGCAAAGCCTTCGCTGAGCCGATCAGGTTCATCGGCAATGACGCCGGCGATCTTCAAGGTCTGGCCGGCCAGGGTGAAGCTGTCCCCCGCCTTCAGTTCCAGCCGGGCAAGCGCATCGGGCGAAACCCAGGCTTCGCCAGCGGCGGGTTGGCCGACCTTGCGGCCATCGCTCAGCGTCAGCCGCCTGACCAGCGGCCACTTGGCGTCAACTGCCTTGAGCTCAATCGGCACGACAGTCTCACCGCTGGAGGCCATCGCCTGCAGCCGCACCCCGCCGGATACTTGCCCGAATTTTTCCAGCTCGGTGCGCTCGGCTGAGGTTGCGCCGCGCTGCCAGACTTCCACCTGGACGTCGCCGCCCAGGATCGTCTGTCCGCGCGACTTGAGCTCACCCTCGATCGCGCCGGTCAGCGTGCCGATCGCGGCTAGCGCACCGACGCCCAGGAACAGGCAGGCCAGCAGCAGCCGCAGGCCGCGGAAGCGGGCCGAAAGATCGCGCCGGGCAATCGTCCAGGCAGTGGTCCAGGAAAGGGCGGTATCGCTCACGCGGCGGTATCGCTCGCAATGCGGCCATCAGCCAGGGTGACGACGCGCTCGCAGCGGGTTGCCAGGCTGGCATCGTGGGTGATGATCACCAGCGTCGCCCCGGCCTCGGCCCGGCGGGCGAACAGCAGATCGACGATCCCGCTGCCGGTCGCGGCATCAAGATTGCCGGTCGGCTCGTCGGCAAAGACCAGCGCCGGGCGCGGGGCCAAAGCTCGGGCGATGGCGACGCGCTGCTGCTCGCCGCCTGAAAGCTGCGAGGGATAATGGTGCAGGCGGTGTCCCAGGCCCACGGCGGTCAGTTCCGCCTCGGCGCGGGGGCGGGCGTCGTCCATCCCAGCCAGCTCCATCGGCGTCATGACGTTTTCCAGCGCGGTCATGGTCGGCAGCAGGTGGAAGGCCTGCAGCACGATCCCGATCCGCCCGCGTCGCGCAGCGGCCAGGGCATCTTCGTCCAGCGCGGCAAAGTTCTCACCCGCCACGTGCAGCGCGCCGCCGCTGGCCCGTTCAAGCCCGGAAAGGACCGCCATCAGCGAGCTCTTGCCTGAGCCGGACGGACCGAGCAGCGCTAGGGTCTGGCCCTGCGGCACGGTCAGGTCGATTCCGCGCAGGATTTCGACCGCCGCCTCACCAGTGCCGAGGCTGAGTGTAAGGTTCGTGGCGGCAATAGCGAAATTTGGCGCCGATTGGGGGCTTGTCACGTCAGCGAATGGCCATAGCTAGGGGGAAACGAATTGAAGGAACCTTCCGGCATGAAATGGAAATCGGCAGCGCGAGTTGCAAGCCCCCTCGCGCTAGCCTTTATGCTGGGTGCCTGCGGATCGAATGAAGTCGCCGCCCCCGCACCCACCCAAAGCGCCAGCGCCGTGCCGGACCTGCCGGTGATGGGTGAGGAATTGCGGATCGTCGCGCTGGGGGACAGCCTGTTCACCGGTTATGGGCTGGAGCCTGGCCAATCCTATCCGGCGCGGCTGGAAGCGGCGCTGCGCGCCCGCGGGCTCAACGCGCGGATCACTAACGCCGGGGTTTCGGGTGATACCACCGCTGGCGGTTTGGGCCGGCTCGATTTCACATTGAACAGCCTGGCCAAGCCGCCGGCGCTGGTGATCATCAGCCTGGGCGGGAACGACATGCTCCGCGGCCTGCCGCCCGAGGCGACGCGCAAGAACCTCGACGGGATGCTGGGTAAGCTCAAGGCGCGCGGCATTCCTGTGGTCCTGCTCGGGATGCTCTCGGCGCCCAACCTGGGGGCTGACTATCGCGGCCAGTTTGATCCGATCTATCCGGCGCTCGCGAAAAAGTATGGCGCGACGCTGGTGCCGTTCTTCCTGCAGCCGCTGGTCGGGCGGCCGGACCTGATCCAGGCTGATCGGATCCACCCGACCCTGCCGGGGATCGATCTGATGGTCGAGACGACAGTCCAGACAGTGGCAGGCGCGCTGCCGAAGACGGCTAGCCCAGCCGCTCCACCGTCCCGTCCCTGACGCGCCAGATCGCCGCTTCATCGGCGATTGCTTCGAACGGGGCCAGTTCGGTCCCGGTTAGCCAGACCTGCGCTCGGCCAGCGCGCAGGCGGTCAAAAAGCGCGGCGCGGCGTAGCGGATCGAGGTGCGCGGCGACTTCGTCGAGCAAGAGCAGGGCCGGCCGGCTGCCGTGGAGCAGGTCGGCATGGGCCAAGGTCATCGCGATCAATAGGGCCTTCTGTTCACCCGTGGAACAGGTGCTGGCGGGCTGGTCCTTGCCGGCCATGGTAACGACCAGCTCGTCGCGTTGCGGCCCGGTCAGGGTGCGCTGCGCGGCCCGGTCGCGGCGGCGGGTGTTGGCAAGTTCGGCGGCGAGGGCAGCCGGTTCGAGCGGGCCGCCGGGCTGATACGCCAGCTCGGGCCGGGCGAAGGGTGCTTCGGGCAGCAGCGCCAGGCGCTCCGACAGCGCCAAGACGAGCCGTGCCCGCGCCTGGGCCACCAGAGCTCCTGCCTCGGCCAGTTGGCCCTCCAGGGCATCGAGCCAGGCTGGGTCAGGCTCCATTGGCTCGCCCAGCAGGCGATTGCGTTCGCGCAAGGCTGTTTCCATCCGGGCGGCATTCTTCGCGTGGCCCGGTTCCAGCGCCAGGACCAGCCGGTCCAGAAACCGCCGTCTGGCGCCCGCACCTTCGCTGAACAGGCGGTCCATTGCCGGGGTCAGCCAACCGATCGAGAGCCATTCGGACAGCCCCAGCGCCGGGATTTCGGCCCCATTGGCCTGGGCGACCCGGCGGCCCGGGCGCTCGGCGCGGATGCCGGTGCCAAGTTGAAGACCGCCGTCCAGCTCGGCGCTGACCGCGCAGCCGCCATCGCCGCTTTGGCTGGGCAGTTCGGTCAGAGCGGCGCGGCGCAATCCGCGCCCGGGGGCCAGCAGCGACAGCGCCTCCAGCACATTGGTCTTGCCCGCCCCGTTCTCGCCCACGAGCAGGTTGAACTGCGCCGTGCCGGAGAGGCGAGTCTCCGGATGATTGCGAAAGTGGGTCAGGGTGATGCGGTCAAGCGCCATTGCCGGTGCGATAGAGGGCAGGACCGGCGGTGTCATCCCTTCTCCCGTCACCCCCGCCGACGCGGGGATGACGAAGTTGGTGGTTTGCGCACAGGCCCGTTCCGCACAGTTGGTGAATTTTCCCAAAACATGGCATTCATCCTGCAGAAAGTTTCGCTGCAAATTTCGAAAACCACGCATTTCCGCCATTTTTCGAAATTGGCACGGCCCCTGCAATCATTCTGGCATCCGCAGGGATGGTCCCTCGGAAGGTTTAAATGGAATAGGGAATGACAATGTTTGGTTTCTCGCAAGTGCCCGCCCGCTTCACTGCCGCCGTGTCGGCCTTTGCTCTCTCGCTTGCTCTGATCGGCGCCACGGTTTCGATGCCGAGCCAGGCCCAGGCCCAGACCACCGGTGCCTATGTCGGAGTTGTCGCGTAATGAGCTCGCTCGATCGCTCGCGCTCTGACAGCGCACCCGCCGGCTTCCGCCTCAACAATGTTAATGGCAAGTTCATGGGCGTCAGCGCCGGAATTGCCGACTACTTCAACGTCGATGTCACGCTGGTCCGCCTGGGCTGGGTGCTCGGCACGATCCTGGGCTTCGGTAGCCTCGTGCTCGTCTACCTCGCAATCGGCCTCATCGCCGATTGATTGATCGCCGGTGAGGCCCCGTTCCTGAGCGAACGGGGCCGCCCACCGGAAAGCTTCAGACCGATTTGGCCTTGGCAAAGGGTGAGAAATCGGTCCCCTCGTCGAAGACCTCCACCCCCTCGCGGCGCTTCAGCCAGCCGACCACCGCATAGGTCACCGGGGTGAGCAGCGCTTCCCACAACACCTTCAGCAGCCAGTTGGTGACCATCACGGTCAGGACCTGCTCGGTCGTCCAGATCCCCAGGAAGGCGATCGGATAGAAGATCAGGCTGTCGACGGCCTGGCCAAAGAAGGTTGAACCGATCGTGCGGCTCCACAGCGCCTTGCCCTTGGTCCAGATCTTCATCTTGGCCAGCACGAAGCTGTTGACGAACTCCCCCGCCCAGAAGGCGATCACCGAAGCGGCGACGATCCGCCAGGTGCTGCCGAAGACGCTCTCGTAAGCGGCCTGGCCCTCCCAGCCCGCAGCCGGCGGCATGGCCACCACGACATAGCTCATGAAGGCCATGAACAGCATGGCGGCAAAGCCCATCCACACACAGCGGCGGGCATTGGCATAGCCATAGACCTCGGTCAGCACGTCGCCGATCACGTAGGATACCGGGAAGAACAGGATCCCGGCCCCAAAGGTGAAGCCGCCCAGCGTTGCCAGCTTGCTCGCCCCGATCAGGTTGGACAGCAGCAGGATCGCGACAAAGGCCGCCATCACATAGTCGAAATAGCGGAAGTGGCGGCGCGCGCCGGCCACTCCGTCCAACTGGGCAAGGTTCGTGCTCATGGCGCTGACTAACCCGGTTTGCGCGCAAGGCAAACCCCGCCTATGGGATGCACGGCGCGCGCCCGTAGCTCATCTGGATAGAGCGCGAGACTTCTAATCTTGAGGCAGCAGGTTCGAGTCCTGCCGGGCGCGCCAGACTTCGGGTGACATCCGCAGTGCGACATCCTTGCGGCTTGCTGCGCCTGGAGACCTGCCCTGACCGCTGTTCGGATCAAGCCTGAGCAGGGCAGTACTTTCCAAGGTAGTCACCGTGCGTCGGCATATTCTGCACGACGTAGCGGATCGACTGCTCCATTTCGTCAAATTCTTTGCGGGTTGCCGCGGAATCCAAGGTATCTGCGACCGCATTATGGCCGCCCATTGTAATGCCCTGGCCCATCATCACGGCTGCCCAACTGGTTTCGGTGAACAGCTCGTCATCTTCACGGAAAATCTGACCGTTCATCCGGAAGAGGTCGACCTTTTCAGTCAAGGTATCAGGCACTTGCATCGTGCGGCAGTAGTTCCAGAACTCCGAGTCATCCCTGCTGGTGGCATTGTAATGCAGAACCAGGAAGTCACGGATCCGGGTGTACTCCTTGGCGGTCAGGCGGTTGAAGGCGTCTTCCTGGGTCTGGGTTATCCCGTCGAGCGACAGGAGAGCGACGAGCTTGTTGATGCCGGTGTTGATCAGATGGATCGAGGTTGATTCGAGCGGCTCCATAAACCCGGCAGCAAGGCCGAGTGCGACGACATTCTTGTTCCAGAACTTTTTGCGACGCCCGGTGACGAATCGAAGATGGTTTGGATCGGCGGTCGGCTTGCCAGCAATGTTCTTGAGCAGGATGTCGAGCGCCTCGTCTGCTGACATGAAGGCGTCGCAATAGACATGGCCATTGCCGTTGCGGTGCTGTAGCGGAACCTGCCATTGCCAACCGGCCGAATGGGCGGTGGCACGGGTATATGGAAGCGGCTGGCTACCGTCGTCACGACGACACGGCAAGGCAACCGCCCGGTTGCAAGGCAGCCACTGCGACCAATCCTCGTATCCGGTCTTGAGCGCCTGCTCGATCAGCAACCCTCTGAACCCAGAGCAGTCGATAAACAGGTTGCCAGCAAGCTCTTGCCCATTGTCAAGCTTGACCGCGTTTACGAACCCGCTTTCGGGATCGAGCATTACTTCCTCTATCCGTCCTTCCTTCCGGACCACCCCGCGGATTTCAGCATATTTTCTAAGAAACGCGGCATAGCGGCCTGCATCGAGGTGGTAGGCATAGTTGACCGGCGGCAAGTCATCACGAGCGTAGTCTTCTGTTTTTGAGAAGCGGCCGAAGTACGCCGCCATGGTCTCAACATTGAAGACTTGGATCGGGCGCCGGTCTCCTTCGGTGTGGAATCTCCGCCAGACTTGGTGGAACGAGATCCCGCCCATCTGGTAGCCATAAGCACCGAAGGGGTGGATATAGCTGTCACCTTGCTTGCCCCAGTTGACGAACTGGATCCCCAGCTTGAAGCTACCCTGAGAGGCGGCAAGCATCTCGCGCTCATCGATCTCCAGCAAGCGGTTGAAGTCGACGAATGGCGGGATCGTTGCTTCGCCCACCCCGACCGTGCCGATTGCCTCGGATTCCACTAGCGTAATGTCGAGATTGCGTCCCTTCCGCAGCCGCGAAAGCACCGCCGCAGCCATCCAGCCAGCAGTGCCACCCCCCACAATGACGATTCGATCGATCGGTGTGCCGTGTTTCATGGCGCTTCCCTGAGTTTAAGTCCCGTCTGGCGGGGACACTGTGGCACAATTGCCATGGTTTCACGCGTATCGGAAGTGCAAAATGTGAACGTTCATTTTCCCTCTTGTGAACGCTCACAACAGAGGTTATCGGTCAGGGCAATAGTAGGGGCGGCTTCCGTGTGGGAGCAAAGCGCCCGTCGAAGGGGAGGCTAGCTTGTCACGCAATCAAAAGTTTGATTCGATCCGTTCGCGCCAGTTCCTGGCACTTGGCACCGCGTCCAGCATTGTCCTTGCGGCGATGACCGCCACGCCAGCACTTGCGCAGGAGATGAAGGGCGCGGAAGCCGACGATCAAAAGTCCGAAGATGCAGTCGACGGCGAGGAAATCATCGTCACTGGCTACCGCGCATCGCTGAAAAGTGCGCAGGATGTGAAGCGCAAGTCTGACACATTCGTCGACGCGATCACTGCTGAAGATATTGGTGCGCTTCCTGATCGCTCAGTTGCTGAATCGTTGCAGCGCGTGCCCGGCGTAAACATTGGTCGGTTCGAGAAGAGTTCGGACCCCGACCGCTTCTCGGTCGAGGGGACCGGAGTGATCATACGCGGCCTTCCTTTTGTTCGTTCCGAGCTCAACGGTCGTGACATTTTCTCTGCTACGGGTGGCCGCGAACTGAGCTTCAACGACGTTTCGCCAGAGCAGCTCGCTCGGGTCGAAGTGTTCAAAAATGTGACCGCCGACATGGTAGATGGCGGCATCGCCGGGACGGTCAATCTAGTCACTCGCAAGCCTCTCGATAATCGAGGTTTGCATCTCTCGGGCACGCTTGAGGGCAATGTAGGCGACCTTGCCAAAGATTGGTCCCCTGGTTTTTCGTTGCTTGGCTCAGCTACCTTCGAAACTGGGATCGGCACCTTCGGTTTTCAGGCGGGCTATGCTCAGTCTGAGCTGGTGAGCCGTACCGATGCTTCGCAGGTCACCGATCCGTGCTTTCGAGACCGCTCACTTACTGGTGGCTGCTTCCGCGTCGTTCCCGTTGGCTCAGGCGGGTTTGGATCGACCCAGAACTTCACGTCGGCGAACTTCCCGCCGCCCAATACGGTGATCGTGCCGAAGGGTGCGGGTGTTCGTACTACCGACCTCGAGCGCGACCGCCGCGCTTACTCAGGAGTGTTTCAGTTCGAAAGTAATGACCGCCGCCTGTTACTCACCGCCGAATATCTCCGTTCGGAGACCGAGTTCTTCACGGACGAATTTGCGATCCTGGCCCTGGTCAATGATGACAACCTGTTCCCGGTCCAGGCGCCTGGCAGCACTTGGCAGTTCGATGGCAACGGGGTCTTTACAGCTGGTCGCCTTACCCAGAGCAATGCAGGCGGGTATGCTAGCCCGTTTGGTGGAATTCCAATGGAGTCGTTGCGTTTTCAGCGGCGTGCTAAGGCCGACACCGAGGACTACTCGATTGATATCGATTTCGAGGCGACTGATCGGTTGCGCTTCAACTTCGAAGGCCAGCACATCAGTTCGAACTTGCGTCGCGATTCGATCATCGGTGTTATGAACACTTGGGCCGATATCGATCTCGACCTTCGTGGAAATACTCCGCAGGTGCAGTTCCTCGCTCCTGCTGGAGCGCCGGCAAACTATTTTTCGAGCGGGTTCTATACCTACTATTGGTTCCTGCTGGACAGTGTCGAGCGTAACGATGGTGAGCTTGATAGCTTACGGTTCGATGCCGAATACGACCTTAGTGATGATGGCTTCTTCAAGGCGGCTCGTTTTGGCGCCCGCTGGTCAGATCGCGATCGAACAACCCGTGACACTGCGTTTAGCACTTGGGGTAACCTATCGGCGCCGTGGGCAGGACGCGCAGGTTGTGCACCTTGGGGCGGCGGGCCGGGCTGTTTTCAGGGTTCGGGCCCGTTCACCCCATCATGGGCTGGATTTACCCCGGGCCGTCTCTATACTGGTTTGCCGGGCCAGGAATTCGCCACTGGCGGTGGCGCGTTCACCGACGAGTTCCCGGGGTTCTCACAGGTTCGCAATCCTTTCGCCTCAGGTTTTCAGCGTGGCAGCGCGCCAATCCCGATCGCTAATGGCGCCGCTTGGTTTTATGGCGGCGACGACTTCATTGGCGAGTATCTTGCGGGCACCACGCTGAGCCAGGCGCAGAAGATCAATACCTTCTCGCAGACGCCTAATCCGTTCTTCGGGGTGAACAACCGAACGGCCAGCGTGCTTGGTCAGTCGACACCGGTACAGTGCGATCCTTTCTGTCCATCTGAAATATCCGCCGTGGGTGAGGTAACCAAGGCAGCCTATGCGCGGATCGATTTCGGCAAGCAGTTCGATGGCGGAGCCAACGTGAAAGGCAATTTCGGCCTGCGCTATGTCAGTACCAAAGTGAAGACCGCCGGACTGCTGGCCTTCCCTAATCCCTTCTTCTTTGACAATTCCCCAGGTGCGAACGGTGACGGCCGGGTACAGGTGGCAGAGATCCAGCAGGCCTGTCTGCTCGCGCCGCCGACGCAACCATTACCTGGCTACTGTTCACTCTCGGCGACTCGCCTTGCAGAGTTCGCTGCGGCGCACACTGGTGAGATTCTGGTCGATGATCGTGACATCATTTTCGATCATTGGCTTCCGAGTTTCAACGTTCGGTTCGACCTTGGCGGTGGCTTGCTCATCCGCGGCGCGGTTTCGAAGAATATTGCACGTCCGGAACTGCAGCTGTTCCGGGCGGGGGGGCAGATTGGTGATAATACCAATGACCTGCGCTCGGAAGGCACCTTGGCAACAGGGCCATTGTTCCAATTGTTTACAGGCAACCGTAATGTGCGTCCTGTGACCTCGTGGAATTATGACCTCTCGGCTGAATGGTACTTCGATGATATCGGGTCGCTTACGGCTTCGTTATTCCTCAAAGAAATTAGCGGAATTGTTAGTGGCGGCCAAAACCTAGTCGATTATACGAGTGGGGGTGGAACTACACTCAATGTCGAGGTCAACGGGCCGAGTAACGAACTTGGTGGTACGCTCAAGGGCTTTGAGCTGAGCTACCAGCAAACCTATGATATGTTGCCTGGCTTGCTAAGTGGCTTTGGCTCACAGTTGACCTATACGTATGTTGATGGTGGTCAGTTCACGAATCCCGACCTCGCGAACAACCGGAGCTTGTTTGCCTCACAGCAGCCACTCGCCGGGATTTCAAAGCATACGCTCAACGCGGTGATTTTCTATGAAAAGGGGCCGCTATCGATGCGTGCCGCTTATAATTGGCGGTCGGACTTTCTGATCACTCCGCGTGATGACATCTTCCCGTTCTCGCCGATTTGGCAGGAAAGCGGTGGTCAGCTCGATGCCTCTATCTTCGTGACCGTCAACAAGCAGCTCAAGCTCGGTATCCAGGGAGTGAACCTGCTCGATTCGGTAACCCGCACATCGCAGGTGGTAGACTTCTCTGGCACACGGATCACTCGCTCGGCATTCCGCAACGACCGGCGATTCACGTTCCTCGCGCGCTTCGACTTCTGATCTGGGAGGATTGGGTGCAGGAATGGGCCTCTGCAATTGCAGAGGCCCATTTTTTGTTGTCCGATTGGGAAGATATCATGACTATTCAGAAGTTTTCGACTATTGGTACTGTTCTGGTGGGTTCCTTAGCGGTTGCCGCATCGCCGGCCCAGCAGTCTTCGGAGGATGGCTGGACGATGGTCTGGTCAGACGAGTTCGACGGGTCCAAGATCGACAAGAAGAAGTGGGGCTTCGATGTTGATTGCTGGGGCGGCGGCAATGATGAGCAACAGTGCTATCGCGACGGCAATCGTAATGCCACGATTGAAAACGGTGCACTTGTTATTAGCGCCCGGCGCGAACAGGCAACCGGGGCCGCTTGGCCTATGCACATGCGGGGATCGGTGCAGTGGCCAAACGCTTTGGTAACAAAGCCGTATACTTCGGCTCGCCTATCCACCAAGGGCAAGGCAGCTTGGCGTTATGGCAAGTTCGAGATCCGGGCGAAGTTACCGCAGGGTCAGGGTACCTGGCCGGCGATCTGGATGCTGCCCGAAAAGGACCGCTATGGAACCTGGGCGGCATCGGGCGAGATCGACATTCTGGAGGCGGTGAACCTGGGCGTGCCCTGCGCCAAGTGCCCTGGCGGACGCGAGAACACGATCCTGGGCACGCTGCACTTCGGCGGCAAGTGGCCGAACAACAAGCACAAGGGTGAGGAAGTGCGCTTCCCCGCAGTGCTGGATGGCGGCTTCCACACCTATGCCATCGAATGGGGCCCGGAACGGATCACCTGGCAGGTTGACGGCAAGACCTATGCGGTGCGCACGGCCGACGAATGGTCGACCACCGGCTCCAAAGCGCGCGGCGCGCCGTTTGACCAGTCGTTCCACCTGATCCTCAACCTGGCGATCGGTGGCAAGCTGGCCGAAACACGCGGGCTTGGCGGGGTGCAACTTGACGGCTATCCGAAGCGGATGGAGATCGATTGGGTTCGCGTCTGGCAAGCACCTGATGCAAAGGGGATCTCCGCCGGGACCGGTCCGGAGCAAGGGGGCAAGTAAGCGATGGCGAGACGCCGTCAGGCTGTAACGATCAAGCACGTGGCCGCCGATGCCGGCGTCTCGTTGCAGACGGTCAGCCGTGTCATCAACAACGAGCCGAACGTCCGCCCGGAAATGAAGGAGCGGGTCCAGGCTTCGATCGACAAGCTGGGCTATGTCCCCTCGATCGCGGCCCAGCGGATGAGCGGATCGCGCTCTTACCTGATCCTGGCAATCAACGACCGCGACCGGACGATCGAGGACTGGCGCGCCCGACAGGGGACCGACTGGGTTGACCAGATGCTGCTGGGCGGCATGCTGAAGTGCGCCGAGCACGGCTATCGGATGATCTTCGAGCTGGTCGATACCCATTCCGACCATGTCGAGCGCGAACTGCTGGGCGCGATTGCCGCGCTCCAGCCCGATGGGATCATCCTGACCCCGCCGCACTCCGACAGCCCGCAGATCGTCAATTTCCTGGCCGAACAGAAGATCCCGTTCGTGCGGATCGGCTCGATCCGGAACGGGGCGGGCATCCCGGTATCGATGGACGATGAAGGATCGGCCCATCAGGCAACCCGGTACCTGCTGGAGCGCGGGCACCGGAAGATCGGGTTCATCTCCGGTTCAAGCGAATATGCGCTGAGCGGCTGGCGCGTCGATGGCTGGCGCCGGGCGATGCAGGAAGCGGGCCTGCCCTGCGACGGCCTGCTGGCCGAAGGTGATTTCAGTTATGCCTCTGGTGTCGAAGCGGCGGGCAAGCTGCTGTCGGGGCCAGAGCGGCCGACGGCGATCATCGCCAGCAATGACCAGATGGCGCTCGCCACGCTGGAGGTTGCGCGGCTGATGGGGCTTAGCGTGCCGCAGGACCTCTCGCTGATCAGCTTTGACAATACCCCGCTGGTCCACTTCACCCAGCCGCCGCTGACCGCAGTTGACCAGCCGATCGCGGCGACGACTTCCAAGGCGGTCGAGCTGCTGATCGCCGCGCAAAAAGGCGATGCCACGCCCAAGGAGCTGACCGTGGTGCAGGCCAGCATCTTCGTGCGGGAATCGGTCGCGCCGCTGGCAGACGCGCCGGGTGCCTGATCCGCGCACGCCGCTTGACCGGTTCATCCTGCTCAATGCGCTGGCCTGGGCCGGCGGGACGATCGGCTATGTCCCGCTGCTCTCGATCCTGCTGCCGGTGCAGGTTGCGGGTCTGGCGGGCAAGGAAGCGGGGGTGGACTGGCTGGCCTATATCGCCCTGGTCGGCGCAATCGCGGCCAGCCTGGGCGGGATCCTGTTCGGCTACCTGAGTGATATCACCCGCAACCGGCGCGGCTGGATTGCCGCCGGACTGGTGCTGTCCAGCGCCATGTTGCTGGTGATCGGCCAGCTGACTAGCCTGCCGCAATTGGTCGCGGGAATCGTGGTCTGGCAGCTTGGCCTCAACATGATGCTGGGGCCGCTGGCGGCCTGGGCCGGGGACGTTGTGCCCGACGACCACAAGGGCTTGCTGGGCGGGCTGATGGCCTTTGCGCCGGGGCTGGGTGCGCTGTCCGGGGCGCTGGTGACGATCCCCGGCCTGGCCGATGGACCGGTGCGGCTGGCCCTGGTGGCGGCGCTGATTGCCCTGTGTGTCGTGCCGGTGCTGCTGCACGGAGCGCCAGGATCCATGCCGGCGCAGATCCCGGCCCAGACCGAACCGCGCCGCAAGCAGGGCCTGGCGCTGCGGATGTGGCTTGCCCGACTGGCCGTCCAGGTGGCCGAGGCGACGCTATTTGCCTATCTGTTCTTCTGGCTGCTGAGCCTTGATCCGACCGTCAGCGACAACGAGACCGCGCGGCTGTTCAGTCTCATCCTGCTGGTCTCTGCGCCCCTGGCATTGCTGGTCGGCCGCTGGTCGGACCAGACGGACCGGCCGATCATGCCGCTCCAGGCCTGCGCGCTGATCTCGGCGCTGGGGCTGATCGGCATGGCCCTGGCACCGGACGTGCCCGGGGCGATGCTGTCCTATGGCCTGTTCGGGGTGTCGAGCGCGGTGTTCCTGGCGCTCCATTCGGCCCAGACGCTGCGGATCCTGCCGCGGCCGGACCGGCGCGGGCGGGATCTCGGATTGTTCAATCTTGCCAATACGGTGCCCTCGCTGGTTATGCCCTGGCTGACCATGGCGATCGTCCCGGTGGCGGGTTATCCCGCGCTCTTCGCGCTGCTGGCCGGGCTGGCGGCATTGTCCGGACTACTTCTGCGAAACATGACACCGACCAACTAAGCCTGCTGCTTGACTTTCCCCCGCGGCTCATGCGAATGAGAACGTTCACAAGAATACCGGGGTGAGAGAGTTTGATGCGCATTGGGATGCTGACGGTCGCAAGCGTCATGTTGGTCGCTGGTTGTGCGCAGGGACCGGTTGTTTCCAGCGCGCCGGTCGCGGTGTCGCAGCTGGCGCCGCAGAGCGAGGACGCACGGATTGCCGACCTGCTCGCGCGGATGAGCCTGGAGCGCAAGGTTGCGCAGCTGATCCAGCCGCAGATCAATTCGTTCACTGCCGCCGACATGGAGCGGTACCGCTTCGGCAGCTACCTCAACGGTGGTAACGGCGGCCCCTATGGCGACGAGTTTGCGCCGGCTGCGCAGTGGCTCAAGCTGGCGGACGAGATGTGGGATGCCTCGACCAAGCCGCTGCCGAATGGCGAGCCGGCGATCCCGGCGATCTGGGGGACCGACGCGGTTCACGGCCACACCAATGTCATCGGCGCGACGATCTTCCCGCACAATGTCGGCCTGGGGGCCACCCGCGATGCCGACCTGGTCCGCCGGATCGGCGCGGCGACCGCGCTGGAAATGCGCGCCACCGGGATCGAGTGGGACTTTTCGCCAACTATCGCCGTGGCCCGCGATCGCCGCTGGGGCCGTTCCTATGAAAGCTATTCGCAGGACCCGGATATCGTCGCCCCGCTGGGCGCGGCGCTCATCGAAGGGCTGCAAGGCAAGGTCGGCACCCCGGAACACCTCAGCGCTGACCGGGTCATCGCCACGGCCAAGCACTTCTTCGCCGATGGCGGCACGGCCCAGGGGGTCGACCAGGGCGATGTCAGCGGCGATATCGCCGAACTAAAGGCGATCCATGCCAAGCCCTATCCCGCCGCGATTGCCGCGGGCGTGGAAAGCATCATGGCCAGCTTCAACTCGGTCAACGGGGTGAAGATGCACGGCAACCGTGACCTGCTGACCGGCGTGCTGCGCGACGAATTCGGCTTCAAGGGCATGGTCGTGGGGGACTGGAACGCCCATGGCCAGATCGCCGGATGCAAGGTGGACGATTGCGCGCAGTCGCTGCTCGCCGGGCTCGATATGTACATGGTGCCGGACGATTGGCGCGCGCTGCATGCCAACCTGATGCGCGATGTGCAGAACGGTACGATCCCCATGGCGCGGGTGGATGAGGCTGTGGCCCGCGTGCTGCGGATGAAGCTGCGGCTGGGCCTGCTTGATGCCGATGCGGTCAAGCCGTCGCTGCGGCCCAATGGCGGAAACTTTGCGCTGCTTGGGTCGCCGCAGCACCGCGCTGTTGCGCGCGAAGCGGTCGCCAAGTCGCAGGTTCTGCTCAAGAACGATGGCATGCTGCCGCTGGCAGCTGGCGCCAAGATCCTGGTTGCCGGTCGCGGGGCGGACAGCGTCGCCCAGGCGTCGGGCGGTTGGACCCTGACCTGGCAGGGCGGGTTGGAGCTGACCAACGAGAAGTATTTCCCCGGTGCCACCTCGATCTGGGCCGGCCTCAAGCAAGCGGCCGAGGCGGCGGGCGGATCGGCCACGCTGTCGGTTGACGGCAGCTTCGCCGCCAAGCCCGATGTCGCCGTGGTGGTGTTCGGCGAGGAACCCTACGCCGAGTTTGAAGGTGACCGGAAGAACGCCGTCTTCACCGACGAGGAAGGCCTGAACCTGCTGCGCAAGTTCAAGGCGGCGGGCGTGCGCACCGTGGCCGTGTTCCTTTCGGGCCGGCCGCTGTGGATGAACCGCGAGATCAACGCTGCCGATGCCTTTGTCGCCACCTGGCTGCCGGGCAGCGAAGGGGCAGGGGTGGCCGACGTTCTGTTCGGCAAGCGTCCGGCAACCGGTCGGCTGTCGTTCAGCTGGCCGGCCCAATGCGATGGCAAGCCGGTCAACGGACCGGAAGGCGCGCTATTCAACCTCGGTTACGGGCTAAGCCTGGGTGAGCGCAGCAGCATCGGCAAGCTCGATGAGACCTGTGCTTACCTCAATGCTGGCCCTGCGGCTGACTGGTTCGTGGACGGCAAGCTGGCCCCGGGCACGGTGATCACCGGCGATGGTGCCCCGCTGCCGAACCTGCGCGGCCAGGCCGGCGGGATTGCCGCGCGCGGGATTGACCGCAAGCGGCAGGAAGATGCCCGCGAAATCACTTTTGCCGCTGGCGCGACGCTGTCCTTTGCGCAGCGGCAGGCCGGTTCGGGCGCGTTCCGGATCAGCTACTTCCTGCCGGATCAGCCGGGGGCGCCGGTCAAGCTGACCCTGGGCAAGACCACGCTCGATATCACCCGGCAGCTGGCGCTGAGCGCCGGCAAGGGCTGGCGTGAAATGATCATCACCGATGCCTGTGCCCCCGGGCTGGGCCAGTCGCTGGCGATTACCTCCAGCGGCCCGCTGAAACTGCAGATCGCGGCGGTGTCGCGCCAGGCCATGCCGGCCGGAGCAGACTGCTCATTCTGAACTTACGGCCCAGCGCCGGACCATAACGTGAGAGGATAACTGGGGTGGCAATCACAACCGAAGGCGGCGCACCGGCGCAGGGTGACTATATTGATGCACCGCAGCTGCAGCTGTTCGTGATGGGGCTGTTCTTCATCTTCGGCGGGATCACCAGTCTGAATGACGTG